>Ga0181532_10003524_pt1 | contig 14018 bp, 9 predicted proteins | sample PEATcosm2014_Bin_33_FD_119768 | JGI IMG/M metagenome (GOLD analysis project Ga0181532, IMG submission 119768) | Peatland microbial communities from MTU Mesocosm Facility, Houghton, MI, USA - PEATcosm2014_Bin11_30_metaG | ecosystem: Environmental > Terrestrial > Soil > Wetlands > Peat | place...
AGCACCTCCGCATCGAGCACCAGGACGGATAGACCCTCCGATGCGGCATAGACCGCTGTGGCGAGTCCTGCGGGTCCGGCACCGATCACGGCGACATCGTACAGGTCGTCCTTGTTGAGCGTCGGAGTAATGCCAAGCCAAACACCGGCTTCCTCATTTGAAGGTCGTCTCAGCACGCGGCCGCACGCGCAGACGAGGATCGGAAGGTCGTCGGGAGGAAGCGCCATATCGCTGATGAGCTGTCGTCCGCGCTCGCTCGCACAATCGAGAACAAAATGAGGATAGGCGTTGCGGGTCAAGAAGGCCTGCAACCTCAACAGATCGGCGGAGCCGGCACGGCCGAGCAAAACCGGGCCGACACCTTGCTCCAGGAGACCCACGCGCCTCAGAATGAAGGCACGCATGATGATTTCGCCAAGCTCCGCGGATCCCACGATGAGCGCGCGCAATCGTTCGGCATTGAGCGGCAGCGCGACGCATCCGTCCGTGCCCGCGAGCGCGCTCGCGAGCGTCGGGCGGTCCGTGAGCTGATGCAACTCGCCGGTAAATTGACCACTCTCAATGTGTCTCAGAGAAAACTCTTGATCCAGCCCGTCACGTCCGAAAAGCTCAACCGACCCTTCGAGCAGAAACCACGCGGGAACCTCCCGCTCGCCCACCTTGAAAATGCCCTCTCCGGGCGAGAATCTCCTCGGTTCGGTGTTGGCGAAGCGCTTGACGACCTCGAGTTGTTCTGCGCGAAGCCGCGGAAAACGTTGAGCGCTCCGATCGGAGAGCGGCACCATGACTTCTATCTGCTGCGGCGTTCTCATTTGGGTAGCTCCCTATCATTAGTGCGATATCGGGCCCTCGCTGCGATTCTCCAAGTGCGCGGACTGCGGGTCAAACGCGAAGGCCGGGACCCACGTTTCGAATCCTTGTATCAGGGCGCGTAATGGGTAAAGACAAAGTCCCGAGCCTTGACGGGCACGTGACAGGCAAAGCACGTGTGGTGCACCGTTTCATCTGCGGGTTTACCGTCGTTGAATTGGGCGAACCCCCAGCCGCCTGTCGAGGCGTATTTTGTGGAGTCCTTGACCATGAACTGAACGTTCGTGGCGGGCCCGGCCACGAACGATTGGGCACGGCCAAAGACTTTGTTGTTCTCCTCCGACGGGATGTAACTCCACGCGAGCCGGGCAATGATAGTGCCGTCCGGGAACGGAACCTTTCCTTCCCGGTAGGCCTCGATCGCCATGTCATTGCCCAAAACGGCCCGCAAATCGTTGAGTTTGCCTTCCTCGTGGGCCACGGAGATCAGCTTCCAATCGCGGTATCCGGCGGGGATCTTAATTCCATAGATCGGAGCGGCCTCTTCATCGGCGTGCGCAGATGGATGGGCCCCATAGGTGACCACGCCTGTCAGCGCTAGAACTGCACCCAACAAGTAAGCGATCCGTCTCATACGGTGTCCTCATCCAAAATGCAGTACGTGCGTCCCCGAGTCAATGGGTCGACACCAGGAATCTACTGTCGCGCGGTCCGCCGCGCAGCCGCATTTGTCAGCGCTTCACCGACAGCGAGTTGGCCGCGCCTCTGACAGTGGGCGGTGGCGAGCCTGGTGTATAAATGGGGTTTTGCCTCCCCTGATCGGCGATGGACACCCGCCACACGACCGGCAGCCGCCAGCTCTTCCTGGCCGACGTGCAAGCAGCGTGACTCCCTCCTATCAATGCCGGCCTCCTCAGCGTGGGTGGTCGCTCTCGACATCATCGCCCTGATGGATGCTCTTAACATCAAGTCGGCCATCATCGGCAGATTTGACGGCCACCGTCGTGTTGTCACGTGCGCGAAGTTGGAGCACTTCTGCGAGAACACATATATCACATGAGGGGCAACTGACCTCCACATAGGGCTGATATTATTGCGATCGTCGCGTCCACAGGGCCCGGGTGTAGAAGCGAACAATTAATCGACACTCGGCACATCGCGCAGTCGGTGAGCCCCGCTGCACGATAGGAAATATAAAGAACGCGAATTACGTCAAGACCCATGGAGGAGGACTCGGCATGGAGGAGGACTCGGGCCGGATTGCCGAGATGCTGCGGCGATGGGCCAATGGAGACAAGGAGGCGCTGGGCGCATTGGTGCCGGTGGTATACCAGGAGCTGAGACGGCTCGCGCACCGGCACCCAAGGGCCGAGCGGGCCGGCCACACGCTGCAGAGCACCGGGCTGGTCAATGAGGCGTTCATTCGCTTATTCGAGGGTCAAGCCTGCACATTGGCCGATCGCGGGCATTTCATTGCAGTCGCCTCGCGCACCATGCGGCAGATTCTCGCGCATACGCACGCAGCCGCCGGGCGCAAAAGCGAGGTGGGGGACAGCGAATCGCCTTGGAGAAAGTCGCCGATCTGCCGATCAACGGAGATGAGGACCTGCTGGCTCTGGACGGGGCTTTGGAGGATTTGTCCCGGCTCGATGAGCGTCAGGGCAAAATCGTCGAGATGCGCTTCTTCGGCGGCTTGACCATGGCGGAAATCTCCGACGTTCTCGGGATCTCGGTGGCGACGGCCGAACGCGACTGGTCCACGGCGCGGATTTGGCTGCGCCGTGAAATAATTAGACCGGACGCGCCATGAGCGTGGCCTCGTGGGAACGAGTCAAAGAATTGCTGCACCAGGCAGTCTCATTGGAGCCGGAGGCACGCGCTAAATTTCTCGACGAGGTGTGCGCTGCGAATGCCGATCTGCGTGCGGAGCTCGATTCGCTGCTGTCCGCGGAAGCGCAACTGACCGACGATTTCATGCGTTCGCCGCTCGCGGGCGCGCTCGACCACGATCGCGATTATGGGGATTTCGGGGCCACTCGCTTGGAGGCGGGACAGCTCTTTGCCCAGCGCTTCCTGCTCATTCGCAAGCTCGGCGAGGGCGGCATGGGCCAGGTCTGGCTCGCCGAGCAGGCTGCCCCAGTGCGGCGGATCGTGGCGCTCAAGCTGATCGGCGCGGGTATGTACGATGAGACGACCGTACAGCGCTTTCAGGCGGAACGGCAATCGATCGCCATCATGGACCATCCTTGCATCGCCAAGGTGTTCGACGCAGGCACATCGCCTCAGGGGCAGCCCTACTTCGTCATGGAGTTCGTGCCCGGGCTGCCGATCACCGAGTATTGCGATCAGAAGAGGCTCGGGATTGCGGGCCGCCTGGAGATATTCATTCGCGCGTGCGAGGGCGTGCAGCATGCGCATCAAAAGGCAATCATTCATCGAGATCTGAAACCGGCAAACATTCTCGTGGTCGAGGTCGACGGCATCGCGGTCCCGCGGATCATCGATTTCGGGCTGGCGAAGGCGATCACGCGCCAGCGCACCGAGGAGACGCTGTTCACCCAGTTCGGACAATTCATGGGCACTCCCGGCTATATAAGTCCGGAGCAGGTGGATCCGAACATCCGCGACGTCGACACACGCACCGACGTGTACTCGATGGGCGCGATCCTATGCGTGCTTCTGACCGGTCTTCTGCCGTTCGAGGCGAAGCGTTCGCATAAACCCGCGCTCGACGTGTGGCTGCGCCAGCTCCGCGAGCAAGAGCCGCCGCCAATGAGCGCGAAGCTCGCCTCCGATCCGCAGCATACTTCCCAGGCCGCGGCCGCGCGCTCCACCGATCGCAAGCAGCTCATCAGAATGCTGCGCGGAGATCTGCAATGGATCGTATCGAAGGCGCTGGAGCGTGAGCGTGAACGCCGCTATGGAAGTCCCGCCGAGCTTGCCGCGGATTTGCGCCGTTACGTGAATGACGAGTCCGTGCTGGCGCGTCCGCAGAGCGCCGGATATCAGTTGCGCAAATTCATCCGGCGAAATCGCCTGGCGACCGCCGTCGCCGGGATGCTCGCCGTCCTCGCGCTTGCGGCGGCGGCGGCCGGATTGATCGCGGTACGCAAGCAGCATGAGGCCGAGTTTCAGGCTGCACGGGTGCGGCAAGCTCAGTCGAGGCTGTTGACACAGGCAGCTGCCCAGCGCCTTAAAGATTCCGATGTGGCGGCCGCACAGGGAATTATATTGGAAGTGCTGAGGAATCCTGAATTTGAGCAAACGCCGACACCGGCTGCGATTCACGTATTTCAGGATGTTCGAGCCGGCGACGCGCAAATCGCCGTGCTGGCGGGACACGGCAGCTACGTAAACGCCGGCGTGTTTTCACCCGATGGAACTCGCGTCGTGACCGCCTCAGATGACAAGACCGCCCGAATCTGGGATGCCCGAACGGGCGTCGAGATTATCGCCATCGTCGGCCATCGGGGGTACGTCAACACGGCGACCTTTTCGCCCGACGGTGCGCGCATCGTCACCGCATCGGACGACAGGACGGCAGGGATCTGGAACGCACGGACGGGCGAGCGGATTGCCTCGCTGTCGGGGCATGGAGACGTGGTCGAATCCGCAATTTATTCACCCGACGGCTCCCGCATCGTCACCGCGTCGGACGATCAAACGGCGCGAATCTGGGATGCGCGCACCGGCGCACAGCTTACCGTGCTATCCGGTCACACTGGATACGTCTACGGCGCAGCATACTCGCCCGACGATACCCGAATCGTCACCGCGTCGGCGGACAGGACCGCCCGGATTTGGGATGCGCACACGGGTGCGCAGCTGGTCGTGCTCGCCGGCCACAGCGGCTACGTAAATGCCGCCGCGTTTTCGCCCGACAGTGCTCGCGTCGTGAGCGTATCGGAGGATAACATCGCGCGGATCTGGGATGCGTACACGGGCGCACCGTTGGTAATGTTGTCCGGCCACACCGGGCCTATTTATTGTGCCGCGTTTTCGCCCGATGGCAAGCGTATCGTCACCACGTCGCGCGACAGGACGGTCCGCATTTGGAATGCGCTCACGGGTGCACAGCTGGCCGTGTTCGCCGGTCATCGCGATCGCGTCAGTTCAGGCGCGTATTCGCCCGACGGCACCCGCATCATCACCACATCGTTCGATCAGACTGCACGCATCTGGGATGCGTCTATCGGACATGAACTCGTCGTGTTAAGCCATAACGGCTACGTCCATTCCGCCAGCTATTCGCCCGACGGCACCCGCATCGTGACGGGTTCGGGGGACTCCACCTCACGAATCTGGGACGCACGAACCGGGATGCAGATCGCTGTGTTGACCGGGCATGGAGATCGCGTCACTTCCGCTGTCTATTCCCCGGACGGCATGCACCTGGTCACGGGGTCGATCGACAAATCCGCCCGTATCTGGGATCTGAGCACCGGCGCGCAGCCCCGGGTGCTCGCGGCATCGGGACGCGCGTACGTGATGTCGGGTGGGTACGTTTATGGGGTGGCATATTCGCCGGACGGCACACGTATCGCAACGGCATCGACGGATCAGACCGCGCGCATCTGGGATGCGTCGACCGGAGCTCTGGTCCTGGTACTGTCCGGCCATCGGGGCTACGTGTATGGCGTCGCGTTTTCGCCTGATGGTACGCGCATTGCGACGGCCTCGGCCGACAAGAGCGCTCGCATCTGGGATGCGCGGACGGGCGTACAACTCGCGATCTTGTCCGGACATGACGACCGGGTCAATTCAATTGCGTATTCACCGGACGGCACGCGCATCGTCACCGGATCGGACGACCGGACTGCGCGCGTCTGGGATGCGCGGTCGGGTCTGAGCATTGTAGTGCTGGCCGGCCACGACGAGCGCGTCAATGCCGCACGGTTTTCGCCGGACGGCAGGCAAATCGTCACGGCGTCGGCCGACAGGAGCGCACGCATCTGGGATGCGCAGAGCGGCGCGCAACTCGCCGTCCTTTCCGGCCATCTCGACAGCGTCAGCTCCGCGATGTATTCACCCGATGCGTCGCGCATCGTGACCGCATCGGGCGACAAGACAGTGCGTGTTTGGGATGCGCGCGTGCAAGGCACGTTGGCGGCGCAGATCCTCTGGTATGCGTCGGCGGAAACGGATCCGCTGCCTCAGCTCGATCGCACGGTACTTGGACTGCCGGCGGACAGGGCTGCGCGTTCCTGGCTGACCGCCGCTTCCGCGTGCGACCAGGCCGCAGCGTCGTCGTTCGACCCTGATCGATTGGCGCCCGGCAACCTGCGGGAGGGTATCGCCGTCGATATTGCCAATACGGAGTGCGCGGCGGAGGTTGCCAAACCCGAACATGCCGCCCGCGCTGACTATCAGATGGGCCGGGTGTTGTTCGCCAGAGGCGATGCGGCGGGCGCGCGGCAGGAGTTGGAGATCGCCGCAGCAAACCATTATCGCGCGGCGGGGGTCGATTTGGCCGACCTTCTCGTGACCGCATCGGCGAATGGGCGGGACTCGGACCAGGCGGCATCGCTCTACGCAAAGGCGTGGCGCGAAGGGGTGCCGATCGCGGGCTTCAGGCTGGGTCAGTTCTACGAACATCGATCGCACCCGGACATGCTGAACGCCTGGCAATGGTATCGGCGCGCGGCGGATTCCGGTCAACCAAACGCCCTGGCGCGATTCGCGGAGCGCGATGAAAGAGATTCGCTCGACGAAACGGACGCTCGGCGGCGCAACGCGCATCTATTGGCGGCTTTCGCGCTGTATGCAGCGGCGGCTGAACTCGCGAGACTGGATGATTGGCCGGACGACGCGTGGAAGACGTGGCGCTATCGGCGCGCAACCCTGGCACGGCTTCTGGCGCGCGAGGGCATGATGCAGCAAGTCGCGGATGCCTACGCCGCAGTCCGGTCGCGATGGGCCACCCGTCCGCCGAGTTTATGGGAGCGCGTTCAAAGCGCATTCCAACGCTGACCGGTCGGCCCGTTACGCGTCTTCCGTGCTGCCGCTGTTGATGGCCCCTGCGAGCTTCTGCATTGCCAGCTCGGTTTGCTGCGGATCGAGGAGGCCGAGTTTCTCGTGAAAGCTGATTAGTTCCTCAATTCCCCATGGGCCGCGCGCTACCAATACGTCGATAGGCTGCAATGCTTCGCGCCGCTGTGCAACCCGCTCTGAAGAGTAAACAATCGTAGTAGCCGTAACGTTGGTGCAGTGGTTCTGGCTATCGGAACCCAGCTGGAGAAAGCTCAATTCGTTTTCGTTCACGCTGCTGAGTGCGGATAACATAGCGGGAGTTGGATTCAAGAGATAACACCAGAAGTTGCCGCCGACGTCGCTGCGTGCCTTGCATTCAATCGCCGTCGATGTGTTTGTGGTGATGTTGGGGTATACGGCGCAGGCGATGTATTGATGATTGCTGTCCGCGCTGCTGTGCCCGTAAGACATACTGCCGTACGCGTACGTGCTTGCGGCGTATACCGGAACCGTGGTGTGGGAACCGGCGTAAGCTGCGGACTGAAGGCCGAGGCGAGATGGGCGATCAGCCGTCGCGCGATCACTTGTGGCTTTGCCGCTGCCATGCGGCCATGATGGATGCTGAGAGGGGTGCTAGTCACCGGTCGGGTCCTGCAATAACAAGGGGTCCACGCATGAACTCTTCGTGCGGATCGCCGTTGGCCGCGCCCTACGGTGCGTCGCGAGCGCGGCAATGGACACCAGCGACGGCCTCATAGCGACGCTCGATCAGCTGGCTCGCCTCAACGGCGTCGGCATTCGCGTGGAAACGACGTTCTCCCGCCTGTTGCACCCCAAGGTCGAGGCCCTGCGCGCGGCCGCCCGGTTGCCGGCGTTCGCGTTCGTGGCGAGCTGCCACGGTGAGTTCGAACTGGTATTCGCTGTCCCTCCCGACCGGCTGGATCAGCTCGACCGTGTGCGGGCGGCCCTTGGTGCCGAACCGCTGCGCATCGGGACCGCGTATGCCGGGGAGGGACTCTGCATCGGCGACACGCCGATCGATGGGGCCAGGATCCGAAATCTTCTTGACGACGTCGGTGGGGATCCGCTTGCTTATGTGACTGCGTTGATCGGCATGAGCCCGCCGTAGTCTTGCCAACTTCACACCCATCACTGCAGCGTGCGATGGTCGTGACGAAATGAGCGGGCGGCCGAAGCCGCCCGCTCCGAGCCGCGAATGTGATCTTACGGGAAAAGATCCGGCAGAACGGGCGTGCCTTCGCTCCGGACGGCATCGAGTGCATTCGGATCGAGTCCGAGGGCGCGCAGGATCGTGGGAGCCACCTGCATGGTCTCGGCCCAGGCGTGCACGGTCTTGGGCGCGATCCAGGGACTCGACACGAGCAGCATCACGTTCGTGTCGTCGAACGCGAAGCCGCCATGCTCGGCGTGCTTCTTGGTGCTGCCCGAGTAGGTGTGTCCGATGTTCGGCTGCACGATGAAGTCGGGCGTGCGCGGGTCGCCGTTCGGCGGATAGCCCGGGTTGTTGAAGGTGACGGTGAGCGTGTTGCCGGCGAAGATCTCATCGATCGCAAGCTCACTCGCCGACTGCTCGATCAGACCGACGGCATCGGCGGTGGAGCAGGACGGCGACAGCCAGATGAGCGAGATGTCGTCCTCGGTCGGGCCGACGCCGGTCGGATTGAGCGGCGACTCCGAGTACGGGATGCAGTTCGCCCGACCCAGCACGGTGGCCGGACTCGACCCGACGTTCAGCTGCGCCACATACCGCGCCGGATCGATGGGCGACTGACCGTGCTTGGCGGTGATGATGATGAGCGTCGAGTTGAGAAGCCCGTTCACCTCTAGCGCGCTCACCATTCGGCCGATGCTCGCATCGACGAAGGCGATTTCGGCCCGCAGCGGATCCGTCGGGGTCGCCTGGGCATCGAGGTAGCCTCCGACGATCGTCGGCTTGGAGGTCTTCTCGATGAACTTCTGACCCACGCTCACCGCCTGGAAGTTCATGCCGAGGATGGCCGGCACCGGCGCGCTTCGCGTGTTCGAGTGATTGCGGCCGTTGATCTCGTTAACGACCGCGTCGACCTTTAGCGCGTCGTAGCACTGAATGTTCGCGAACGAGTTGGTCCACGCCGTCAAGTCAGCGGTCGGATCCTGGATGGTGCCGCAGTCGACGCCCGTCGCCGTCATGACCCCCGGCAGCTTTATCACGTTCGAGTTGATCTCCGGACTGTAATAGTCATCGAGATTCGCCGCCGTCGGCCCCGGACCCGCCACCGCGGAGTAGGAGGGATGCTTGTCCGACCAGGCGGTGTAGCCACCGGCGGCGTGAATGACACCGAAGATCGTGTTGGTGCGCACGAAATTCCACGGATAGACGGGCGCACAACCCTTCAGCGGATCGCGAATCAGACGCGCAACGTCGATCGATGCGACACCGCCGTCGGTGAGGCCGGCGCCGGCCGCGCCGCCGTTGAGCAGTGTCTGATTCAGGTCTATGCCCTCGTCAAACTCGGTGGTGGTTCCATTGGCCACGCCGGGGGTGCAGCTCCCGCCGGCGAGTCCGTTGCCTGTGGTCGTTTGCGGGGGCGCGAGGACACGGTCATAAGCCACATCGTAGAAGGCGCCGACAGTGCGCGGCGTTCCGCCGGTCATGAGCGCCATCAAGCCCGGGAACGAATCCGACGGACGCGACGTCGACGTGCGGTCGTAGTTCACGCCGCGTAAGCCGAGATGTGCGAGCGTCGGACAGGTCCCATTACTCACGCAACGCTGATAGTCCGCGGCATGCATGCCGTCAATGCTGATCAGTAGCACGTGTTGATTTGTGTGTTCGGCTTGCGCCGTGAGCGGCAGGCCCGTCGCGATCGCCGCCGCGGTCAGAGCTCGAAGCAGGAATTTATGAACCATATGCGCGATCTCCTTGGAGGTTACACTCAGAATTTGTAAGGGGTCTCGGAAAGCGCGCCGGAATTGTTCGTTTGCGGGTATTGCGCGCCGGCGCTACATTGCGCACCGATCATGACGATTGGTTGACGGTCAGGTTACTGCGGTTTGTTCTGCAAAGTGAGCAGCCGGCCGGCCGCACTGCCGTGAAGGCACGCCGCGTCACGGCAAAACCGAACCATCACAACGCCCGACAAGACATCGACGAACTTTTATTCGCGATGTTCATCGGGGTGTAACCAACTAGGGTTAACGTGACGCGAAACAACAAGAGGGAGTTCCTACGTGAAAGTAAATCAGCTGATCGGAGCCGGGGTTGCGCTGGGGGTGACACTCGCGTCATTGACTTGTGCCACGTCAAGCAATGCGCACGGCGTCGGGACCGGGAAAGTACAACACGTGCTTCTACTCAGCATTGACGGAATGCACGCGGTGGATCTCTACAACTGCGCGCACGGGATTGCGGGCGTGAACAATGAGCGACCGTACTGCCCAAATCTGCTGGCTTTGAGCCAGCACGCAATCAACTACGTAGCCGCTATTTCCTCGAAACCTTCGGATTCCTTCCCCGGGTTGGCCGCGCTCGTTTCTGGCGGGTCGCCAAAGTCGACCGGCCTGTATTACGACGTGGCCTATGACAGGTCGCTCGATGCGCCGGCGACTACGACCGGAACCGGACTCGCCGGGGGGCCCTGCACGGCCTACACGGCGCCGACCGGAACGACGACCGATTACGATCAAGGTATCGATTTCGACGATACGAAATTGAACGGAGGCGCTCCGGGCGCAGCGCCGACCGAAGGCGGCGCTGCGTCTATTGACCCGATGAAACTGGTGCGTGATCCGCAGAAGGGTTGTGCGCCGGTGTATCCGTGGAATTTCATCCGCACGAACACGATATTCGGCGTGGTGCATGCGGCGGGGGGCTATACGGCCTGGATCGACAAGCACCCGTCCTATTCGATGGCCGGTGGGCCAGGGGGCAAGGGCCTGGACGATTTTTACTCGCCCGAGGTGAGCTCGAGCGTGAAGGCGCTGGCCGGCGTCACGACATCGCAAGGCATTCCCTGCGATCCACTTCGAGATACCAGCCCCGGCGGCAACGTCTGGAATAGCAGCTTCGAGAACATTCAGTGTTATGACGCGCTGCGAGTGAGGGCTTTGATCCGTCAGATCGAAGGAAAGACGCATAACGGTAGGCCGGCCGTTACGCCGGCGCTCCTCGGCATGAATTTTCAATCGGTGTACATTGGACAAAGCGTCGCGGAGCCTTTGGTGCACGGCGGTTATCGAACCGGCGGTTATCAAAATGCGGCGGCTACGCCGAGCCCAGAATTGCTGAAGGAGATCGAGTTCGTGGACGCCTCGATCGGCGATATCGTGGGTGCCTTGCAAAAGGCACGGATTTACGAGGATACGCTGCTGATCGTCTCGGCTAAACACGGGGCATCGCCGATCGACCCCAGTCTGTACGTCGCGGACGGTAGCGGCACGCCAGCAACGCTGCTCGGAAGTGTCGTTCCCGTGCCTTACATTCCCTTCTCTGGGTCACCGTTAAATACGTCCGGCATCGGTGCGACGGAGGACGATATATCGGTGCTTTGGTTGAGCCCGGGTGTAAGCGTCAGCGCAGCGGTGGAATTGCTCGAAAGCAATGCGGCAGCGATCGGTCTCGGGCAGATCTATTACGGCCCCGCTTTATGGCTGAACTATAATGTGGGGGGCCTCGAGCCGGGGCAGGATCCGCGCACGCCGGACATCATCGTGACGCCGAACGTCGGCGTGACCTATTCCGGCAGCTCGACCATGATCGAAGACCACGGCGGATTCGGGCATGACGATACCAACGTGATCATGCTAGTGGGCAACCCAAGCTTCAAGGCCGTTACGGTCTCCGCCACCACGACGACGACACAGGTCGCGCCGACGATCGTCAAAGCGTTGGGCCTCGATCCGCAGGAGCTGGATGCGGTTCGAGAAGAAGGCACGGCAGTACTGCCCGAGGTCATGTCCCAGCTGCAGCTGTCTGGTTGGTAGCTGCTACATTTTGGTCGAACAATATCCCGTACTCTTGAGGCTATTCGGACTTGAAAACGAACACTTTGACCGGTGTCTACCCGAGATGAGGTGCCGCCACGAATAGCCGATCGAGTTCGGCCGAGAACAGAGCGGGATTTGCGCTCCCCAGCCGACGCATGGTGCATGAGGGGTGCCCAGGAATCACGGAAGCGAATTGACACTTGCGCTACAGGCGCACTTGCGTGTACTTCGCATCGCCAAGTGAACCGCTATCAAGCACCAGCACCATGGGCCGCAGTTGCCTACCGATAATCCATATCTGAAGAACCCACCTTCGCGCATGTAACGACACCGATGTGCACTATGGGTTCGTCCGGCGAGCAGACGGTGCACCGGACAATAAATCCGCACTACCATGCCTTGATCACGCGGGAGATCGATTTGTTGGTGGTCAGAAGCTGTGTCCTCGATAAACGGGACCAAAGAGCCGAGCTGAAGAATAGCTATGCAACGACCATGGATCCTGACTGACTGACTGAACGAGAGCAGGTCGGGCCTTGTCATCCGTCGGCGTCGGTCGATCCTAGAGTTAACCCGCATCATCGGACGGCCCGATACCAGCCGTTCGCCGGCGGCAGAAGCGGCAGGCGGTCTGTGAGGTCGCGCGAATGCGGAGCACGTACGCGAAAAATGACCCTCCCAGCATCGCGCCGGGAGGGTGTCCGAGAGGAGCATAGGTCAGCTGGCTGTCAGGGCGCCCCGGGTACGGTCGTTTCGGTGGTCACACGTGTCGCACTGAAGGTGCCGGTCAGGTGCGCGAGCGGAGAAGCCCCAGGCAAGGCTTTGACGATCTCGCTGCCATCCCACATGTATGCGTCAAGAGTAAAGGGTCCGGAAAAGTGATCGTGGTCCGTCAACTTGACGTGGGCGACGAGGTGCACGGGTCCTTGCGGTGTAGTACCTGCGGAATCCCAAGCCAGCGGGAAATGATTGAGCTTGTAGGTGCCCGGTCCGGTCTGTGCCCATACCCCCAAACAGAAATTGCTCGTGATCGGCGCATGCGCTCCGGAATTCATGATTTCGGTGCCATCCACATGCCACTGGCTGTAGCCGTCGTCGATCACGACGGTTTGACCTTTGACCACAATGGACATCGTGAATCGCCACATGCCGACGATGTCGTCGCGCTGCCACCAGTCTTCGCTGTCGGAGACCCGTACGAATGACAGTCCTCCAAAGAACGATCCCGGGGTTTGCCAACTCACCGCCTTTTTAGACGGTTGAAAATCCGCGCAGCCGGCATTCGCGAGCTGTGCGGACACGGTTCCGAAAGCAAATACCACGAGGGCCGCCGCTACGGTTTTGCATGTACGTTTCATCGAACTGGTCCACTGCATGTCCCTTCTCCTACGTTTGTCATTACCGTAAGCGTGATTGATTTGAATTTGCAGTCCTTTCAATGCGTTGAACATTGGATCTTTCCTCCCGCTTGTTGTTTAGTGAGTCATGAAGCCCCAACGGTTAATCACGAATATCGTCGGCTCCCATTGATACTGCAACGCACTACGGTGAACGCCAGATTTATGGACGCGCGTGTTCCTGATTTAATGAACTACATTGCTGTTCCGTGAAAACCGTCTGTTCACCTGTAAATGTGCGAAGCGCACGCGAATCCCCTCATCGACCGACAAAATATTTTTAGTAACTGGAGGCTGAGAGTCGATTGATGGGGAGCTCTAGCGTCGCTTCTGGAAGGCGACATCGAAATCGGTGACTCGCTCGTGTTTGAGGCGCCACAGCTGAGAGGACTATCTTAACAGCGCAAATTCGTCGCCAATTGGAGGAAACAGAGCGACGGAAAGTGGAAGGCGATCGTGGATATCGTAGCGCCGATCAATAGACGTCACGCCTAGCAACCCGCCAAATTCGCCGACGTGATTCACGGGCACCTTGCGAACGCGAAACCGCGTTTTCGCATGCAAAAAGCGGTAGGAATCGGTATGTGCTGGTAAAAGTAGCTACAGCGACTACGTTATAAGCGGACCCTCCCGTTCGCATGATGGCACTACCGACCCGGTACATGCGTATACGCCGCGGTGTTTTTCGATCAGTCCGTTGACCACCGAGGCCATTTCCCCGCGGATCACACAGCCCAACATGCCATCGATTAACCCCAGGATGAATTCCCCCAATGATATACGCGGAGTCAGAACGAGTAGAGCAGATTGACCGTCTCGAGCGTGTCGAGCTTCTTCAGACCCGCGGGCGGCTCG
>Ga0181532_10003527_pt1 | contig 14012 bp, 14 predicted proteins | sample PEATcosm2014_Bin_33_FD_119768 | JGI IMG/M metagenome (GOLD analysis project Ga0181532, IMG submission 119768) | Peatland microbial communities from MTU Mesocosm Facility, Houghton, MI, USA - PEATcosm2014_Bin11_30_metaG | ecosystem: Environmental > Terrestrial > Soil > Wetlands > Peat | place...
ATCGATGGTGACGCTTCCCGAGTCGGCGTGGGTCAGTCCGCCGAGCAGATAAAAGAGCGTGGACTTGCCGCTGCCCGAGGGGCCAACGATGGTGACGAACTCCCCTTTTTGCACGCTGAAGGAGACACCGCGCAGGGCTGGCACATCAACCTTGCCAACCCGGTAAGTTTTACGGAGTTCCCTAGCTTCGATGAAGAACGACATCCACTGAAAACGATATCACACGCGGGCAGCAAAGTTCGGCAGCAACGCTCACGCCACGCCTGCGTGCTCCGCGTCTCGCGCACGGCGGAGTTCCACCGGGCGCTTGGGACCACGCTTGCGCACCAGCAACACGCGAATGCGTTCCAGCAGGTCCATGGGTTCGTACATCCCCTTGGACAGAAAAACATCGGCAAGCGTTTCGCGCTCGTAGATTTTGGTTCGGCCGGAGATCAGCACCGCCGGAGTCTGCGGAGAAAGGGTCTTGATTTCTTCGATCAGCCGCGAGCCATCCACGCCCGGCATGATCAGGTCGGTGAGCACCAGGTCAATACCGCCGCGGCGGAAGGCTTCGAGGGCCTGATCGCCATTGTTGCACGCGAGCACGCGGTAGCCGCGCGTTTCCAGCATGACTTTACGGATGGAAAGTGCCTGTTCGTTATCGTCCACACAAAGAATTGTTTTCTTGGGCTTCATTGGCTTAACCGGGAGACTATCGTCACAAATTTTCTTCTGATTTTCTTCCTAATTTCTTTTTCTGAGAACTCGGAGCGAGGTGAATGCTAAACAGAATCGTGGCTCCAGTAAAGTGCCGCGCTCGCCAATGGCACTCTGGTGCGAGGCAAGATCGTGCCATCGTCCTAGGAGCCGCGACTGTAGCGGCGTTCTGCTCCGCTAAATGGCGAGCGTCACCTCACCGCGGAGAACTTCCACACAATTTCCACCGACACGCACATTGGCAACCTGGTTATCCTGACGATGATCGAGCTTGGTGGCGCGAACAAAGATGCTGCTGGGACGGTGCATTTCAAGCCCCTGCTCGATCAAAACCCGCTCGTCGCTGGCAGCAATGCCATGCGCGACCATCCAGGCAGCGCAGCATCCGGCGGCGGAGCCAGTGGCGGGATCGTCTCCGTTATAAAAAATCATGCGGGCGTGGAGGCGGGCCTTGGCATCGACGGTCTCGCGGCAAACGAAGTAAAGAAATTTTCCGCCGCTGCGCGCGAGATATTCGGCGGCGCGGTCAAGGTCGAGGCGGAGCTTTTGTACGGCCGTCAGCGAACGCAGCGCAACCATGGTAAAAGGCATGCCGGTAGAAACGGTCTGGATGGGCGCGGAGTCGTCGAACTCAGCAACGCCCAGATTCGTGAGACGCGCAATATCCTGCACGTCGTGGATTGCGCCGAACTCGGGACTCTTCTGCGTCATTTCTCCGAAGACGGGCCGCGCGGGTTCAGCAGTGAATCGCACGGGGACGGTTCCGACATTCAGATGGAGCCGGACTTCTTCTGCTCCGGTCTGGCCACGCAGAACGAAAGCGGTGCCCAGCGTAGGGTGTCCGGCGAAGGGCAGTTCTTCCTGAACGGTGAAGATGCGCACGCGAACTCCTCGGGTCTGTTCGGCAGCGGCATCTCCGGGAAGAATGAAGGTAGTTTCGGAGAGATTCATTTCGCGAGCCAATGCCTGCATCTGCTCGGTGCTCAGACAGCGGCCGTCGAGAAAAACCGCCAGCGAGTTGCCGGTGAGGGCGCGGTCGGTGAACACATCGACCTGCACCATCGACAGCCTTTGCAGCGAAGCAGCCATACGAGAGATTCTATCGTGCACGGCACTTTGCAGCCACGGCACGCGCCGGCACGCGCACGGACGATGCGATGCCTGGCCAACATTGTGATATGATCGCGTCCCTAGGTCACGGTCAGTTTGACCACGAAAGGTCCCCCAACCGTGCCTACGGTCAGTGTCTCGTGTCTGATGACCGCTAGGAACAGACCCTGAAGGTGGGAGTGTCCCTGGGTTGACGAACGGGTGGACGCTCGCTATTCTATCTCTACTAAGTCGGTAGGGTTTAAACGCGCCGGGCATCCATCAATTTCAAGAACAACACGAGAGGAACGACTATGTCTCTACGTATCAATTCCGAAGCTCCCAACTTCACCGCCGAAACCACGCAAGGCACGATCAACTTTCACGAATGGATCGGCAACGGCTGGGCGATTCTGTTTTCGCATCCCAAAGATTTCACGCCTGTGTGCACGACCGAGCTGGGCTACATGGCGGGTCTGCAGCCGGAGTTTGCCAAGCGCAACACGAAAATCATCGGGCTAAGCGTTGATCCGGTTGCCAGCCACGGCAAGTGGGCGGCCGATATTGAACAGACGCAAGGGCACAAGGTGACTTATCCGATGATCGGCGATCCGGAACTCAACGTGGCAAAGCTCTATGACATGCTTCCCGCCGAATCCGGCACCACGAGCGAGGGCCGTACGGCGGCCGATAATGCCACGGTGCGCACGGTGTTCCTGATCGGTCCAGACAAGAAAATCAAACTGATGTTGATCTATCCCATGAGCAGTGGGCGCAATTTCGATGAGGTGCTGCGCGCGCTGGATTCGATCCAGCTCTCGGCGAAACACAGCGTCGCTACGCCGGTGAACTGGAAGCCGGGGGATGATGTGATCATTCCCACCTCGGTTTCAGATGAGCAGGCCAAGCAAAAATATCCCGCCGGATGGAAAACTTTGAGGCCCTATCTGCGAGTGGTGGCGCAGCCGAAGTAGTTCGCGGGAAACGCCCGTGCCGATTGCAACCGGCGTGAAGTGGTCATTGTCGGTAAGAAGCAGTATGGAAGCGCATGCGGTCCGGTGATCGTCCCGGTCTTCAAAGCCTGACGATTCCACAGGCGTCCAATACCCTCAAGGACTTAGCCGTCGCCCTCGGACGGCATCTGGCGGCATTCGGGCTTGTCTGGGCGTCTGAATGAAACCAGAATGCAACAAAACACGAGCCGGAGAGGCACCATGCTGATACTGCTGTCGTTGCTGTTACTCATCGCGGTTTGTTTCGTTCTCAAGGAGTTGGTCGCCGTGCGTCGGCAAGCGTCGTCAATTCGGCAGTCTTTGGAATGGGCAGCGGTGGGGTATGCGGAGAACTTCAAAGACACCATGAACCCGGCAATGCGGGAGTACATGGAGAATGCGAAGAGGGATCTGATCCGTGAGGGTATCCGCGATGGCACAATCAGCAGTGAGCAACAGGCTAACGAGATCATGCGGGGGGACGCGAAGGCTGAAGTCGCGACCGAGACGACCATCGAAACCCCGAAAGTTCGTGTCATGTCTTACCGGGTAGAAACAATCAACACTGAATACGTTGATAGGGATGCCAGCATCGACAGCTCGCCGAGCGGTGCTGAGATAATCTGGCGTCGTCTCAAAGAATGCGGTGACGAAGGCTGGGAGTTTGTGACGTTCTTACCCGCACTCCCCGCGCAACACTACAAAGGTGACCCTCCAAACCCGTACGCAGCCCACGCCATATTCAAACGCAGAGCCGATTGAGTTAGCATCGCTCACGGAGGACAGCAAAAATGAAATCAGCCGCTCTTGCAGCAGCATTCCTTATTCTGGGTATGTGTCTCGGTAGCGCCATGCGTACGCAGACTGCACATGCCCAAACTCCCAAGCAATCGCCGCTTGGCCCGGACGCCGAAGTCGTTCCACGATCCGAGCTTGTTGAGGAGATTAAACCCGGAGACTGGATTCCCAACTTCAAGGGGACAATGAGGGCGGTCAGCCTCTCGTGTGTTCCCAGTGATCACGAGGCGAAGTGCTACGTCCTTTTGCAGAGCCGATGATGGGGAATTGCGCGGATCGGCTACTCTTTCAAATCCCAAACTAACCGCCACCCGGAGGAATATGAGTTCATCACGCGAAGAAGCCATGTCTCGGTTGCGAAAATGGGAGGCTGCGAAAACTCCAATCAAGGCTTCCTTTCTGGGGAAAGGGTTATCATTCAACGCGACTGGGCGTATTGTTTTCCAAGATGCGTCTAAATTGCGGCTCGTTGTTAAGAACGGCTTTGTTGGGAGTGAGCACTTAGCTGAGACAGTAGCTTTGTCGCTCGACTTGGGATTAGCCACTCCATGTGAAACGTTTGAACCTATGCTAGACGCTCCAGACGATGAAAAATTGCGATATGATTTTCTCGTTGCTGAGGCGTTCGATTTGCCTTGCGGCAATTTGGATTTCAGGGAGATGGCCGGAGATGGGGCGGACTGATAGCCGTCCAGCCACAAACCGCGATCATTGTAAGACAGCAAAATCAGGCACAGACAGATTCTACGGGAACAAGCAGCAGAGGGCAGGCAGACTCAGTCAGCACACGGAAGGACGAACAGAGCCGTTCCGCAGGTCAGCAGGTAGCCGTCCAGCCGGGGGCTGGGCCGGGGAAGGGGAACTACCCGACCTAGCCGTTTACACAAAGGAATTGACATACCACATTCTTAGGTAGCTTGGAAGAATGGTTTACTGCTGGGCTGGCTTTGCCGCTACAACGCGGAACGTTGTCTGTCGACTGCACCCATCGCCCTTATCATTCGGCTTGCACACCCTTAGACCGTACTTTTCCGCCCTTGCTAGATATGAACCGGGCAAGAGTATTTCATCTTGGTATCCACTCATGGGGGTCAGGTCGTAGGTTAGACCATCCGACCCGTTGGCATAAATGTGTTTGGTAACAGTGTGGCCATATTTACTGCTGGCACTGCCAAAGTTTCCAACATGCCCACCACTAGCACCGCCGCTCTCGTACTGTGATTCGACGTTCTCCATTCCAGTAACGTTGATTGTGAGCGGGAATTTCTTGCTGAGATCGCCAGCAAAGGCGACGCCCACAAACAAGACCATCATTGCCGCCAACGCTTTCTTCATTCCTAATCTCCTTAGTTTGAGTTTGAGTTCCTAGCACAGGAATCTACGGCAAAGTTAGTGCGGCTCTGTGAAGCAGTCAATGAAAGAGGATGCGTATTTTCCCCAAAGTAACCGGCCACGCCTAAGCCACACAACGCCCAGCCCACCACATGCAACAGTTCGCCCCTCAGGACGCGCGAGTGTATCCTCACGACCCCCACACGAACGAATCAGCAGAATCGGGCTCACGCTGGCGAATCGGGCCCAGCAGTGCAAGCGGTCAAATCGGGCAACATGGTTGAAGACAGCGAATCGGGCTCACTGTGACGAATCGGGCTCATCGGGCTACGCTAGACGGAAGCAGAAGCACAGCAGAACCACTGGACAACCACTGGACAACGGTCTCTGTCACCGTAACCAATGTTACAATCCTTTGTAATCAATGCCTTACAGAGCCTGTTGCATGGAGTTTGCATAAACGAACCCTGTACTTTAACCTGTACCCCCAGCCGTACCCGCCTGCCGCTACTTTTAGCCAACCGCCGGGCCCGTACCGCCGCCGATTCGGCCGACAGGCGACAGGCCCTCAAAGCCGACGAACCCAGTTCAGGGTCTGACGAACAGCGACGCGCGTAGGGCAGACGGGGGTCGGGAGGTCAGTGACGTCAGATAAAGTCCATGCTGACTCGCCAACTCCGCCGCCCTCTTCCACAAACTCTCGGGGATGTGGCAACGGGGCGCCACGCTTCCAGTTCTTGCCGTGCTTGTTCCATTTCCAGCGGTATCGCCGATGCGTTAGCAGGTTTCATCAATCGGTCCTCCTTGCCCTCGTCGGGCAGCCCAACTGACATTAGCAGGACAGCTCAGGTCAAGTTAAGCAGCCTTGCCGCAAACTCACAGAGCGACTGGCGGCGGACTGCGTTCGTGACCTAGAGAATGAGATGATTATCGAGGAGATTTCGGGCGAGCGTAGGACTTGTTGCGGGCAGCGGCACTGCGAGAGGCGACATCAAGACTTCTCAATTAAGGGGCACACCTGCCCACAGCACACTTGAGGATGCGGGCTACATCCCGTAATGTCGATCTGCTCGCTGGTGCGTTCGTTGTACTGGATATACTCGGTGGTGTAGTACCCCCCACCCCACCCCACCTCACCATGATATGTGTTGTGTAAGAGAGAGTCTTACAGGGTGACTTTCCTGACCCATAGCCAGCCTTCTGTCGTTTGCCGAGCTTCGAAACCAGCCTCTCCCCTTGCCTGAGCTACAGCCTTCTGAGCAGCCTTCCGTTCTGTCTTCGTCGTGGTGCTCAATTTATGGTCAGTCCCAGCCAGAGCCTTCCGTAGCCGTTGGTAGCCCTCTTCTTGGGTCACCGAGTTTGGGAACCTCTGCATACACGCGACCAGAATGCTGTGCCGTGTCCGTTTTGGTTTGGGACCAATAATCACGCTACCGACCATCGTATATTTAGATTTGTTCTTTGGACTGAGCAAGCCGTAGCGGAGTGTACCCATTTTTATCTTGCTGCTGAAGACCATGGCGTGAATTTTCTTCTTATTCTCCGGGTTGGAGAGGTACTCACGACCACCAGCACAGCGTTCATTGATGTCATCGATAATCTGCTTCATGATGTACTTCTTATTGACCACGTTGCTAGCCAGTATGCAGGCTCGCCAGTAAGCGAATGAAAAGATTTCAGAGGCCGGGTACTCAAATCCAGAAGGGTCACCAACCTGCTGAAGAGCAGCCTTCTCCCCCTTCGTAAGAGCAGCGACTTCTTTTGCTCGTGCTTGCCGTTCCTTTTGTATATCCGAGTTCCATCGTGTAACTTCCTTGGCCAGCCAATCAATGAGCCAATCAGGCGCATCGATTACAGGTGCGTCGTCGATGCAAGTGTAGACTTCACCGCTAGCTCGGACAGACCCAGCACCTACTACCAGACCTCCACGACCTGTACCCTTTAAATCGAACAGCGTTGGATGGACTAAATTGCCATTCTTGTCTGGCTCCAACCTCGTGATGTCTCGAACGTTGATGTTGTCTCTCTTCCACTTTGTAATGCTGTACGCTGTGTGCCGAAAATAAAAGTGACGCTTCCACGGTGCCGTTTGCGGGCGGCTGCAGACCGTGTAGGTCGATGGGATTGTCTTCCCAGTTTCACGCTCAAGCTTCTCAACAACGCCCTGACCGTCGATGTCGAGAAACATAAAGTCGCCAATCCTATTTCTACCGATGACGGCGACGTTTCTATCTGGATGTTTTCTTGCAAGCATCCTTTGCGTCGTTTCATCAGCATACTCAGCAAGTCGAGAAACCCGATTCCACCCTTCATCCCCGGCTTTGTCATTTTCTCCATGCATGGGATAGACCGTGAAACCCTTTTTCAATAAGGGCATCGCAATCCTGAAGTAGTGGCTCTCTTCTACAGGCGTCTCTACAGGAGTATCGGCGATTAAATCCTCACTAACGGGATTGTTGTTCATCGATGCTCACCGATTCGAGAAGTTAGTGGTGTAAGAACTCCCATCCCTAATAGCATCACCACAATTCCATCGATTTCTGAGTGTGTATTCGCAATGAGCAAAACCAAAGTAACGACGTAACGACTCGGTTCCACAGTACCTCTGGACCCCTCCTGTACCAATTCGTAGTTCAGGGAGCGCTAAAACGCCCCTGTTTATGAGGGTCTGGAGTGGCTCATGCCGGAGTCCCGTGCGGGAATGACTGGAGTCCCGGTGGGCCAGTCGAGCGGTACGACGGCAGGCGGCGGGGACTTCCCGGCACCCCCACCCAGCCTCGACCTTTAAGACCCCTTTTTAGGAACCCTATTCTGGGACCCCTTTCCTGACTCCTGACCCCTGAGCATCCGCGCCCGGCGACGCCGAGGTCGTCGTTCTGGATCCGCTGTACTCGGCTCACGATCAAGATGAAAACGATACCCGATCAGCACTCGCATCAATCACGTGGCGAAACGATGACGAGGAATGCTCCGCGAGGGCCCATCGCCAAGTTACGAGGGTCATGGGGATATTTTGCCGAGCAAGAATTCCCTGCATGACGACGCGAACGGCGTCAGAGCATAGAATGAGCGACATGGCTGATGCACGTTACCCAGCAGATTTAGGGCACCACGTCAGGTCGTACCTGAACCGAAAGGGTGAAAAGCCCCCTTCAGATGAAGTCATCACTCAGCTTCTTGAAACACTTTTCTTCGCGAGTTTGCGACACGAGGAAGCTCAGCCCACCCTATGCAGGGTCGCTTTCATTGATCGAAGAAACCCCGATCCGAAGCCGCCAGAGCGCATAGTCACTGATCGTTGGAAATTCTTTAAGCTCGCCAACGACGTACCATTCACGGTGTCCAATCTCGTAAAGCTCTCGCAAGCGGTTGATCCGTGGGGTTCGACTCTCGCTGTTGATGCTGATGTAGAAGGCGGACTGAAAATCTGGGGGCTAATTGACCAGAGCGTGCATTTCAGTGCTTTTCTTGTAAAAGAGGTTTCGTCAGGGCCGGAAATGCCGGGCATGTTCCAAGCCGTAATCGAGGGAATCGGAGAGGTCTCCGCTTACAAGAACAATGTGCTTCTCGGCACGTTGAAGCAAGATGTCCTCATAGCGCATCAGCACAGGGTTTTTGATAAGGGTCCGGTTCACAGCAAGATGCTTCCATGGATTGGAAAATATCGGGCAATGGTGAAGGAAGTCGTGGGAGAGGTTCCATACGGAGCGCGTGATCACTGGGAAGAATCGCTAAACGATCTCTGGTTCTCTGCTCTGTGTAGGCTTCTTATCGGCATTCACCGATACCGCCATGGAGGTGCAGTTCTGATCTCAGACGACCCTGCCGATCTGGCGGTTAAGTATTCGTTGGAATACCCACGGCTTAAGGATGCGCTCGTCAGGGTAGGAACTCAGGAAATACTGAAAACCTTTTACTCTGATGAGATCTTCGAAACTTACATAGACCAGCACCGTCCTGAAATGCCTGTGAATCTTCACTTAGACGAGTCATTAGCGGCGGATCAGTTCGAGGGTTCTCGGAACGAACTCAAGGGCTGTCTTCGTTTTCTGACATCACTTTCACGTGTAGACGGTCTTCTCTGGCTTGACTCGGATTTGTGTCTGCGTGGTTTCGGCGTAGAGATCACGATTCAAAACGACCCGGCTGCCGCATTTGCTGCACAGAACTCGGACGCAACGAAAAGAACAGTGCTTGTGCCAAACCATTTCGGCATGCGCCATCGCTCGATGTTGCGGTATTGTGGAGTGCACGAGAACGCTGTGGGCTTTGTTGTGTCGCAGGACGGCGATGTAAGAACCATCACGAAAGTAGATGAAGCTGTAATTTTGTGGGATAGAACCCGACTTCAGTCTGTTCGTACACCGAGAAGTTCGAAGTCGCTGCACCACCACAGAGTGCACCGCCGCAAACGGAAGCGCAAGCGGGGCCTCGCTCGCGGGCAGGCGACAGATCCCGGAGACTCCCCTGCCTAGGCCTGTTCCCGTAAGTACCGACCACCTATTTAGAATCAATGACTTACGCATGATCCCTAACCCCTGACCCTCTGAAAACGTCCCCCATGCGTCCCCAAATGTGCCCGAAATGTACCTCAGTAAGGCGAATGTTCGGCGGAGCAAGCCCAGTTCCAAGGCTTGAAACAAGTGCTCATCTCCATGCAACAATTGTGCAACGCAGTCGCCATGTCATTGATGGTAAATGAGTTATATATGCACAACGGTCTCAGAGACCGCCGTCTTGACAGGTCCGGATATTGCGGTTGTCGCAGATACAACCTGTCATTTTATCTCTTAATTAATCCACATCTGGCGATGCTCGTGATGGCCGGGTTAGGCCTAGCCGCAGGGCACGCGGACATGCCACGGCCAAGAGTAAGAATTCTACCGAGTAAAAGGAGAGCGCCAGTAAGTCACATCGTTTCAATTGGTTGTAGCGTGGAGCGAGCAAGGATCGCGGCCAATGTGTTTTTACTTGTAGAATCGAGACAGTTACTCAATGATCAACATCCATCAAGAAAATGGTCCCAAAATGGGTCCATTTTGAGCAGGTTTTGAACGCTGTCCCCATAAGTAACTGATACCAAGTGACTTCCTTCGCATGTAAGGTACGCATGGTGGACGCGTGCCGCAAACTTGAGCGGCCCTTGGGGAACATCGGCCAGAACGTCGCCCGGACAGCAGGCTGGCCGTCGGCCGTCAATCACTGGAACGCTACCACGCCACGGCCAGCCCGCCGTCAGGCGTCGTCTCCCTGTCGCCAAGCAACCAGACACGTTGGTCAAAGCCGCCTGCATCGTTAGTGTAAGGATCCTGAAAGGACCCGCCCTGCTGGCCTGCTGGTTAGGATTCTACTGAGTATACAGGTCAGGCTACCCAGCCTAAGTGAGGAGCGAAGCGACGAACACCACACACCACATCCCAATGGTCAGCAGGGTGCCCGATTCCATCAAACCCAATCCGCCAGCCCCCGCTGGCCGATCGGCTCACAGGCCAGTCGGCTCTGTGTACTCAGTAAAATACCCTGTCGTAATCTAGACGCCAGCCTCGAGTCCGGCCAGAATGGCGGAATGGCAGACACCGAAGACGAAGTCCTGACACTCAGGGAAGTCGCACGAATCCTGAAGACACGGACGAACAAGATCTATGAACTCACACGCCGTCGTGCGAAGGCAAGGACGGACCGTCCGCTCCCAGTTTTCAAGATTCACAGTAAGATGACGCGCGTCAGGAAGTCAGATTTGATCAAATGGCTGGACGGCTTGATGGAACAGCAGCGTAGAGAGAACGAATCAGAGAAGTCTTGATGTCCGTGTTGTTTCCCGCAAAGCGGCCGACCGGACGACATCTCTACGCTCACCGCATATGAGTTCGACTTCAGCCCGTCCATGTCTCCCCTCAAGAACGCTGACCAACGCTGAGATAACAGCCTCTTCCGTCACCTCACCAACGACGAACGGCGCAAGCACACAAGCAGCCCGCGGGTCATTGAGGTAATCAGCAATGAGGTTCTCCTTCGCGGTGAGCAGCCACCCGCCCGTCCCGCCGTCTGTCAGTTGATGCACACCAGCCTCCCAGCCGCGTTCACAGTCGCCTCGCTACGCCAGTTCACCGTCACACAGGGCATGCTGTCCGACGACGGCTGACAGAACGACAGCAACCGTGTCTCCGAATATGAGATGTTAAGCAACGCGCGACAGGACCGACACTCCCCCGGGTTGTTCTTCGTATCTCTGAGGCAAAAACATCTGCAGCACTGCTCGATCACGCCAGCCGCCCGCTTCCATCCGACCATGACTCCTCCATTACTTCGTATGACGAACCTGCCGAACAGTCCGAACCACTGGCCCAGCCGCGGTTCCTCGCACTACACAGTAGTTCACTTGAGCCGAATACTCGCAGCGTCTTACGTGCGCAGGCGGTACGGTCACCCGGCGAACCGGGCCAGTCGGGACGAAGGACAGCGCATAAACGATCGCCACGGCCAGCATCATTCTCCCTCCGGTTTCGTACCACCAGCGGCAGCACCAAGTGCCAGCAAACCCGCTTTCAATCCAGTGCCTGCATTCTTCTTGTAGTGAGCGAGTGTAGTCGACGCGTTCTTATGGCGAAGAAGTTCCTGTCCAGCAATGACATTCCCGCCCGTAAGGTCTATGGCACAAGTCGCTGCGCCTCTTCTGCAAGCGTATAGCGACTTCCACTGAAGACCTGCAGCCTCACAGGTCGGTCTGATGACCACCCTGACCATCTCTTTGAGGTCAGTCGGTTTTCCTCTGCTATTCTCAAACAGCCAAGTCTGCGTCCCCAATCCTGATCGTTCGCACTCTCGTTTCCACAGCAGTAGCGGCACGACTACCTGCGGCAGTAATGGCAGAGTCGCTTCGCTTTCGGGCGTCTTGCAGGTTCCGACGACACCTCTGACGACGGCGCGACGGATAGAGACTGCCCCAGTTCCGTCGGCCCTGATGTCGAAGTCTGCCCACTGCAAACCAGCGATCTCACTTGGTCGTAACGCCGCGAAGAACCCCAACGCAATGACCAACTGCGCGTCTACATGATCCACAAGCGCAGAGATGATATTCTCAGCCTCTTCCAAAGAGTACGCGCTTGTCGGTTCAGGCTGACGAACCTTGCCAAGGATCCGGCATCCTGCCATCGGATTCACAATGACCAGCCCCATGTTGACGGCATGGCTGAAGACCCCGCTCATCAGAGACCTGACATGGTTGAGCGTCGTCCGCCCTTGCGTCTTCGTCAGGCTCAACAAGAACGCACTCGCCATGTGCGTCCTGTACTCGCCCAGCGTCATCCCATTGAAGTGACCGCTGAGGTGTTGCTTCCAAATCTGCTCATACCCTGTGACGGTGCTCGCCTTCATGTTCGCTTTGACGAACGGCAGATAGGTCGCCTCGTAGAACTCTGCGATCCGTAGATCGCCCTCATGACTCGCAGTGTTCACAGTCCGCATGAAGTCTTCAGCGAGCAGGCGCACAGCCTTGCAGGACTTGCTGAAGTGTTTCTCATCCTTGTGGCAGAGCAGACGGCTCTTCTGTACACGCACAGGCTGGCCGTCTATGATCTCTGTGCTGTAGTAGCGAATGTGAAAGGCCTTTGATGCGCTCTGGAAGATGTGACCTTGCTGATGGCGTGTCTTCGACGAAGTCATATCTCGAGTCTACTATTATGCAACAGAAGTGCAACAGCACGAAAGTATTACATCGCAAACTGATGTAAACAAAGGATGGAAGCGCATGCGGTCCGGTGATCGTCCCGGTCTTCAAAACCGGCGAATCCTAGTCTCTAGGATTGATGGGTTCGACTCCCATTCGCTTCCGCCACAAGCAGTGCGGATGAACGTACCTGACTCCGCAAGGAGGCCTCGCCAATCATGCACATTACAGCCGCATTCACCAGTGCCCTGTTGGCCTTTGCCTGCCTCGTGTTCCTCGCCCTGCATGCCGCGGCGGCAATCAACGCCTACGGACTGGGCGCGAGTTACGACTCGACTCAGAGCAACGTCATCTTCCGTGTCTATTCCTCGCGCGCCACACGAATCGAAGTCGACCTCTACGCTTCTCCGATGGGTTCAGCCGAGGTGCTGCGCTTTCCGCTGAGTGCCAACAACAGTACCAATATCTTTTCCGCTTCGATACCGGTTGCGACGCTGCAGGCAGCCGGCATCAACGGGCCGCCGGTGTATTACGGTTATCGCGCGTGGGGGCCGAACTGGCCTTTTTCGAGCAGTTGGACTAAGGGCTCCAGCGCCGGCTTTATCTTGGACGTGGACGCCCAGGGCAACCGCTTCAATCCCAACAAGCTTCTTATCGACCCCTACGCGCGCGAGATCAGCCATGACCCCATCAACGCCACCTGGACCGACGGCACCGTGTATGCCTCGGGTGTCAGCTACCGCAACGTCGACAGCGGCAACATGGCGCCTAAGAGCATCTTATGGATGCCAATTAGCCAGAGCGTCGGCGCTAAGCCCACACGCGCGCAGAAAGACGACATTATCTATGAAGTGAACGTGCGTGGCTTTACTAAGAACGACAGCAGCATCCCCACTACCGTGCAGGGCACTTATGCTGGGGCCGCGCTCAAGGCCTCGTACCTCGCGAGCCTGGGCGTAACTGCGGTGGAATTCCTGCCCGTGCAGGAGACGCAGAACGACGCCAACGACAACACGCCGAACTCGACGGCCGGGCAGAACTACTGGGGCTACTTCACACTGAACTACTTCGCACCGGATCGCCGCTACGCGTCGAACAAGGCTGCGGGCGGACCGACCAGCGAGTTCCAGGGCATGGTGAAAGCCTTCCACGACCAAGGGATCAAAGTTTACATCGACGTAGTGTACAACCACACATACGAAGGCGGGCCGTGGAACCCAAGCGATCTAACCACCTATACCATCGGGTCCTGGCGTGGGCTCGACAACCCGACTTACTACGAACTTACTACGGACATGCAGTACCCGTACGACAACACGGGTGTGGGCGGGAACTATAACACCTATAACACGGTCGCACAAAACCTGATCGTCGATTCGCTCGCGTATTGGCGCGACACCATGGGTGTGGACGGTTTCCGTTTTGACCTTGCTTCG
>Ga0181532_10003528_pt1 | contig 14008 bp, 9 predicted proteins | sample PEATcosm2014_Bin_33_FD_119768 | JGI IMG/M metagenome (GOLD analysis project Ga0181532, IMG submission 119768) | Peatland microbial communities from MTU Mesocosm Facility, Houghton, MI, USA - PEATcosm2014_Bin11_30_metaG | ecosystem: Environmental > Terrestrial > Soil > Wetlands > Peat | place...
ACACGCTAGCAGCTACGCGCAGCTCACCCGGATAAGTCTCTGAACTTGATTTATCCGGAATTTCCATTTTCAACCCTGAATCGGATTAGCACTGGCACCGGGCGTCGCGCAAATACGAAGTGCGAGCCCGGTTTTGAGTGCAAGGGGCTTCCCAGCGCGCCGCGGCTATCCCTACGCCGTCGCTCGAATGCGGCCTGCTGACCGACATGCGTGCACGCTAAGGTGCACGGGTCACTCCTGGCCGTTGGCACGGCGGGCCAGTATTAAGCCGTTGGCAGGGGCCGCGCGCGACAACGGAGCGCGGCCTTAACGGTGGGTGCAGGGGTCACCCCTGCGGTCACCCGTGCCTTTCGAGCGTCGGATCGCGGACCAGGATTCCATCGGCGTAGAGCTTGGCGATCCGCTCCGCCGGCATCTTGAGCAGTTCACGCAAAACTCGCTCGTTGTCCTCGCCCAGTCTCGACGAACGCACTTCCGTCCTGTCCGGCCATGCCGAAAACTTCACCGGCACACCCGGAATCGCGACCCTGCCCAGGATAGGATCCTCGATCCAGCGAACCGTCTTGCGCTCGTTGAGATGCGGATGCTTTACGGCTTCGTTGACCGTCAGCACCGGAGCGCACGGCACGCGTTCAGCATCCAGCGCGGCGATCGCGTCGTCGCGGGTCGCAAAGCGCGTGAGCCACTTCTCGATCACGTCTCTCAGGTGTTCCTTGTTGTCGCGGCGCCCGCGCGCATCCTTGAAGCGCGGGTCGGTCGCCAATTCAGGCATCCCGAGCGCGCGCACCACCTGCGGCCATTGATGCGGCGTCGATACAATCAGAATGTATTGATCGCCCCGGAAATGAAAAATGCCGGTGGCGCCGCCGTCGGGATGCAACGAGCCGGTTCGCGTCGGACGAAACTTGTCGCCGCGTAGCGACACGATAGGCACGCTCTTCTCGTGCATGTGGAAGTAGGTATCCAGCAGCGACGCGTCGAGATATTGGCCTTCTCCCGTGCGCTCGCGATGCAACAGCGCGAAGCCGACCGCCATCGCCGCGGCGACGCCGGTTGAAACGTCGCCGATCGCCATCGTCGTCAGCGCCGGCGGCCCATCGGCCTGCCCGATTCCGTCGGTAATCCCGGCATAGGCCTGGCCGATAAAATCGTAGCCGGCCTTGACCGACAGCGGTCCGGTCTGCCCCGCCATCGAAATCGAGCACATGATGATTTTCGGATTGACCGCCTTGATGTCCTTGTATGCAAATCCGAGCCGGTCGATCACTCGCGGCGCGAAATTTTCGACTACCACGTCGATCTGCGGAATCATCGCCATCACGATCTCGCGCGCTCCGGGTTTTTTCAGATCGATCGCAAAGCTTAGCTTTGAGTGGTTGTGCTGCAGATAGTAGGTGCCATGGCTCGAGTTCTTGAATTCCGGCGCGCGCGACTTGAGCCCGTCGGCGCGGACCCGATCTCCAGCCGGCGCGAGTTCGACCTTGATTACTTCAGCGCCCATCTCGGCGAGGATTCGCGTGCAGGTCGGCCCCGCGACGAACTGCGTGAAGTCCAGAACCCGGTAGCCTTCCAGCATTTGCGGCTTGTTCGGCATTAATCAGTCATCTCCCAGTCTGTACGGATGCCCAAATCTCGGTATCGGTAATCGTCAGCGCCGCGCCAGTTGGCGCGCGTTAGTTTCCGGCTGTGCGCGATTATATCGCAGTAAAGCTGGCTTGCGTAAATGGCGGCGCCGCTTCGACATCTACCAGGATGCCGGCGAAGTCCATCGCCTCACATTCCCGCGCTCGATGCTCAGGTTTTTACGGGAGCAGGCCACGCGGCATCAAATAGCTAATCCTCAATGTAGCCGTCCGTTAATATGCGAGTAGCAACTTGCTAATACACTTATCATTCTTTCCTATCTCACTCTTCAGCCGCAGTTCACTAATTGTGTAGTTATCGAAGTTCCGATCTGATTGCATACCTGAAGGTAGAGTCCTGACACGAAATGTCGGATCGATCGGTGAAGATTGATCGACGGGTCGCAGATTGCAGGCGGAAGGGATGCTCGTGTTGCGGTCAGTCGAGGCAAAGTGGGGAGGAGGAGTAGGCCATGGTTCAACCCAGATATTACCGGGCGATCTGGATCTCCGATGTCCATCTCGGAACCCGTGCATCCAAGGCCGGCTCGTTACTCGATTTTCTGCGCCATCACGTTGCGGAGACCCTTTACCTCGTTGGCGACATAGTCGACGGATGGAACTGGGGACCTGCCTGGCACTGGAGTCCGGTTCAACAGGAGCTGGTCAATGAGATCGTGCACTGGCGCCGGCGTGGCGCCAACGTGGTATTCCTCCCGGGAAATCACGACGAGTTCAGGGTCAGCCTCGTTGAAGAACTTTTCGGCCCGGTCCCTTCCACAAGTTCTTTAATCCACACCACCGCCGACGGCGCCAGGATGCTCGTGACCCATGGGCATCAATTCGACGGCTCGCTCAATCCAAATCGCCTGCTGCCGATAATCGGATCCTACGGGTACGCGCGAGCCCAGCGGATCCATGACTGGTACCATCGTCAGTCCGCACCGGGAGCGGATGAAGGCCGCTCGTTTTCCGACTATTTCCGTTACCCCGCCCGCAAGGCCGTTGAGTTTCTCACTGACTTCCGGGATCGAGCGGTCCTTGCAGCCGCGCGCGACCACAAAGCCGACGGCGTGATCTGCGGACATATTCATCGCTCGGATCATCGGCTGATCGGAACCATCTTGTATGTGAACGACGGTGATTGGGTGCAGAACCGCATGGCGGTGGTGGAGGAGCAGGACGGGACGCTGCAGGTCATCCGTTGGAGTGGCTTACACCAGAACATTCCGGTTTCCGAACCGATGTCGGATGGGGTGGCGTCGTGACAACTTATCGTCCTGACTCGAGTAATTACCCGGATGCACAAATCGATCTGATCTACTTCGACGCGGGCGGCGGACACCGCGCTTCGGCAAGAGCACTGATATCGGCGGCTGAACAGCAGCATCGTTCGTGGCAAATCAATCCGATCAACCTGCGCGACCTGCTCGGACCGGCCGACGTGATCCGGCGCCTCACCGGCGTTCGCGTGGAAGACTTCTACAATTCACAGCTCAAATACGGTCTTACCATCGGCACCGGTCCGATGCTGCGAATAATGCAGATGGTGATTCGGCAAATCGAGCCGACTATGATCAAGCTGCTGGCGCTCCATTGGCAGCGCTCGCAGCCCGACCTTGTAGTCTCGATGATCCCCAATTTCAATCACGTGATTTTGGAAGGCCTGCGACAAGCCGACGCGATGGAGGCACGGTCGGAAACTCCTATGGTCACGATTCTTACCGACCTGGCCGACTGTCCGCCGCATTTCTGGATCGAGCGGCAAAAGCAGTACCTGGTTTGCGGCACTGCTACCGCGGCCAGGCAAGCGATAGCTATGGGACATGACCGCGCGCGTGTGTTTCGCACCTCGGGAATGATCGTGCGTCCCGAGTTCTATAGCCAGATGGAGCTAAGCCGCGAAGCCGAGCGAATCCGGCTCGGGCTCGACCCCGAATTGCCGACGGGCATCGTGATGTTTGGCAGCTACGGCTCGAGCCAGATGGCATCTATCGCGCGACGAATCGAAACCGCCCGGCTGAAGACCCAGCTTATCTTCGTATGCGGTCACAATGACAAGCTGCGCGAGCATATCGAAAGCATGAAGCTGTCCTATCCCTTTCATTGTGTAGGCTTCACATCAAAAATTCCGTACTTCATGCAGCTATCTGATTTTTTCATTGGCAAGCCGGGTCCGGGTTGCATCAGCGAAGCGCTGGTTATGGGTCTCCCGGTGATAGTCGAGCGCAACGCCTGGACGATGGTGCAGGAGCGCTTCAACACCGATTGGATCGCGCAAAATGAGCTCGGAATAGTGTTGCCTTCCTTGCGCCAGATCGCGCTTGCGGTTTCGACGATGCTGGATCGCGAGCAGTTCCTCCGCCTGCGCGCCAGCGTAAAAGCCCTCGACAACCGTGCGGTGTTTGAAGTCCCCGAAATTCTTGCGGCCCTGATTTCTCAGCATCGTGCCGCAAACGCGGGATTCGGGCACACTCCGACTGCGGCCCAATTCGCACCGGAAGTCCACCGGAGTGCCTGACCAGCAGTTCTGCCATTGCCCTGGAGCCGGATTTTGAAAACGACGCTGCTGGTCGTGTTCGCGCTGGCCGCCAACGCGGCGGTTTGGGGGAACGCGGTCGCATCCGGGCCGAATTCCAGCGGTGCCTTCGATTTCGGCGCGCTCGAGTTGAAGGTCTTGAGTCCTGACGGGAAGCAGACGATCGGATATACGCGTTTCAAGGTCTTGCATGACAACTCAACCGAAGAGGTTAAGGGCGAGACGAGATACCTGGACGGCGAACACGATAATGAAAGCGAACGGCTATACCTCGGAAACCCGGACTCCATACCCAGACTCGATAGTTACGAGCACTCGTTTTTCAACGCCGACGGCACGCTACATATGGTCGACACGCTTAACGCCAAATCCGGCGTTGCCTCGTGCGCGAGCTATACAGCCGACAAGGTAAGAGTGCGCAAGTCGCAGCTCGAGGTCCCAGCCAATACCTTTGCCGGCGCGTCCGAACTGATGATGGTGGTCGCGAGTCTTAGGCATGGGATCCGTGAAGTCAGATTCCATGCGTTCGCATGCGTGCCAGGACCTGCGATCTTCAGCGTCGAGACGTCGCTTCCGGATCGATCGGAGCATTGGCCTCTATACCCGGGCGATCTCGTCCGCCTCGATATGCGGCCCGACCTGGGAGTTTTGAACCTGTTGCTCGCGCCGTTCATGCCGACGATGGACGCATGGTTCAATCCCAATGACAATTGGAACTACGTCGGCGGAGAGTTTGACCGCTATTTCCGCGGGCCTCACGTGCTGACGCTGCGGGTCCCGCCGGCGGATTGAAGCTGCTCGACGCGCTGTGCGAGGAACCGGATTAAGCATGCAATGACGCCGATGGCCATGCTCGGTTTTAACCGGCATGTGTTAATTTGGATTCATTCGCCGCGCTGGTGGGTCCGCCGCGTGGCCCCCGTCCCGGCGCGTGACCGGTGGACTCGCGACCGCTATGATCTGAACCGGGACATCTGAGGGTGGCGAAGGAGTCAAGCGCAGGCTCACAACTCTCGCGATTTTTCTATGAAGGATTCTAAAAAACCTCAGCCTCTTGAGAGCCGCGCGGCAAAGACGCTGCGCGAGATCTTCCAGTCAGGACGGCCGCTAACCTATATCCGCTCCGCCGAAGAGCAGCGAATCGGAAGGCTGCTGCGCGAGGTCGGCCGAGCGTTGTACGCACCCACACCGGTGCCCGTTTGGACCTGGAGCCTCACCCAGGGATTGCTTCGCGATGACGCAGTAGCTCAGGCCGGTACTCTCGATCCTCGCGAAGCTCTGGACTTCATCGGCGCCCACAAGGACGCCGCCATTTTCCATCTCAAGGACTTTCACGAGCCGCTGCGCGAATCTCCGGAGGTCAGGCGCCGTCTTCGAGACCTGTACGAAGGCTGTCTCGATCAACGTAAGTTCGTAGTCATCAGTTCACCGGTGCGATTCGTTCCTGAGGAGATCGAGCGGGACATTGTATATCTCGAGCTGCGGCCGCCTGATCTCATCGAACTGGTCGAGCTTTTGCGTAGCGAGGCTCAGCGACTCTCGGCGCCCGTCGCTAGCGAGGAAACCCTCTACCAGCTCGCGCGCGCTCTGCAGGGAGTCACGCTCCAGGAGGCGCGCCACGCGGTGCGCCGTGCTCTGGCGGTGAGTCGAACCCTCGGCCCCGAGTCGTTACCGGCCCTGCTCGAGGAAAAGCGGCTGCTCGTCAACCGCGGCGGCGTCATCGAGTTTGTCGCCGACAGCACGAGCATCGGCGAGGTCGGCGGCCTGGAGAAGCTCAAGCAGTGGCTGCTGGAGCGTCGTAAACTGTTTCAACTCCGCGAAAGCCTGAGCACTGACATCGTCCCCAAGGGCGTTCTCGTCATGGGCATCCCGGGCTGCGGCAAGAGCCTCTGCATCAAAGCCATCTCCTCGCACTTCGAGCTTCCGCTCTATCGAATCGACATGATCGAGGTCTTCTCCGGCAGGCATGGGGAGCCCGAGGGAGCATTTGTCCAGGCCTGCAAGACGCTCGAGGATATGGCGCCCGCCGTGGTTTGGTTCGACGAGATTGAGATGGGGATTACCTCGGGGGATCCGGGCGGCGAGCAGGGCCGGATCTTCGCCTTCTTTCTGACCTGGATGCAGGAGAAGACGCGCGGGCTCTTTGTCGCCGCCACCGCAAACCGGATCGACCTGCTTCCCGCCGAGATGATTCGCAAAGGACGTTTCGATGAGGTCTTCTTCGTTGACCTGCCGCTGGTTGCCGAACGGATCGAGATCTTGAAGATTCACCTCGGCCGCCGGGAAATAGATGCGAGCAAGTTTGATCTGGAACGATTGGCGGACTTTATGAAGGGCTGGACCGGCGCCGAGATCGAGCAGACCGTCGTATCTGCTCTGACCAGGGCGCGGCTCAAGGACCATGAGCTTACCGAGCAGGATCTCTTCCTGGCCGCCGGTGAGCTGGTTCCGCTGGCGCGCACCATGAAAGAGCAGATCAATCACATTCGTGCCTGGGCGTTCGAGCGCGCCGTCCGCGCATCTCCCATTCCCAGCGGCGGGTAACCCGATGCGTAAATCGTTCGCCTGATCGGAGACTCCTATCGGCCTTGGTAGGTGTCGTCAGGCTTTGCTCAGAGCAAAGCAGTTCTACTGAACCCCATCACCGGTCTTCGCTGACTCCTGCCAGCCGTCCTTATCATTCAACCGCGGCTGGGCTGGGTCATAGCCAGCTTCCCAATGCGATTCCCCCGATGGCAGCGAGACCTCCGGTGATCACACTCCCGAGAAGATATACCGCGGCCAGCAGCATCTCTCCGTCTTGAAGCAATCGAACCGATTCGTACTCAAAGGTCGAGAACGTCGAATAACCGCCGATGAAACCGACCGCGACGAAAAGGCGCAAATGCGGGTTGAGGCTGACTCGCTCCTGAGCAAATGCCAGGAAAAAGCCGATGATGAAACTTGCAGTGACATTGATTGCGAATGTTCCGTATGGGAACGCACTCCCAAAACGAGCGGCAATCCAGCCACCTGCCAAATATCGCGTCGCCGATCCGATCCCGCCGCCAATCGCAACCAGAAGAACCGCTAACACCCTACAGCCCCTTTCCCGCTTCGCTTCGAGCGAGCAGCGCCCGCATCATTTCGGTTCGCCCCACGATTCCAACCAGCGCGCCTTCAGCGTCCACCACCGGCAGACGCTTGACGCGCTTTTCCGCCGATAGTGCCAGCGCGCTGACAACCGGCATTTTCTCGCGGACGGTGATCACGTCCCGCGTCATCAGTTCTCTGGCAAACCGCGCGCGAAGCTTTTGAATGTGTTTGCGGGCCGGTCCGCTGATCCTCTCAATCGGGACCTTGGAGACCAGGAGTTCCATCACGCCCGGCCAACTCTCGCGGCTTACTTTCGAAATCAAATCGGAGTCCGCGATAATCCCTGCGACGTGCCGCTTGTCATCTATAACCACCACCCGCTTGTGCGACGACGACACCAGCAGCTCGAAAACTTCCTCGATAGTTGCCGATTCGTGCACGCTCGGAACGTCGCGTGTCATCACGCCATCGACCGTCGCATCCGGGCCGGCGCTGCGGGCCTCGGGGTGCCACTCGGACAGATGGACCGCCGCGATCGTGCTCAACACATCAAGCCGGCCCAGGATACCCACCAACTTTCCATCGCTATCCACGACCGGTAGCCGCTTGAGATGTTTTTCGACCATGAGCTTGGCAGCTCGTCCTAGAATGGTGTCGGGAGCGGTCGTCACCACCTCTCGCGTCATCACTTCCGACACTTTGCGGTTCGCGTTTTCCAGCGATTCGTGAAGCTCGCGCACGTAATCCAAATCGGTGGCCTTCTTCAGACTGATCGTGACGTTCATCCCGCCGCGTGTCAGGAGATCGTTGTCGCTGACCATGCCGACCACTTTCCCGTCATTGTCCACCACCGGGACCGCGCTGAAATCCTTGTCCAGGAGTAGCTCTACGACCTGGGTGATGGGGCTGTCGGGATGCACCGTGGCGACCTCACGGCGCATTACCTCTCCGACCTTCACGTCGGGCAAACCTTCCTTGAAGGGAACTCCGGATTGAACGACTTCCACCTCCGCAACCGTGATCAGTGCGTTCGGAGCCATCTCCCGGATCGGACCAAGCACGCGATCGATCCGATCGGGGCGATCGACAACCGTGATCACGATTGGCTGGTCGAAGGACAGCCGAAGGATCGCCGCCGTGTGAATCAGCGATGAGGCCCCAAACCCCGCCACTCCGCGCATCGCGGTCGCGCCGCTACACCCTTCGCGCCGAAGCATCTCGATGATCGCCATGTACAGCGCCTGGTGATGGTATTGATCCGTTTCGCCGAAATAGATCGTGACCTGCTTAGCCCTTCCGGTGAACATCGATCACTGCCCTCCTGGCGGTGTGAAAGCGGATGCGCGCCCTTGCAAACCGTTCTTGCGAAAGCGTATCAGATTGCAAGATGCTGGCGATCAAAAAAGGACCCTGTACCTTTCAGTAGAGCCCTTTTAAAAAAAGCCCCTACTCGTGTTCAACACCAGTAGGGGTCATCAGCTCACTCAAGCGGGAGCGGTTGGCGGTGGAACCCCATCACCGATTGCGCCTAACATCAATGTATCGACGTGACCGGTGAGTCAAGAACCGCGTCACAAGTTTCGAAAGAATTGGAGCGCCCGGAGGCCGTAATGGAACCGTCAACTGCAATCGCCGCTGTTCATGCCAGGGAGATTCTGGATTCCCGCGGGAACCCGACCGTCGAGGTGGAAGTCCGCCTGCACGACGGCTCACTCGGCCGCGCTGCTGTCCCTTCCGGAGCGTCCACCGGGTCGCATGAGGCCTGCGAATTGCGCGACGGCGATTCGCGCCGCTACGGTGGCAAGGGTGTTCTCAAGGCAGTCGCCAACGTTTGCGAAATCATCGGACCGAAAATCCGGGGCCTCGATGCAGCCGCGCAAGCCGCTCTCGATCGCGCATTGATCGACCTGGATGGGACCGAGAACAAGTCACGACTCGGCGCCAACGCAATCCTCGGCGTCTCGCTCGCCGCGGCGCATGCGGCGGCCGCGTCGCGCGGGCTTCCGCTCTATCGATACCTGGCGCCAGACTCAAACCTCTTGCCCGTGCCGATGCTGAACATCCTCAACGGCGGCCGGCATGCGGAATCAGGCGTCGATTTCCAGGAGTACATGATTGTGCCCGTCGGCGCTCCGAGCTTTGCCGAGGCCTTGCGGATGGGCGCCGAGATATTTCACGCGCTGGCCGCTGTGCTCAAGGCGCGCGGCTTTCCCACCACCGTCGGCGACGAGGGCGGCTTCGCTCCCAGCCTGCGCACCAACGAGGAGCCGCTTGAATTGATCCTCGAAGCGATCGTGAAAGCGGGCTATCGTCCGGGCGAGGACGCCTGGATCGCGCTTGATCCCGCGTCCAGCGAGTTCTACGAAAAAGGGAAGTACGTTTTCGCGCGCTCCGACGGAAAGTCGCGCGACGCCGAAGCGATGACCCGGCTTTACTCCGACTGGGTCAGCCGCTATCCAATCATCTCGCTGGAAGACGGACTCGCCGAGGACGACTGGGCCGGCTGGGAACTGCTGACGCGCGAGCTCGGAGACCGCGTCCAACTCGTCGGCGACGACATCTTCGTTACCAACCCGGTCATGATCCGCCGCGCGATCGCCCAGCATGTCGCCAACTCCGTGCTCATCAAGCTCAACCAAATCGGGACCCTCACCGAAACCCTCGACGCGATGCGCGTCGCGCGAGACGCCCGATACACCTGCGTGATCTCGCATCGCTCCGGCGAGACCCCCGACACTACCATCGCGGATTTCGCAGTCGCGACCGCCGCCGGACAAATCAAAACCGGGTCGGCCTGCCGCGGTGAGCGCGTGGCCAAGTACAATCGGCTGCTCAAGATCGCCGAAGATCTCGGCGCGAAAGCCGCCTACGCGGGTTACGGATCGTTTCCCCGCCAACCAGCGGGGATAGCTCGCAAGTGAGCGGCGCTTGCTGAGAAATATTCTGGATGGCGTTGGACCTCGCCCACCGCGCAGCTGATTCTTCCTTCATGCCGCCGCCAACGGCGGGCGGCCTTAACACTGAGTGCAGGGGTCAGCCCCTGCCGCCCGCCGCGCAGGCGATTCTTCCTTTCGGTCGTCGCAATCGCGCGACGTTGGCCCTGACCGACGGCCAAGCCTCGGCTAATCCGTCACTGCCCCGACGCTGCTCGATGACACCTGGGCGGCGTACTTCGCCAACACGCCTCGCGTGTATCGAGGCGCGGGCGCGCGCCATGCGGACCGGCGCCGCGCGATCTCCGCTTCGGGCACATTCAGCGTAAGTAGATGCTTGTTCGCATCAATCGTGATCGAATCACCTTCGTGCACCAGCGCGATCAGTCCGCCGACCTGCGCCTCGGGCGCGACGTGTCCCACGACGAGGCCGTAGGTGCCGCCCGAGAAACGGCCGTCGGTGATCAGGCCGACCGCGTCGCCCAGCCCCGCGCCGATAATCGCCGACGTTGGCGACAGCATCTCGCGCATCCCCGGTCCGCCCTTCGGTCCTTCGTAACGAATCACCAACACGTCCCCGGCTTTGATCTTCCCGGCGAGAATCGAACTCAGACAGTCCTCCTCGCATTCGAATACGCGCGCCGGTCCCGTGATGTGATGGCTTTTGATCCCGGTGATCTTCGCGACCGCGCCTTCGGTGGCCAGGTTGCCCCTCATGATTGCCAGATGGCCCTGCGGATAGACCGGCTTGTCCCACTGATGAATAACCGCCTGGTCCACGCGCGGCGCATCAGGGACTTCCGCCAGGTTCTCCGCAACGGTTTTCCCGGTAATCGTGATCGCGTCGCCGTGCAGAAGCCCGCGCTTCAACAGCATCTTCATCACCTGCGGGATACCGCCGGCGCGATGCAAATCGGTCGCGACGTACGGTCCCGACGGCTTCAAATCGCACAGCACCGGCACCCGCTGTCGAATCGTCTCGAAGTCGTCGATAGTCAGCGGCACTTCGGCTGCGTGAGCCATCGCCAGCAGATGGAGTATGGCGTTCGTCGATCCTCCAACCGCCATCACGACCGAGATCGCATTCTCGAAGGCGTTGCGCGTCATGATCTGTCGCGGCAGCAATTGCGTGCGGATCGCTTGCACGACGGCCTGCGCCGATTTCGCGGCGCTGTCGGCCTTCTCGGCATCCTCCGCCGCCATCGTCGACGAATACGGCATGCTCATGCCCATCGCCTCGATCGCCGACGACATTGTGTTCGCCGTATACATCCCGCCGCAGGAACCCGCCCCCGGACACGCACGGCGCTCGACCTCGAGCAATTCTCGCTCGTCGATCTTGTGCGCGCTGAATTCCCCAACTGCTTCGAACGCGCTGACGATTGTCAGGTCGCGGCCGTTGTAATGCCCCGGCTTGATCGTTCCGCCGTAAACGAAAATGGCCGGGATGTTCATCCGCGCAATCGCCATCATCGAACCCGGCATATTCTTGTCGCATCCGCCGATCGTAACCACGCCATCCATCGACTGCGCGCTGCACGCGGTCTCGATCGAGTCGGCGATCACCTCGCGCGAGACCAGCGAGTACTTCATGCCCTCGGTGCCCATCGCGATGCCGTCGCTAACCGTGATCGTTCCGAACACCTGCGGCATCGCGCCCGCCGCCTTGAGCGCGGTCTCTGCCCGCTGCGCCAGTCCGTTCAGACTGATGTTGCACGGGGTGATCGTGCTGTACGCGTTGGCCACCCCGACAATCGGCTTCTGGAAATCAGTGTCCGTGAAGCCAACCGCCCGCAGCATCGCGCGGTTGGGCGAGCGCTGAACGCCCTCGGTAATGGTTTTGCTCTTAAGATTTTCCCGCATGATGTCCTGTCCTCAGTTGAAGGATCGCTGTGACTCCGTCGATGTCTGAGAATCCAAAAGTGCTTGATTTAATTGGTGGAGCTGACGCGGATCGAACGCGCGACCTCCTGAATGCCATTCAGGCGCTCTCCCAAACTGAGCTACAGCCCCACCGCGGGCGAGATTTTTCAGCTAACCGGATACCGTCCGTGGAGTCAACCGACCGGGTCCCCGCTTTTCATGGGAGTTCGATTTCATATCGGCGGCGAGTCCGCGTCAAGCCCGCGTCATTCCCGGGCGCGATCGAGCAGTTCGCGGGCTGCGCGGCGGAATTTGTCGGATACTTCACCGCCGAGCATGCGAGCGATCTCCTCGGTGCGATCGCCGGGTTCCAGAACCGCCACCCGGCTGCGGGTCGAACCGCGCCGCTCTTCTTTCTCGACGGTGAGATGACGGTCCGCGAACGCCGCGATCTGCGCCAGATGCGTGACGCACAAAATCTGATGAAAGCGCGAGAGTTGTTTCAGTTTGCGCCCAACCACCTGCGCGACCGCGCCGCCGATTCCCGCGTCCACTTCGTCGAAAATCATCGTGGCAACACCGCGGCGCTGCGCCTCCAGGCGCTTGAGCGCGAGCATCACGCGCGAAAGCTCGCCGCCCGAGGCGATTCTGAGCAGCGGCATGGCAGGCTGGCCGACATTCGGCGACAGATGGAACTCGATCGTATCGATGCCGAACGGACCGAGCGCAACGCCGCCATGCACGAAGCCGGCTTCGTCCGGGCCAAGCGCGCCGAGCCGCGGCTCGAAACCCGGCGAGCGCATCCCCAGCGTCCTCAATTCGGCTTCCATCTTGCGGCCGAGCTCGGCGCCGGCGCGATGGCGAATCGAGGACAGCCGGTTTGCATGCGCGATGAGTTCGTCCAGCGCCGCCGCCATCGCAGCTTCGGCTTGAGCCTTCGACTCGCCGATTCCTTCGAGCTCGCCAATCTCGGCCCGCGATCGCTCCAACGTCTCGATCGCGCTATCGATCGACCCGCCGTATTTGCGCTTGAGCCGCGTCAGTTCCTGAAGCCGGTTGTCGATTTCTTCCAGACGCGCGGGATCCGCCTCGATCCTCGACGCGTACGCGCCGAGCGTGCGCGCCGCTTCTTCGAGGTTCGCGCGGGCCGACTTGATCATCTCGAGCGCATCGCCGAGTTTCGGATCGAGCGCCGCCGCATCGGCCAATCGCGTCTCGGCTCGCGCCACCGTATCTGTCGCCGCGCCGTCGGCGCCGTAGAGCGCCTGCTCGGCCTCGAGCGCGGCGCTGGCGAGCTTGCCTGCATTGGAGAGCACGGTTCGTTCGCGCGACAGCAGCTCATCTTCGCCCGCGGCCAGGCCGGCGCGCTCGAGTTCGCTTGCGCGGAACCTTGCCAGTTCCAGCAGATCCGCGCGTTCACGTTCGCGGCGGTTCAGTTCGTGAAGCCGGGACTGGATGTCCTGCGCGCGCGCGTAGCGTTCGCGGTAGGACGCGAGTTCGTCATCGAGGTTCGCGTAACGATCGAGAGTCTCGCGATGGCTCTCGGCACGGAGCAACGAATGCTGCTCGTGCTGTCCATAGACCTGGACCAGCGACGCGCCCATTTTGCCGAGGCTTTGCACCGTGGCGAGTTCGCCGTCGATCGTCACGCGCGAGCGCCCACCGCCCTCGGCGATCACTCTGCGCACGATCAACTCGCGGCGCTCGCCGTCGCGCCTGCCCCCGGCCGGCTCAGGCATCGCGGCCTCGCCCTCGAGCTCGAAACGTCCCTCGACGACCGCCTCCTTCTCGCCGGTGCGAATCATATCGGGCGACGCGCGCGAGCCGAGCAGCAATCCGAGCGCGCTCAAGATGATCGTTTTGCCGGCGCCCGTTTCCCCGGAAAGCACGTTGAGGCCTGCGCCGAACTCGAGATGAGCTTCCTCGATTATCGCGAAATTGCGGATGTGCAGTTCGAGCAGCATCTGGGCCGCGCG
>Ga0181532_10003529_pt1 | contig 14007 bp, 13 predicted proteins | sample PEATcosm2014_Bin_33_FD_119768 | JGI IMG/M metagenome (GOLD analysis project Ga0181532, IMG submission 119768) | Peatland microbial communities from MTU Mesocosm Facility, Houghton, MI, USA - PEATcosm2014_Bin11_30_metaG | ecosystem: Environmental > Terrestrial > Soil > Wetlands > Peat | place...
AGCGTCTGCGCTCCTGGGACGAGATCGAGAAGGCCTTCAACGAGAAGACCCCGGTCAAAGCGCGGGTCATCGATCGCATCAAGGGAGGCGTGACCGTCGACATTCTTGGCGCGCGCGCGTTTCTTCCCGGTTCGCAGGTCGATTTGCGCCCGGTGCGCAACCTCGAAGCCTTGAAAGGCCAGGAGATCGAGGTCCGCATCATCAAGCTGAACAAGAAGCGCGGCAACATCGTGGCCTCGCGCAAGCAGCTGCTGGAAGAGGAACAGGCGGAAAAGCGGACAAAGACCCTGGAGCATCTGGAAGAAGAGAGCATCCTCACCGGCTCCGTGAAGAACCTGACCGACTACGGCGCGTTTGTCGACCTGGGCGGCATCGATGGATTGCTGCACATAACGGACATGTCGTGGGGACGTCTGACCCACCCGCGCGATCTGGTGAATGTAGGCGATCAGATCCAGGTGAAGGTGCTGAAGTTCGATAAGGACAAGCAACGTGTGTCGTTGGGATTCAAGCAGCTGACTCCCGATCCGTGGCTGGATGCGTCCGAGCGTTATCCCATCGGCGCCCATGTCCGCGGCCGGGTCATCAGCGTGACCGACTACGGAGCGTTTATCGAACTGGAGCAGGGCATTGAAGGCCTGGTACATGTCAGCGAGATGACATGGTCGAAGCGGATGAAGCATCCCTCGAAGCTGGTCAATGTAGGCGACCAGGTGGAAGCGGTGGTGCTCAACGTGAACCCGACCGAGCGCCGCATCAGCCTGGGCCTGAAGCAACTGGAGAGCAATCCCTGGGAGACTCTGCATGAGAAGTTTCCGGTTGGGACTGTTGTCGAAGGTAAAGTTCGCAACCTGACCGAGTTCGGCGCGTTCATCGAGATCGAGGACGGTATCGACGGTCTGGTCCACGTGAGCAACTTGAGCTGGACCAAACGCGTGAAACATCCGTCGGAGGTGTTGAAGAAGGGCGACAAGGTGAAGGCCATTGTGCTGGCGATTGAGCCGGACCAGCGGCGGCTCTCACTGGGAGTGAAGCAGCTGCAGCCCGATTCGTGGGACACCTTCTTCGAGCAGCATCGCGTGGGCGACGTCATCCACGGCAAGGTGCTGCGGCTGGCCAGCTTCGGCGCGTTTGTCGAGATCGCCGATGGAGTCGAAGGCCTGTGCCACAACTCGGAAGCAGTCGATGCGCACGGCGCTCCTATCAAGCTGGAGTCTGATCAGGAACACGAGTTCAAGATCATCAAGATGAATCAGGCCGAGAAGAAAGTCGGGCTCAGCATTCGGGCAGTCGGCGAAGAAGCTACCCGCTCGGATGTGGAGGCTTACAAGGCTCCGGCCGCGAGTTCGTCGTCTTCCGGCGCAGGCTCTACGATTGGCGAGTTCATGTCGTGGAAGCGAGCCAGCAACGAAAACAACTGATAGAAGTTCATTGCAGATGAAGCAAGGCCGCCAGAGATGGCGGCCTTTGTAGTTTCCTGGTCGGGTCGGTATCGACGGATCTCGAATGCGAGCGTGGGGCCGGCTCTACCGCTCACGCGCCATTCACCTACTTGGGAGTAATCTCCCAAACTGTACCATTCGCGAACGGGGATTCCAGCGTTGTGCCGAAGACGTTCCCTTGCGAGTCGATGGCCACGCTCCCGTATGGGAATTCGGCTGTGCCATTAACTTGAAATACCGCGAGGTTCGTCTCGGTCCAGCCTCCATTCGACGGTGTCAATTTAAAAACCAGTCCTGCGTTCGATCCGTGATCGTTCAAGACCGTGCCGTAGACATTTCCGGCAGCGTCCAGGGTTGGCGTGTCCAACGGACCGAGGGTGCTGGGAAATCCGGAATAGATAGTGTTGAAGGTCCACCCTCCATCGGAAGGCTGCAACTGGAAGACTGTGCCACCGTTGATACTCGTCGTGCCGTACGAGTTTCTTGCTGCGTCTATTGCGAGGCCACCCTAAGGAGTTGCGCCGTCGCCCATGTTCTGGAATTCGTAAATCGTCTGATAGACCCAGCCGTTGCTTGAGGGGCTGAGCTCATACACGGTGCCATAGCCGTGCCCGCCGGCGCTGGTAGTACCGTGAAGATTGCCGGCCGCATCGAAGGTGACGCCCGCCAGAGGCTGCTCGTCGCGAGTGAATCGATAGAGGACAGATTCTGTCCAACCACCATTCGAGGGCGATAGCTCAAACACCGTTCCAATATTGCCGTCCGCGTTTTTATCGCCGGCAGTCGTGCCGTAAACGTTACCGGCGGAATCGAAGGTCAGAGCGTCGGCATTGCCAGGATGCGCGCCGTCGTTGCCGCCGAGGAAGCGGTAGAGGACGTCTTCAACCCAGGGACAGTCCGTCGCCTGGCAAACGTTCGCCGGCGGATGCAAACGGTACACAGTGCCGTAGCCATTGCCGCCGGAATATGTCGCGCCATAGAGCATGCCACCGGGACCCGTGACGACGCCGCTGTAGGGACCGTCGCCGTCCTGGCCTCCGAGGAAGTCGTAGAGCGTCGCCAAAACCCAGCCGGAACCCTGATGTTTCAACTCGAACGCGGTCCCCGCGTAGTTCGCGCCACCCGAGTAGGTCGTGCCATAGAGATTGCCGCCGATGAGTATTGGGCCAGCGTAAGGAAAGGCCCCCCCGCCTCGCTGGTGAAAATATGCAGCACAGTCAACGTTTGCGCGGTAGCCGGTAAAGCCATGAGTCCGACACCGGCGAAAGTGAACGCAGCGAACACCAGTTTCCTGAGCGCAAAACTCGATGCGCGACCGCATTGCGAAATAAGCATGGGTGCCTCCTTCGAGCTGAGCTATTCATCAAGGCCGACTGCCAGGGCTGAATTGATATCGCCTGCCGCCGACAGCTTACTTGTTGGTATCGATCTGCAGATTGAGATTCGGTTTGTCGCGATCGTCGAACTGACTCAGCGTCTTCGATTTGCTCTGCTTCCCGTCTTTCTGGGCGTAGATGTCGTAATCCACATTCGGCGAGAGCTCCGGGAAACGATAGGTTCCGTCGTTCTGCGCGATGTAGGTCTTCACCGCCAAAGTCTTCGTGTTCTTGAGGTAGACCACGGCGTTGGGGATGGGTTTATCGCTCTTGTCCAGAACGGTCCCGGTGAGGGTTCGGGTTGTGTTGCGCGTGGTCTTGCGGGTGCTGTCCGATGACGGCGAGCTGCCCATGGGGATCTGCAATTGCGCAGTGCAACTCAATGCAACCAGCATGACGACCAATGTGCCCAAGGCCCTGTACATTTCATTTCCCCTTAATCCTCTCAGCGGGAGGGCGTTGCCGTGGTCAGATGTATGCCGACGTCGGTGCGCTCATTGTTGGTGATGTGCGCGGTCGTCTCCGGCTTGGACTGGCCCTTGGGCGTCTTGATGTCAGCCTGGATGATGTAGTCCTCAGCCCCCACCGGAACGCGCTGCGCGAACTCGCCATGGCTGTCGGATACGAGCTCCCATTTCGCCTTCTTGTCCGATGCTCTGCGGATCCTGATGGGCACACCCGCCACCGGACGATCGTCCGGTCCCCAGACCGTGCCGTAGATCAAGGCATAATCATTCTTCGTGACATGCGAAGTAGATTGGGGAGAGAAAGGATTGTGCGCGCCGGCAGACGGGACATTCAGGATCAGGAATAGGAAAAGAGCGAAAGCACCGCAAGTCCGGCCTGCCCAGCCGCGCAGACAGCTAAAACTCATCCTCTTCCTCTTCTTTCGCGTCCTCGTCGTCTTCCTCGTCCTCGTCTGCGACGAGCGACAATTCCAGGGGCTCAACTCCAACCACCTCGAAGTCGCTGCCGCACTCCGGACAGGAGACGACTTCGCCTTCGTCGACCTCATCTTCTTCAATGTCCAGATCGCTCTCGCATTCAGGACAAATCACCATAATAGCCTCCGCTCTTCATCTACGGCCGGAACGACGTTGCGCCGCCCGTGCATTTATATTTAGATTCTCTGGGCGACATCGTCAAGTGATGGACGCTTCCCAGAGGCAACGGTCTCAAAAGTTTTATGCCCATATCGAAGATTATCCTGACCGGAATTATGTTGGTGATGTCGGCGACCCTGGCCGCGGTTGCATTCACTCCCCAGCAAAGTGGAAGCGCGGCGGCGGCTGAACCCGATCCGCAAATCGTCGCTGCCTTGCGCGAAATCTCGCCGGCACATATTCAGCAGACGATCGAGAAGCTGGCCGGCTTCTATACCCGGCAGACGCTGTCGTCGGACGTGCCCCCGATCAGCGATAAGGGAATCAACGCCGCGGCGGTGTGGATTCAGGGCGAGCTGCAACGGTTTTCCAGCCAGTGCGGCGATTGCCTGGAAGTGAGGACGGACCAGTTCTTGCAACCTCCCGGGCCGAGGATTCCGCAGCCCACCACGATCACTAATGTTTACGCTATCCTGCGCGGCAGCGATCCGGCAAATGCCGGACGCATTTATGTGGTGACCGTACATTACGATTCCCGCAACAGCGACGCCGTCGATGCCGCCGGACAAGCGCCGGGCGCCAACGACGATGCCAGCGGAACGGCGGTAAGCCTGGAATGCGCGCGGGTGCTGAGCAAGCATCGTTTTCCCGCCACGATCATCTTCCTCACTGTGGCTGGTGAAGAGGAGGGCCTCTACGGCAGCGCCCATTTTGCCAAGATGGCCAAGGCGGTCGGCTGGGACATTGAAGCGGTGCTGAACAACGACATCGTGGGCGGCGATCGCACGCCCGGAGACACGCTGCAGGATCCCCACGTCGTGCGGGTTTTTTCCGAAGGAATTGCTTCGACGGCGAGCGAAGAGGAACTGCGAAAGACCCGCTCGCTGGGCGGAGAAAGTGACGGTCCCTCGCGGCAGCTGGCGCGATACGTCGCCGAAATCGGTAAAACATATCTTTCGGCGGAAGATTTCCGGGCGATGCTGGTTTTCCGTCACGACCGGTACCTGCGCGGCGGCGATCACATTTCATTTAACGAGCAGGGCTATGCGGCGGTGCGTTTCACCGAATTTCGCGAGAACTACAATCATCAGCACCAGAACGTCCGCACGGAGAATGGAATCGAATATGGCGATTTGGCGAAGTTCGTGGACTACGATTACACGGCGAAGGTAGCGCGGCTGAACGCAGCCACGCTGGCGGAGCTGGCGTCGGCTCCGGCGCCTCCGGTGGATGTTCGCCTGTTGACGAAAGAGCTGCAAAACGATTCCACTCTAGAGTGGAAGGCTTCGCCCGGCGGACTGGCGACAGGCTATGAAGTTTTGTGGCGCGAGACGACTGCGCCCGACTGGCAACAGGTGAAGAGCGTGGGAAATGTCACGCGCGTCACGGTGCCGATGTCGAAAGACAATGTGATTTTTGCGGTACGCGCCGTGGATGCGAAGGGGCATCGCAGTCTGGCGACAGTGCCGCTGCCGGAACGCTGAGCCGGCGAAGTAAGATTGGAGTAAGTTATGCGACGCACTACCGGCATGGGACTGAGTTTTCCGCCGTTCACGCGGGCGGTGAAGCAACTGCTTATCGCCAACGGCGCGGTGTTTCTGGGAGTGGCGTTGCTCGGCGTGTTCGTTCCCGGCGGCGAGCGCTGGGTCCAGCTTCACTTCGGATTAGTACCGGCGCTGGTGGTCTTTCGCGCCTACCTATGGCAGTTGGTCACCTACGCATTTCTTCATGCCGGCCTGTGGCACATTCTGTTCAACATGCTGGCGCTCTGGATGTTCGGCGCGCAACTGGAACAGGATTGGGGCTACAACCTTTTCCTGCAGTTCTACTTCTTCTGCGCCGTCGGCGCCGCGCTGACCACCGTGGTTGTATCGTTCACGGGACTGTTGGGAAGCAGTCCGCTGATTCCCACGGTAGGCGCTTCCGGCGCCATCTTCGGAGTGCTGCTCGCGTTCGGCATCCTGCACGCCGAAGCTGAGATCATGCTGTTTCCTATTCCCTTCATGATCAAGGCCAAATACTTCCTCATGGGCCTGATCTTCATCGAGGTGTTCCTCACGCTCTCGTCCGCCCATCAGCCCGGGGCGTCGGTCGCTTACATGGCACACCTGGGCGGGTTGCTCTTCGGTTATATCTGGCTGAAGTTCGTTCCGCGGCGCGGCTTCGGCTATGCAGCTTCGGAGCGCGCCTTCGGACTGCGCAACTCCTACTACCGCTGGAAGCGCAAGCGCGCCGCGCGCAAGTTCGAAGTCTACATGCGAAAGCACGATGACCGCGGTGACTACAAGCACGAAGACTACTTCGACGAGTTGGGCAACTTCCGCGATCCCAGTACCCGCGAGCCGCGCAAGAAAAACGGCGATACACGCGGCCCATGGGTGAATTGAAGAAGCTATCAGCGCTGAATTACGAGGGCATAGGATAGTAGTGCAGTTCAAGTTTCTTGGTGTGTCAAGGTACCGATTACTGGGTGCCGCAAACTGGTCTCACGGCAGATGTTCAAGAGAGCCATGCCCATTACACGGTTGGTCACGATTCGGGAAAGTAGTTTTGTCAGGGTCCTACTTGCATTGGCACTGTTTTGCGCAGTCCTACCGCTCGCCTCTTTCGCGCAAGAGTACACCACGCTCGCTAACTTCGACAGGACGAATGGAACCGAGCCTACAGCTGCTCTGATTCAGGGCGCCGACGGAAATTTTTACGGCACGACCGAGTACGGCGGAGTCGGCAAGGGCAGCGACACGTGCTTGCCGCCTTATTCAGGCTGCGGAACTATCTTTAAGGTCACGCCGAGTGGGACGGTGACCTCTTTATATAGTTTTTGCTCTCAAACAAACTGTAGCGACGGTGAATATCCTCATGCCGCACTGGTGCGGGGCGTAGATGGCAGCTACTACGGTACGACAGTGTTCGGCGGCAATTGCCCCGATGATGAAGGTGTTTGCGGAACGGTGTTCAAGATCACACCGACCGGCACATTCACACAGCTATACGTCTTTTGCTCTCAGACTGGCTGCCTGGATGGCTACTGGCCGGTGGGGGGGCTGGTGCTGGCCAGCGACGGGAATTTCTATGGAACCACCCAGGGCGGCGGAACTCACGGCGATGGCACCGTCTACAGGATCACGCCGGCCGGCACCCTCACTACCATTTACGACTTCTGCTCCTTGCAAAACTGTGCTGACGGTTCCCAACCCCAAGCAGCTCTGATACAAGCTTCCGACGGAAACCTGTATGGCACAGCCTGGCTAGGTGGAACCAGCGGGTTCGGTACAGTCTTCCGAATCACTACGAACGGCACCCTGACCACGCTACATGGCTTCAATGGCAACTATGGCAGCTACCCGGTGGCCGCGCTGGTGCAAGCAACCGACGGGAACTTCTACGGTACGACTCAGACCGGCGGTGGAGGCAGTTACTGTTACGGTGGGTGTGGGACGGTGTTCAAAATCACTCCCAGTGGGACATTTACCACACTCTACAGCTTCAGCGGCTCCGATGGTGGTCTCGCTCTAGCCGGCCTGCTCCAGGCAAAGGACGGTAACCTGTACGGGACAACCTGGAACGGGGGGGCCAATGATGACGGGACAGTATTCAAAATCACCACTAGCGGAACGCTGACCACGCTGCACAACTTCACCGGTTCCGATGGAGGAGCGACAGAGGGAGCGTTCCTGCAAGCTCCGGATGGAAGTCTCTACGGCACAACCGGACTAGGTGGGACCAGCGACAACGGCACGGTTTTCAGGCTAACCTTCCCGCTGCAGTTCGTCCCCGTTACTCCCTGCCGTCTCGTCGATACGCGTCAGAGCGGCGATCCGATTCAAGGTGGCACGTATCGGAACTTCATTGTTCCGCAGCTTGGCAACTGCAATATTCCAGCCAGCGCCGCCGCGTATTCCCTCAACGTTACGGTTGTGCCGCAGGGCCCTCTCGGATACTTGACCGTATGGCCAGCGGGTGAAAGTCAGCCATTGGTCTCGACGATGAACTCGACTGATGGGCGTGTCAAAGCGAACGCCGCGATCGTTCCTGCCGGTGCGAGTGCAGCTGTGAGCGTCTACGCCAGCAGCACCACCAACCTCATTCTCGACATCGACGGCTACTTCGAATCACCGGGCCCGCAAACCTACCAGTTTTACCCGGTCACGCCGTGCCGCGTAGTTGACACGCGCTCCGGTTCCGACGAGCCGCCGGGGCTAGGGCCGCCGTCTTTGCAGGCGCAGCAGCAACGCGATCTTCCGATTCTGTCGAGCCCGTGCTTGCAGGGCATAACCAACCCGGTGGCCTATTCCTTTAACGTCACGGTAGTGCCGAACCCTGCGGGACAACCGCTGGACTACTTGACGGTATGGCCGAGCAACCAAACGCAGCCCGTGGTCTCGACGCTGAACAATCCAACGGCGACGGTCGTCGCCAACGCGGCGATTGTGTCGGCTGCGCCGGATGGCGATATCGACGTCTACGCCTACAACAGCACCGATCTCATCATCGATATCAACGGCTACTTCGCTGCGCCAGCACAGAACGGCCTGTCGATGTATACAGCCCCACCGTGTCGCGTGCTGGATACTCGCCAGAACAACGGCCAGCCCTTCATGGGACCGAAGGTAGTGAACGTCGTCGGTAGCCCATGTCCTCCACCCGCCAACGCCCAGGCCTATGTCTTGAACGCGACCGTAGTGCCGCCGGGATCCATGCCTTACCTCACGTTGTGGCCTGACGGGCAGCAGCAGCCTGTGGTGTCGACGCTAAACGCCTATGACGGCTTCATCACGTCGAACATGGCGATTGTACCGACGACGAACGGCTCCATCGATGCCTATGCCGATGCGCTAACTCAACTGATCCTGGACATCTCCGGCTACTTCGCGCCGTAGGCGTGACCTTTCACGGAGGGTCTTGCGAAAGTCCCCGGTCGTCGGCTTTTGTTTGCGCTATGTCAGATAGTCCATGGCTTTCGCCATGCCACAAGGTCACGATAGGATTCACCCATCCCACCTCATTAGAAAGTCTCAAGTTCGATGCCGACTGACTACCGGCAACTGAGTACTGGCAACTGAGTACTGGCAACTAGCCACTGACCACTAGACACTACGTCTCGAAAACCTTCTCCAGGCTCTCGTACACGACTGTGATGGTGCATAGCTCGGGAAGCTTCAGCCAATAGCGGTGCACCTCGGGATCGGATTGGGCCTCGGAGCGCATCTCGGCCGAGGTCCAATAGCGAAGGTGCAGAAAACGATCGGGGCGGGAGGTGTCGCGATAAAGCGCATCGCGGCAATAACCTTTGGCGTGCATCATTGTGTAGAGCTCGCGCAGGGTGTTCAGCAGTTCGTCCTCCTTGCCCGGTAGCGCTTCTATGACAACCAAGGATACGATTTCTTCAGCCATGTTCCTTTTACCTCCTGATGCCTGGAAGCGAGTTGCCTGTCTGAGCCTCGCCGTCTGAGAGCTATGCCGCCCCGACGGGTCTCGGGTTGACAATGGCGAGCTTTCCCAGCGCTTCGCGCCGGGCTAGACTATGGCGTCCGCTACGCGGACTCGCTATTTGGCGCGACCTTTCTTCATAGCTGCAAAGTGTGTCCTGAAAATCTACCTACATCTGCTCTTGCCTGGAGCGCGTTCTCAGTCGAGCAGTCGAGGATGGAGCACGCCTTTAAGGCGTGCATTGCTCGACAGAACCTCCGACAACGCGCTTTAGCCCCTGAGGTAAATATCTTCGTTACCTCAGCGGCTAAAGCCGCGCGGACACAACAACGGCCCTGTCTCATGCACCGCTGAAGCGGTGCTCCACCCTGCGGACCAAGAAGCCGTCGAGGGTTGCTGCCAACTGCAATGCTATCGTCCTTCGCCGGCCGTGATCAGCCGCAAGAAATTCGTAGTTCCGGCGGTTTGTGTCGTGCCTGCAATCAGACCGAACACATCGCCCGGCGACAACGCTCCCATACGCATCAGCTCTCTCGCCGCGAACTCGGCCATCAGCTCCACAGTGAGATTCGCAGGGCAGCGCACGGGCTTAACTCCCCAGAGCAAATTCATACGGTTACACACCGCCTCGGACTGCGTAAAGGCATAAATGCCGGCGTCCGGCCGGTATTTGGAAAGCATGCGGGCAGTGGTAGCCGTTTCGGTGAAGACCGCGATGGCGCGCAAATCGAGATGCTCGGCGGCATGCGCCATCGATTCGCAGATGGTCTCCGCAATCGACAGGTGCTTCCCCTGTCGATGGTCGGGCAGCAGCGGCGGAAGCGGATCGCTTTCCGCCTCGGTGACGATGCGGGCCATCATCTCGACCGCTTCGCGAGGATACTTGCCGACCGCAGTCTCGCCCGAAAGCATGACGGCGTCGGTTCCGTCGAAGACGGCGTTGGCAACGTCGCTGGCTTCGGCACGCGTGGGGCGCGGACTTTCCGTCATCGATTCCAGCATCTGCGTCGCGGTGATGACGGGGCGGCGAAAGTCGAGGGCGCGGCGAATGACCAGCTTCTGGATCAGCGGCACCTTCTCCGGCGCGACTTCGACGCCCAGGTCGCCCCGCGCCACCATCACGCCGTTGGCGGCTTCGAGAATGGAATCGAGATTCTCGATAGCCTGCGGCTTCTCCAGCTTGGCAACCAGCGGAACATTGAAACCGCGCGAGGCGATGGCACGCTGGGCGCGCAGAACGTCTTCAGCGGTGCGGACAAAAGAAATCGCAACTGCATCGACGGCATGCTGCAAGCCGAACTCGAGATCGACTTCGTCCTTCGGCGTCAGGGAAGGAATACTAACGTTCGTTCCGGGCAGGTTGATTCCCTGATGTTCGCCCAACATGCCGCCGTTCAGCACTTCGCAAATAACGTCTCCACCGCGGACTTCATGCACCACCAACTCGATGCGTCCGTCCGAAAGCAGAATGTGCTCGCCCGGCTTCACGTCCTTGGCGAGGTCCTGGTAGGTCGTAGCAATGACTTCAGCCGTGCCCATCACGTCGCGCGAGGTGATGGTGACGCTCTGTCCCTTCTGCAGCGCTATGGGAATGCGATCCATAAGGCGCCCAGTGCGGATCTTCGGACCCTGCAGATCCTGAAGAATGCAAATTGTTCGTTCGAGTTCGATGGCAACCTTGCGCAGTCGCTGAATCACCACAGCGTGGTCTTCATGCGCGCCATGCGAAAAGTTCAGCCGGGCAACGTCCATTCCGCTTTGCATCAACTGCCGGATCATCTCTTCCGAGCTGCAGGCCGGACCAATCGTGCACACGATCTTGGCGCGGCGTTGCGCTGGACGTTTGATGCCGAGCAAATTGGGCGAAGGATTTTCCTGCACGGGCTTCGTCATAGTTTTGCCGATCAGCTCGCCGAGGCGCGCTTCTGCGGAGAAGTAAGCTCCGAGTGGGCTCCAAACAGGAAACGCGGATAACGCACCGCGTTGAATTCAGCTCCGACGAGGATCGCCATCGAGACCAGATATAGCCATGACATCAACGCGATGGCCGTTGCCACCGAGCCATAAATGACGTCGTAGTTGGCGAAGCGGCGCAGATAAACTCCGAAGATGACCGTGGAGACAAACCACAGCACCGTCGCCAGAACGGAGCCCGGCAACACGCGATGCCAAGGCTGCGTTCGGGGAACGCCATGGTGGTAGATGAGGCCGATGACGGCAATGCTGGTAAGGGTTGCGATGATCCATCGCACGGCAGTCCACAGTCCGAGAATGTAAGGCCCGAGTTCGTGGCCCACACGGTAGATGATCCATTGCTCAATCTGATTGCCGAACACCAGAAGGAATGACGCGAAAACCAGAGGCACTCCGGCGAGGATGACCAACAGGAAAGCGATCATCCGCTCTTTCACCAGGCCCCATATCTTCGGCATCTGATAGGCATTGCGGAAGCCTTCCATCCAGGAAATCATCACGCCGGACCCAGTCCACAACGTGATGGCAATGACGGTGAGAAGAAACCTAAAGTGTATCGGTTTGTTCCCCGTGAAATACTGCAGCACCGCGGAGTGGGTGCCTTCGGGAAGAATACGGCCGAGCGCATGACTCACCTCGAGAAAAAGCTTTTCCGTGGTGTGCGAAGCGGAGAGGATCGAAGCCAAAACCAGGACTGCGGGAAACAAGGTCAGGATGGCGGAGAAAGCCGCCCCCTTGGCGACGGCGAAGGCGTCGTGCTGAAAGGCGCGCCACAGAGCCATTCGAAAATGCAGAAAGAATCGCGACATAATTACCAGAATCGGGAGGCAAGAGAAGTTTACACAGCCGCGCGAAAAGTTGTCAGGTTACCCGGCCGTCGTCGCTTGGCACCTGGAATTTCCGGCGATCCTTATCTCTAGCGACGTTGTCCCCTCCGGCAAAACCGGAGCCGCCATTCTTGCTTTAGCTGTCCGGGCTCTCAAAATTGTTCCACGTGGAACAAGTGAATGTTGATTCGCGTTTGCGCGCGGACAAGCCAATTTCCCGTCCCATTTTGGGACGGAAACAGCTCGAATCCCGCACCCGTTCCGAACTCGTGCGCGAGGCCCTGCGCGTGTACTTTGAGCAGCGTCATCCAATGGTCCAGCCCACAAGCGCGGGCGACATCCAGCGGCTCAAATGTCAGCCAGGAGTAGTCTTACATTTATGCTAAGATGTAAGACATGAAACAGCAGGAAGGCGTGGTTACATCCAAAGGCCAACTGGTCATCCCGGCCAGGCTGCGCCATACGCTGCGTATCGGGCAGGGCACTCGAGTCCGGTTCGAGCGCATTCATGGAGGCATTGGCATCTACCCGCAGCGCGAGTACGACATCGACCGCTTTCGCGGCATTCTGGCCGACTCTGGCCTGCCCGCCGAAATCGAGCACGATCCCGACCATGAAATCCGATGAGGACACACGTTCTGGACGCCAGCGCTCTTTATCGCTATCTGACTAACGGCGCGGGCGCTGCCATTGTCGCCGGGGTGCTTAAAGACGCTGCCGCCACCGACTCGGACACCATCATGTGTGTCGTCAACTGGGGCGAGGTCTACTACACGCTGGTCAAGCACATTGGTTTGGTCAAGACAGACACGCTAATGCGCGAATTGCTGGAGCGAGTTCCCATCTCTCTGGTCGAGGTGACACAAGAAGATGCTGTGCGTGCGGGCCGCCTGAAGGCGCAGTACAACTTGCCCTACGCCGACGCTTTTGCCGCCGCGCTTACAACGGGGCAGAACGTTCTCGTCACCGCTGATATCGAGCATTTTGGTCGCGTCCCGAAGCTTCGCTTGCTGAAGCTGCCCCGGGCGAAACACGCACAGGATTGATGGGGACGAGTTTCCGGCGTCTGCATGTCAGACTTGATACGAAATCCATATGTCGTCCCTGGCGGGACTCCGGGCGGAATAATACCTCTACCCAGCGTTGAAACGCTGGGCTGAGAATATGCTGTCCCCTGCGGGGACGAGGGCCACGTCAGGAACGTGGGTTCAGGTGTGCGGCGATCCCACTCATTCGAAAACCGCGAATGAGTGGGGCACCGACCCAGAACTGGCGCCCGACGCTATAACGATGGCGGAGCCCGGAGGGCGGAACAACACTAGCCCAGGACGTAAGTCCTGGGTAAGGTGAGTTATAGAATCCCGAGCCGGCTTCAGCCGGCGACACTCTTCGCGCGAGCTGCTATGGGCGGCGGGCGCTAAGCGCGTCTTTGAAATCGCCGGCGAGTGGCCCGCCCCTTCGTCATTACGCGACGGGTGCGGAAGGTGTGGTGGAGATCGAGTCAGACTGGACGGGAAGGAAACGGGAGCGGATGGGGATGCCGTTGCGGGTGAAGGTCACAGAACAACCCCACACCAAGCAAAGCCGGCTTGGATGGGGCACGCTCAATACCGTAGGCTGGGCCACCCGTCACCGGCTCGTTAAAGCACCACAAACATCGCAGCGTCTTTCAGATCTTCAATCGTTTCTGGCAATAGGTAGTTGCCTGTGAAGTTCTCCACCCAGAACAGAGCCTGACAGGGATGCGTAATCGCGAATTTGGTGTAAGAACCGGATATCTTAATTAGGTCTGCTACCGTCTGTGCGTTGTGATATGCAGCCGCATTGCGTGTTGTCTGGATGATTTTTGCACTAG
>Ga0181532_10003532_pt1 | contig 14004 bp, 10 predicted proteins | sample PEATcosm2014_Bin_33_FD_119768 | JGI IMG/M metagenome (GOLD analysis project Ga0181532, IMG submission 119768) | Peatland microbial communities from MTU Mesocosm Facility, Houghton, MI, USA - PEATcosm2014_Bin11_30_metaG | ecosystem: Environmental > Terrestrial > Soil > Wetlands > Peat | place...
AGTGTTTTACCGGTCTTAGCTTCCGCCGAATTGGAAGAATCAATCATGCATCGTTCTCCCTGCTCACGCCAGTTACTTTCTCCTCCCGTCGCCAAAGGCGACTGATTTGCTGAGATGCGCACCCTCGAAAACCGGGCAGCCAAAGCGCCTTGCCCGAGAACATCTACACGGTTATTGTCGGGATGACTGGATAGACCCCGGAGGTGCGCTTTGCCATCTGCCTCGCGCAAGAACTGGTTAGGCCGTACCCCGATCAAAAATGTGCGTATCTTCGACGACCTTGCAGACCGGCTTTTGCCGGGCCATCTGCTAATCCGTAGCCGCAAAATTAGTCGGATGGCGAAGGATGCATTCGCTTAACCACCCGGCTGAACGGAACGATTGATTCATCGTGGGGACTCGAACTTGCATGAACAATCGTGCAGCAACACAGTGAGCGGTAGCCCCGCGTGCAATCACAGGCATGGATTGAAACCCCCGTTGCTCTCCGGGAAGTGTATTTGTGGGCCTAAGGCAACCGGCCTCGCAAGGTTGACAATTCAGTCTGGGCGGAACAGGACGTTCGTGCCAACGACTACATGCATCGCCTAAGCTGTTGTAGGTGATTCCGAGCTTGCCGAGGGCGGCGCTTTCGGCTCGTTGGTTCTTGGAAAGGCGGGCAGCGTCGCACTGGGCCTCGTGTCCCGGCCGCGAAGCCAAAGGCAACAAAGTCACCGGCACCCATGCCTGGAAACTGATGGTGTATTGGGTGAGGCGGATTATATGCTCTATGCGTCATGTCATATGCCCTGGCATTGTCTCCGGGGGGACATTTATTTGTCGAACCGGACGACCAAGCTGAACCGCAACTCAGCCCCGCGACCGTAGCGCGCCTGACTGAGGCCTTCGGCGCCTCGCCCGCGCGCGGTTTGGAAGCGCTGGCGTCTGAGTTCTTACATGAACCGATGCCGCCAACCTTCGTATTTTGGCGCGGTGTTGCTCAACGACTTTTCACCGCCCTGTGTCATAACCCGAACTTGCAGGATGCTTCCACGATAACGATTCCGAAGCTGGCGGAAGCCGAGTGGTCCGTGGTGGCGGAAGGCGCACCGCCGATGAGGGGCCTGGAGTATTTGAATGGCACGGTCCTGGCAAGGTTGTGGGACGAGTTGGATGCTCATGTTCATGCCGCCATCGCCCAAGCCCCGGGTGGGGCGGTGGCGTATCTGAAAAGCTGCAACCCGGTCTGGAATGCGGTTGGACGCGTCACTTTTCATCTGGCGGAAAACAAGCGCAACCCGGCGTATCCCTTTGCTTTCCTGGCCACCTACACCCATCGCATTTCCGAGCAGGGGAAAGTTCAGCATCTGCCGTTGGGCCGCGCTTTGGAGGAGTACGCCGGGGCGAAGAATCGTGCCGCGCTGGCCGCGTTATTGTCGCCGGTGCAGCGGGCGGCGGAACAGAGCAAGCTGGTCCGCGAGTTGTTGGACTCGCGCGCGATTTTTCATCCGCAAGTCTGGCGGCCCGAACAGGCGTTTTCGTTTCTGCAAAATATCCCGTTTTTCGAGCAAAGCGGTCTGGTGGTTCGGATTCCAAATTGGTGGAAGTCGGGCCGGCCACCCCGTCCGCAGGTAACGGTGCGGATCGGCGAAGCCGGGGGAAACCTGCTCGGCGCTGACAGTCTGCTGGACTTCAAAGTGCAAATGTCGCTGGAGGGCGAGCCGCTGACGGAATCGGAACTTAAAGCCATCCTGCAATCGGCCAGCGGACTGGTGTTGCTCAAAGGCAAGTGGGTCGAGGTGGACCGGGACAAACTCCAGGAGGTCATGGATCACTGGAAGAAGGTTGAGGCCGCTGGAGGCCCGGGCGGGATGCTGTTGCTCGAAGGCCTGCGCCTCCTCTCCGGCTTCGATGGCAGTCAAGCCGGCGAACCGGATGCGGAAGCGGTGCGCGCGGCGTGGTCGAGCGTCGTTGCCGGAGACGCCCTGAAGAAGTTGTTGGAGGAGATGCAGCAACCGGAGGTTTCCGCCGAGTCGGACCCGGGGCAGGATTTGCAGGCGACGTTGCGGCCGTATCAGCGCCAAGGCGCGCATTGGCTCTGGTTCATGAACCGACTGGGACTGGGGGCCTGCCTTGCGGATGACATGGGCCTTGGCAAGACCATTCAAGTTCTATCCCTCCTGCTGGTCCTCAAGCGCCGGCGGACCCAACCACAGCCTGCCGTCAGTGAGAGCGGGGCGAGCCTGCTGATTGTGCCAGCCTCGCTCATCGCCAACTGGAAAGCCGAGATTCAGAAGTTTGCGCCTTCGCTGTCGGTGTTCTACGCCCATCCGGCGGAAACTCCCAACGAGGAACTGACCAAGACGGGCAAAGACCCGGCAAGAATGCTGGAGCGTGCGGACCTTGTCATCACGAGTTACTCGATGGCCATTCGATTGCCCTGGCTCAAGGAAGTGAACTGGAGCCTGGCCGTTCTGGACGAGGCGCAGGCAATCAAGAATCCGGGCGCGCGCCAGAGCCGGGCCGTGAGAGAACTGCGCTGTCGGCACCGGATTGCACTGAGCGGCACGCCGATTGAAAACCGGCTTTCGGATTTGTGGTCGCTCTTCGACTTCCTTTGTCCCGGCCTGCTGGGCGGCGCCAAGGAGTTTGCGGCATTTCTCAAGAGCCGTTCGCAAACCGACCAGAACCAATTCACTCCGTTGCGCCGTCTCGTGCGGCCGTACATTCTGCGGCGGCTGAAGACGGACAAACGCATCATCACGGACTTGCCCGACAAGACGGAAATGACGGCTTTTTGTCCCCTGACGCGCCGCCAAGCCGCGCTGTATCAGCAAGCCGTGGCTGATCTGGCGGAACGGCTGGAGGCGCCGGAGGTCGAAGGCATTCAACGCCGGGGCATCATCCTGGCGTTTCTCACCCGCTTCAAACAAATCTGCAATCACCCTTCGCAATGGCTTGGTGATGGGGTTTATGCGCCGGCGGAAAGCGGCAAGTTTAATCGCTTGCGGGAGTTGTGCGATGAAATTGCCTCGCGCCAGGAGAAGGTCCTGGTTTTCACCCAATACCGCGAAATCACCGATCCGCTGGCCCGGCACCTGGCTGGAGTCTTCGGCCAGGCCGGCCTCATCCTCCACGGCGGCGTTCCTGTCGGCAAACGCAAGGACTTGGTTGATGCCTTTCAACGCGACGGCGGCCCGCCCTTTTTTGTGCTCTCGCTCAAAGCCGGCGGCACCGGCCTCAATCTCACCGCCGCCTCCCATGTGATCCATTTTGACCGCTGGTGGAACCCTGCCGTCGAAAACCAGGCGACTGACCGGGCCTTCCGCATTGGCCAGAAGCGGAACGTCATGGTCCATAGATTCACTTGCCGCGGGACCTTGGAAGAGCGGATTCACGAAGTAATTGCCAGCAAGAGCGCCCTGGCCGAAGATGTATTGGGTGAAGGCGGGGAGCGATTGTTGACAGAAATGAACAATTCCGAGTTGCTTCGGTTTGTGGCGCTGGATATAAACGCCACCGCTGAAGATTAAGCGTCTTGGCGGATGACCAGAACACAAACAATACCAATACCATGAGTTGGGGATATTTCGGATGGCGGCCTTATGTGTCCGTGGCTGAACGACGAGCCAAAGCCGCGCGCGAACTGTCGAAACTGTCCAAGAAGACCGGGCGGGCCGCCTCGCCGGTGGTGCTGGACGGTCGCAAGATTGCCACGACGTTTTGGGGCAAGGCATGGTGCGACAACCTCGAAGCCTACAGCGATTATGAAAATCGCCTTCCTCGCGGGCGGACATACGTGCGCAACGGTTCGGTCGTGGATTTGCAAATTGGCAAAGGAAACGTGACTGCATTGGTCTCCGGTTCCGAACTCTACAAGATTGAGATCAAAATCAAACCCCTGGCGCCCACTCTGTGGAAATCCATCCAGACCGAATGCGCGGGGAAGATTGATTCCCTGATCGAGCTGCTTCAGGGCAAGCTCTCCTCGGCCGTGATGCAGATCGTGACCCGGCATGAACGGGGCCTGTTTCCAACGCCGAAGGAAATTGACATGGACTGTTCCTGCCCGGATTGGGCGGACCTGTGCAAACATCTGGCCGCGTCCCTTTACGGTGTGGGCGCCAAGTTCGACCAAAACCCCGCGCTGCTATTTCTGCTCCGTGGCGTGGATCCCGCCGACCTGATCAGCAAAGCTTCCGCCGCCGAGGCCGTGCGGCAGACCACTGGCAAGGCAGGCGCCGCTCCGGTTATGAGCGATTCCGAAGTGGCCGATGTTTTTGGCATCGAATTGGAGGCACAATCCGCGTCCTCCGGGCCTGCGGTTGACGTTCACACTTCGTCGCCTCCGATTCCGGCACCGTCGTCAACGCCGGCATCCAGGCGCGGAGCCAAACGAAAACAGAAGATTACGCACAGAGTGAGTGCCACAGCCCGGGCCCGAATCGCGGCCGCTGCCCGGCTGAGATGGACCAAGCTGAAGCAGCAGCAGCACGACAGCATACGGACGCTTCCACCGAGAACGCGGAGCGCAGCGAAGGCAACAAAGTCATGACGCCTTTCGCATCAACCAATCCGAATATTTGTATTCAAGACAAGCTTACTCCGCAAAATAATTTTAAAATATTTCTTGCATGTAACCGATAACATGTGCTATACGTCCATACGTTCGATGAAAACTTGCTTAAACATATCAGCCACGAGTTGGCCGACGATGCCGGTCCCGATGACTATCGGGACACGTCATAGCCGGATCACCCGGGGCTATGTGTTTAGCCTTGGACTATCCCTGGCACCTAGTGGGCAACGGCCCGAAGGTAATTTGGATAGACTTGGTGTAGGCAGGTAACGAATCGAAAGAGAATTTCTTCACCCTGCTTACCGCGTGTAAGCAGGGTTTTTTATTTTCCCTGTATGACTGACGACGTGAATGGCAAATAACGAAAGTTGAATAATCTGTGAACAAGAATAACGCGACATCCAGGTGATGTCTTCTGGCGACAATTTGAATTTGGCGAGGACGAGCAGAAAAGCCTCACCGGTGGGGTCTGCCCACAGCCGGAAGACAGCGTCACCAGGACGAACCAGACGAATTTTGTGTTTACAATTTAAGGGCTTCGCAGGAGGTGTGCCCCTAAACACCGAAACAGCCGCCGTGAAACCGCGGGTTGGGATCGACTAGATCACCAAGAGGTGTTTGTTCTTTGTTGAAATGGCATGGGCCGGGAGCCTGAACGCTCCCGGCCCTTTTAATTTCCGCGGTTGTGATTTAAACAGCAGAATACCTCCCCGCCACGGAGGAAGTTCGGGCGCAACTCCCGGCAGCCGCACCAATTCCGACAAGTCGCGCACCAGCCTGTGCAGCAGAGTCTCCAAAACTCAGCTTGCCTGGGGCAGCACCAGGGCGGCTTGCCATCTTTTAACCTATTGGGGGCGTGGCAGAAAAGTGATGCACTTGCCCTGCAAGCAGGCTCAAACGGGAGCGTTACCCGTCGTCCTCCACCATTTCACTGCGGGGAACTCGACTAAAGCACAGAGAACGGTCTCATAAACCGTTTGGGCAGGTGTGATTCCTGCCCCCGCTACCAATCAAGGGAAGTGATCCGGCTGCCGGTCTGTAAAACCGGTGTCTTCAAACAAGCTGGAAGCGACGACTGGAGCATTACCAGCACTTCCCACCAGCCTTCGCCCGCCGCGTAGTGGCGGATGATGGCTGTCGCGTCGAAGAGCTAAGCGCGAAGACGGACTTCACTGATTCGCTAAGCGGGTTACGCCTCGGCAAGCCAATTTTCGGACTCGTAGCTCAATCAGCAGAGCGCCCCGTTGTCTGCGGGAGGGTTGAGGGTGCAACTCCCTTCGGGTCCGCCATCAGCGCGTAGTGTAGCAGCCAACACACCCGGCCTGGGACCGGGCGATCGCAGGTGCAAGTCCTGCCGCGCTGACCAATTTCAAAATGCTGCCGTGGCCGAACACATGAGGCATCCGTCTTCTAAGCGGAATGATGCAGGTGGAAATCCTGCCGGCAGTGCCATTGCCAGGTGGTGTGAAAGTAGCACGGCGGCCTGTTAAGCCGCTTGTCTTGGTGCGAGTCCAAGTCTGGCAGCCAATTTCACGGAAGGCAGGCAGATACAAGCTGGCTGCACCTGTCCCGAAAACAGGATCGGCGCGAGCCGAGGCTGGAGCAATACCAGCGCCTTCCGCCAAAATCTAAACCCTTAACGAAAGGAAACCCCATGAAATTCATTGTTCGCCATCAAAGCCAGTTGCTCATTCGCAAGAGCTACAAACCGAAACGCGTTATTCGCATCCGCCCGGTGCCGCGGCTGAATATTGTGTTCCGCCCGGTGAACCGGTTTGGCGCGAAGCCACAATTAACCATCGTCTCGTAGCTCAAAAGCAGAGCGCCCGGCCGATAACCGGAAGAACGCGGAGCGTTACCGCGCGGGACGAATCTCCCCGGGTAGCTGAGGCAGATTAGCGCCTCCCTGAAGAGGAGGAGACGTTGGCGCGATACCAACCTCGGGGGCCATATCCTGGCCCTACGCAAGTAGTCCGTGAATGCAAAGCAGCTCGCGCATCCAGCCCTTCAAGTTGGTCCTAGCCGGTGCGAGTCCGGCCACGGACGCTAATTCGCTCTCAAGGTGTAATCAGATCTGCACGCGGCCCTGCGAAGGCTGAGGTTCATGGTGCAAATCCATGTGAGGGGGCCAATGTCAAAGCCCCTGTGCCTCAGAAGCAACAGGGCGAGTTTCGTGAACTCGTATTCGTCGGTGCGAGTCCGACCAGGGGCTCCAGCAGGATTGTGGTGTAACAGCAGCATCTCTCCCCGTGAAGGAGACGGTTCGGGTGCAAATCCCGGCTTCCTGACCAATTTCGATGGGCCGAACGTTACAGGTTATCGCTCGAACAAAGGGGTGGTTGCTCACCTTGAGAGAGCCGCCGAATACAAGTTCGGTGTCGCGGGTTCAACTCCCGCTTGCGAAGCCCCATATCTGTGGCAGCACTTGTCCATCGAGTTTTTAGACGGGCCGTTGACAATGGGTTATCTGGTAAAGTCCCGCATTGCAGGACGAGCGGATTCGAACTCCGCGCGATCGGGCAACCGATCGATTCCCATGTCGCTCTTTGTCCGTCTCCTTTTCCGACGGGTCGCAGGATTGGGTTATCGTTGATAACGACGCGGTCGCCGGTTCGAGTCCGGCCTTCGGCTCCATTGTGCCGAAGTAGCTCAGTGGCAGAGCACGTAAACTCCCAGTTCGTTTCTTATCCGTCGGTCCTTTTCAGCGGGCCGTAGATTGTGGGTTATCGGGACTCGGCAGTGGCGGTCCAATTCCGCCCCGTGGATCGTTCCGCGGTGGTGTAACGGCAGCACACCGGGCAATTCCATGGTAGCTTTCTTGCCCGCGCGTTTTTAGATGGGCCGAAGATATCGGGTTATCGGTTGTTGGTTCGAGTCCAATCCGGGGCTCCAGATGCCTTGGTAGCTAAATGGTATAGCAATTCCCGCGTCGTTCCTTGCCCATCTGCAATTTCATCGTGGCGCATGCCGCGATGTTTCAACCGCAACACTCAGACCAGGAGGCCGTATGGCAAACAACACACATGATCATGAAGACTCCAGCTTCGAAATCACCAGCAAACGTCGCAAGGGTTTCCCATCCGAAACGAAGGTGAAACGTGGCGTGCGCATCGTTCATGGGAACAAGGAACTCAGCGAAAAGCTGGGCCGGAACGATCTCTGCCCATGCGGCTCGGGACGCAGCTTTTAAGAAATGTTGCATGCGCTCCGGCCGATTTGACGGCAGTTCCAGAAACCACTTTTTTCCGCGAATAATCGCAAGCTCATTGACTGCGGGCCGACGAACATGGGTTATCACTGCAAATGACCGCCCCACGTTCACCAACTTGTCCGCAGTTTACCAGATAGAAACCCGTGCCGGGAGTTGGCGGCGCGCACATCAGAAGGAGGCCACCATGGCTATCAACTACGCACGTCAGTTTAATCGTCGCATTACCCCGCAGTCGCAGCCAATCCCGGGTTCAATCCAGGTCCGCAACTCCGGCGGCGGCTTCTCGTGGCAGGTGGATGACTGGACGCGGCTTGACCGTTTCCTCATCCTCGGCGCCGAAGGTGGCACGTATTACATCACGGAACGCGATCTGGTGAAGCAGAACCACGAGGCGATTGTCCGTTGCATCAAGACGGATGGTGTCCGTGCCGTCAACCGAATCGTTGAGATCAGCGATGCGGGCCGCGCACCGAAGAACGATCCGGCCATCTTCTCCCTCTCGCTGGCCGTCACGCATGGTGATGCCCAGGCGAAGGCTCACGCGTTTGCGAGCCTGAACAAGGTCTGCCGCATTGGCACGCACCTGTTCCACTTCGCCGAATACGTGAATGCCATGCGCGGATGGGGCCGTGGCCTGCGCAACGCCGTTGGCGACTGGTATGTTTACCGCGGTGCCGATGATCTCGCGTACCAGGCGGTGAAGTATCAGCAGCGCGATGGTTGGTCGCACGGCGACCTGCTCCGCCTCGCTCACCCGAAGGCCCTGTCGGCCCAGCACGAATCGGTATTCCGCTGGTTGTTGGCCGGCGCGGATTCGTTGGGTGAACGCGAAGTGAAGCGCAAGGTTCGCGGCGAAGACCGTGTCACCAAGTATGGCGCGGTTGGCGCACTGCCGAAGCTCATCGAAGCCTTCGAGAAGGCCAAGCGCGCTTCGAGCGCAGGCGAAATCGTGAAGCTCATCAACGAGTTCGACCTGCCGCGCGAAGCCGTCCCGACACAGTGGCTCAATGAAGTCGTTGTGTGGGGAGCGTTGCTCGAACGCATGCCGATGACGGCGATGATCCGAAACCTGGGCAAGATGACGAGCCTCGGTCTGCTGGCTCCATTCAGCGACGCCAAGCGTTTGATCGTCCGCAAGCTGCGCGACGAGACGGCGCTCAAGCGTGTGCGCATCCACCCTCTGGCGGTCCTCGTGGCGCAGAAGATCTACGCCCAGGGCCACGGCGACAAGGGCGCCCTCAAGTGGTCGCCGGTGTCGGCGGTGGTGGACGCGCTGGACGAAGCGTTTTACGCGACGTTCCAGAACGCGGAACCGTGCAACAAGCCGGTGCTGCTTGCGCTCGACGTGAGCGGTTCGATGGCGGCTTCGATGATCGCCGGTTCGTGCATCTCGGCCCGCGAAGGCAGCGCCGCGATGGCATTGATCACTGCCGCGACGGAACCGGAATGCGAGATCATCGCGTTCTCGGCTCCGGCACAGGGTCGTTACGGCGGCATGCATGGGGGTGGCGAACCGGGCATCACCCGCGTAAGCCTCTCGCCGCGCATGAGACTGGCCGACGTGATCAAGTGCATCGAAGCCATCCCGATGGGTGGCACGGACTGCGCCCTGCCAATGGTGTGGGCTGCCCGCAACAAGCTGAACGTGTCGGCGTTTATCACCTACACGGACAGCGAGACGTGGGCGGGGGACATCCATCCGGCCCAGGCCTTGCGCCAGTATCGCGACGAGTTCGTCGGCGACGCGAAGGCGGTCGTTGTAGGCATGACCTCCAACGGCTTCACCCTCGCCGACCCGAACGACCACGGCATGCTGGACGTGGTCGGCTTCGACACGACGGTGCCGGCCGTAATTGCGGACTTTGTTCGCGAATAGCGAACGGTTCAAGGACGCCAGGAACAACGCGGGCGGAGGCGAAAGCTTCCGCCCGCCATTTGAACTCCTTAGCAAATCTTATCTAACATAAATTTACTTATGCGCTTACACGTATTCTCCGATCTACATTTGGAATTTGCGCCAGCCGAACTTCCGCCGACCGACGCAGACATTATTGTGGTGGCGGGAGATCTCGATCGTGGCTACGAGGGTTGCAGATGGTTGCAATACTATGTCCCAACAAAACCCGTAATTTATGTGTTGGGCAACCACGAGTTCTACCGCCATTCATTTCCGGAATTGACGGAGATTTTACGGCGTGAAACCGAAGGCAGCAACATCCACCTGCTTGAAAACAGCACGGTTGAAATAAACGGCTACAGATTCTTGGGATGCTCGCTGTGGACGGATTTTTTGACCGGTCCTGACCCGGAAGCCGCCATGGAGACGGCTGAAAAGTTGATGAACGACTTTAGGATTATCACGAATAGCGCTGAGAAGCGCGTCCTTCGAGCACGTGATACAGTCAAAGTTCACAAAGCATCCGTCGCGTGGCTGAAAAACGAATTAGCCAAAGGCGATCTTTCACGAACCATTGTCGTGACGCACCACGGGCCGAGCCATCGCTCCGAGGCACCGCATTACGCAAATAGTCCGCTCAATGCCGCCTTCACGTCCGATCTGGATTACCTGGTCGAGAGAAGCGGTGTGCCTTTGTGGGTCCATGGGCACACCCATTATAACGTGGATTATAAGATCGGTTCGACGCGTGTTTTGAGCAATCAGCGAGGCTATCCAAGTCAGCGCTGCAATGATTTTAACCCGTCACTGGTCATAGAAATCTGACCCCAAATCCCGTTGGCCGATTAGCTCAGGCGGCGGTTTGCAAAACCGCAAAGACCGGTGCAATTCCGGTACGAGATTCCATTTCTTCGAGCATAGGTGTTGATAAATACACGCCTGCCTTCCAAGCAGGATTACAGGGCGCGATACCCTGATGCTCGACCATTCTCGCGATACGAACACCGGTGCCGGTCAGGACTTCACAGGCCTAGCTGCGGCGGTTCAACTCCGCCTTCGTGTCGCGTCCGGGTTGCAAGCATTGCAGCGATGCAGCGGTCTCTTAAGCCGCAGAGCACGGGGCAGCACCGTGGCGACCCACCAGCCTTCGCCCTCCGGGCTTCGGCTCGGCAAGCCAATCGCCTCCATGGAGCGGCCTTGGCGCGCCGGAGCGCGAAGCGCGCAGGCGGCTCCCGTAGCTCAAATTATCAGAGTGCGACGCTTCGAACGTCGCGGTTGCAGGTGAGAGTCCTGCCGGGAGTGCCAATTCAGGCCGCGTTAGCCCAACTACCAGAGGCGCTCCGCTCAGGACGGAGAGGTTGGGGGTGGAACTCCCTCACGCGGCACCATTTCGTTTCGCTCCCGTAGCCCAACGCAGAGGCGGCGGACTTAAACCCCGCACAGTGTCAGTGCAAATCTGACCGGGAGCACCCGCGTGTAGCCCAATGCAGAGGCGTTCCGCTCAAGACGGAAAGGTTGCAGGTGCAAATCCTGCCACGCGGACCAATTTGGAATGTCAACCGGACGAGCGAGCCGGGCCTCGGTGCTAACTAGTGCGTTCCCGGAAACGGGAGTGTGGCGCAAGTCCACGGCATTCCGCCAATGCGCGCGTAGCTCAAAGAGAGCCGGCGGCCTTATACCCCGCATCGCACTAGATCAGTGCCGGGTTCCGGAGCGTTACCGGACGCGCGCACCATTTCTGTCCCTGTAGTATAGTCCAGATAACACGCCTGCCTCTCAAGCAGGAGATCACCGGAGCGAAGCCGGTCAGGGACGCCACTTTTCAAGCCCCCAAAGCATTTCGAGCGATGCACTCCTTTGGTATGGGAGCCGGTTGGGTGCAATTCCGGGTGGGGGCTCCAATTTCAAAAAGACCGCAGTCGAACCAGCGTTCAGGCAGGCGTCATAAGCCAGCCGCGCCCAGGGCAGCACTGGAGACTGCGAGTGCTTGCGCACGGCCACCACGCCTCCATGCAGCAGCCTGCGGATTTCTTTTGTAAAGAAATCCCGCCGGAGCATCACCGGCTGGAGGCTCCATTCATTTTGCTCGCGTAGTCCAACAGCAGAGACACGACGTCGAGAGCGTCGCCAGTGCAGGTGCGAATCCTGCCGCGGGCACCAATTTCATGGAGCTGAAGCCACAGTAGACCGGCACCGGACTTTTAATCCGCCAACGGTGAGGTTGCAACTACCTCCGGCTCCACCATTTCGTTGCGGGATGGAGTAACCAGCAACTCGGCGCTCTTTGAAAGCGTAGTTGTCGGTGCGAACCCGGCTCCCGCAGCCAATTTCCGCTCGGTGGTGAAATAGAATCACGTCTGGCCTACACCCAGAAGTCGGAGGGGCAGAATCTTCCCGGGCGACCATTGCCTCGTTGCATAATCAGGAGTGCGCCGGTCTCTGACACCGGAGGATCTGGAGCAAAACCGGGCGAGGCAGCCAATTTGGTTTGCAAACCGAAACAACAAAGAACAAACACCTCATCACGGGAACCACGGTGGCCGCATGCTAATGCTTTATGAGTGACATACAGAACAAGTCGATGGTGCTGGTGCTCATTTAAGCTTGGAAAAGAGAAAACGATGAGCGCCAAAGATTTTCTCCGTCTCGGCGTGCCGTTGGGTGAAGCCAACCCGGCGCGCGACGGATTTCGTCTCCAAATTCATTCTCGGCGGCGGCGACAAATCGCGCCTCCGCGACGAAGTGGCCGCCATCGTGGCAAATCCGGCGGTATTTGCAGGTGACCCGTTGCGCGGCGAATTCGCCAAAGCCCTGCTTGCCGCGCCGCCACCGCCGCGCGCTCAACCTGTGAAATACCGCCAGTGGGGCGAAGGGCTTGAACACGACGCGGTGATGCAAATGGAGAAAGCCTGTTTGCTGCCGGTGTCTGTTGCGGGAGCTTTGATGCCGGATGCGCACGTTGGCTACGGCCTGCCCATCGGCGGAGTGCTGGCAACGGAGAACGCCGTGATTCCTTACGCCGTCGGCGTGGACATTGCCTGCCGGATGAAAATGACGGTGTTGGACATTCCGGTGCGCGATTTGGAGCAGAAGCAAGACCGCCGCCCGCGCCATCGAAGCGGAAACCCGCTTTGGCGTCGGCGCGACGTTTCGGGATCGCCGCGCTCACGAGGTGATGGATGCTGATTGGACGATCAGCACGGTGACGAAACAAAACAAGGACCGCGCATGGTCCCAGCTCGGCACCAGCGGGAGTGGAATTCATTTCGTCGAATTTGGCCTATTCACGGCCCACTCAAAAATCAACGATCTCGAGCCGGGAATGGGCACAGATGGAATAATGTGAGACGGATGGATGCTCAATGGAAAGCCACGCCCCGAAAAGATTGCGCGGCGGAGGATGGTGGTTCGAATCCAGAACCAAGGGCGCGACGGGATCAGCGAGCGGCCAATTGCTCATTCGTGCCGGGGAATACAACCGGGACGACCAAGTTCTGGGAAAAATAAGATTAAAAAACAATTGAAAAGCTCATAATGAGTGTTTAATATGTCTTTATGCAGCAAATGGACCAAAGTGCGCTGGATCAAGCGATGAGCCTTTTGGGCAGCCTCATGGTTGTCCGAAAGCGATCTCCCATCCATTTGGTGGTCTGCGGTGGTTCGGCACTCATCGCCTTAAACTTGGTGACGCGAACAACCAAGGATGTGGACGTTCTGGCCACTCTGGATGACGGTCAACTGCGCTGCGCCCGACCATTGCCCGACTGGCTGCGTGAGGATGCCAACGCGGTGCGAACGGAACTCAGCCTGCCCGATAACTGGCTCAATGATGGACCAGCGGACGAAAACCTCTTTCGCCTCGGCCTGCCCTCTGGCGTGGCTGGGCGGTTGGTCCCGCGGGGATTCGGTTCGGTTCTCAAAGTCAGTTTCATCAGCCGATACGACCAAATTCACTTCAAGCTTTACGCCGCTGCGGATCAGGGCGGGCGTCATTTCACGGATTTGAAAAAGCTATCCCCAACTGCGGACGAACTGCTGGCGGCGATGCGCTGGACTTTCACTCAGGACGTATCCGAAGGTTTCCGGCAGGTTGTCGGCGAAGTCCTCCAAGCTCTTGGTTATGGAAATCTCATTGACCAACTATAGAGAACGCTTTCGCGAACTCGCCCTGAATTTTTTGTGGCGCGAATGGTCCGCCTTGGGGGTGGCGGGAAGCGCGCGCACCGATGCCTCGTGGATCATTGATCCGGAAGCGCTCCTGCTGGTCACCACCACCTTTGGCCGCTACGAACCCCGTCTCTTCGACGAAGTGCTCGACTGGCTGAACACCAACGGCCA
>Ga0181532_10003533_pt1 | contig 14004 bp, 12 predicted proteins | sample PEATcosm2014_Bin_33_FD_119768 | JGI IMG/M metagenome (GOLD analysis project Ga0181532, IMG submission 119768) | Peatland microbial communities from MTU Mesocosm Facility, Houghton, MI, USA - PEATcosm2014_Bin11_30_metaG | ecosystem: Environmental > Terrestrial > Soil > Wetlands > Peat | place...
CGGCGTTCACCAGTTTCAGTTCGCCGCTTACTACTCGAGCCAATACTCCTGCTCGTCGCAACTCTTGGCTGCTCATCGCTGTCCGTCCCAATCTGGCCTCCTGTGGAGACCTCCAGATTAGGCGACACTTCTAATGTCGTAACGTCGTCGCATGGGGACATTTCTAATGTCGCCGCATGGGGACATTATCAAAGTCGCGCGACAGCGAAAACTGCACGGGCAGCATGGTTTCGATATTCTTCGCGACTTTCCTCGACGTTATGGTCAGACGCTCCATCATCAATCGGGGAGGAAGAGCGTGAATCCTCCCCACCAATTGGTTGCAAAAGTTTTTCACCGTATCGGTGTCCCGGGTCTAGAATCGAAGTTTCAGGTGCGCAGTCTGCTTGCTTGGAAAATCGGCCCATGCTGCCTTTCAAACTGGTCTATAGCGAGAAGTATTTCCTGCCCATCGGCGAACACATTTTTCGCGCCGACAAGTTTCGCCTTATTTGCGAACTCCTCCTTCGGGAGCAGGTTGCGGACGAGAGTGATTTCATCGTTCCCGAGCCCGCTAGCGAAGCCGATGTCATGCTGGTGCACTCGCCGCTTTACATCAGCAAGCTGATGGAAGGCACCCTCAGCGCCCGCGAAGAATTGGAGATGGAAATTCCGTATTCGCCGCAGGTGGTAGATGCGTTCATGCTCCACACGGGCGGCTCGATTCTGGCTGCGGAATGCTCTCTCAAAGACGGGGTCTCCGTTAACGTGGGTGGCGGCTTTCACCACGCCTTTCCCGAGCATGGCGAAGGTTTCTGCATGATCAACGATTTCGCGGTCGCCATCCGCGCGATGCAGAAGCGAGGGCACATCGGCCGCGCCATGACGGTGGACTGCGATGTGCACCAGGGCAACGGCACGGCGTTTATTTTCGGCAATGCCTGGCACAAGCCGAACAAACTGCCGTCCTGGTCAGCCGCCGCGCTGGACGCTCCTCAAGGTGCGACCATGACGGAAGGCCCCAGCAATGATGTCTTCACCATCTCCCTGCATCAGGAGAATAATTACCCGTTCACCAAACCGGCATCTTCGATTGACGTCAACCTGCCCGACGGCTGCGGTGATCTGGAGTATCTGGCCTGGCTCGACAACGCGCTGAGCTCCGGGTTGCGACAGTTCGATCCCGAACTCATCTGCTACGTGGCCGGCGCCGATCCTTACCGCGAGGACCAACTCGGCGGCCTGAACCTTACCATTGAAGGATTGAAGCGCCGCGACGAGCTCGTTTTTCGCGTCGCCCGCGCCCGCGATATTCCGGTGATGGTCACTTTTGCCGGGGGCTATGCCAACCGCATCGAGGACACGGTGGCAATTCACGCAAACACAGTGGTCGCAGCAGCCGAGGTTTACCGGACTGCGCCGAGCGAAGCATCACGCTAGCTGCAACGGTAGCTCCGCATTGCGTGGTATCCTGATGTTTCGCGGTGGAAACACGAATCTTCCACCGTTCCATCTCAAGTTTTGGACTCCTGACAATGTTTGAGAACCTTACAGATAAGCTGCAACGTGCGTTCAAGAACCTGCGCGGACAGGGCACGCTGACTGAAGAGAACATCGGCGAAGCGATGAAAGAAATCCGCATGGCGCTGCTCGAGGCTGACGTCAATTTCAAGGTCGTAAAAGAACTGGTTGACCACATTCGCGAGAAGGCGCTGGGCCAGGAAGTGATGACCGCGCTCTCGCCCGCCGAACAGGTAGTCAAGATTGTTCGAGACGAGCTGATCAATATCCTCGGCAAAGACACGGCCAAGTTGAAGTTCGCTTCGCAGCCGCCGACCGTCGTGCTGATGGCCGGTCTGCAAGGCTCCGGCAAGACGACCACATCGGGCAAGCTGGCGCACTGGCTGAAGCAAGGCGGACACCGGCCCATGATGGTTTCGGTGGACGTCTATCGCCCCGCCGCTCGCGAGCAGCTCAAAGTTGTCGCCAACGCGATCAAGGCACATCTTTACGAAGGCAAGGTCGAAGAATCGAACACCGCGACCGTCGAGCGGCTGGTGAAGGAAGCCCGCCGCGAGGCCATCAATAACGCATGCGACGTGCTCATCGTTGACACCGCCGGCCGGCTGCACATCGACGAGCAGTTGATGGACGAGATGCAGTCGCTGAAGAAGATCCTGAACCCGCAGGAGATCCTCTTCGTCGCTGACTCCATGACCGGACAGGACGCCGTGCGCTCGGCCGACGACTTTCATAAGAAGCTCACGCTCACCGGCGTGGTGCTTACCAAGATGGACGGTGACGCGCGTGGCGGCGCAGCCCTCTCCATCCGTAACGTGACCGGACAGCCCATCAAGTTCATCGGCGTCGGCGAAAAGTACGACGCGCTGGAGCCCTTCCATCCCGACCGCATCGTCGGGCGAATTCTCGGCATGGGCGACATCCTGTCGCTCATCGAGAAGGCCGAATCCAAGCTCGACAAGAACAAGTCGGAAGAATTCGCGCGCAAGGCTCTCAGCGGCGATGGCTTCTCGCTGGCGGACTTCCGCGATCAACTGTTGCAGGTGAAAAAGCTCGGCTCGCTGCAGAGCATCATGGGCATGATGCCCAAGATCGGCCCCTTCGCCAACATGCAGAAGGCTGCCGACAAGGTGGATGAGAAGCAGATCAACCGCGTCGAAGCCATCATCAACTCCATGACGCCGCACGAGCGCGACCACCACGAGGTCATCAATGGCAGTCGCCGCAAGCGCATCGCCCGCGGCTCCGGTACCAGCGTTCAGGAAGTGAACCATCTGCTGCGCCAGTACGCCCAGATGCGCAAGATGTTTAAGACCATGGGCAAGCCCAGCTTTGCCCGTCGCATGGCCGGAATGAAGCTGCCGGGGATGTAGGAGGATCTGGCACGATGAACTGAGCCAGCCGTTTACCGCGATGCTATTTGAACTGGATGGCGATGCCTGTGTCGAAGGTGTGCCGTCGCTTTATGTGAACTGCTGGCAGTCCTGCTGCAATGTGTACGCCTGGCCCTATGGCACTCCTTGACCTTGGGAGTAGGCAGAGAGGCGAGATTGACGATCGCCTCACGGTTTCCAGCTGCCGCCGCCTTTTGGTACCACTGCCTGGCTTTCACATTGTCCTGCGGCACTCCCTGACCACGAGAATACATGTAGCCAAGATTCGTCATCGCCATAGTGTTACCAGCGGCCGCCGCCTTTCCATACCACTCCTTGGCCTTGGGATAGTCCTGTGGCACTCCATGACCTTGGTAGTACAGAAAAGCGAGACTGGTCATCGCCATAGCGTTTCCGGCGGTCGCCGCCTTTTCATACCACTCCTTGGCCTTGGGATAGTCCTGTGGCACTCCCTGGCCCTCGTAGTAGAGAGCGCCTAGACGGAACATCGCCAGCGCGCTTCCCGCTGCCGCCGCCTTCTCACTCCACTCCATGGCCGTCTGATAGTCCTGCGGCACTCCGCGACCCTGGTAGTACAGAAAGGCCAGATTGTTCATCGCCGTGGCGTTTCCGGCGGCCGCCGCCTTTTCATACCACTCGCGCGCCTTCTGATAATCCTGTGGCACTCCTTGACCGACGTCGTACAGATAGCCGAGACTGGTCATCGCCTTCGCATCTCCGGCAGCCGCTGCCTCTTCATACCGCTCCTTCGCCATCTCATAATCCTGCACTGTTGCTTGACCAAGGGCGTACAGGACTGCTGCGCAATTGGGATGAAAAGACGTTGCCCGAAGCGGCGCAGCGTCGGCGGCGACAAGCACAAACAGCGGAGCCCAAACCACGATTGCGGCTCGCAGAGGTCCACGCATAGCGAATCGACCTACCAGATGAAGCCGGTGTATTCCTCTTGCGCATTCTCCCCTTTTCTGGCGGGCAGGATAATAACTAACTGGGAACACGGAAGAAAACCAACTCAGTCCGTATATTGCCGTGCTGACGATGTCCACGTCGACGATGTCCACACCGACGCGAATGGCAGGCGCGGCCCGGGCGCCAGTCGGCCGAGGCCGCGTCGTAATCAGCGGCGAGGCGCGCATGATGGCAGCTCAGTTGTTCAATCGGCAAAACGGGTATGAGCGTCCCCGGGAACGATGACAAGCAGTATGTGCTAAACGTGCTGCACTGGCTTTCCGGGACTCTGAAGTGAGTCAACTGCCGAAGACCCCCGCTCAGCTTCGCCTTCATCATTGCTTTGTGAACTTGAGCGAGCAGGGACGTCCCTCGACGCGCGTGCCAGTTCCAGTCGAAGCGTCGAAATGGGCCTCGATGTTGTAACCGTACTCGGTGCCTCTCGGCGTATCCCGTCCGGGCACGTATTCCTTGGAGCCGGTACGGCCTTTCGCATAGAGCGAAGCATTGCCATCGGGCGGAATCGTCCCATCGATTTGCAGAGAGCCTGGTTCACCGTCGGTGCCGTGCAGGCCGTGGAAGACGCCGTCTTTTATCGTGCTCACGAACTGAAAGGAGTAGCCCAGGGCGTCCCTGACGTTTGGGCAGGAGACGGTCGTCAACCAGTTGCCGTCGAAGCGCTGCGTATCCGATGCAAACAAGACGATCGGCAAGAGCATCAGGACAATCCCTGACAAAATATTTCTTGCATGTGGCATGGATTTCCCCCTTGATAAGCGGCGGTCTTGAATATAGCGGGTGCCGCTTGCTGCCGCAAAATCGCCATCTCACCAGAAACCCGCTTCGTAATAGCTGTTGCTAGTTGCTAGCTGCTTCTTCGCCTTCCAGCATGAACTCCAACACCTCTTGCGGCGCTGACGACGTCCACACCGGCGCGAACGACAACCTATGCAAGGGCGTTGGGCCCTTTTCACGCAGCATCTTCAGGTGATGAGGTGTGCTGTAGCCCTTATTCGACGCCAGCCTATACTCCGGAAAGACCGGGTCCCAGGCGCTGATCATCGTGTCCCGCTCGACTTTGGCAATGATGGAAGCCGCGGCGATCGAAGCGGAGAGCGCGTCGCCGTGGATGATGGGTGTTTGCGCGCAATCAAAGCTGAGGCGCAGCGCGTCAATCAGCAGGTGGTCAGGCCGCAGCGTGAGCTTGCCGACGGCTTGCTCCATGGCGCGCTTCGAGGCCCAATAGATGTTGATCTGATCAATGGTGGCCACGTCCACCGCCGCAATCGCCCACGCCAGCGCGTGCTCACGAATCCGGGGCGCGAGTTTCTCGCGCGTGTCACGGTCGAGCAGCTTGGAATCGCGCAGCCCGCGAATGCGGTAGGCCGGGTCGAGTATCACTGCGGCTGCGACGACCGGCCCGAAGAGCGATCCGCGGCCGACCTCGTCTACGCCAGCCACGAGCGTTGCGCCGGTATTCCACGCCAGCTTTTCGTATTTCAGCGTGCATTTCAGCTTCTTCAGCAGCCGCAACTTGAGGGTGGCTTTCGAGACCTGTTTTTGGAGGGCGTCGGTGGCCATATGCTTCGGTTTGTGGGTGGCGGATCTCACGCGTGATCAAGATTGTAGGGCAAATCGCTGTGGAAATACGGCGTGAACTGCGGCTCAGGATGACAACACAACAAAACAGGTCCTTTGACTTGGACTGGAGTCCTCGCTCGGGATGACAGCGAGCAAAAAGGCGAGGAGCGAAAAGCTAATTGATAATCGCTAATTGCGACTTCGCTGCGTAATGCGAGTCCACGTAGTCGTCGAGGATCTTGATGAACTCGGCGACGATGTGGTCGCCCTTGAGGGTGAGCATCAAGCGTCCGTCCACGAAAACTGGCGCCTTTGGTTCCTCGAATGTGCCGGGCAGCGAGATGCCGATGTTGGAGTGCTTCGACTCGCCGGGCCCGTTGACGACACAGCCCATAACCGCGACCTTCATCTCCTCCACGCCGGCGTAGCGCGTCTTCCAGACCGGCATCTGCTCGCGCAAGTAGGCTTGGATTTGTTCTGCCATCTCCTGGAAGAAGGTGCTGGTCGTACGCCCGCAACCGGGGCAAGCCGTGACCTGCGGAGTGAAGCTGCGGATGCCGATGGATTGCAGAATCTGTTGCGCGACCGTGACTTCTTCGGTGCGATCACCGTTAGGCGCGGGCGTGAGCGAGACGCGAATAGTGTCACCGATGCCTTCCTGCATCACAACCGCCAACGCCGCAGTGCTGCCAACGATGCCTTTGGCGCCCATTCCGGCTTCGGTGAGGCCGAGATGCAGCGGGTACTCGCAACGGCGCGCCAGTTCGCGATAGACGTCGATCAAATCCTGTACGCCGCTGACTTTGGCGCTCAGGATAATCTGCTCGGGACGCATGCCGTAGCTGACGGCGAGGTCGGCCGAGCGCAACGCGCTTTGCACCATGGCTTCCATGGTTACGTCGCGGGCGTCCTTGGGTTCGTCCAGCTTGGAGTTCTCGTCCATCAGCCGAGTCAGGAGCGCCTGATCGAGCGAGCCCCAGTTGACGCCGATGCGCACCGGCTTGTCGTTCACGATGGCGACTTCGATCATAGTGCGGAAGTTGTCGTCGTCGTTCTTGCCGATGGAACAATTGCCCGGGTTGATGCGGTACTTGGCCAGGGTCCGCGCGCACTCAGGATACTTCTTCAGCAGGATGTGGCCGTTGTAGTGGAAGTCGCCAATGATGGGCACCGGAATGCCGAGGCGATTCAGCCCGTCAACGATATGCGGCACGGCGGCCGCGGCATCGTCGTTATTGACAGTAACGCGCACCAGTTCGGAGCCGGCTCGGGCCAAAGCGGCGCATTGGCGAATGGTGCCGTCAATGTCGGCGGTGTCGGTATTGGTCATGGACTGCACCACAATTGGTGCATCGCTGCCGACGCGAACCCCCCCCACCGTGACCGTATAGGTTTTTCTGCGCTGAATTTGAGGCATACTGGAAGCTCCTAAAAGTGTAACACGCACAGGCAGAACTCCTGCCGCTCTGAGTACTGAATTGCTAGGGAACCGTTGGGGTTACAGGGCATCCAACCAATTGGAACTGTGGCTCGCCCAAAGCTGAAATCATGTAGCGGCGTTAGCGAGATGAGTTCCCGGTGGACATTAGCGGTAAGTCGCAGGAAAATAAAAGCTTCACCCGGGAACAATTAGGGTCAATTTGGGTTTATAACAGGGGATAGGTGTCGGAAGCAGTTCGTTCTGCAGCCGGTCTTTATCCCCCGAAGGTGTACACCATGCGTTCGGTATTGCATTTCCTTTGTTGTGCGGCTCTCGCACTCATAGTGGTTTCGGCTGGCCGAGCCCAAAGTTCGAGTTCAGGTAATTCGAGTTCGACGACCGCGAGCCCGAACCAGGATACGACCCAAGGCCAGGATACAAGCCAAAGCCAATATCCCCCGGACAAGCCCGACAAGAACGCTCCCACTCCCGGCACCATGAACAACATTGATGCCATCGGCAATCGCAATGTCGGGTGCGACAAGGGCTTCGGCAACTGGTATTCGCTGGACAAGCAAGTGGCGATGGGGCGCGCATACTCGCAGCAGGTGGAGCACAGCGCCAAACTGGTAAGCGATCCGCTGGTGACGGAGTATGTGAACCGCATCGGGCAGAACTTGGTGCGGAATTCGGATGCCAAGGTACCATTCACCATCAAAGTGATCGACACTGACGAGCTCAACGCTTTCGCGCTGCCGGGTGGTTTCTTCTACGTGAATTCGGGGCTGATCCTGGCGGCTGACAATGAAGCCGAGCTGGCCGGGGTGATGGCACACGAGATCGCCCACGTTGCGGCCTGTCACGTCGCCCGTGAGCAGACGCGCGGAAACATCGTCAATTTGGCGAGCATTCCTCTGATCTTTGTGCCGGGTGGCTGGGCGGTGTACGAGGGGACGCAGGCAGCTTTGAGTATTGGTGTGCCTCTGACCTTTATGAAGTTCTCGCGCAACTTCGAGGCGCAGGCCGATTTCCTGGGCATGGAATATATGTACAAGGCGGGATACGATCCGCAGTCGTTCATCTCGTTCTTTGAAAAGATCGAGGCGCAGGAGAAGAAGAAGCCCGGCACGATCGCCAAGGCGTTCGCTTCTCACCCCATGACCGATGATCGCGTTGCGGCGGCGCAGCAGGAACTGAGAACGGTGCTGCCGCCACGGCCTGAGTACGTTGTGGATACCTCGGAGTTCCAACAGGTGAAGTCGCGTCTCGCCTCCATCGAGAACCGGCACAAGGTGGATAGCGACAAGGACAACAAAGACCGTCCGACGTTGCGGCGCGCTACAGCTGATAATCCGCAGGACAACGGAAACGGTAGCACTCAAACTGATGATGATCGTCCGACACTGAAGCGGAACGACGGCGGTTCTGGTTCCTAGTCAAGAGCTCCATCTACATGGCACATGCAGAAGGCTCCCTCAGACCGGGAGCCTTTGTTGTGTGGCCGAGACCTCAGCGAATTATGGCAGCCGCTGTGCCAGTCCGGGCAAGGCTTTCATCAGGTCGTTGTAAATCACGACCGCAAAGAAGAGCAGCAGGAAGACGAACGCGGTCTGATAGATACGTTCCTTGATGCGCATGCTGATGTCACGCCGCATGATGGCTTCTATGATGAGCAGCATGATGATGCCGCCGTCGAGAATGGGAATTGGCAGCAGGTTGAAGATGCCCAGGTTGAGGCTAATCATCGCCATCAGGCTGAGCAGCGGAGTCCATCCCGGCTGGCGCGCGGCATCACCGGAAGCGCGCGCGATGCCGATCGGTCCTTCCATCTGTTTGATCGAAACCTTGCGCTGGACCATCTTTTGCACCAGGTCCACGATCAGCAGGGAATACTTCTTGTTCTCCTCCAGGGACCGGTTCAGCGCCTGCGCAAAGGGCAGCTTATCAACGTGTACCGGCTCCGAACGGAAACCCAGCCGATAGGCTTTCTGTCCGTTGTCCTCGGTCTGGACGGGAATCATCTGCAAATTCAGTTGTTGCCCATTGCGGATGGTGGTGACGTCCACGGGCTTGCTGCCGTTCCGCTGAAGAAAGTGGATCACGGAAAACAGGGAATGCATTGGCGTGCCGTTAACCGCCACGATGTCGTCGCCCAGCTTCAGGCCCGCCTTGGCAGCGGGCATATCGGGCTCAAGCTCGGTCACGATGACCGGCTGATCGGGCAGCCAGCCGATGGTGCCGTATTGCTCAGAGCCGTCGGGCTGGGGCTGTATCTGCTTTTCAACGATCTGGTTCCCACGCTGGATAGCGACGTCAAGCGGCTGTTTCGAGCCGATCATCGCTTTTAGCATTACGTCTTCCCAGGTTGGGTTCTGCGCGCCATCGATGCGCACGATGCGATCGCCCTGCTCGACACCGGCCTTGGCCGCGGGCGAGTTTTCCAGCACCCATCCGACCACCGCAGGCTGGTCCAGGAACAAAGGATGCTCGTAATGCACCATGAAAACGCCAGTGAGTATGGCGACCGCCAGGATGATGTTCATCGCCGGCCCGGCAATGGCGATGACGAAACGCTGCCAGCGGGGGTGCGTCATGAATTCGTCGGCCGCGCCGCTGCGCGATTCCAGCGGATTCTCTCCGGCCATTTTGACGTAACCGCCAATGGGCAGAGCGCTGATGCGATAGTCGGTCCCGCCACGCCGGAACCCAGCCAGGCGCCTGCCGAAGCCAATGGAGAATACCTCTACTCGAACGCCAAACCATTTAGCGGCGGCGTAGTGGCCAAACTCATGCACCAGAATCATGATGCCGAGCACGACGGCCATAGAAACCACCGCAATTACGAACGATTCCATAATCCTCTTCTACTTTGGGAAAGCTACTTACGCCGGGTCGCAGAGGCTGTTTGGGCAACAGTCTCTTTGGGGCCCAAATGCTGGACGCGGCTGAGGGCCTTGCAGCGCGCATCAGCGTCCATACTCAATACCTCTCCTATAGATTCAGGAATGCGAGCCGCCGTTTCACCAACCACCGCTTTTATTGTAGCCGCAATTTCCAAAAACCCGATAGCACCTTCGAGAAATGCGGCTACTGCGACCTCGTCGGCTGCATTCAAAGCGATAGTCTTTGCCCCTCCCGCTTCGACTGCTTCATAAGCTAAACGTAAGCAGGGAAATTTTTCCAGGTCGGGAGGACTGAAATCCAGCCGACGCAGTTCCTGCACCGGGAAGCGCAGGTCCGAGGCGATACGGTCAGGGTAAGTCAGGGCGTACAGAATGGGAAGGCGCATGTCGGTCACGGAGAGCTGCGCAATCAGGCTGCCGTCCACGAACTCCACCATGGAGTGGATTGTGCTCTGCGGATGCACCAGCACGCTGATCTGGCCGGGAGGCATGTCGAAAAGACGGCAGGCCTCGATGACTTCGAAACCCTTGTTCATGAGAGTCGCCGAGTCGATGGTGATGCGCTTGCCCATTTTCCAGGTCGGATGATTAAGAGCTTGCTCGACAGTGATGCCGGCGAAATCTTCGAGCGCAGTATTTAGGAACGGACCGCCCGAAGCGGTAAGCCAGATCCGCTGCACTTCGTTGCGGCGTCCGCCGCGCATGCACTGGTGAATCGCATTGTGTTCGCTGTCGATGGGCAGCAGGGGCTTGCCTTGCGCGCGAGCTGCGGCGGTGATCAGATCGCCCGCCGTGACCAGACATTCCTTATTGGCCAAGCCCACCGTTTTGCCCGCTTTGACGGCCTCGTAAGTGGCTTCGAGTCCAGCGACACCAACGATGGCGCTGACTACGAAATCAGCTTCCGGATGAGTGGACACCTTCACCAAGCCGGCTGAACCGTGAACCACCTCGGTGCTGCTCAGCCCCGCTTTCTTGAGCTTGTCCTGAAGATGCTCAGCAGCCTCGGCCAACGCCAACGACATGACCCGTGGACGCCAGCGGCGGGCCTGCTCGAAAGCCAGCTCCACATTATTGCCAGCCGCCATGCTCACCACAGAAAAGCGCTCAGGGAAGGTCTCGGCAATGCTGAGCGTGCTCTTGCCGATGGAGCCGGTTGAGCCGAGGATGGCGATTCGTTTCATCAATGGAAGAGCGGACCTTTTAGGTCCGCGTCTCGCGTTGTCTTCTAATACTCTGTCATCTCGAGTGGAGCTCGGTCGGCGAGGGACCTGTTTTCTTCGAAATAAAAGTAGATCCCTCGCGTGCTAAAGCCCGCCAAATTCAAAAAGGGCCGTCGGATCGCCTCTTCAGCGCGGGTCCATTTCACTATCCTGTCTCCCAGAAGCTAAGAGTAGTTCATTACAAATGGATAGAACAGAAAGCCAACTGGCAGCGCAAACAGGAGCGCATCGATTCGGTCGAGCACTCCGCCGTGTCCGGGCAGGAGCGTTCCGGAGTCCTTCAGACCTGACCCTCGCTTCAAAGCTGACTCAACAAGATCTCCGAATTGCGCCGAAACATTGACGCAAACTGCGAAAACGACCACAAACCACCACGGGGCGAGCTTAGAACCAGAAGGAGAATCCAGATTTGCATGATCAAACTCGACAGTAGGTGGCTTTAGCAGATGCGCGCTGCGAAACCCGTTCGCAATGGGATTGATAAAGTGAAACAGCAGCATGCCGACAATCACCGCGCCTATTACTGAGGCGATTGCTCCTTCCCATGTCTTGGCCGGGCTGACGCGTGGCGCAAGCTTGTGCTTCCCGATCGCGCGGCCCACGTAATACGCTGCGATATCGCCACACCAGACCAACAGCATGACAAAAAGCAGGTACAGCGGCCCACTCGAAAATTCTTTCATAACCGGAAGCAGGCCGAGTGTGAAACCCACGTATGGCAAGAGCAAGTAGGACTGCGCCGCATCCGGTAGCGCTCGCGAAATCGGTTCGCGACCCAAGCTGAGCAACAGGAAAATCAGCGGTGGAAACAGAGCGAGAGCAGGCAGTCCGACTAATACAAGCATCGCGCCCGCAGCCGAACTCGTGAACAGCCGAGCAACGAAATAGGACACTGCGAACAGGAGGGCCATGAAAGCGTAGCTGATTACCACCATTGGCCGAAATCCCTGCGCCTTCACAATGTCGAAATACTCACGCGCGGCCAGCAACGCTACTCCCAGCACCAGCAGCGCGAATAGCCACAGGGGCGCCCGAAATAGGGCAATGATGACCAGGGGAATCAGGACAGCGGCGGTCAGGACACGTTTCACGAGACGTGTCCGTTGTCGCTGCCCAGTCCGCCGAAGCGGCGCTCACGTTTTTGGAAGGCTTCAATGGCCTCGAGCAACTGCGTTCCGCGAAAGTCGGGCCACAGCGTCTCGGTGACGTAGATCTCGGCATAGGCCACCTGCCAGAGCAGGAAATTGCTGAGCCGCATCTCGCCGCTAGTGCGGATCACAAGGTCGAGTTCGGGCAGTCCATTGGTATAAAGATGGCGCGCAATCGACTTCTCATCGATCTTGAGGTGCTCGATGCCGCCGTTGCGTGAAGCTTCGTGGATCAGGGCGTTGAAGCAATCCACAAGTTCGGTGCGCGAGCCGTAGTTGAGCGCGAGCGTAAGTACCATGCCGGTGTTCTTCTCGGTCATCGCCCGCGCCCATGCCATCCGCTCCTGCACCTCTTGCGGCAGTTCCTGCTGACGGCCGATGTACTGCAGCCGGATGTTGTTCTCCATCAGCGTGGGAAGTTCCATCATGAGGTAGCGTCGCAGAAGGTTCATCAAGTAATGCACTTCGGACTTTGGGCGTTTCCAATTCTCGACGGAAAAGGAATAGAGGGTTAGCGCTGGAATTCCGGCCCGCGCGGCGGTTTCAATTGTAGAGCGCACCGCGGCCACGCCCGAGCGGTGTCCCGCGATGCGAGGTAAATGGCGGCGTTTGGCCCAGCGGCCGTTTCCGTCCATGATGATGGCGATGTGATGGGGCAACCGCTCCGGATCAAGGCGGGAGTAAATCTCAGCCTCTTTGCGGTTCAGCCCAGCGGGCACTTGTGCGCGCAAAGCATACCTCTGCCATTTTGAAAGTAGCACACGCTACACGGGGTTGCAACGAAACGGCAGCTACAAAGAAAATGCCGAGGCATTCAGCCTCGGCACCTTTCGGTCGGCATAGGTTCACGCGGGTTCCAGTTCTCCGAAACGCGTCAGTTTGCGCGTGCCGGAGGTGGACTTAACCGCGCAGGATGGAGCTCACAAAAATCGTGTGCCAGACCGCGCTGGTTCTACGAGTAGCGGCGCGGATGCTCAACTATGTCGCGGACCTGAGCGAGCACGCTCGAAAGCTGCATGGCGTTCAGCTTCGAGGTGAATTCAGTCAACTCCGCGAGGAACGGATCAGCAAGTAACCCGTTGATCTCGTCTTCGCGCGAGGGCCCGCAGGCGCGCAGTAGATCGGGCACGCTGACCTCCAGCGCCGCTGCCAGCCTGGCCAGCGAGGATAAGGTCGGCGTGGCCTTTTTGTTCTCGATCTTGGAGACATAAGTCCGCGGCACGCCCATGCGCAGGGCAAGTTGCCGCTGGCTTAGCCCATTGCGCTGACGCAGAGTGCGAATCGCCATAGCGACCTGCACCTCGGAGCGGTCGGGTGTTTCCACTTGCGCTGCCGGCAAACACTGCGTGAGGATCGGCTCAGGCTCGTCCTCTTCCAGCGACATGCGGCAACGACGGCAAAGATTGTTGACGGTTTTGAACTGGACGAGATGGCATTGATCGCACCTCACCACGTCCCGGGAATCTACCGGAGCGAGAGTCGTAGCCATTCAGGTTGCGGAAGTGCCAGAGCGGGCACAACGAACTTAGCACGTACTTTGCGGCATTTGTCTGCTAGAGTCAAGAGCATAGTGGGATGAAGACCCAGAAAAGCTATGCAAAATCCAGCAATCAAATCCCAATCAAGCGGAAAAAAGCCAGTGAAACAATGGAGAATCGCGGAATGACTCGTTCGGATGCGCGGAGTTTACTAACTGTATTCGGGACGGTGTTTTTTCTAAAGGACCTGCCGTGTTTTCAATCGGCTAGGAGTTTGTCGGGAATACGTAAGCACAAGCTTGCCCTTGCGGTTGGAGGTACATTGAGCAGCGCCAAAATCGGAAGTGCGAAAGCGGTCTTACCTCCTTGGTTGCCTCCGTACGCCCGCAAGGCCTTTTTTTCGCAGCCG
>Ga0181532_10003536_pt1 | contig 13998 bp, 11 predicted proteins | sample PEATcosm2014_Bin_33_FD_119768 | JGI IMG/M metagenome (GOLD analysis project Ga0181532, IMG submission 119768) | Peatland microbial communities from MTU Mesocosm Facility, Houghton, MI, USA - PEATcosm2014_Bin11_30_metaG | ecosystem: Environmental > Terrestrial > Soil > Wetlands > Peat | place...
ACAACCGGGGTAGCCGATCTGAGGATGGAAAAAACGAATATAGAAGCAAGTAGCAGGTTCGTCGTTGGTTCCACCGTTTCGGTGAGAGCCTACCATACACGCCCTGACCAGGGTTCGGAGGAAATCAGTCCAGGCACCCCGCGCTTGTCCGGTCAGCGCACCACAAGCGAGAGCGGGAACTAGATAATCCGACCCCCAACAACCCTCCCTGCTTTGCGATATACTCCCTCCGATCCTACTCATTCAGGAGGCCCGCCATGCCACTGATTGCGCCTGCAGCCGAATGGGACGTGATTGTCCACAGGTTAAAAGCGGAAGTGCCGGAAGCATTTCTGTCCGACGGTCGCCTTCTGAACCTTATGGAAGGGGAATGGCAGGAACCCGGCTTCGGCCGCCACTACACGTCCGCCGTGGATGGCCGCAGCCTGGGCCGCATTCCCATGATGGACCTGGAAGCCGCGCGGCGCGCGGTGAGGTTCGCCAAGTCAGAGGCCGCTTCCTGGGGCACCTCTGAACTGGACGAACGGCGGAAACGGGTTGCTCGGTGTCTGGAAGGCCTCCGCAAGGAGAGAGAGTTGATCGCCCTCTTGCTGATCTGGGAGATCGGCAAGCCCTATGCGCAGGCGCTCACAGACATAGACCGGTGCATCAGCGGCGTCGAGTGGTACGTCGAGAACATCGAAGGCATGCTCGGCGACCGCAAAGCCATCGGCCTTATCTCCAACATCGCCTCGTGGAATTACCCCATGTCCGTGCTGATGCACGCGGTGCTGGTGCAGGTTCTGGCAGGAAACTCCACTATCTCGAAAACCCCCACCGACGGCGGCCTGTATGCCTTGACCCTGGCTCACGCCATTGCGCGGCGTTGCGGTCTGCCCGTTTCTCTGGTCAGCGGCTCCGGCGGACAATTGAGCGAGGCTCTGGTCCGCAATGAACACGTGGATTGCCTGGCGTTCGTCGGCGGGAAAACCAATGGAGGGGTGATCGCTTCCTCCCTCTATGACGACAAGAAGCGCTACATGCTCGAAATGGAAGGTGTCAATACCTACGGGGTATGGCAGTTTTCCGACTGGGCGAACCTTGCCCAGCAACTTCGCAAAGGCTTCGATTACGGCAAGCAGCGCTGCACAGCCTATGTTCGCTATGTGGTCCAGCGGGAACTCTTTCCCCAGTTTCTGGAGATGTATCTACCGATTCTGCGGTCGTTGCGTTTCGGCAGCCCGGTGATGGTGGAAATGGAAAACGATCCGCTGCCCAGGCTCGACTTCGGTCCGCTCATCAACAGCAAAAAAGTAGAAGAGCTGCGGATCTTGTATGTGGATGCCTTGAGTAAAGGTGCGATCAGTCTTTTTGAAGGAGCTGTCCAGGAGAGCATGATCTTCCGCGGCCAGGACATTTCCGCTTATGTCGGCCCGGCGGCGCTGCTGAATATTCCACGTAATTCGAAGCTCTATCACAGCGAGCCCTTCGGTCCGCTGGATACCATCGTGGTCGTGGACCACTTGGAAGAGCTGATCTCCGAGATGAACGTTTCGAACGGGTGTCTGGTTTCTTCGATTGCCTGCGATGACATGAAAATCAGCCGGCGCGTCGCGGAAGAACTGCGGGCCTTCAAAGTGGGAATCAACGCCGTAAAGTCGCGGGGTGACCGCGAAGAGGTATTCGGTGGGATCGGGCAATCGTGGAAGGGTTGTTTTGCGGGCGGACGCTACCTGGTGCTGGCCGTGACCGAGGGAGCGCCCAACGAAAAACTCTACGGGAATTTTCCGGACTACACGCTGCTTCCCGAAGAGGTTTCCGCAAAGACTCTGATGAGTGCCGCGACCTCGAAATCACCCTGATCCGGTGTCATCTGCCTAGGGCGCGATCGTCCGTTGTCGCGTCGGTGAGTCGATCGGCCATCAGGCATACTCTGGCCCGCGGGACCTGATCGTGCTGCCGGCCGGCTTCCCTGCCGCGCCGCCCTTCTGCACGTTCCCTCCTGCTTCACCGGCCAATGGGTTTCGCGCGCCTGCTCTCCCCGGCGGAAAAAGAAAGTCTTCAATTTCATCGATTTGTTCGCTGGCGTCATGGTAGCCAATCTCAATGAGCTCGCGGGTATACTTCGACGTGAAGAGCAGGTAACTCATCAGATCCGAACAGGAAGTCGCGTCTCGTCCCAGACTGGATACAAAGTAATGGATCAGAGAGGGCATGTCTTTCCGGTGCTGCTCCGCCACGTCGGATAAATTGACCGAAGGCGTGATAATAAAGGTTTTTAGTGGCCGGATCTTTTGCGCTCCTTCAATTCCGGGCTGAGTGATATGTCCGTCGTCGAGCAGCTGATTCAACCGGTCCAAGTGCTCGATGTCGGTATCGAGATGGTCCAGAAACATGACGTTAAAGAGAACTCCCAGCACTTCTGCCAGCGATGGGTTGCTCTCATTGGCGGTTTCCTCGCGGCGTTCTCTGTTTCCGCAGCGTACACCGATCGCAAAAACCTTCTCCGCTCCCAGACGGATCACCGGGCTGAGCGGTTGCTCAAAGCGCACACAACCATCGCCGAAGAAGGCGGACCCACGCGGGATGGGGAGTTTTACCGGCTGGAAAACCAAAGGAATGGCAGCAGACGCGCAAACGTGGTCGACCGTGATCTTCGTCGCAATCGTCACCAGCCGAATCCGTTTCCACATCGGATGCCCTTTCGCGCCTTGAATGAAGAGATAGCTTTTTCCTGAATTGTAGTTGGTCGCGGAGATAGCGATAGCGTAGAGATGCCCGCGCTTGATGTTTTCCTGTATCCGGTCACACGCAAGATGCTTATTAAGAAAATGCCGGAGCGGGGTGGCATCGAGCAACGAATGGGCATTGCCTCCCCCGAGAATGGCTCCAAAGGAGAGATCCATGATCCAGGTTAGGGAATTATGCACTTGGGAGAGGGCATCACAGTGGAAGATGTCAGAAGGTCGGAGAGTCGCCCAAAGCTCTGCAAGATTCCGGGTGACGGAAGCAAAATCGTTCGCACCTGTAGCGATGGCAGAACCATTGATCGCCCCTGCGGAAGCGCCTCCGATGATGGGAAAAGGATTGCCTTGGGTCACGACGCGTTTCAGTTCGCCGATGCGCTTAAGAACACCGGCTTGATACGCCCCGCGAGCGCCGCCACCTGTCATGACTAGACCGGTCGCGTTTTCCATTGGCTTCCTTTCCGGGTTTCCTTCAGCCCCATCCTAGTTCCCAATTGCGTGACGATCAAGAGCTCGCCGACGGTCACTCGCCAGAGTGACCCTTGACCTTGCAACCCCTTGGCCGCTGGAATATGGGTGGGAGCAGTGACCGCAGAGGTCAACCCCCCGCCAGTCGGCTAAGTGTTGGCGAGTCGATTCATTGTCTGTACAGGAAGGCTCCTTTATGCCGGTCCTGGGGGAGTTGTCAGCGGTGTCTCGGGAGTTGGATCGTGCAGCGAATCGAGGCGGATTTTGTGAGATCTCGAATGCGAGGTGTGGCAACGCGGGGGCTAGAAGGAGTTACACCGCTTGTCCGGGTGCGGAGCTTTCAGACGAGCCTCAACTACTACGTGCACCAGCTGGGCTTTGCGCTCGATTGGGAATCCCCCGGTCTTCTGTCTGTGTCGCGGGGGCGTTGCGTCATTTTCCTCGCGCACGGCAATCAAGGACATTCACGGGGCTGGGTGTGGGTTGGCGTGAGCGACGCCGATCCACTGCTCGAAGAATATGGCCACACCGGGGCGAAAGTCTCCTGTGTATCGACGATTGATCCCTGGGCGTACGAGGTGCAGGTCGAGGATCCTGACGGTAACTTGTTCCGGTTCCGCTCTGACCCGAAGTGCGACGGGCCCGTCGGGAAATGGTTGGACCTGCGGGGTGATCGCTTTCCGGGCTCCGCCGAATACCAGTGGCCGCAGTTCAAACTCCATTGAAAACAAACTTCTGGTTGAAGCCGTCGATCCGGGCTTGGAGTCGTAAAGCACCGAGCGGCATTCGAGCGGTTGGAGAGGGATCGTCCCATCGCCCACTACCTGCCATGGGCGCTGCGGCACGCTGGCTCGGTTCTCCCTTGAGCGCGCAAACGATGCATGTCGAACGCGCATGAGCAGCTGACCGCACGGCGGATGGCCCGTGACGCGGCGTAATCCGTGATTCGAGCCAATCAACTGGCCGTTCGTCCGCGGGACGATTAGCCCTGTGCGATCCGTTTTTTTTCTTGTGTCAAATCGACAACTGCGATCTCTGTTACCTTCGCTGTTGGGGAGATCCGAAGCTGTAGCCGCCCTCAAGTCGTATCTGCATCAGGAACTTGAATCCGATTCCAAACAGCCCGTTCGGCAGCGGATCCCGCCGCACCACCTCGGTCAGATATTCCTGGTCCATGGTAGCGGACTCGGTCGCGTAAGGTAGCGACACGAACAGGCGCATCCCCACCTGATAGTCAGGCTCACTGGTCTGAAAATAGACTCCAGTCCGCGAAACACTGAGCGTACGGCGGATGTCATCGAATGCTTCGTTCGCCGGATCTGAGGGCCGGATGCGCATCAGCTGGTTGAGTTTGCAGCGACGGCTAGAACGCCGTTCCGATTGCAGGGGAGGTTTCGAATTGCCAGCGGACGTTGAATTTTTATTCGCCAGGGAATTGGGAGTGGGCGCCATGGTTTTTCCCCTTTACTCGTCAAAATACTTCTTGGAAGTGTAAAGATAGTTGGGCTGCCTCGCAAAACCCATAGTGAGGCCGTACCTGCAAGAAAGTAAGCCATTCCCTGTCAATCGTGGTACGAAAGTACTGGACCGGCAAGCCCTCCCAAAGAGAAAAACTTCACGGCCTTCGGCCCGCGAAACATCATGAAAGCCCAGTACAGCAATGGCCGACTCCCCCAGCACCAAGCACTTTCTTTTTAGTTCGATTGTGATTGCGAACATAGTTCTTTCGACCCTAGGTACCGGGACCAACACGTCCAATTAGCGACTTCCATGAGTGCATTGGATTATGGGACATTGCTGCTTGTTCCGGTAACCCTCGTCTGAATGCCCATGCGTCACGCGTTTGTGTATCCTCTCTCCTTGACGCTCAACATTCATAAACTCACGATGTCTGTGTGTGGGAACGTTTTTTGGTCGGAGGTGGCAAATGCCCGACCCTGGAATTTCAAACCGGTGTTTGCGAAGTTGTGATTATCGCCGCTGCAAAGTTCATTGTCCTCACAAGGAATCTGCGGCCGACATCATCGCCGCCAAATGGCAGTTGGCTGACAACCAGTGGACGCAGTGGAAGATAGTTGACTGTCCGCTACTCCCGGCAGGAGAAGTCTGGTGCGACATGGTCTGCCTCTCACAAATGGAAAGCTCACGGAGTGAACTGTCTGATCTCGCAAAGTGAGACCTACCCGCGTTTGGAGTTAACAGGTAAACAGGCTGAACAAAGTAATTCCTCACCGATATGCTCCAACCTCCCTTGAGGCCCGCTGGGACGAGTTGAGTCTTCCGCTATAGCAGTACTTCCGTGCTATGGCTGATTCTTCAATTCAGGAGTCACAATTGTCTGCACGCCCCTGGATGGCTGCCGGAGGCTTCCAGTTTGGTCTGGTAGAAATCGCGGACTTTGCAAAATGACAGCAGACTATTATCAGGCTGAGGATCAAGGGAAAAAACCATTCGGAACTAGTGTTTTGTTCTTCCCGCTGGGTCTCACCTGGTTCGGCCTTGACTTGCAGGGAAGTATTTTTACTCTCCGGCCGTTGTATACGTTCGATGCATTCTTCCGTTCCGAGATTGCGATAGGGGCCATCGTGACAGCGTACGGAATGCTTGTATGGCGGAGCGCATCTCGTAAACTCTCCGTTGCGAACTACATCATCGTGTTTTCGTGCGTGGCCGTGCTCCTCCCATGCGTGTCTAAACAGTCCGAATGAGTTTATTTTTTGAATCACCAGAGAGGGTTTTTGATTTTGAATGATCTTAAAATCCTCGTCCTCGAAATCACGGTACCCGTTTGTATCTTGGTTTTGGGTGCTTGGTGGGCCGACAGTACATACATGCACGAGCGGTTTCGCAGATACATGCGATCCAGCCAATTCGTCAAATAGCTCCAACACCTATCGCTTAACGCCATCATTGTGTGGCGATTTAATCGATTCGCACGTCCGACCAAACATTTGCTCTTGGCGTTTGAAGAGTTCCGGTCGCTCGGCATCCAGTTGATCAGCTATCAAGAAAACATCGATAACAGCTGCGCCTTGGGGCAGGCGCTTTTCACGATTGTGTCGGCGGTTGCACAGTTTGAGCGTGATTTGATCAGGGAGCGAGTTAGTGTCGGGATTCGGAATGCGCGAGAGAATGGCAAAAAGTTGGGCCGTCCGAAAAGTGTGGTTGAACTCAAAGCCATGCGATCAAGTCCCTGCACCTCATAGGCACGAATGTGATCACGGGACTGCTTGCTGACTCCTGCTCAACTCAAGAAGCCAGAGTGAAGATCCGCCGTTGTTGTGGCAGTAGACTAGCCAGCGGCCATCGGGCGATAGTTTTGGCTCCTCGAGAAATAGGCCACCCTCTGGGAACTTCGTAACTTGCTGTAATGGACCGCCTCCGGCGGGCATACGGTAGATATTCAGGTGGTTGGGCTGAAGATAAATCCAACGCCCATCGCGGGAATAGGAAAGGTGGCGAATCCGGTCGTAACCGGTTGTCAAGCGCTGTTCTTCACCTCCCTGCGCGGGACTTCTCCAAATTTGGCAGTAACCTTCCCGGTTGGAGGTATAGACGGACCAGTGGCCATCCGGCGACCAGATGGGATCGTACTTGTCGGACGGAGAGAATGTGAGTTGGTGTTCCTTCCGGCTCGCGAGGTCCAAGATAAATAGCTGGATGAAGCCGTCCTTGTTATATGCGTACAGTAAGTGTTGCCCATCGGGCGAAAAAGGAGCGCCCCGCAAAGCTGGCTTCGCGGCCACTATCTCCTCGGCGGCGCTGCCATCGACTGCAACGAGCCATAGGGAATTGCTTCCATCGGACTGGAACCGTGTGACGGCGAGCTGCCGGTCGTCGGGGGACCAAAAAGGCATGTTTGCTCCCAGGTCGCCCTTCGGAAGTCTGAGACGTTCCCGGTGGCGAGTGGCAAGGTCGAGAATCCACACTTCTTGATCGACCAGGCGGTTATCCCCGAAGGCGATGCGCCCCCCATCGGAAGAGAAAAATGGATAGCGGTCGCGCACCTCCCCAGGATTCAACTGCTCTTCTGGACCTGCAGGTCCGCTGCCTCCAGGAACTAAAGGCAAGCGAGTTAGGTTGAGAGATTCTTGCTGCTCTGTTACAACGAGCCCGTGGCCGCTGGGGTTCATCGCCAGATCGCGCAAGACCCCAGTCACCACTCCCAAACTGTGGGGAACACCCAGAATTCTGCCGCTCGACTCGTCGAACTCCACCGATTGGATTCCGGTTCCACCTAATCTTTCCTGTGTCGCATAGTACAGGTGTTTACCGGAAGGGTCCCAGGCGGGGGAAGAGCCCCGCACTATTTGCTGTGGGGTTCCACCCGAAGTCGCCATCAGAAAGAGACGCTGATCCCCGGTCTCGAAGATGAACCATCGTCCATGAGGGGAATACTGAAGTTTGATGATCTCCCACTTAGAGTCTGCCGTGGACAAGACCGGATGTGGTGCGCCGCCTCATCCGGAACTTCTAAAACGGAGCGATGGTCTTCGAATCCGCTTACAAAAGCGATCTTCTTTCCGTCGGGCGACCAGACGGGGGAGTTACCGTCTAATGCGAGGCGCCGCGCAGGTCCCCCCAGCGCCGGAGCTATCCAGATGTCCCCTCCGTAGGTGCGGTACTGGAAGCCGTTAGGAGGGGCAATTTTGATGAGGCCGGTGCGAGAGGCACGCGTCGAAACGAAGGCAATGGAGTTGCCGTCGGGAGAAAAGGCAGGCTGAATGTCCTGGCCAGGGTCATTGGTTATGTTCACTTCCTGCCCACCTTCAATTCGGCGGACATAGATCTCAAAGTTGCCGGAACGATTGGAGGCGAAGGCCAATAGGTTCCCATCCGGCGACCAAGTGGGCCACTCGGACAAACCCGCGTCGTGAGTGAGCCTGGATACCTGAGTGACCATCGTTGGGTCTCCCCGGCTGGAACGGCTAGCCCGGAGCACAAGCCAGGTGGCTGCGCCTCCCAAAAAAAGGCTGACTGTCGCCACCAAGGCTAACTTTCGCAAAGAGGCCCGGTCGTTCTGGGGACGCGCCGACTGCACCTCCGCAGCCGAGGAAGCTGTATTGGCACCGCTTCCGGTGACGGCTTGAAGCGCAAAGCTCAGATCTCGTACCGATTGGAAACGCTCAACAGGCTCTTTCTCTAGACAATGGCGAACAACTCGATCGAGTCCGGGGAAAACGGTGCTGCCTGAAGGTTTCAGATCCGGAGGATCCTCTTTGAGGATCGCGCTCATTGTGTCCGCCGTCGTACTTCGAAGAAAGGTGTTTTCCCCAGAAATCATCTCGTATAGGATCAGGCCAAAAGAAAAAATATCGGAACGCGAGTCCAGCGTCTTTCCCCTTACCTGCTCGGGTGACATATATCCGACCGTCCCCAGAACCACACCGGGCGCGGAACCTATAGTCAACGTCGCACCATCTAGGTCCCCACCGTTCTCCTCTGGATGCGTTAGTTTCGCCAGGCCAAAATCGAGAATTTTCGCTCGACCATCCTTCGTCAAGAAGATATTTTCGGGCTTCAGGTCACGGTGCACGATTCCTTTTTCATGGGCGGCCGCCAATCCCTCGGCGATTTGCAATGCAATGTCCGTACTTTTTCGCAGTGGTAGAACTCCCGCGCGAAGCCGCTCGCGCAAGCTTTCTCCTTCGAGCAATTCGGAGGCGATGTACGGAGTCCCGTCCTGTTCCCCGACGTAATAAATGGCAACAATATTGGGATGAGAGAGCGAAGCAGTAGTTTGCGCCTCTGTCCGGAATCGGCGCAAACGATCTGGGTCATTAACGGTGACCGGATGGAGAATCTTAATCGCCACATCGCGTCCGAGAATCGTGTCCCGCGCTCGATACACTTCGCCCATCCCGCCCGCACCGAGCGGAGAGATGATTTCGTATGGTCCGAGTTTAGTGCCTGGCGTTAGAGCCATAGTTGGCGGGCATTATAGCCTTGAACTCCCTGTGCCCAAAGCTCGGAGGAGCCATTGTGGGGTTCCCTTCGAGGCTCAGGGCAAGCGAGTCCCCACGGGCCTAGCATCGTTTTCACGGTTACCTATGTGTCGGGTCGCTCACCTGTCATTTCGACGGGGTTAGCGGTTTTCTGGCGTCCGCTTGGGGAAATTTCCGTACCGTTCACCGTACCGCTGAAACACTCGATTGGGGGTCGGGATTCCGGAAGTCGGCTTGGAGATAATTGTTGTCGACCCAGCCGAGGATTGTGAATGATACGTTCGGTTCCGGAAATGATGGAGGATTTGGAGGAGGGGTGACAAGCATTTCCTTTTCCGCCCCTGACTCAAGATCCATGCTCCACAGGTGGCGCTCGGTTCTGTAATTCGGTACTTGCCGCTCTTCGACATAGGCCAAGTCCTTTCCTGAAGGCGACAGGTAAAAGGAACCGACGCGCACCTTGCGTAGCGGAATTTGTTTCTTGGACTTGAAATCTGGACCAGATATGACGAGGAAAGATTCCTGTTCTATGGGTGCCTTGGGCAAAGGCCCTTTCTTTAAGCCGTAATCACGGAACAGATAGTCTCCGTCAGGCAGCTGCCCGATCAGAAGAGGAGTGACAACTTCCTCGCGAGTGTATCCGGGCAATTGAAGCTGGCCGGCGTTCATAGGAATGCCACCGAGATCAGTGCCGTCCTCTGCCGTGATGTAAGTGCCGGGTACGTCGTGATAGCTTGATTCATCGCCTCCGACGTCGAGATTAAAGAACAAGCGATTGCCGTCAGCGAGCCAACCGTACGATACGGGAACGCAGTCGGGGCAGTGCGTGTGAGTGAGTTCCCAGCTTCGGAGCAGCTTCCACGTTTGGAGGTCATAAATGGAAACCACATATTTGTCATTCGAGACGAAGCCTCCGAAAACCATCTTCTTGGCTTGCGGATTCAAAGGCGTAGGTGACTGATTTGTCTGGATTTCAACGAGTCTGCGAAATCGATTCGAACCGTCGAGGCTGACTTCGTAAAGCGCGGGAGGCTCAGAATAGGCCCCTATATTTGGCGTGGTGCGCCACTCGCGCATGACTCCAGTTATATAGGCTTTGTTGGCCCCGAGTGTCGCGCCTGCCGGCCTGATCTCGAGATTCATTCCCTCGTCTGAAAACAACAGAGAGCGTTTTCCATCGATCATGGAAACGGAATAGATCTCGGTCTTTCCGAAACCGCGAAGCATTGCTAGCTTGTCGTTGATTGTTGCTCCGATAACGCCACGCGGAAAACGGATCTTCAGACTTGCGGGCGTTTCGGCGTAAGAGAGGGCGTAGATCAGAGTCTGGGCGCGTGCCTGTGCACAAAGCAGCAGAGACCAGGCGATAAGGAGATTCACACCTAATTTAAGGACGTTTCTCATCTAATCCGTAAGATAGCGCGGAGTCCTTCAGAGGTGAACGCAACCATGATATTCGGAGTCCTAACGTTAACTGACGGGCCGCTAGGTCGCTATTCATCTAATTGCCGAGCGTGATCTTCATTCGGGTAAAACGGTGGCTATTGCGTGCAAAGGTCGATGGTCGTTGCGGAACTGCGATGACGGAACACATGCTCTCAGAATTTCTTCACCTGTAATTTCACCTGTAAGGATTCCGGCTCGACCGTGGCTTCGCGTGCTTCGGCGTTCCCCGCCATTGTTCAAGTTCAAGGAAGTAAGTATTCGCGGCCGTCTGACACGGTAGAGGTCTGGAGTTCGAGTCTCCACGGGACTACTTAGCAAAAATACCCAGAAAACTTCACCCGCGAGGTGAATGGTCAGGGCAGTGTAGCGCGTTTTGAATGTGAACTTTGCCGTTCATGTTAGACACGGCGGATAATTCGCGTGCCTGCACGACAAACCAGGCACTAATGGGGTTTTTTATACTGGTAAATTTTTCGGGCTTCTCGAGTCAGCCTTTTGATGCGCTGTTTCTCTTCTGATCTGGCTTCGGGATCCATCTTACGCCGGAGAAATTCCTTCTCACGCATGAGCTTTCTTCGATTTTCGAGCCGCGCCGAGTCCAATGTTCCAGCTTGCACTGCCGCTTGTACTGCACAACATGGTTCCGTTTCGTGACGGCAATCTCTGAATCGACACCGCGCCGCCAGCAAATGAATATCGGCGAAGGTTTGTGCCAGACCTTCCTCCGCATCCCAAAGTTGCAATTCGCGCAACCCCGGTGTGTCTATGAGTAGCGCCCCGTCCGGCAAAGCAAACAGTTCGCGGGTAGTCGTAGTGTGTCGGCCGCGACTGTCATTCTCACGCACGTCATTTACTTTCTGAAGCGATCGCCTCAGGAGTCGGTTCGTTAGCGTCGATTTTCCGACACCGGAGGAACCTAGCATCACGAGCGTCTGTCCGGGTATGAACAACCGCTCGAGTCCCTCCATTCCTTGACCTGTTCTTGCGCTAACAACGTGCACCGGGATACCTAGCGCAACTCGTTCCATTTCGGCCACCTTTTCACATGCGTTTTCGCACGCGTCTGCCTTATTCAAAATGAGGACTGGCCTCACTCCGGACTCCCAGCACTGGGCAATATAGCGTTCAACGCGGCGGGGATTGACATCACTATCGAGTGCAGAAACCACGAGTGCTGTCTCTACATTCGCAGCGATTACTTGTTCTTCAACCCTCTTGCCTGGCGCCTTGCGAGCGAATTGGTTCCGCCGGGGCAAGACCATCCCAATCAACGCCAAATCGCGCGATCCATTTATCTCCACCGACACCCAATCCCCTACAGCAGGCCAATCTGCGCCTGCTTCCGCAGCAAGCCGCAGTTTGCCGCTGGCCTCCGACAAACATTCCCCAAATGCTCCGGCGACGCGCCAATACTTTCGGTGCTGTGCGACGACGCGGGCAGGCATGGCATCCTCGCGTTCTGTTTCGTTCCACATCGCTTCAAAATACCAATCCCATCCCCATTGAGAAAGAGACATCGAGGGATCCTCCTACAGCCGCAACACAGCGCACGGCTGTCGTTGGCACCGATAAATGAACTAACCTTGTTTTCGTTTCTAGGAGATTCAGGAGGGGATGACTCGATCAGTTCACGTCGACGATGGAGACACACCCGCCCGAAAGAACTTTGGCAACGGTTCGCACAGGCGCCTCCAAGGTTGAGATCACCAGTCCTGCAAAATACTGGAACTGGATTTCCAAGAGTCTACCTAGGTGGAGTGTTCACGTCAATTTGGGATTGGGGTTCACTCACTAGGTTTTGATAAATGCGGCAATCGGGAACTTGAACTAATCGGAGGTTAGCTTCTGTGATGGCGTGGTTCTGATGAATTGTTATGCAATAAGGGGGAGGCACCACAGAGCAGACAGCCAACTTGCCAGGTTCTATCTCAGGGGATAGTAATCCTGTAAAGATTTCTCCGGTTGGTCGCGCGTGTAAACGAATACACATGGGAAGCCATTGCCGATTCTACCCAGTGCGGCTCAATTGTCACTCCAGCCGCTCCCTTCAACTCCTCCCCTTTGTTCAGACCCTGCTCCGGCAGCTTCGGCAATTCACTATGGTTTCCCATGGGCAGGAAATAGGTTTCCGCGCCGCCTTCCAGGAAACTTAAAAACAAATGCGTTTCGCTAGGGTCCCAACCTCCCGTGCAGATCGACCGGCAGAGTGGTATCCCTGTCCCTCCTCCCATGGGATAAGCAAGCAGTCGATACGGGCGATCCTCATCTTTGCTCTCTTTTTGTCCGATCATCGCCCATTTCCCGCTCGGTGATAGCGCCAGAAAATCTAGGATCGGTTGCTCGAGTACCTTCTTCTCCCCGCTGCCATCTTGCTTCCTCGTGAAAAGGTAATTGCTCCCGTCTCGGCTCCCACGGAAAACCAGATCTCCATTCGGTAAGAAGGACGGTGAATCCTCACTCTCCTTAGAGTCCAGCTTTTGCGGCGAACTTCGCCGGTCCGTCGGCGCAATCCACATATGCGAAATCCCTTTCTCGTCCTTCCGGACAAACGCGATGCGCTTGCCGTCTGGAGACTGCGCATAATCTTTTCCTTCGGTGCTGACTTCTATTTCATACCCAGGCAGCACTTGTTCGCTTTGTCCATTTGCCAAGTCGGTTCTCCATAGCTCTGCCGCGCCACTGCCTCCGCTACGTTTCAAATAGAAGAGTTTTGTGCCATCACTCGAAAATGTCGTCTGAAACGCACTTCCTTCAGAGGATAGTTGGCGATCCCCATTCTTATCGTGAATCCACACTGTCACGTCTCCGGTTCCGACCGAGGTGATGAAAGATTTCCCATCGTTCGCCATGGCTATCCCTTCTTCTTCCGTCGGACCCGACGTCACCTGCTCGGGCACCCCATCCGGAAACCGTTGCCTCCAAATATGAAACGAACCTCCCTTTTTCGCACTCACATACACCCATCTGCTGTCTGGACTCCATGCCCCCGTGGTACACGTCGCATCCGTCGGCCCAACCAGCCGCTCCTGGCCGCTTCCGTCGAACGGTACAACCCGGCATTGCGTCAACTTCCCGAGAGAATTCATCAACACCACTAATACCCAGCGGCCATCCGGCGATAAGTAGGAATGATGCGCCATGCTCCTTTCACCTGCCGGTACGTACACATCCCGGCTTTGTCCTCGTGCCTCATCCGTCGTCACCACGCACATATGCAATCCGCTCTTAATCTCGCTGAACAGCAGCTTTTTCCCAGAGTCAATCCACGTGAGTGACGACGCATTCTTCATAATCATTCTGGGCTCGCCGCCAAGTACCCCCACTTCCCACGTGTCCCAAGGGTCCACCGTTCCAAAGGCAATCCGGGTCCCGTCGGGCGAAAACTCCGGCGCCAGCTTTAGCATCTTGTCGCC
>Ga0181532_10003537_pt1 | contig 13993 bp, 12 predicted proteins | sample PEATcosm2014_Bin_33_FD_119768 | JGI IMG/M metagenome (GOLD analysis project Ga0181532, IMG submission 119768) | Peatland microbial communities from MTU Mesocosm Facility, Houghton, MI, USA - PEATcosm2014_Bin11_30_metaG | ecosystem: Environmental > Terrestrial > Soil > Wetlands > Peat | place...
CCGCTTTGGAGCATTGGGCCTGGGCAAAAAGAACGCCGAGGTTCCAGACAACGAGGACATCGAGCTTCTCTCTCGTATCGCGCTGATGGGAGCGCTTGCCTTGGAAAAGGAGAAAGCCCACCGTGCCTTTGAAGAACAGCAGAGCCTGGTCGCGATCAGCCGCGAACTGAGTTCCAGTCTGGAGTTGGAAAAGCTGTTGCCGGGCATTCTTTCCAGCGTACGGAGCATTGCGCGCTACGAACGGAGCATCCTGTGTGTGCTGGATGAGGATGGAAAGGGCGTGCGGCGGTATGGAGATGCTCTGGAATGGGAGCCTTTTGTCAACCACGGAAGTGTTGTTCCGCTTGAGCGATCACTCTCGGCGCGCACGATCGGGACGCGAAACGTCGCATTCCTGGACGCCGGCGATTTGCGCGACATGAACGAACCGCTGGCAAGATCGATGTATGAAGGCGGGGTTCGGTCGGTGTGCAGTGTGCCGCTGGTGGCGGGCAATCTCATCTGGGGATCACTGAATCCGACCAGCATGGTTGAGCACGGATTCGGCCCGTCGGAGGTTGAATACCTGCAGCAAGTCGCTAATCAGATCGCGGCTGCGCTGCAGAATGCGCATGCCTATCGCGAGATCGCGCAACTCAAGGAACACCTGGCGCAGGAAAAGCGCTACCTGGAGTACGAAATCCGGAGCGCGAGCCGCTCCGAAGATATCATCGGCAACAGCCCGGCGTTGAAACGTGTGCTGGACTACGCTGGCATCGTGGCCGACACCGACTCCACCGTCCTCATCACCGGCGAGACCGGAACCGGCAAAGAACGCATCGCTCGCTTGATTCACAGCATGAGCCGGCGCAAGGACCGCAACTTCATCAAGGTGAACTGCGCCGCCATTCCCACGGGACTGCTGGAAAGCGAGTTGTTCGGCCACGAGAAAGGAGCGTTTACCGGAGCGGTAAGCCAGAAGGTAGGGCGACTGGAATTGGCGGATATGGGCACCTTGTTGCTGGACGAGGTGGGGGAAATTCCTTTGGAGTTGCAGCCTAAATTGCTGCGGGTTCTGCAGGATCAGGAGTTCGAACGCCTGGGAGGCACGAAGACGATTCATGTGGACGTGCGGTTGATCGCGGCCACCAATCGCGATCTGGCTCGCGCGGTCGAAGAAAAAGAATTCCGCGGTGACTTATTCTATCGCCTGCACGTGTTCCCCCTGCATCTGCCGGCATTGCGCGACCGGCGCGAGGACATCCCCATGCTGATCCGCCATTTCGTAGAAAAATGCGCGGCCCGGCTGCACAAACGGGTCGACGTCATCCCCGATGAGGCCGTCCAAGCCATGATGCACTGGAGATGGCCGGGAAACATCCGCGAGCTGGAGAATTTTATCGAGCGCTCGGTGATCCTTTCGGAAGGCAATCGGTTGAGCCCGCCGCTCGGCGAGTTGCGTGAGGAAATTTCACCACCGCCGTCTGAGTCCGGCAGTACGCTGCGCGACCGGGAACGCGAACACATTATCGAAATTCTGCGGCAGACCCGGGGTGCGCTGTCGGGTCCGACAGGCGCGGCGGCCCGGCTTGGACTCAAGCGCACCACCTTGCAGTACAAGATGCAGCGACTGGGAATCTCGCGTTCGGACTACTTGAGCTAGAGCCTTTGCCCGTTCTTCGCCGGACCCAGGCAACTGGAAAAAGATCTACAACCGGATACTTAGCCCCGCAGCAATTCCTGCAGCAGAACTCGAGCGGCCGCCCCAATTTTTTTCATCCTAGAGGCTATTCGAGGAGCTTTCTGAGATGGACCCACTTAACTTGTCCGAGTTTCCGAACCTTCCCTCGGACTGGGCAGAAAGTCTAGCAGAATACCGTTTTCGTTACACAGCCTATCAGTCGTCGCGCACGGGAGTTTCCGGATCGCGCCGTGCTCTGCGGGCCGTCTCCACGCCGTGCGCAAACCGAGGCAGTACTTAAGGTGTTTGAGCCCGTGCGACCTCGCCGAGGTCGACACTCCTGACGTGCGTCCGGTGCCGGGCGTGATCTTCAAACAGTTCACCGCTCGCGATGTGGTCTCGGGTTGGGATGTTCTCCAAGCTCACTCGCGCCACCGCGCAAACCACAACTCAGTTACTCGATACCTTGTAACACATATGCCTTTCCCCATTCGTGCGGTACAGGTCGACGCCGGCAGCGAGTGCGCCGCCGAGTTCGAACAGGCTTGCCAGCAGAGCGGTCTGCACCTGTTCGTGCTCCCCCGCACTGGCCCAAACTGAATGACGCCGTCGAACGCGCCAACCGCACCCATACCGAGGAGTTCTACCAAGTCATGCCCTGCTCGCTGGAGATGAAAAAACTCAATCGCGAGCTCCGGCATTGGGAAAAGATCTACAACACCGTCCGCCCTCATCAGGCCCTGGCTACTTAACCCCGCAGCAGTTCCTGCGGCAAATCTCATCCCAACGGAAGGAATGAAAAGTGTCACTCATCTACTGGACGAGTAGGCTAGTTTCTGAAGCTGACCCACTACCGACGAGTAGGTGACGTCAAGCTGCTTGTGTAAATAGCTTGAGGGTGCAGTTTTTCCATTCCAGATTAAAGCGCTGGAAGATGGAGTAGATGATTCGGTCCACACTGGCTACGTTGACAAAGCAGACCATGGGTCGCGTCCGTCGACGCACCTCGACAAAATAACGCTCGATGATGTTGGTGGTGCGCAGCTTCTTCCACAGATGTTGGGGAAAGCTGGAGAACCAGAGCAGATCCGGCAGATCCCGCTCCAGACCTCGCACCATGGGGCCGTAGTGGCGCTGCCAGCGGCGACGGAAGACACGAAAGGCCGCCTCGGCCTGGCGTCGGTTCTCCGCCCGATAAATCGCCTGGGCATCCCGCTTCACGTCGTCATAGTCGCGCTTCCGCACGTGCTCCAGAATATTCCGCATCTTGTGCACCCAGCAGCGCTGATGCAGCACCCGCGGATAAATCGTCGGGATCGCTGCCGCTAGTCCGGCACAGCCATCGGTGACGATGAGCAGCAAGTTCTCGCCCCGCAGTCCGCGCCGATACAGATCCCCAAGCAACCCTTCCCAAGCGCTTTGACTTTCTCCGGAGCTGCGCAGAAACGCCAACAGCTGCCGCGTCCCATCCCGTCGCACGCCGTAGGCCACCAGCATCTGCACCCGCTGCCGGCCGCTCGGCCGACGCACCCGCAAGCTCACCCCATCCAGAAACAAGTACGCCCACTCGTCTTCCAGCGGGGCTTGATGGAACTGGTGTACGGCCTGGTCCAAGTCGCGCGTCAGCTGCGACCCAGTTTGCGCGCTCACCACTTCCCCGGTCAGAATGCACACCACCCGCCCCACCTGGCGCGTCGAGATCCCGCGCAGAAAGGCTTCGCGAATGAGCAGGCATACCTCGTCGGCACGCCGCTGAAACTTGGCCATGACCTCGGGCAGGAACCCGCGCTTGCGGCTGCGCGCGATCCGCAACCGCAGCGTCCCGAACCGGGTCACAAAATCCCGCAGGTAGTACCCATTGCGATGATCCCTGCGGGCCGCCGATCGGCCATAGCGCGGACTCACCATGTACTGATCCCGCTGCCGTTCGCTCAACAACTCGAAAAACTTCTTGGCGGCCCGCTGCGCTTCGCCTTGCAGGTCGCCCCAAGAACTCTCCTTCGTTTCCTCCACAAAATGTTGGAAATGCTCGGTGATCGGTATAACCTTCGCCATGGGGTGTAGGTCTCCTTTCGGAATGGGCTTTAGCTTGTGAGGCCAAAGCCAACTTACACCCTCTCGCTTTTTACACAATCAACGTTACGTCACCACGAGTACACTACCTTGTCTCCCAAAACGGGAAGGTATAGGATGTTGCTCCATGTAGTGCGGAAAGGACCTATCCATGGAACCCGAAGCCACAAGTAACGGGAAAATGAGAATTGCGACTTTGATCGAAGAGATAGACTCCATGCATTTCATCAACAGGCTATATTGGGAACGGAAGGCACCCAGCCGCGAAGCCAGGGCTGAGTATCAGCGCAGACAGGATCGGTTAGAAGAAGTCCGGAGCGAACTTAGTGAACTGACCGGCGTAACGAAACGAGGCCCCGACCGGGTTCCTAAGTCCCGGGCGGTCATGCATGATCAACGTCGAGCCTGAACACCTTTCCTTAAGGTCCTATCATGTTTCCCTCTCATTTTGAGCTGATTCCAAGATTTCGCTAAGGGTGACTTCATTCGGCAGTTTAGGGGGACATTGCAATTACACCAACAATGATCCGAACGCCTGCTTTAAAAGTTCGAGCGTGCGTTGCCGCGGTTGTCCGCGAAGGATGGTGTACGAGCTTTCTGGCTCAATGCGGTCTGCGCATCAGTTCGCGTAACGAAAACTCAGCCATTTTCTCTGTGAGCGCAGCGTCGGCAACCACAAGCGTCCTCGATCAGCGGTTACTCCAATACCTGGAAATCCAGCAGGCCATGTCTTCCCCCTGTTCCCAATGTCGATCTGTTTATCTGTTTCCTTGCCTGCCGGGATAATGTCACCAGCAACAACCGAAGCCCGCTTAAGCAACCCTTTTGTATCAGCAACGGGCATTTCCGAAGCCTGCTAGGTGGCTCCGGCAGCTTTGGCACGAGCGCCGGGCGCGGTGGGCGCGGTCAGGAAATCGAGCCGGGCACGCAGGTGAACCAGGGCAACAGAATGAATCTGGGAAACGCGCGATTCGCTAATGCAGAGCGCGGTTCCGACCTCATCCATAGTGAATTCATCGTAGTAATAAAGCGCGAGAACGCGCTGTTCTTTGGCCGGCAATTCGGAGATGGCCTGCTCGACCAAATGCTTCGTCTCCGAGCGGAGGCATTGGAAGAAGGGTGTTTCCTCGTGCTTGGATGGGATATAGTCGGTGAGATTTCTTTCCTTACCGTCGCTTAAAGATTTGACACACAGGCTGCTGAGTTCGAGGCCATCGAGTTCGGCGCGCAGGGATTGGAACTTGCCGAGGTTGATGCCCATCTCCTGGGCGATTTCATTTTCGTAGGGCGCACGTCCGAGCTTGTCGGAAAGCCGGCGGCAGGTGGAATCGACGAGGCGGCCTTCGCGGCGCAATTTGCGCGGGCTCCAGTCGAGTTCGCGGAGATTGTCGAGGATGGCGCCGCGGATGCGGAATTTGGCATAAGAACTGAACGGCACGTGCTTGAAGAGATCGAACTTGTTGAGCGCGTCGATGAGTCCGAGGACGCCGGCATGGACCAGGTCCTCGAAGGCCACGTGACCAGGCAGCCCATCGTGAATGCGGCGGGCGATGCAGCGGACCTGGGGAAGCTGTTCAATGAGGATGCGCTCACGCTCGGCGTTGGTCCGGACGCGGCGGTAGGAGCCGGCGAGATGTTTGGTCATGAGGTAGGCTTCTTTCGTGAAATCGTCGTTCGCTGTTCGTCGTCGGTCGTTAGTCGTTCGTCACCGGGTTTCGTCATTCATCGCACCGTTCCGGGAAAACGCTGCCGCACGGTATGGCTCAGTTCCTCAGCGTCGAGGTCGGGCAGGCGGCGATCGAGAAGGAGCACCTGCCAGAAACCGCTCTCCAAATGAATCAGGGCTTCAGTTCCTTCGGTGCCTGTTCGAAGCGGCTGGCCACCAAGATGTGGTCAGCACAGTTGGGCTGGATCCGAAAACTCGTCATACCGTCGATTTGAAACGGATGTGGTTAGAAAGAGATTAGATGGAGATTAGAAGACTCTGTCGGAAGGAACCCTTCGTGTTGCGCGTAGGCAAATTTTGCTTTACAAAGGGAAGTAATTAGTAGTGGTGCGCCCAAGTTGTGTCAGAGCACCTCGCGGTCGGTGGTGATAGTCTGGATTCCCGAGAAGGGCTATCACCGCAACGAGACCCTGGCGACACTGGCGGACGCGGAGCTACGGACGTATATCTCGGAACCAGATCGTGGACGGCGTTGCTGGAAAGGCAAAGCGGAAGCGCAGCAGGCGGTGTATGGCAACCGGCGGCGGATTCACGGCGATTGTAGGAAACAGTGATTGCGGCGGCGGGGGAGAGTTGCTGGAACTTGAACGTGTGGAATCGTGTGGCATGAATCGTGCTTCGACTGGCATCGATTGCAGAGAAGTGCACAGCTCAACGGGCCATTGGGATGCGAAACGGCACTCCAGTTGAGGAGCACTCCCTCCATCAACGGCCGAAACGCGCTTTCGTTATCACCGGGACAACTTACTAGTTCCGGAACTCGATCGGACTAATGTTCAGTTTTTTCATCTTCGAGTAGAGGGTCGTGCGTTTCAGTCCCAGTCTATTGGCTGCGCCCGAGGCGCCACCTATTGCTCCGCCCGCCTCTTTCAGAGCTTGAAGGATGATCTCGCGCTCGACCTCTGGGGACATCGCGCCAGAAGACGGCTTCGCGTTACTTCTCAGTTCCCCAAGCGAAACCCTCAGGACTGGTGAGGTCGTCAAAATCACGCACCGCTGAACCAGATTTTGCAATTCTCTGATGTTCCCCGGCCAGCTCCAATTCAGAAGGGCATCCATTGCGTCGGCAGGGATAGTCGTAATCGACTTCTTCGCTTCACTTGCGTATCTGGACACGAAGTAACGCACAAGGGCAGGAATGTCACTCTTTCGCTCCCGCAGAGGGGGAACGTAAATCGGAAAGACATTGAGTCTATAGAATAGGTCCTCGCGGAAGACACCTTCTGCGATACTCCGGCGCAAATCCCGATGTGTGGCAGCGATCAGCCGAACGTCGACCTTTAAAGTCTGGTTACTGCCGAGCCTTTCGAATTCCTTGTCTTGCAGCACCCGTAACAACTTCGGCTGAATTACACACGGAAGATCCCCTACCTCATCCAGTAGAAGAGTTCCTCTGTCAGCCAGTTCCAATCGACCGACGTGCCTATTAATCGCCCCAGTGAATGCCCCTTTTTCGTGTCCAAATAGCTCGCTTTCCAACAAATCTGTCGGAATCGCAGTACAGTTGATACTAACAAACTTGCTGTCGGCCCGCGGGCTGAGTCGGTGAATGGCGCGTGCAGCTAACTCCTTACCGGTGCCTGTTTCGCCCAGAAGCAGCACCGTCGCGTCAGTTGCGGCTACCGTCCTCACCTGTCGTAGCATTTCTTGTAGAAGAGCACTATTCCCTACCATTTCCTGGAAAGCTTCGTCCCGACTCGCGTAATCCCGCAGGTCAAAATCCTGGGGTTCTGGTTCGAGTTTTGGTACTGCGACCGAGGGGGCTTGGGAACAATCGATCGGTGTTGTAAGCCCATCGGGTGAAACCGTAGTGTCCAGAAACTGAGCGATCATTGCAGCCGTACGGCGCAAGAACTCAAGCGTCGCAGTCCTCCTGGGGATGACATGCAAACTGCCGAAGCCTATTGCTCCCAGCTTGTGACGACTTGTGGTCAAGGGAAAAACATAGTAAGTACGAACGCCGAGTCGGCGAAGCGACTGTAGGAAAACCGGCAAATTGGGTTCGGTGTCCAAATCTTGGATAAGTGCCGATCGTTGATTCTTCCAGACCCACCCACTGGCACAAGCGTACGCGGGTAGGTATTCGCATTTCCTCTCCGCCTCACCCGCCTTGAAAACGTTCAGGCGGATGCTTCCCGCACTCGAGTCGTAACGACCCAATGTGACAACGTCAAAATTCAAGGTATGATGCAGGCAAAGTACCAGCCTGGGGAAAAGAGCCTCTATCGTGCGCTGACTAAGCGCAAGCTGTGCCAGGTCAAGTAGATTGCGGTACTGGCCGACTGTAAGATCTGAGAAATGAACGGAATCAAGCGTAAGTGTTTGCTCCGGCATATTTCTCGCACCCTATGGTTTAACTCTTCGGATCGGACTACTTCACAATGTCGTCTTTTCAGGACAATGACAAAAACCACAACACGTTGAAGAATTTTCCTATATCACCTTTCGAAATCGCTCTTGACAACGATCTGCGTTAGCGCTATGAGGAGGTTATCATCCGGGGCATAATGGTCCAGTCACTATATAGGAACATCACGACGAACTCTGCTTGAAGATGGAGATTTGAATGACACGCTGCCAAGATATCGGCACTGGCGCCGAATAGTCGGCATACCGCGGCATATCTATGTCATGCTCTCGTTGACGAAGCTGGATTTGTCGAATGGCCCTTGTCGTGCTCGGTTTATTAGTAACAGTGGGGGCATGTATGGCTTAGAAATCTGCGGCCCTGAACATTCCAATAGGTTCGCTTCACGAATGGTTAGTTGCTCTCGGTGGTATTGGGCTGCTGGAGTTCGGAATCGGTGTCGAGCGGACTGAGGGGAACCGTTTTTCAGGTTTTGTTGTGAGGCGTCAGTGCAGTCGCCCCTGCCACAAAACGAAAGGTCCCGTCTCGAAAGTCTTCGTAGCTTTCGAATTCTGGGAACATCCTGCGAGCAAGTGTTCGACGACATTGCCCATCTGGCTTCTCATATCTGCGATGCTTCAGTCGCCGTCATCGCTTTCATCGAAGAGCAAAGGGTATGGTTTAAGGCGAAAATCGGCCTTGAGTTGAATGAGATTCCGCGAGATGGCTCGTTCTGTGCCTATGCAATCTTAGAACCCGACGTCCTGATCGTCCCCGATCCGCTCAATGACGAAAGGTTCATGAGCAGCTTCTTGGTACGGCAAATCGGGATTCAATTTTACGCAGGGATACCGTTAATTACCCATGACGCCCACCCCCTAGGTACGCTAGCCGTGATGGATCGAGTGCCACACCTCATGACAGCAGAGCAAACCGATTCCTTACGCATACTCGCTCGACGGATAATGCGTGAGCTGGACCAACGACGCACAAGAGAAACTCAATCGCCGCACCGGCGACCTCACCTCGCACCGCCCCCGCAGCGTTCCATCACCATCTTGACAGTCGAAGACAACGACAATATTCGAAGCCTTCTGCACAGGGCGCTCGAAGGCAGCGGGTTTTCTGTCTTGCTTGCTGCCGATGGTGCAGAGGCACTTCGTTTGTGCCAGCAACACGACGGCACAATAGACCTTGTGGTGACTAATATTGTAATGCCCGAACCCAACGGACTTGAACTCTCAGAGCGAATTCGTGCGGCCCGCCCCGAGACGAAGTTTTTGTTCATAACGGGCCTTTCGGACCAGTTTCTGGAATTGCCTGAACTGACTAAGTACGGTGCAAACATCCTGGAAAAGCCCTTCCTTCCTTCGGACCTCCTGCGTAAAGTAGAAGAAACGCTCAACCATGGGAAGGCAGCCACAGGTACCGAAGGGTAAGCCGTTCTGCATTCAGATTCGCCCGGTTCGTTGATCCAAAGCAGATGGTGCCCTTTCGGCAAGCCTGCGTAACTCGGGTGGGGCGAGCTTGTTAAGGTCAGTCTTTCGTCCAGCGGGCGGGAGGAGGAGGCTGACGATGGCAACCTACCCAGCTGATATTCCCAACAGGATGGGAAGGGTTTACCGGTGCGTTGAACGCTGGCCGAGGGCGACAGCGGCGCCCGCTTGCCGATTCCAGAGGCGCTGTGGACAGCGGCTGCGGAAGTGGCGCGGGAACGCGGAGTGTTCCACACCGCGAAAGCCAGTGGCGACACCATCAGTTGCTCCAACACCTACACACCGAGTGGCAACGACGTGCCGGGTTCGTACACCATGTCCGCGTCGTTCTCGGGCGACACGAACTACAGTGCTTCCAGCAGCGCTCAGACTAACAACTTCACCATTAACAGCGCCAGCTCGACGACTTCGGTTTCGTCCAGCATGAATCCGTCGAACTATGGTCAGTCGGTGACGTTCACGGCGACGATCAATGGCGAGAACGGCAATGTGAAAGGCCGGACGACCCGCAAGGGAGTGAAGTCGCAGGTCGTGACCGGGACGGTGACGTGGAGTGCGAACACGGGCTGCGGCACGACCCCGGTGGCGCCGGGCTATCCAGGAGTAGACGTGTATCACCTCCAGCCTCCCGGTGGGGACCGATACGATTACGGCGCAGTACTCGGGTGATGGCAACCACAGCGGAAGCACGGGCACGTTAAGCGGTGGCCAGGTAGTGCAATCCGAGTCAGGCACGTCGATCAACGTGACCAGTGTAAGTCCGGCTTCGGAAACCTACGGCCTAGATCAGCAGATCACGATCACGGCAGTGCTATCGTGGACAGGTAATGGGGCCGCGCCCACGGCGAGCGCTGTAAGCATTGGTGGCAACGGGCCCAACGGCACGTATGGAACGACGAATTGCGGGGCGCCCAGCGGCGACACGATGACATGCACGAACACGTATGTGCCGACGGCGGCGGATGCGGTGGGCCTCTACACGGAGACCGCGGCGTTTGCGGGAGACGGAAACTACAACGGTTCGAGCAGTCCGCAAACCAATAACTTCGCCATCACGCAGGCGAGCGCAGGCATGGTGGTCACTTCGAACCTGAATCCATCATCGTACGGTCAGTCGGTGACGTTCACAGCTACCATCAGCGGGCAGAACGGAGAGGTGAAGGGACGGAGGTTGTCGGGCAAGAGAGAGCGAAATCGCAGGACGTCACGGGGACGGTGGCGTGGAGCGCGAACACGGGCTGCGGCACAACGCCGGTGACGTCGGGCAATCCCGGAACAGCAATGTGTACGACGAGCAGTTTGCCGGTGGGTAACAATCCAATCACCGCGACATACTCGGGCGACGGCAATCACAGTGGAAGCACGGGCACCTTGAGTGGCGGCCAAACCGTCAACCAGGCCAGCCAGACGATCACGTTCACCACGCCGCCGCCGACGACGGCGGGCTATAACACTAGCTTTGCCGTTGTCGCGACGGCCAGTTCGGGCTTGCCTGTCACCTACACCAGCTCGGGAGTTTGCACGAACTCCGGCGCGACTTACACGATCACGGCCGCGAAAGGCACCTGTTCCGTGCAGGTCAACCAGAGCGGAAATAGCGACTACCTGCCCGCGCCAACGCTCACGGCGAACGTGACGGCGATCAAAGCTACGCCCGTCGCCAGTTTCACGGGCGCTCCGGCAAGCGCGGTCTATGGCGCCACTTTCACGGTGACTGCGACGGCGAATTCCGGCACTACGCCAAATATCACGGCGACTGGAGCGTGCGTGATAAACGGGACGACCGTAACGATGACCAGCGGCACCGGAACTTGTACGATGACGGTGAAGTGGGCGGCGAATGCCGACTATTACGCTCTAAGTCTTACCCAGAAGACCAAGGCGGAGCCGATTACGCCAACGGTCAGCTTTACCGGCGCTCCAGCGACTGCGACGAACGGCAGCATGTTTACCGTGACCGCGACGTCGAATGAGGCGGGAAGCAATGCCAGTATCCCGACCATCGCGGCCTCCGGTTCGTGCACGGCGGGCTCGGTGAGCAACAATGGTCCGGGCAGTTATGAGGCTGCGATCACGATCACGAAGAACACAGGCACGTGTACCACGACAGCGAAGTGGGCGAAGACGATCGAGTACGCGGCTGAGACCCTGACGCACTGTAAGAACAGACTGAAAGCCAAGTGCGGCCCAGAGGAAACCCTGGGCCGCGTCAATTCCTCAAGTCTCCACAATTTTGATTCCAGAAAGCGACGCTTGCATAAAACCACAATCCACGCTCAGCATGGAGTACGAAGAGGCAGTTGAAAAGTTCCTGGAAGCTAGAAGGCCAAGCAGCTAGCCGCCTAATGGTTCTGGCGCATCCAGCTTAGTTCTCCAGCTCCGCGGACCGCACTTGAGCACGTGCCCGTGGTGAAGCAGGCGGTCGAGCATGGCGCTGACGGCAGCCGCATCGCCCAGCAGCTTGCCCCAGTCTTCCACCGGGCGGTTCGAGGTCAGCATGGTGCTGGCCCGCTCGTAGCGGCGCATGATGATCTCCAGCAGTTCTTCGGCAGCGGTGAGGGGCAGCTTGCGCATTCCGAGGTCGTCGAGGATGAGCAAAGGAACGGTCACTAGGAACTCCATGTGCTCTTTGCGGCTGCCGTCGAGAGTGGCTTCTGCCAGTTCATCGAGCAAGGTGTGGGTCTCGCGGTAGAGCACGCGATAGCCCTGCTGGATAGCGGCTTGACCGATAGCCTGAGCCAGGTGACTTTTGCCGGTGCCGGGTGGGCCGAGAAACGGGGCGTCTTCGTGGCGGGCGATGAAAGCGCCAGTGGCCAGATCGAAGACCAGGCTGCGATTCATCTTCTTGTTGAAAGCGAAGTCGAAGCTGTCGAGGGTCTTCTGCGAGTCGCGGAACTGCGCTTGTTTTGTGCGCCGCTCCAGCAGACGTTCGCCACGCCGGGCGAGTTCGTCGGAGACCAGGCACGAGAGCAGGTCAAGGGGGCGAGCGGTTCGGTTTGCGCCTGGCGCAGACGGGTCTCCAGCACGGCGGCCATTCCGCCCAGGCGAAGTTGTTTGAGAGCCCGGTTTTGTAGTTGATGAAGTCGCGGTACTGCACCAGCTCGCGGATCAATGGATCGACTTGCTGCAAACTGAGTGGGGCTTGCGGGCAGCGTTCCAGATAGCGGCGGACAAAGCGGTATTCCTGCACGCCCATTTCCAGCGCGGCAGCGCAGGCTTCATCGACCGCCGCTGGGCCGTACTTCTTGGCCAGAGAGAGAACGCCCAGAATGCGGCGCACTCCGATCTCGCCTTGCTGGCGGTGGATGGCGTCGCAGAGCGCACCGATGTGCGATCCGGCGCGACCAGTTCGCCAGAGCAGTTGGGAAGTGCGCAGTGGTGTTCGCTTGGGGTGGTCCTCTTCTTTAATGCGATACCAGCCGCGCTTCTGGCGCACGTGTTCGCGGAGGAGTTGCCCGGTCTTGGGATTGAGCAGCCGAACATACAGCTCATCCCATTGCACGCGCAGCACGCGCCCGATCCAGCCCGGAGGCGCCCCGTAGTAGGCGGCTTCGACTTCGACGCAGCCGTCCAGATGCACGATGCGCTCGCCGTACTGGTAATAGCGAAACGGCTCCAGCGGCAGTGGCAACAGCGAGGGCTTCTCTTCGGCAAACATGGCGGCGACCTGCCGTTTGGTGGTGCCGTGGATGCGCGTGTCGGCCCAGCGTTGCTCCCAATCATCGAGGTAGGCTTGGGCTTCTTCCAGAGTCTCGAAGCGCAAGCCTTTCAGTGGTGTTTTCTGCGCGTGACCGACACCGGATTCGACTTTGCCTTTTCGATCCGGATCTTGAATCCGGCAAGGCATGGCGACCGCGCCGTAGTGCGCCAGCACGTCGCGGTAAAGAGGATTGAGCGTGGGATCGTAAATGTCGGGGACGAGCACGCTCTCGCGCAGATTGTCGAGCACGACGATGCGGGGGGCGCCGCCCAGCCGGCGAAAAGCTCTTTCGTGCAGTTCGGCCCAGATGCGCGAACTGGAGCGGAAGGTCAGCAGACGAACTGACTTGCGGCTGCAGCTCAGCGTCATCACGAACAGCCGGGTGCGCCGATGCTTGCGGCTCTCGGGATCGCGCACCATCGGACCGGTGCCGTAATCGACTTGCGCCTCCTGGCCAGCCGCGGTGACGATCACGACGCGGGCGTCGGGCGTTTGCGTTCCGCGCCGCTTGCGCACGAAGCGTTGCACGCTTTGATAGCTGCTGGCGAAGCTGTACTCCGAGACCAGATCCTGCCAGATGGCCCGCGCATTGCGGCCGTCATTGATCCCCAAGTCGATGGCTTCCCGGTACGGCTCGCAGGCGCTGGGGCTGGTGACCACGGCAAAGTCGGTGATCACCTCGTTCTCGTTGGCCGGTTTTGAAGTTGCTTTTGCTTTTCCCTTCGTAGAAAGGTTTTCGGGGTTGGGCTTGGGGTTGGGGTTGGGGTTGGGGTTGCAGTTAGGGTCGAGGGGATCGGGAATCACCGGGATGGCCGGTTTTGCCGCACCGGAGTCGGTGATCACTTCGTTGGCCGGTTTTGGTTTGCACCGCCCCCAGCCACTGGGCGGACGCACCGCAATCGCCGCCGCTTTCAGGTACGCGCCTGCGGTTTCACGACGGATTCCGGTCGCTTGCTGGATGCGCCGCAGCGACCAGCCCAGCCGTCCCAGA
>Ga0181532_10003543_pt1 | contig 13975 bp, 14 predicted proteins | sample PEATcosm2014_Bin_33_FD_119768 | JGI IMG/M metagenome (GOLD analysis project Ga0181532, IMG submission 119768) | Peatland microbial communities from MTU Mesocosm Facility, Houghton, MI, USA - PEATcosm2014_Bin11_30_metaG | ecosystem: Environmental > Terrestrial > Soil > Wetlands > Peat | place...
GAGAAAAATCTTCTCGAATCCCTCCTCAATCAATTCCATCAGCACCGCTCGATAATCCCCGCTCAATCCGCTGTTATACAACGTCGGCGTGAGCCGCTCCGTCCCACCGCAATTCCTCTGATTCATCCGCACCGCATGAAATCCCCGGGCCCACGCCTTGTCCGCAATCCCTCGCTCGTAATTCGAATCGCACGATCCCTCCAACCCGTGCACAATCACAATCACCGGCAAATCCCTCCGCTTGCCTGGCTGCCAGTGACACAGCCCCTTCAACTGCGTCTCCCCGTCCACGCGAAACAGCCGTTCTTCTCCCGCCGGCAACCCGAACGTCCGCGGCACAAACGCCGCCCCAATCGTCTGCGCATGCCCGCTCCTCAGCCACCGGTGCGGCTCAAATTTCCGTATCTCTTTCCCCATATTTCTACTCTAACAGCAGGCCCGCAGTTCCCCTTCCCGCCACCCTGTAGCTCACCCTTTCTAGGGGTGAGGCTTGCCTCTTTTCTTGCCTTTTGCTATTTCCTTTACCTACACGAAGAAGTTGCTACGCCTTGCTGCAAAACAAGTCCGTTGTTGGGTATTGTTAACACTCATCCGGCTCCCCGCGTCTACCCTAGGAGACGCTTTTCATCTCGATGGATGCAACGTGGCGGCACTCTTTGAACTCCATTCTTCCCGCTCCGGTTCCTCGGCCGTGAACGCTTCTCGGGAGCACGGCAGCCTCGACGACGCCCTCGTCCGCGCCGCCCAACAAGGCGATCGTTCCGCCTTCGGTCTTCTCTACGCACGCTACTCCCGCATGGTCCACGGGATCCTTCTCTCCCGCGTTCCCCATTCCGACGTCGATGACCTCGTCCAGGACGTTTTCCTCCAAGCTCTCCCGCGCCTCGCCTCTCTCCGCGAAGTCGCCAAATTCCCCGGCTGGCTCGCCACCATCACTCGCAATCGCGCCTCGGACTTTCACCGCCGCAGTAAACCTCTCGACGAGTTTGTCGAAGAAACGGCCGCCGCAGAAACCGATCCCCCTGACCCCTCTTCTCCTCCCAGTTCCCATTCCACCGCGGAAGCCAACGCTGCTCTCGACGCCATTCTCTCCCTCCCCGAAAGCTATCGCGAAACTTTGATCCTTCGCCTCGTCGAGGGCATGACCGGTCCCGAAATCGCCGCACGCACCGGCCTTACTCACGGCTCCGTTCGCGTCAACCTTCATCGCGGCATGCAACAACTTCGCGAAATTCTTGGCCGCAAGGCCGCTCCGCTCACCGGGGGTGAGCTATGAACAAACACCCAAACGATCACGAAAACGAAATTAAAATGACTGACGATTATTTGTGGAACGGCTCTGGCACGCCCGATCGCGAAGTCCAGCGTCTCGAATCGCTCCTCGTAGAATTCCGCCATGTCGATCGCCCACTCGTTCTCCCCGCCGAATCGTCCCCCACGTCACACAAACCTCGCGGCCTTCTTCTCCATACGCCGTGGATTTCTCGGCTGGCCGCCGCTGCCGTCATTCTCCTCGCTCTCGTCGTCGGCCTTTTCTTCTCTCGTCGTCCCAGCACTCCGCTAGAAACCGGTCCGAGTTGGAACGTTGCAAATCTCGAAGGCGCCCCGCAAATCGGCTCAAAACTCATCTCCACCACTCAATCCGCCGCCAAACTTTATGTCGGCCAAACTCTCACCACCGATTCCTCTTCGCGCGCATCCCTCTCCGAAAACGATCTCGGCGAAATTCAGATCGATCCCAATTCTCGCGTTCGTCTCCTGCAATCCGGCCCGAACCACAAACGCCTTCAACTCGATGTGGGCACCATTCACGCCGCCATCTGGGCTCCCCCCGGCCAATTCGTTGTGGACACGCCCTCCGCCGTCGCCGTCGATCTCGGTTGCGCCTACACGCTCCAAGTCGCCCCGGACGGTTCCGGCACCATTCGCACCACTCTCGGCTGGGTCGGCTTCCATCTCAACGGTCGCGACTCGTTCATTCCTGCCGGCGCCATGTGCCTCACGCGTCCCAAAATTGGTCCAGGCACTCCCTATTTCGAAGACGTCTCCCAATCTCTCCGCGATGCTCTCTTCATCTTCGACACGACCGAACAGTCAACCGACGCTCATTCCAAACAGCTCGATACCGTTCTCTCTCAAGCCCGCCCCCGCGATGGACTCACTCTCTGGCATCTCCTCTCTCGCACCTCAGGCCCCGAACGCGCCCAAGTTTACGCTCGCTTCGCCGCTCTCGTTCCTCCTCCTCCCGGCGTTACCCGCGACGGCATCCTCGCCCTCGATCCCCACATGCTCGATCTCTACTGGAACGCTCTCGACCTAGGCGACATCTCCCTCTGGCGTTTCTGGGAGCAATCCTCCGACCCAAAATCCCCTGCTTCGCCTCCACAAATGATCCTGAAAAAGCAACTCCTCCTCAAAAGATCTCCCTGAAGGTTCTCTCAAGTCTGGCTTCAGTGCCGTAGGCACGGCATAAGTTAGCCAGCCCGCCAGGGCTGGGAACGCATCGCATCATCGTCCCGAGCGCTGTAGGTGCGAAACAATGTTCTCCGACCTTTCCGTTAACACTCCCCCGCACTTCCGCGTCTACTCACTGAACGCGCACCTCATCACAAGGAGCCAACACCATGATCCGTTCCACAAGAAAATTCTCCGCCGCACTTCTTTTCGCCCTCTCACTTTTCGCAACCGCCGCACAGGCAGGTCCTCCTCTCATCTGCCACGCCTTCGACATCGGCACCGCCAAATCTCTCCCCTGGGTCAGCCACGATTGGAATCTCACCGGCAACGAATCCTACAACTCCAACAGTCTCGTCACCGACACCATCGCCATCCTCGACGCCGACCCCACCGTCCTCGTCCACATGGAAACTCTCCGTCGCGCCACCCTCTACGCCCGCGCCAATCCCCTTGCCGCCAAACAATTGCTCCTCAAACTCATCGCTCGCGCCGATTCTTCCGTCAATTCTCCAGCCGCAGCTCTAGCCTCCTTCGACCTCGGCTATCTCGCGGAAACTTACAAGGAATGGCTCGGCAATGATCAATCGAATCCGGCTCAAGGCCTCGACGGTTACGCTCTTATCAAAAAAGCCATCCAACTTCGTCCCAACGATCCGCAAATGGAATTTGCCGCAGCGCTCATCACTCTCAATCGGCCCTCTTCTGATCAGCAACAGCACGCGCAAAAAGCCATCGCAGGTGCAAAAAATGATCCCCTCCTCGCCCGCAACCTCGCCACTCACTTCCGCGGCCCGCAAACCGAGCTCATGTCCGACATGATTTCCGCAAACTCCAACGTAAAAGTGGCCCGGCAATGATTTCCGCATCAAAAAGACCCGACTCTCCACAACTCCACACTCCTACAGCCGCGCTCTCTCAACATGTTTTTTCGGTCTTCCTGCTCCTCTCACTTCTGTTCATGTCGCAAGTCAGGGGTCGGACCTTCAGTTCCGACGATTACCGCGCCTTTTCTCTTCGGCTTCAGCCGCTGAGGAATCTGCCTTCTTCTCACGCCGCCATTCAGGAATCCCAAGCCGGCGATCTCACCGCTCATGAATGGGGCACCTTCACCTCCATCGCCGGACCCGATGGCCGCGCCATGGATTGGCTACCCCTCACCGGTTCCACCGATCTCCCCTCCTTCGTCGAACATTTTCGTGATGTGAATTTCAAGGGTGGACTTCGCGGCACCGTTCGCATGGAGACTCCCGTCCTCTATTTCTATTCCTCGCGTGAAACCTCCGTCGCTGTTGACGTCTCCTTCTCTCGCGGCCTCATCACCGAGTGGTATCCCCACGCCGATTCCATCAACTCTTCCTTGGATCCACGCCTTCTTTCTCTCTACGCTCAGAAAGCACCCGGCTCCATCTCCTGGAATTCCGTCCATATCGATCCCCACGCCGCCGCGGACTTCCCCTCCGGCAATTCCGATAATCCCTACTACGCCGCACGCCAAACCTCTTCCTGTCCACTCGAGCTTTCCACTGCCAACGGTCCACAACACGAAAAATTCCTCTTCTACCGAGGCGTAGCTGCCTTCCCTCCGCCACTCTCTGCCACAATCTCCTCCGATGGCACCGTGTTTTTGCAGAATGACTTACCGGCGGATGGCATCCCTAGGGGTTCGGAGCTTCATCTCCAACATTTAGCCTCGGCAACCTCTGGGCTTCAGCCCCTGCGGAATCCGCTTCCAAATTCTTCCCCCGATATTCCTCCATCTCCCGGGGAGAACACTTCAAATGAAATTCCCAAGGTAATCCTCTTCGAGCGCAGCGGCACAAAGTTTGGCTACCGCATCCTCGGGCCCCTCCGCGATCAAGCCTCTCTCTCTCAACCCTCACTCGACGGCTCGCTCGATTCCCTGTCTTCTGCTCTCGAAGGCTTCCTCACCTCTCAAGGCCTTTTCCCTGACGAGGCCCACGCCATGATTGAAACCTGGAAATCTTCCTGGTTCGAAGAAGGCTCCCGCCTCATCTACATCGTTCCTCGCCCCTTCGTCGATTCCGTTCTTCCTCTCCACGTCAATCCCGCTCCCGCCAACACCGTCCGCGTTTACGTCGGCCGTCTAGAACTCATCACTCCCGCCACGCAACAAGCTGTCCAATCCGCCTTCGGGTCCAATGACCGCGCCACCCTAGCCAAATATTCCCGTTTCCTCGAACCCATCCTCGTCTCTATGCTCCAAGGCACCACGGACTCCGCCAGGTCCCAGCGGCTGCAGATTTATCTCCAAACCATTAACGAGATTCTCCAGGAGGGGAGTTCCGCAAATCGCGACGGAACCCGTCCATAAGCGAAGCGGCCAACACTAGAGCAAACGACTTGTTCAGGAATTGACTACAAAACGAGAAGGATGACGAGCGTCATGTCGCCGCTTTGCGGCGCTCCTGCAGCAGAGTCATCGGCCCTCTCGAGAATCCTGTGAAACGTGAATGTGATGTAAAACGAAATATACGTCGGCTACTGGATACCTGGCCGCGTCGCTGTTCCGGTTGCCGAGATCGCATTCCTGGGAGTGTCCATCAAGGTCAACAAATGGTGCACCGCACCGGGGATTTCCGCCGCGGTCGTGCTCCCAAATCCCAGGATGAAGCCATGATGCGCAGGCTTCCCCATATAGGAAGGAGAGAGCGGCCACAGCCATAACGATTCTCGCGCTGCTCGCATTGCAATTTCCCGATCATCGAACCGCTCGGGCATGCTGACGGCGAGATGCATGCCCGCCTTGTCACCCACCACCTGCCACAAGCTGCGGAACTCGCGTTCTAGTGAGCGCACCAGTATGTTCCGCCGTTCGCTGTACAGCACGCGCATCCTTCGAATGTGCCGGGCGAAATGTCCCTCCGCGATGAAATCGGTAAGCACCGCCTGGTACAAATATGGCGGGCTTACATCCATGGCGTGGCGCATCGCTAGAAAATGATCGACTAGGTCCAGCGGCACCACTACATACCCGATGCGCAGCGAGGGAAACAGAACTTTGCTGAATGTGCCGATGTAAATCACCCGGCAACTGTCATCGAGCCCCTGCAACGACGCGATGGGGTTGCTCTCGTAGCGATACTCACTGTCATAATCGTCTTCGATGATCCAACCCCCTGCCTCACGGGCCCACTGCAACAACTGAAGTCGCCGCGAAGCGCTCATGGTTACCCCGAGGGGGTACTGATGCGAAGGCGCAACCAGCGCCAAGCGCGCATTGCCACATTCCTTGATCCCCGCTTCAACATTGAGGCCTTCTGCGTCCACAGGAACAGGCACAATCCGGCAGCCTGCGGCTGTCAGCATGTGACGGGCCAGCCAGTAGCCGGGCTCCTCCACCCACACGGAATTCCCCACATTCAACAAAGCTCGCGCCGATAGATCCAGTGCCTGCTGCGATCCGCTCACAATCATGATCTGCTGCGAATCACACCGGACGCCGCGGGCCGTCCTCAGATATACCGCGATCACTTCCCGCAATTCTTTTAGCCCCATCGGATCCCCGTAACCCAGGCTACGGGCAACCGGTTTGCGAGCATGCCGCACAACAAGATTCGCCCACACTTTCAGCGGGAACTCACCCAGAGCCGGTTGCCCCGCGCTGAAGGCTCCATGCCGTCGCGACCAAGGCGCTCTTTTGTAGGGAGGAAGTAGCACAGAAGCGCGCGAGATACGGCGAGGTCCCGACGCGATTTTAATGGAAGATGTCTCACGGCGCTCGGAACGAGTCGCTCGATCGGGCAGTGAGCTGGAGACAAACGTTCCCGCACCCGCGCGGGTTTCAAAATAGCCTTCGGCCAGCAGCTGCGCGTAGGCGTTGAGCACAGGAATGCGCGAAATTCCTAACTCCGAGGCGAGCGTGCGTGTCGATGGGAGCTGTTGGCCGCAATTTAAGTTGTGCTCCACGATAGTGGATCGGAACGCCTCGTAGATTTGCCGGTGAAGGGGCCGCCCAGACTTGCGATTGATGGGAATGAGAGGAATAAATGGGGATGCTGCTTTCCTCATCCCGGCACTATAGTGGTCATATCAAATTGACGTCAAGTGGATATTGCCGGCAACCACTTTCGAGGCGAAAGTGTTGGCGTAAATGGGGGATTGCCCTTGAACAGTTGTCCTTTACCTACACTTTTGTCCGGAGCGCTGCTTCTGCAGATTCCGGGAGCCGTCTTCTGGCCCTATTTTGCCGGTGCCGCACTTTCGCTCACTGCGCTCTTCGCGGTCTGGGCGGAAGTTTCCTTGGCGCGCGGTGCGGACAAGATTGTGAGTCTGGGGCGCTTTTTTTTTGCGATGCCCCTGGCGATTTTTGGCGCGGAACACTTTGCATCGGCGAAAGACATCTCGCAACTGGTGCCCAAGTGGATTCCGGGGACCATGTTTTGGACTTATTTTGTGGGAGCCGCACTACTTGCCGCGGCGCTCAGCATCGTTCTGAAAAAACACGCGCGCTTGGCAGCCATCCTTTTGGCGCTGATGTTCTGTATTTTCGTGCTCACCATCAGCATGCCCTTGGTCGTCGCCAAGCCCAGCGATCGGATTGCCTGGGTGGTGATGCTGCGAGATTTGAGTTTCGCCGCCGGCGCACTGGCCTTCGCGGGAACTCAGACCGGGGAGTGGCGGGCCAAGGGCACCCATAAACTCATCATTCTGGCGCGCTTGGTTTTCGCTTCGGTGGCCGTTTTCTTCGGCGTCGAGCAGCTTCTCCATCCCGATTGCGTGCCCGGCGTTCCCTTCGCAAGGCAAACTCCAACCTGGATTCCCGGGCACTTCATCTGGTCCTACGTGGCAGGCTTGGTCTTTGTCGTGGCTGGAGCACGCCTGCTTTTTAACAGCAGGCCGCGCCTGGCAGCGACGGGCATGGGGTTCATGGTGCTTCTGTTGGTTTTCTTCGTTTACGTGCCCATTTGGGGCGATGAACCTGCTTCTATCAGCAACGGTCTTAATTATATTGCTGATACTTTGGCGTTCGCAGGAGCCGTACTGCTTCTCGCCGACGCGCTCCCCAAGGAAACTCAAAGAACTCTCACAGCCCAGCGCTAAGTTCCCGCCACTTCTCGTCCACCAGCACCACTGACATTTCAATCTGACGTTCCGGCACGGTCCAATATTTCTTCAGGAGCGTGGCTTTCTCGTCGCGCCCAACCAATCGAAATCCATGTCTTTCGTAAAAGCGGATCGCCCACACCGCATCCGCCCACGTGCCGATCAACACCGGACCTCTAGCCATCTCCCGCAAACGGGACAGCAACCGCGCGCCAATCCCCTTCCCCTGGTAAGCGGCCCGAACGTAAGCATGTCGAATCAGTGTCACATCCTGGACAGGTTGGTGGCCCATAACCCCGATGAGCCCCCCATTCTCCTCGTAGCCCCAGAACGCAACGCCTTCTACGATTTCCTGCTGAAGTTCCTCCCGCGACATATACGGCTCGCTCCAGCAATCTTCCGGAATGACCCCCTTATATGCCTGCGCGCCATCGTTGATAATCGCCCAAATCTCCGCGAAGTCCCAGTCTTCACAACGGCGGATCATAAAGTCTCCAACTTCAGTGCTTATTTGTGTGAACCGCTCGAGGTGTTGGCGAGGCGCTTTGTCTGTTCTGCGCAACGTTCTTTCACCGCCGCGATGAATCCGAGTTTGTCTTTCTGCATCTCGCGCACCAGCACCTGGTTCTCCGTTCGTTCGTGCGCCGACGCCCACAACACCATCTCCGTCAGCACAGGAGCCAGGTCCATCCCCTTCCGCGTCAGCAGGTAAATTACTTTGCGGCCATCCCCTGGGTCTCGTTGCGTGGTTATGATTCCATACGCTTCGAGCCTCCGCAGCCGGCCCGCCAGTATGTTCGTCGCAATTTTCTCGTACGACCCCAGAAATTCCTTGAACGTCTGCGCCCCTTCCAGCATCATGTCCCGGATAATCAGCAGCGACCATCGGTCCCCCAGCATTTCGATGGACGCATTCAGGGGACACCCCGACCGCCACTTCGGGCTCGGCTTGGCTTTGGGCACGCTGCTAAAGTAGCATAATTTCACTTGCATTACGCAAGCTACTTCGGCAAACTGCCTTTCGTTGTTTAGACGGCACGGAATCGCCAAAGTTGCGGCACCCTGCCCACCACAAGGAGAACATAGCGATGAGCGGTGTACGAGTCTTGGTTGGCACCCGCAAAGGCGCCTTCGTTCTCACTTCCGATGGCAAGCGCCAAAAGTGGGATATTAGCGGACCTCACTTCGCTGGTTGGGAGATTTACCACGTGAAGGCATCACCCGCGGACCCCAATCGTCTCTACGCCTCGCAGACCAGCGGCTGGTTCGGCCAACTCATCCAGCGTTCCAAAGATGGTGGCAAGACTTGGGAGCCTGTCGACAATAAGTTTGTCTACGACGGCGTTCCCGGCACACATCAGTGGTATGACGGTACGCCGCATCCTTGGGAGTTCAAGCGCGTCTGGCATCTCGAGCCCTCGTTGCACGATCCCGATATCGTTTACGCGGGCGTGGAAGACGCCGCTATCTTCCGTACCACCGACGGAGGCAAGAGCTGGGCGGAACTGAGCGGCCTCCGCAAACACGGCACAGGTCCACACTGGCAGCCAGGCGCCGGTGGTATGTGTCTCCACAGCATCATCCTCGATCCCAAGAATCCTGACCGCATCTTCATCGCAATCTCAGCCGCAGGCGCATTCCGCACCGATGATGGAGGCAAAACCTGGAAGCCCATCAACAAGGGTCTCTACTCCAAGTACATCCCGGATCCCACCGCCGAAGTCGGCCACTGCGTTCATCACATCGCCATGCACTCTTCTCGTCCAGGTGTCCTCTTCATGCAGAAACACTGGGACGTGATGCGTACCGACGACGCCGGCGATTCATGGCAGAAAATCAGCGGCAACCTACCCACCGATTTCGGATTCGTAATCGATGTGCACTCCCACGAACCGGAAACCATCTACGTCGTCCCTATCAAGAGCGACTCCGAGCATTTCCCCATCGATGGCAAACTTCGCGTCTACCGCAGTCGCTCCGGTGGCCACGAGTGGGAAGAACTCGCCAAAGGTCTGCCCGAGCGCGATTGTTACGTCAACGTCCTCCGCGATGCCATGGCCGTCGACAAGCTCGATAAATGCGGCGTTTATTTCGGTACCACGGGCGGCCAGGTGTACGTCTCTCCGGATGCGGGCGACACCTGGACGGCCGCCGCGCAAAACCTCCCCGCTGTTCTTTCCGTGGAAGTCCAGACGCTATCATGATCCGTGTGGTCCTGCCGGCGCACCTGCGAACGCTAGCGAAAGTAAAAAACGAAGTCGAGTTGCAGATCGAAGGGAAGGTCACCCAGCGCTCCGTCCTCGACGCGCTCGAAGCAGAATATCCTATGCTGCGCGGCACCATCCGCGATCACATCACCCAACAGCGCCGCCCCTTCCTTCGCTTTTTCGCCTGCGAGGAGGATCTATCTCATGAACTCCCAGATGCTCCCCTACCCGAATCCGTCGCGACAGGAGCGGAACCCTTGTTAATCATCGGCGCCATCGCCGGCGGCTAACCTGTAGTTCACCCCTTCAGGGGTGAGGCCTTCCCCTGCGGAGTCGAGGTTGTGATTTGGTTTAGTACCGCAAAGCGTGCTCGTCGGCAGCAACTATTCCGTGCTCATCGCCATCAACCAGAACACCAGCGTCCCGAACGAGCACACCGGCGCCAGCCAGCGCACTGGATTCGGACGCCCGCTCCCGGCCACCGCGAACGCAATCCCCGCCACGGATAGCAGGCATCCGCACGCGTAGATCTTCAGAAGTGTCGGATCGTAATACGGGAAGCTGTGCACGAATCGAGCATACAAATGTGTTGCAACCGCCAAACCCGCAGATGCGGTCGCCAACGAAAAACCTACCAACGAAAAAGTCGACGAGCGCGATTGGGGGTGTTCACCATTTGCCCACCGGATCCAGCCCCACACAAGCAGAATGGGGACGCACAAGGTGGTTGCTACAGCAATAAACCACGGTATCGACGTGAGCATTCTGCCCCGATCTAAACCTCCACACTATTATATGACGCGCACCGTCTAGCTCACCCCTTCAGGTGTGAGGCCTTCCTCCCCCTTCTTCCACACCCCCCAAATAATACTTGACATATTCCCATATGGGTATGTATCCTCCCCTTATGCCGCGCGCCTCCACAACCTCCGACGCCTTCAACGCTGTCGCCGAACCCCGTCGCCGCGATATTCTTTCCTTTCTCGCGTTCCAGGAACGCCCAGTCGGCGACATCGTCGCCACCCTCGGCCTCGAACAGCCCTCCGTCTCGAAGCACCTCCGCGTTCTCCGCGAGGTTGGTCTCGTCGCCGCTCGCCGCAATGGCCGTCAGATTCTCTACCACACCAACGCCGAAGCCATCCGCCCACTCCATGAATGGACTCAGACCTTCGAGCGGATATGGCGTCACCAACTTGCTCGTATCAAAGAGCAGGCGGAAGGAAAGCACGGGAAGTAGGGGCCTCGCAATCCAATTTTTTCTCTAAGGAGGAACACATGGCTGGCACTGCACAAAAAATCGAAGACTTCACGTTGAACATTGCTCTCGAAACCCATGTTCGCGCGGGACTGGAGGCCACCTTTGCCGCTCTGCTCGATCAAGTCGGCCCGCTCAACACAACTCCGGAGGGCCAAGAACTGAAGATGAAACTGGAAGCATGGCCCGGCGGCCGTTGGTATCGCGACCTGGGCGACGGCAACGGCCATTATTGGGGCGCTGTGCAAGCCATCAAACGCCCCACGCTGCTCGAAATTTCTGGGCCACTCTTTGCCTCCTACCCCCTCGTCTCCAACCTTCAATATCGCCTCAGCGAAGAAAAAGGCGGCACCTTAATCAAGTTCCGCCACACTGCCTTCGGCTTCTTGGAAGAGCAACACAGAACCGGCGTCACCAGAGGTTGGACCCACATGTTGGAGAGTCTGCGCGCCCGCCTCGAAGCGCCGCGTGCTCATTAACAGTCTCGAAAGGAGCTCAACATGTGCCCTGCGTGCCTCGCGACAATTTCCATGATCGTTGCCAGCGTGATTTCCACGGGGGGAGCGACGGTGCTGGCGGTGAAAACTCTTGGACGGAGAGATGAGTGTGGGGAAGCGAGTGGGAGTGGTGTGATGCCAGGCGCGAAAGAAGTTCCCGATTCCGAAATATTCATAGAAAAGGAGAATCAGTCATGACACAGACGACGATCGATCGACCCAAAGTCGTATCGCAAGAAGAATGGTTGGCCGCGCGCAAGGAGTTGCTGGCGAAGGAGAAGCAGTTGACCCGGCAAAGTGATGCACTCGCCGCCGAACGCCGCGGTCTACCCTGGGTCAAAGTAGACAAAAACTATGTCTTCGATACGCCCAGCGGAAGGAAAACCCTCGCCGAACTCTTCGAGAACCGCCGCCAACTCATCGTCTACCACTTCATGTTTGGTCCCGAGTGGAACGAAGGCTGCCCCAGCTGTTCCATTCTCGGCGATCACATCGACGCCAGCGCCGTTCACCTCGCCAATCGCGATGTCACTCTCATCGCCATCTCCCGCGCCGCTATCGCCAAAATCGAAGAATTCAAGAAGCGCATGAGCTGGCGCTTCAAGTGGGCATCCTCTTTCTCCAACGATTTCAATCGCGACTACCACGTTTCCTTCACCAAGGACGAAGTCGCCAGCAAGGACATGTATTACAACTTCAAACGCCAGTCCTTTCCGAGCGAAGAGGGCCCCGGCCTCAGCGTCTTCTACAAAAACGAAAATGGCGAAGTCTTCCACACCTATTCCACCTACGGCCGCGGCGCTGAACGCATGATGGGCGTCTACGGTTACCTTGACATCGCTCCCAAAGGCCGCGATGAAGATGCCTTATCATTCCCAATGGCTTGGGTCCGCCACCACGATCGCTACGACCAGGATTACTACGCCGATTCCGCCGCCATTCCACAGCAAGCCAAAGCCAACGCCGCCTCCTGCTGCGCCGAGCACAAATCCACCTAGCCTGCCATCTCCTCGAAGCAACTTGAGCCGGGGCCAACGCCGAACCATCGCTGGCGACCCCGGCTCATCGTTCTTTTCTCACCCAACTTGACCCAATCTCCCTCCATCCCTAAAATAGAAGTTTCACCGTGATACAATTTTTCGATCTGCTGCATTCATTCTCCGGCCCAGCGCCCACCCGCTGGGCTGCGTCGTTTCTGGGCGCGTCGCATCCCGCGCCACTCATATCCCCGCGAGGTTCTCATGACTGACTCTTCTATTCCCGAAGGTCTTACATTCGACGATGTCCTCCTTCAGCCCGGCCGCTCTTCCGTTCTTCCCACCGAGGTCGACACCACCACCAATTTCACTCGCAAACTCTCCATCAATATCCCCCTCGCCTCCGCCGCTATGGACACCGTCACGGAATCCCGCCTCGCCATTGGCATCTCCCGTCAGGGCGGAATCGGTATCATTCACCGAAATATGTCCATCGATCGCCAGGCGGAGGAAGTCGACCGCGTCAAGCGCTCCGAATCCGGCATGATCGTTGACCCCGTCACCATCTCTCCCGACATCACCATCCGCCAGGCCCTCGAGATCATGACCAAGTACCGCATCTCCGGCCTTCCCGTTACTCGCGGCACTCGCCTCACTGGCATCCTCACCAACCGCGACCTTCGCTTCGAAAAAAATCACGGCCAGCTCGTTGGCCAGGTCATGACCAAGGACAATCTCGTCACCGTCCCTGTCGGCACCACCCTTGAACAAGCCGAAAAAATCCTCCAAAAACATCGCATTGAAAAACTTCTCGTCGTCGATCAGGATTTCAACCTCAAAGGCCTCATCACCGTCAAAGACATCCAGAAAAAACTCGAGTATCCCCGCTCTGCCAAAGATGACCACGGCCGTCTCCGCGTCGGTGCCGCCGTTGGCGCCACCGGCGATTTCCTCGAACGCGCCGTCGATATGGCCAAGGTCGGCGCGGACGTCCTCGCCATCGATACCGCCCACGGCCACACCGAGCGTGTCATCGAAGCTATAAAAGCCATTCGCCATCGCCTTCCCGAAATGCAAGTCATCGCCGGCAACGTCGCGACCTACGACGGTGCCAAGGAGCTTATCTCTCTCGGTATCGATGGCCTCAAGGTCGGCATCGGTCCCGGCTCGATCTGCACCACGCGCGTCGTCACCGGCGCTGGCGTTCCCCAGCTCACCGCCGTCATGGAAGCCGCCCGCGCCGCACAGGGCACAGATGTCTCGATCATTGCCGATGGTGGCATCAAGTATTCTGGCGACATCACCAAAGCCATCGCCGCCGGTGCCAGTGCGGTCATGATCGGCAGTCTCTTTGCCGGTACCGAGGAAGCTCCGGGCGAAACCATTCTGTATCAGGGCCGCACCTTCAAGTCTTATCGCGGCATGGGTTCCACCGGCGCCATGGAAGCCGGCTCCGCCGATCGCTATTCCCAGGAAGGCGCCGAGCGCGGCAAATCCGTCCCCGAAGGTGTCGAAGGA
>Ga0181532_10003550_pt1 | contig 13959 bp, 9 predicted proteins | sample PEATcosm2014_Bin_33_FD_119768 | JGI IMG/M metagenome (GOLD analysis project Ga0181532, IMG submission 119768) | Peatland microbial communities from MTU Mesocosm Facility, Houghton, MI, USA - PEATcosm2014_Bin11_30_metaG | ecosystem: Environmental > Terrestrial > Soil > Wetlands > Peat | place...
AGAAACGCCATTTGACCGGATACAAGTCACGGATTACAAAGGGTTTAAGCAGTGACTTAGCAAAACAAAAGCGAAACCACAACCTGTAGTGCTTACTGGAGTCAAGTGAACACCCCAATTTCATAAAACTCTCCTTATTGATTTCTATTGAAAGAAAGGCACGTCTCGGGCCCAGGGCTACGAACGACGGCACACGCTTCGCCGGCGGCGGAGTCCAGCTACCGTCGAGAATCGAAGGCGACGAATTCGTCGGCCAATACATATGAGTACCGCGTTTGTCACAGTCAACTCTGTGATAGAGGTCACACGATGGACGGATTGCGCTTGGATCACGGACAACACGGAGGTTGGCGGCAGTCCGATCCGTACTGCCGGGGTGCCTACAGTTATGCTCTCGCTGATAACAAGGAAGCTGCGCGCAGGCTTGCTGTACCGCTCCGCAGTACCCTGTCCTTTGCTGGAGAGGCGACCGATTTCAGCGGACACAATGGAACGGTGCATGGGGCGATTGCTAGCGGCCAGCGCGCAGCTGCTGAAGTCCTTGAATCGCTGCAATAAGGAACGCCCCTAGGAGTCTGTCGGGAATAGATTTTGTTGCTCGTAGAATCAATAAGTTACGGACAAAGGTGCAGCTGTAAGTTATTGATTCTTCGTTGAAGATTTCTCATTCCCGACACACTCCTAGAGGCGTTCGAGAGCAGCCGCTGCCTGATTCCCGCTGACGGTCAGAGCAGCATTCGCTCGTCTCACTGTCCCGAAACCGGCTTCGCGGAGATCACTTCGGGTCGTGTGCCCTGATTAACGCCTTGAGGCATCATGTCCTCCAAGCAGACTTCTGGCTCGTGATCCTTGGTTGAGCGGTCTCTGGCGGCATATCATTGGCTCTCGCACCTTGCGCCCTCATAATGGTCTGTCGCCCCATGCCACCGTCTGAGCAGCGTCGCGTCTTCATCTCTTACGCCCGCAAAGACGGAGCCACGCTCGCCCAGCGCTTGCAATCCGACCTGACGAACAAAGGCTTCGACGCCTGGCTCGACACCCAGCGCATCCAAGGCGGTGCCGTCTGGACCACCAACATCGAACGCGCTCTCGACGACGCCGAATTCGTCCTGGCGCTGATGACCTCTGCCTCGTTCGTCTCAGAAATCTGCCGTGCCGAGCACCTGCGCGCGCTGCGCAAACACAAATGTGTCATTCCGCTTATGGCGCAAACCGGCTCCGACGTTCCCCTGCACCTCGAAGCCAAGAACTACCGCGACTTCACCGCTGACAGCCGCTACGCGCAGGCCTTCACCGAACTGCTCTCCGACCTGCACGCGCGCAACGGCATTGCGCTCAGACCCGAGTTTCGCGAAACCAGCTACGTCACCGGGCCGCCCTGCGCGACGCTCTCATCACCGACGACGGCGGCCGCCACATCGCCCTCGCCGCGCTGCAGGGCATGGGCGGCATCGGCAAGACAGTGCTGGCCCAGGCCCTCTGCCATGACGAGGTCGTGCAGCAGGCGTTTCCCGATGGCATCGTCTGGATCACGATTGGCAAGGAATCGGCCTTCGATGCCGTCACCCGCATGCGCGAAGTCGGCAAGGCCCTGGGCGACGACCTATCCCGCTACGAAAACGAGTTGGCGGCGAAGAACCAGTACCGTTCCACCATCCGCAAGAAGGCGGCCTTGATCGTGGTCGATGACGTGTGGCGCTCCAGCGACCTGGAGCCCCTGCGGGCCGAGGACTCGCCCCGTTCGCGGCTGCTGTTCACCACGCGCGATGCCAGCATCGCGGCGGCGATGGGTGCCCGCGAGCACGTTGCCAACCTGCTCACCGACGAGCAGTCGCGCGAAGTTCTTGCCCGCTGGTCGCGCACGGAGATTAGGAATCTGCCGCCCATCGCTGCCCAACTCATCCAGGAGTGCGGACGGCTACCGCTGGCGCTTTCCATGGTGGGCGCCATGCTGCGCGGCACGCCGGCTACTTACTGGAAGACAATCCTCGAGCATCTCAGTAGCGCCGACCTCGACAAGATCAAGGCCCAGTTTCCCGACTATCCCTACACCGATGTGCTGCGCGCCATTCAGGTAAGTGTGGACTCACTGGACGAGACCTTTCGCGCGCGTTACCTTGCGCTGGCGGTTTTGCTGGAGGACATGGCGGCTGCTCCGCCGATGCAACAGTGTCTCTGGGGAGCGGATGAGAACCAGGCGGCCGAAACTGCGGAACAGTTTATCAGTCTGTCGTTGGCGCAGCGCGACCAGCCCGAAGGCAGTATTCGCCTCCACGACCTGCAACTCGATTACATGCGTGCCCAGTACCCGAAAGACGACAAGGAAGCCCTGGAGCTGATTCACGGCGCAGTCCGGCTCGCGTCCAACGTAGTGGGCAGAGATCCCCAGCAGTTCGCCTCCCAGATCGTGGGGCGGCTGCTGCCGTACGAGGAAATGCCCACTATTAAGGAATTCTCCAAGCGTGTCTACGGCGGAGCGCGTACACCCTGGATGCGACCCTTGCAGCCTGCGCTTCACCCTCCCGGCACTGCGCTAGTGCGCACTCTTACTGGCCACACTGACTCCATCAACGGGGTGGCACTAAGTGCCGACGGTCGGATCGCTGTCTCCGTGTCACGGGATCAGACGCTGAAGGTGTGGGAATTGGCGACCGGTCGCGAGTTGCAAAGTCTCGGCCCCACCGATCTGATCGGCGGCGTGGCTTTGAGCAACGACGGACGGCTGGCCCTTGCCGCTCACCCGTACCACAACCTGCTGAAAGTGTGGGACGTGGAGGGCAGGCGCGAACTGCACGCCCTCGCTGGCCATACTAGTTCGATCAACGGCGTGGCGATGCGGGGGGACGGGCGCATTGCGGTCTCCGCGTCTTTTGATAAGACCCTGAAGGTCTGGGACCTAGAGAGCGGTCGCGAGCTGCATACCCTCGCTGGCCATACTGGTGGGGTGAATGGAGTGGCATTAAGTGGGGACGGACGGATTGCGGTCTCTGCGTCTGACGATAATACGCTGAAGGTCTGGAACGTGGAGAGCGGGCGAGAGCTGCATACCCTCCCTGGCCATACTCATTGCGTCAATGGCGTGGCATTGAGTGGAGACGGAGGGACTGCGGTCTCAGCGTCTTTGGATAACACGCTGAAGGTCTGGGACGTGGAGAGCGGGCATGAGTTGCGCACCCTCGCTGGCCACACCTATTCAGTCTATAGTGCGGCATTGAGCGGGGACGGACGGATTGCTGTCTCCGCGTCTGGTGATAACACGCTGAAGGTCTGGGACGTGGAGAGCGGTCGCGAGCTACGCACTCTGACGGGGCATTCCGGGCATGTCCAGTCCGTAGCAATAACGGGGGACGGGCACTTGGTGGTCTCTGCGTCGTGGGACAAGACGCTGAAGGTATGGGATCTGGCTGGCGGGCGCGAACTACGTACCTTCAACGGCGACTCGAGTTCTGTCTGGGCAGTGGCGGTGTCGCTGGATGGTAAGCGCGCAGTCTCGGGTTTGTATGATACGACATTGAAGGTGTGGGACGTGGAGAGCGGGCGCGAACTGCGCACCCTCATCGGCCACACTAGCATAGTCATGAGGCTGGCGTTGAGCGGCGACGGGCAGATTGCGGTCTCCGCGTCTGCGGATGAGAAGCTAAAGATCTGGGACGTGGAGAGCGGGCGCGAACTGCGCACCCTCTCCGGCCATAAGGGTGGGGTTGCTGCTGCAGCAGTGAATGGGCTCGGGCAGATTGTGATCTCCGCGTCTTGGGACAAGACACTGAAGGTATGGGATCTGGCTAGCGGGCGCGAGCTACGCAACCTTCTCGGCCACGAGGGTCCTGTGAACGACGTCAAGTTGACTCCGGACGGGCGGGTTGCGGTGTCAGCGTCTTGGGACCATACGCTGAAGGTGTGGGATCTGGCCAGCGGGCGCGAACTGCGCACCCTCAGCGGCCACTCTGGTGATGTGAATGGCGTAGCGTTGACCGAGGGCGGACGGAGAGCGGTCTCCGCTTCTTCTGACAACACCCTCAAGCTCTGGGACGTGGAGAGCGGGCGCGAGCTGCGCACCCTCGCTGGCCACTCGGATCGGGTCATGGCGGTGGCGGTGACTCGGGACGATCGGTGGGCGATCTCGGCGTCTTGGGACCAGACGCTAAGGTTATGGGATCTCGAAACTGGCAAAGAGTCGGCCACCTTCAGCTGCGACGGCGCTGTGAACTGCTGCGCATTTTGCGACGCTCTCAAGCTGATCGTCGCCGGCGATGCCGGCGGACACGTTCACTTCCTCCGCCTCGAAGAACCGAAAGCGAAGGACTAAGCAAATCGAACCCCGATCGTTATTTGGGAGTTGGACCAGGAGTTGGGAACACTCTTGCTGCTTGACCTCAGCTGCTCGATCGTGCGGCGGTGAAGTGAAGTCTTTGGGGTGCTTGCCCAAAGACCCAGTAGTTAGTCGCGATGATCGGCAGTGCCGTTGATTGGATCTGGATACGTCCTTGCTAGGCCGTGCCCGGAGCGGTTGCGAGCTTGCGGGATTTCTACTGCTAAGCCGACTTCCCAGTCCTTATCCGAAGGCGGCATTTCCGCGGTTTGCCGACTACTCAAAAAACGTTCGTTCGTCCCCGCCACGCCTGTATTAGGGTACATTCGCAGCGTACCTTACCAGCTTCATTTCCTGAGGCGAGAAATCGCTGTACTGGCCGGAGTCGATCGCCCGCAGCCGCGCCTCCGGCGGCATGCCACGCAGCGCGCGGATCACATTCTGCACCTCCGGACGCATCGCCGGAAGTTGGCGCGCAGTAGAAGTCGGACGGTAGCTCGCCGCGCTCCCAGTCGCGGAAGCATTTCTCGAGTTTGGTGGCCTCGTAACATAGGTCGCTTCATTGAGGGTCAATGAATTCGAGTTGGGAGCGGCCTGGGGAACCGAAGCACCCGGCTGCGCTACGGGGGCTCGATTCGGATAGTTGGGGGCTTGATTCGGATAGTTCACACTGGCCTGACCATAGGCCGTGGGATCCGGATAGCCCGATGGACCGCTCACTGGACCATAGGAATAGGGATAAGGGTAGTAGTAGGGAGAGTAACCGTAATACGGATAGTATCCATAGGCATAGGGATACCCATATCCCCAAGGCCACCCAAAGTTGAAGCTTAGGCCCCAACCCCAACCAGGATAGCCCCAGCCGTAGCCGCCGTAGCCGTAGCCGCCGCGATACCCGTAGCCACCATAGCCGCCGTGATAGCCGCCGTGATACCCGCCGCCATAGCCGCCATGATACCCGCCGTAACCGCCGTGATACCCGCCGCCGTAACCGCCGTGATACCCGCCGCCGTGGAATCCGCCGCCTCCGCCGCCGACGTGAGCAGCAAAGGCAGACTGAGTCGACAATCCGAGGGGGACCAAGAGGGCGCCGAGCGAAAGAACTCGCAATGCCTTAAGTAAGTTCATTTTGTACCTCCGCGCTAGGGTGCTATCGGCAGCGAACGTTTGAAACCCGGCCACAATTATAGACCCTCGGTCGAGGCGAAAGTCTCGGTCGCATTCCTGAAAGTCTCGGTCGCATTCCTTTAGATGGCCCGGTCCCCCGCGGTGAGTAAATGGCCAACCGGATTTGAAGAGTGCGAGAGGAAGGCTGCGTTCCGGGGTTAATACCGGAGGGGGAGAAACAGTTCTATGCAACTGATAAGAGGTAGAAGTAGCTACGCCATTCTGGTGCTACTGGGTTCACTCGCATCGCTAGGTTCGATGGTCGGACAGGTCCCCGCTTACCCGCGTTATCCTCCTCCAGCGGCGAGCGCAGCTCGCGTGCAATACATGTCGGGTGAAATTTCGTGGGCGCAGTGCGATCTGGACAAATGGTCCGCAGCCAGCACGAACCAGCGGCTCACGCCCAATACCTGTGTTTGGGCCGACAAAAATTCGCGCGCTGAACTGAACATGGGGAACGGATTGGTTCGCATGAATTCGGAGACGAGCGTCACGCTCGTCGAGCTGAGTCCATCAACGGTGCGGCTCAGAGTGAACCAGGGAGCTGTGAGCCTGTCCGTGCCGCACCTGCGTGGTGGTGAGATTTACGAAATCGACACGCCCAACGCAACTCTCACCGTCATGAAATCCGGAGTTTACCGAGTTGACGTTCTTTCCCACGGAGACCAGACCTGGGTAACAGTGCGGCGCGGCGCGGTGGCGGCAACCGGCAAAGGGCCAGCCGTGAACATCGATGCCGGGCAACAGGTGAGATTTCAGAACGAAAATTCGCTGCAGCATACGGCACTGAAGGCGCCCGCGCCCGATGGCTTTGATGATTGGGCCCGTGTTCGCGACGAACGGCTGGGAGTGTTTCGCTCTGGGCCGTTCATCGTCGGCATCGGTCCTTACTGGCCGGCTCCCCCACCGCCCCCGCAACCTTACCCATACTGAGTTACGGTTTACCGCTGCTGAAAGGCGCCAAATCAATTTCGATCCGGAATTCGTAGGCGGTTGCTTCAGGCGTGATGTTTGCCGCTGGAGTGGCCGCCACCCGAATGCCCGCCTCCGCCCCAGTGCCCGCCGCCGTAACTTTTCGGGGCTTTCATCTTCGGAGCGCTGCCGCCGCCATGAAAGCTCTGAGACTTGCTCCCGCCCCCAAATGGATGGAAGCCGCTTGGACGCGCCTGTTTTTCATACGACCCTGCATAACCCGTGCCCGAATGTCCGAACGTGGTGTTCTGAGCCCTGGCTGTCAGTGCGCGATTCTGCGTCGGTGGACGACGCGCTGTCGACGACAGGCCATTCTGCCGTGGCGCGGCAAAAGCCTGAGCGTCGCGACTGGAGGGTTCCATCGAAGGGTAGCCTGAATAACCACTCGGTGTTCGGGTGGAGAATCCGTGTCCCAGCGCGGTGGTGTAGCCACCGCCCGGCCGGGCGTAGGTATTCGGCGTCCGGGGCATAAATCCCTGTGCGCTGTTGGGTGGTCGATGGACGAAGGATTCCTGTGCGCCGTTGGGTGGTCGATGGACGAAAACGTTGCTCGGGCCGGTGCTGTAGCCTCCTCGAGCGTAGTTATAGCTACTTGGCGGTCGATGAACCGCTCCGCCCCCGAATGGTCGCTAAAGAGAACGGTAGGTTACGGGGGCCGAAGAGGTCACCGTTCACCGAGTGGGCTGGGAGCCGCGATCACCGGCGAAGAAAGCGCAGTTCGAGCTGGCAGGACACTTGTCGCACTTCGGATTTGTGCGTTTGCAAATCTGCTGGCCATGATGTTTCAGTAGCAGATAGGCCCTTGACCGGGCGTCAAACGTTTCCGGTACCCCCACCGCTATCGCTTGCTGCGCTCTACGATAATTGACGCCGTAGGTTTCGTGTTCCTTACCGTAGAGGACCCGAACCAGGACGTGCGCACAATTGGAGGGAACGGCAGCAACCGGCGTGATCTCAGCAAACAACAGGATGCGATCGGCGCCCGGGTCTGCAATACCAGGAAACTTCTTTAGGGTCTTTCGAGCCTCGGAGAGTGGCCCGGCCAAGCCGCCACGCAGATCGCCGCCGAACTCGTCCTTTACCCGCATGGCAATCTCTTTGAGTCGCAACGCACGCAGCTCCGGAACCATGCCCCCCGGCTTTAGTGCGCTAGCAAGTCTTGCTGGCGAGGCTTCAAGCAACTTGTGCGGCTCGACGCCAACCTCGTTTCTCAGCTTGTCCCAGCCTTTAGTGCACGCCGCATCGCTCGCCGGGTATCCGCAGTGCCACCACACGACGAACTCGTAAGGATCCACCGGCCAGCACGGTTCCCGCTTGCCGTAGAATCTCTCCAGCTTGTCGAGCAGTTCGGGGGTAGTGAGCTGAGCTTGTCGCATGAAAGCAGTCAGATGTTATTGTGCATCCCCGCGGCGGCGCAACCCTCGCCCAGACATGTCGCCGGGATGCCGAAAGGTGGCCCGTCGCGTCAGGTTGAGATCGCGGACAAACCGAATGTTATCTGCTGATGCGGTTCGGAGTGTGACTCTTCGGACCGTTGAACAGCGACCCACACCAGAGGCTGGCCCCGACAGTTGTTCAGAACTCCGGCGGTGGAAACTTGCCTTAGCTGCTGAGTCGATTCAGGTCGGATCACTTGCCCCACCAGTACGAGGCTTTTGAACAGCCTACTGCTTCACGAACTCGAAGGTGCAGGGACGGCCTACGATGCCGAGGCCCTTGTCGCGGGTGCCTGTGCCCTCGGTCTCTTTGAATTGCGCCTTGATGTTGTAGCTATAATCCGTGCCCTCGGAGGTGAAAATTCCAGTGCCATATTTCCTGGAGCTGACCTTGCCTGTGGCCGCCAGCTTGGCGGCGCCGTCGTCCGCTATCTTGCCCTCGATGAGCAGGTAGCCGGGTTCCCCCGCGGTGCCGTGTTCTCCGCGAAAGTTGCCGTCTTTGACCACGCTGGGCAAGTGGATTGTGTAGCCCTCGGTATTCCCTTTTGGAGGGCAGGTGACAGTAGTGAGCCAGTTGCCGTCGAATTGCTCCCCTGCCAGCAAAACCCCTGGCAGGAGCAACAGGGCGCAAATTAACAGAAGCCGAACCGGTTTCTGCATTCCTTTTGAGATGTTTCCCCGACCCTCAGTTGTGTTTGACATAAGCCCCCTTGGCATTGCCCAGTCTGTCTTTGCACTTCGCTTCGACTGCGCCTTTGCCTACAGAGGCATCCTGCAACCGCGAATAAGCGGCTGTCGGTGATGGCTGTCACGCACTAGGCGGGCGATCGAGCGACGGACAACCTGAAGTTGTGCGAAAGCGGGAACTGGATTGCATTGGTAGCTCGCAGCCGACGAGATGTGTAGCTCCCCCGAAGTCTGCTTCGGAGAAGTTAGCTGTGTAACGAGTCGATTCCGGTCGGACGGGCAATACGAAAGTAATCCCCCACGCAGGGCAAAAAGAGCCACCTTTTCACCTCTTCAGGAACGTTCCAAAAACCTCATGGGAGCTCAAGCCGTAGCTCGTTCATTCTTCACATGCAATCTGTGTGCTTTGTGCTGTTCCGAAACCAAGTGTTTTGGGAACGCAGCCTTCCGTAACCGGCCGCGGCAAAGCTGCTAGGGGGCCCGCGAGTACTGCGGTTACGGTTCTTGATTCCTGCCTCATTCCCCGCGTAATGGGCTAGCGAATTCCCACCTGGCCGCGCACGCTGTCGATGAGCTTTTTCGAGTCATAGCCGACTCCATCCTTGAAGACCGTCTCCACGTTTTCGATGTCTTCGATCTTCTTTGACGGATCGCCCTTGATGAGAACCAGGTCGGCCTGTTTGCCGGCGGCAATCGAGCCAATATGGTCCTGCTGGCCGAGGTAGGTTGCGCCATTCAGGGTCGCGATCTGGATAGCCTGGACGGGAGTGAATCCAGCCTCGACAAGCAGCTCGACTTCCTGCTGGTCGCCGAACCCGGGAAGCGTGCCGCCATTGCCGGTAGGGTCGGGTCCCGCCAGCAGAAGGCCGCCCGCCTTGACGAAGGCCGATTCGAATTCCAGCTCCTTCTTGTACAGGGCTTTGATGGGCGAGTCCATGGGGATGCGGGCCCGGGCCGTCAGATAACTGTTGGCCGCCTCGGCGGTCATGGCATCCAGAACTCTTTGCTCCAGCTTGGGACGTCCGGGCAGGAAGGCCTCGAAGACCGGCAGAGTCGAGGTGACGGCAACGTGATGCGAGACGAGATCGTGGATGAGTTCCTGCACCTGCGGGCCACTGATCTCCAGACTCGCCCAACTCTTCCTGCCGTCCGGGGAACAAACGTCAAGCTTCTTGTCGGCCACAAAATCAGTATCGGTGAAAACCGGGCCATGCTCCAGATCATCGATGCCCAGCGCGATGGCCTCATGCCAGGTGACCGAGCAGAGATGTCCGGTCAGCTTGAGATGGCGGGCATGGGCCTGTTGAATGGCCGCGCCAAGCTCCTCGCGCGTGATGTTCATGTAGGCCTTGTACGAGGTCATGCCCTCGTCGGCCCAGTAGTCCACCAGGCGCTTCGCGTCGTCGGGGCCGGTAAGTTCGTGCATCAGGGCAAAGAGCGTTGGTTTGCCTTCCAGATAAGGGGCGGTCAAGTCGAGCTTGGGACCGGGCATCAGGTTGGCTTCGATGCGTTGCTTAACTTTGAGCTCGGTGTAGGGCTCTACGCTGCCTGTGGTGCGCATGGAAGTGACGCCAGCGGCCAGATACAGGCGGGGCCCGGTATACGGCACCGGCATCGCGAAGAGTCCCGGCTCAGCAACCTTGCCGTCGGCCGCGCGTTGCTCGGAGACCGAATCGTTGTAGAAAAGGTGGTTATGCATTCCGACCAGGCCGGGAATGACGGTGTATCCGGTGCGATCGAGTCGCTCCGCGTTAGCGGGGACGGTAACGGACCCGAAGGCGCCGACGGCCTGGATCTTCCCATCGGCGATGACGACCGTCTGGTTTTCGCTGGCTGGGGCTCCCGTGCCGTCGATGACGCGCACGTGGTTTAAAGCGAGGACGGGCGCTTTTATGCTGACGAAGGGAGTAACGTCGGTCGGGGCTGGGGTTGGAGTTTGTGCGCCGGCAACGGCGATCAACGAAATCGCAAGCAGGAACAGTCGGCCCATCAGGAAAAACCTCGCGACAGGTTCGTTAAAGAGCAACCGGCATTGTACTGTGATGTGCGAACGCCGGTCTCTAACTTTATTCGTCCACCGCCTTCCAAGTTGTGTCGGGATTGAACTCCGTCATCGCGGCGGCGAGGTCGGCGGTCGTCTTGGATTGAGATCGGTTCCTTCGGTTGCGCTTCGACGTAACGGTTTAGCTCCGCGAGTAAGTTGCGATAAAGGACGCTATCGCCAACATCGCGCGCAATCGCAAGGTCCTACACTTCTTAAGCTGCATCGCCCGTTTTCTTGGACACTTCTCCGGTTTGCCGACAATACGTCCAAAGCCAGCAGAGCTGCACCCAGAATCCGCAGTGAACGAGCATTTACATCGATCGGAAATCACCAGGCCTCACAATTATTCGACCAATACCGTCCAAATGTGCGCTCTGGTGGGTTCCCAACTTGTCCGCTGGCCTTTGCAAGTACAGTTGGCCGCGCGCGGTTCACTGCTGCTTCAAGAGCCCCTCAACAAAGTTCGTCGTTGGATGTTGCGAGCCAGCGGAATAGGCGTATACTCTGCGTTTTTAGGTCAAAAACGGAAATTCCGGGTACAATCGGCGTCATTTCTTGAGTCAAAAAAGGAGATTACGGCTTAACCGCCGGATCGATAACTGAAAGGCAAATCCGCGATAGCGGACAAAGGAGGAATCATGACTCGAAGACTCAGTACCTCTTTGCTGACAATGGTCGCGCTTGTATCGGCCGTGAGTATCGTTTGTCTGGCGCAGCCACAATCGCTGTTGACGCATCATGTGCGTGAAGCAACGCTCAATGGGCAGGCGCAGTACGTCGGGCCCCTTCCCGCAACGCAGTCCATGCGTCTTGTCCTTGTTCTGCCCATCCGCAACCAGGCAGCGTTGGATAATTTTTTGAAGGAAGTCTACGACTCTTCCAGTGCGTCTTATCACCAGTTCCTTACGGTGGAAGAGTTCACTGCAAGGTTTGGTCCCAGCCAGGAAGATTATGACGAGGTGATTCGTTTCGCGGAAACACACGGCTTTACGGTAGTCAGCACTTCCCGCAATCGCCTGAACCTGGATGTCACGGGGTCGGTGGCGAGCGTCGAGGAAGCCTTCCATTTGACCATGGGCGTCTACCTGCTCCCCACCGAAAACCGTACCTTTTACGCTCCGGACCGGGAGCCCACGCCTGACCTTGCGGTCCGACTGTGGCACATCTCGGGCCTGGACAACTATTCGATCCCACGTCCCGCGATCGTGCGTAGAGAGGCTCTGCACTCTGAGGCCACGACTGGCTCTGGCCCTGGTGCCTCGTTTCTCGGCAGCGACATGAGGGCGGCGTACTACGGAGGAACACTCACCGGCAGTGGCCAGTCGCTGGGGTTGCTGGAGTATTACGGCACCGACCTGGCCGATTTGAACACATACTATGCCAACGTTGGTCAAACTGAGAATGTCCCTATCACTCTTTTGTCCACCGACGGGACCAGCACGAGCTGCGTTTATTCACAGGGCTGTGATGACACCGAACAGACCTTAGACATGACCCAGGCTCTCGGTATGGCCCCTGGCATGTCCAGCCTGGTGATGTACGTGGGGTCCAGCGATGCAGCCATTTTTAACGCAATGGCTACGGCCAATCCGCTTAACGCGCAACTGAGTTCTTCGTGGACGTGGAGCCCGGCGGACCCAAGCACCGACAACCCCTACTTCGAGGAGTTTGCGGCGCAGGGTCAGAATTTGTTCCAAGCAGCCGGTGATAGCGGTAAGTGGACGTCCTCTTCCGAGATTTACCCGGCGGATGATGTGTATCTCACGTCGGTCGGGGGGACGGACTTAGACACCAGCAGCGCCGGCGGTCCCTGGAGTTCAGAGACTGCTTGGGTCGACGGTGGTGGTGGTATTTCGCCGGACAAGTTTGCGATTCCCTCCTGGCAGACAACTACGGCTAACGGTTGCTCCGCATGCTCCAAAACGTATCGCAACGGCCCGGACGTTTCGGCAAACGCGAATTTTACCTTTTCCGTCTGTGCCGACCAAACTACCTGCACTGCCAACGAGTATGGCGGAACCAGTTTTGCGGCTCCCATGTGGGCCGGCTACCTGGCTCTCGTCAACCAACAGGCAGTTGCTAACGGTAACAAGACAGTCGGGTTCATCAATCCGTCCCTCTATACGATTGGTTTAGGCTCAAACTATGACACCGATTTCCACGACATTACCAGTGGTAGCAACGGTTATTCGGCAACCGTCGGATACGATCTGGTGACCGGCTGGGGCAGTCCCAACGGGAGCGGACTAATCAGCGCACTTGCCGGAAGCTCGTCAGGTTCGGGTTTCAGCCTTTCAGCTTCGCCCGCTTCAGTGACGGTGGCGCAGGGCAATCAGGGAACCTCCGCCATTACCAGCACGGTGACGGGCGGGTTTGACTCGGCTATTTCCTTGTCAGCTAGCGGCCAGCCAACTGGTGTGACCGTAAGTTTCAACCCGACCTCGATTACCGGGGCTGGGACTTCGACAATGACGATGAGCGTGGCCTCATCCACAGCACCCGGCACGTATACGATTACGGTGACCGGAACCTCGGGCAGCACCAAGGAAACCACGACGGTTTCCCTGACAGTGACTGGGACGAGTCCTAACTTCACCATCAGCGCATCGCCCACATCGCTTACGATTAATCCGGGGAACTCCGGCCACTCCACCATCACCACAACTATTTCCGGTGGCTTTGACTCGTCCATTGCTTTGTCTGCGAGCGGCGAGCCGAGCCGGGTGACTGTAAGCTTCAGCCCCAGCACCATACCCGCGCCGGGCTCCGGGTCGTCGACCATGACGGTCACGGTAAATAGAAGAGCAAGGGCCGGAAATTACACGATCGCTGTAACGGGCTCAGGCGGAGGCGTGAAGCATACGACTACGGTCACTCTCACCATCCCGTAACCAGTGCAATGTTTCGCTCCTGCTGCCTCGGCGGTATGCGATGAAAAGCCCGGACCTTTCGGTTCGGGCTTTTTTTCCACCACAAATACAGCTTGAAAAGGTTTGAATACGCCGGATCGATACCGATTCGACGAAAGATACGTCGGAAGTCCCCGGTGTCCTACAGAAACTGGCGAGTGACGGGCAAATCGGAAGTAATCCACTTTGACGCGTAACGCCCAAACCATTGAACTGGCTTCCCCGCCGCTCATGTCGTGGATCGGGAAACGCCCATTGCGACCGCTATTCGTTGGCAGTTCTCTCTGCTTTCGGGATCACAACCTGTATGCCGACTTGAACGAAGCCGCTTTGCGGCGGACGCTGTCGCGTACCCGAACCGAGCGGCATCGGAGATTCCAGACCGGCGGTCTTGAAGAATTGTCCGTCCGGCGTTACGATGAGGCCATCGGGAGC
>Ga0181532_10003551_pt1 | contig 13958 bp, 13 predicted proteins | sample PEATcosm2014_Bin_33_FD_119768 | JGI IMG/M metagenome (GOLD analysis project Ga0181532, IMG submission 119768) | Peatland microbial communities from MTU Mesocosm Facility, Houghton, MI, USA - PEATcosm2014_Bin11_30_metaG | ecosystem: Environmental > Terrestrial > Soil > Wetlands > Peat | place...
AGATTTACGTTAGATTGCTGGTAGAGAACGGCATTCCTTGTGGCGGTATTCCCCGGCATCTTTCTAAGCCGTACATGGCTGTCAACTTGGAGAGAGCATCTCGGTGAGCCATTTGCTCAAGAGGGTGTTCGATGTTTCGATCTCGGCCTTGGCGTTGATCATCTTGTCTCCGATGATGATGGTTATAGCCATAATCATTTATGTCGCGATGGGAATGCCGGTGTTATTCAGGCAGATCCGCCCGGGTTACAAGACCGTACCATTTGAGTTGTTGAAGTTCCGAACCATGACGGATGCTCGCGATTCAGCGGCAGCGTTGCTCGATGACCAGCAAAGACTGACGCGTTTCGGGAAGCTACTGCGTCAAGCGAGTCTAGACGAACTTCCCCAACTCTGGAACGTTCTGCGAGGAGACATGAGCCTTGTGGGGCCCCGCCCACTCCTGAGCGAATACCTTGAAATCTACGCGCCCGCCGAAGCCCGGCGCCACGACGTGAAACCCGGCATTACCGGTTGGGCCCAGATTAACGGGAGGAACGCGTTGTCATGGCCAGCCCGCTTTAGCCTCGATCTCTGGTACGTCGATCACTGGAGTTTGCGCCTAGATGCGTTGATTCTTATGCGCACCGTCTCGCAAGTCCTGAGACACGAGAACATCTCCCACGATGGTCATGCGACCATGCCCGCTTTCAAAAGGGACAACAGGAACGAGCCATGGAATCTATGAAAATTTTCGTCTATGGCGCTGGAGGGCACGGGAAGGTTGTGGCTGACATTTTGATCTCCGGGAAAGTAAAGAACTTCGTAGGCTTTGTGGACGATCAAGAACAGAAGAGCGGAACTGAAGTAATCGGTTACCCGGTACTTGGTGACGGGTACTGGTTGCAGAAACAAGCGGTCAAGTACCCAGTCGCGATCGCATTGGGGATAGGAAACAACCTGTGTCGGTTCCGAGTCGCGGAACGCTGCACCGCCTGGAATGTACAAGTGTTAACGGCGGTGCATTTCACTGCCGTGGTGGCTTCCTCGGGAGAATTAGGCCGCGGAACGGTTGTCATGGCGGGCGCGGTGATTAATTGCGACGCGAAGTTGGGCCAAGGTGTAATTGTGAATACGGGCGCAGTCGTGGAACACGACGTAGTGGTTGGCGATTATGCTCACATCTCTCCCAATGCTTCCCTGGGCGGGGCCTCGCGGCTCGGATCACTTTCTCACGTGGGCCTCGGGGCAGCAATATTACCCGGGATCAGTGTGGGCCGTGAAAGCATCATTGGGGCTGGGTCCGTGGTGCTGCATGACGTGGCCGATAGAACGGTGGCTGTGGGAGTTCCAGCACGAATACTTCGGACGATGGAGTTCGCAGCGTCCGGGAACGTGAGCCGTGGAAACTAATTCCAGGATGGAAAGTGCGGACCAAATCCGTGCGTGAATTGATTTCTATGTCGGCGGCAGAAATCGACGACGTGGACATAGAGGCTGTCATCGATGTGCTTCGTTCAGGACGCTTGTCGCTGGGACCCCAGACCCAGGCATTTGAGGCCGCGATCTGTCAGTACATCGGTGTGCAGCAAGCAGTCGCAGTCAGCTCCGGCACCGCAGCGCTGCACCTGATCGTGAAGGCTCTGGGGCTTGGGGCCTGCGATGAGGTCCTGGTTCCCTCTTTTACCTTCGCAGCCAGCGTAAACGCTTTGCTATATGAAGGAGCGACGCCCGTCTTCGTGGATATCGAAGCCGATACCTTTAATCTTGACCCAACCGACCTGCGGCGAAAGGTTACTCCTCAGACACGCGCCATTATGGCCGTAGATGTTTTTGGCCACCCAGCCGATTGGGCAGCAATCGAGGATTGTGCGGATGAGTTTCATCTGAAGTTGATAGATGATTCTTGCGAGGCACTGGGAGCGGAGTATCGAGGACGCAAAGTAGGATGTTTCGGCGATGCATCTGCGTTTGCATTCTATCCAAACAAGCAGATGACCACAGGCGAAGGCGGGATCGTTGTGACCAACAATCCTGAAATTGCCCGCGTGTCCAGGAGCCTGTCAAATCAAGGGCGAAGTGAGATGGGGGCGTGGCTCGAGCACGAACGCCTGGGTTACAACTACCGCATGGACGAAATGTCGGCGGCGCTTGGCCTCTCACAACTCACGCGGATAGAGACGTTTCTGACGAAGCGTGAGCGCGTCGCGAGGATGTACGCCGACTGCCTTGGGAACTCGGAAGTTATTCAAGTGCCCTGGACGAAATCCTGTGTGCGTAGGAGTTGGTTCGTCTACGTCGTGACTTTGGCTGAGGGCATAGACCGACAGGCAGTGGCTAAAGCCATGGAAGCGAGTGGCATTCCCGTCAGGTGCTATTTTTCTCCGGTTCATCTCCAACCATATATGCGCGAGCGTTTTGGATTCAAGGGAGGGGAATTGCCGGTTACAGAAGCCATCGCGCAGCGCACCCTCGCCCTGCCTTTTCACAACAACCTAACCGAGGAACAGGTCCAACGAGTGGCAGAATCCCTGCTCGGAGCAGTCACCAAATTGGTCTGATTCTCTTTAGCAAACGCAGCGAAATTCGGGTCGAAATCGGTACACAATTCATCCCTTAACAGTTTGTTCCTCTGTCACTTGGTTTTTGATCGGTTGCTTCGGTTTCCTTTCATCTTTCCGAACCGTTCCTCCAACACATCGGGAGTAATCAAATCGTGAAGCTACGTTACGCGCAAGGTGTTTTGCCCCAAGTCTTCATTCATCGGCGGCCGGTGGTCATCTACATCTTTCAGGCGACGCTTGTTATATGCGCCCTGGTTCTTGGATGGCTTCTGCGTTTTGATTTCTCGCTGCCGTATCGCCGCGTCTTGTTCACCTCGGCGCTGCTGCTCGTTCCTGTCCGCCTGCTCACTCTGCGTCTGTTCAAGCTCAATCATGGCTGGTGGCACTTCGTCAGCGTGAGCGACGCGCTGAACATCCTCAAAGCCGTGTCCATTGGGTCCGCCTGCTTCTTTATCCTAAATCGTTACCTCTTCGGGGCTCTGCCCTTCCCGCGCTCGGTGTACGTTCTGGAAGGGATACTCACCGGATGCTTTCTGGCGGGCGCGCGCTTTGCTTCCCGTGTCCTGGTCGAGTCCATCCGGCGCGGTTCTTCTTTGCGTTCAAAGCGTGTCATGTTGGTAGGCGCGGGCTTTGCTGCGGAGATGGTCATTCGCGAACTGGCGCGTTCCGGCAGCGGCTACCTGGCCGTCGGCTGTGCCGACGATGATCGCTCAAAAACGGGCATCTGCATTCAAGGCGTGCCCGTCCTGGGCACAATCGACGAACTCGAATCTCTGGTCCAACTGAATTCGATTGATGAACTGCTGATCGCGATCCCCTCGGCATCCGGCAAACAGATGACGCGCATCAGCGATCTTTGCCAGAACACCAAACTGCCGTACAAGACCGTGCCCACACTCAGCGACATCATTCGCGGAGATGCCACAGTCAGCCAGTTTCGTGAAGTAAGCCTGGAAGATCTCCTGGGCAGAGAACCTGTTCAGCTGGGGCTGGAATCGGTCCGCAATCAAATCTCGGGCCGGAACGTGATTGTGACGGGAGCGGCCGGTTCCATCGGCTCCGAGCTTTGCCGCCAGATTCTGGAATATGGCCCTGCGAGTCTCGTCTGTTTGGATCAAAGCGAAACGGGCATGTTCTATTTGCGACTGGAACTGGACGCTCACAGAAGCCAGGCCCACGTTTCATTTCGCGTTGCTGATGTTACGGACTGCGAACGCATGCACTGCCTGCTGGCGGAGTTTCGGCCGCAGATTATTTTTCATGCTGCCGCCTATAAGCACGTGCCCCTCATGGAATCCAACGTACAAGAGGCCGTCAAAAACAACATCCTGGGACTTCTTGCTCTTCTAGATTTAGCAGAAGCCGCCGGTTGCAAGAGTTTTGTGCTCATTTCCTCCGATAAGGCTGTCAACCCCACGAACATCATGGGCGCGACAAAACGAACATGCGAATTGATCATTGCGTCGCGGCCGTCAAATGGCATGCGCTGTGTATCAGTGAGGTTCGGAAATGTCTTGGGTTCGAATGGCAGCGTGGTTCCCGTGTTCACGCAGCAGCTTCATAACCATGAACCTTTGACCATCACACATCCCGACATCAAACGCTTCTTCATGACCACCCGGGAAGCCGTCGCTTTGGTCTTGCAGGCCTTTGTGATTGGGAAGCAAGGCGACATCCTTGTTCTCGATATGGGTGAGCCGGTCAGGATTATTGACCTCGCGCGCACGCTTATACGGCTCTCCGGAAAATCCGAGCAGGAAGCGGAGATCCGGTTCATCGGTTTGCGCGAAGGAGAAAAACTCAAAGAGGAACTTTTTTACGAATACGAAGCAGTTCTCCCGACTTCTTGCGAAAAAATCAAGCGAACTTGTGGGCCGCTCACAGACTGGCACGTATTGTGCCGCCGGTTGAAGGAGCTTCGCATTTCGATGAATGTGGATGGAGCCGCTCCGGTCCGCGCCAAGATCAAGGAAATCGTCCCGGAATATTTCTTTGAAACTGATAAGTCGGCCCATCCAGCTGATGAACTGCTTGCGAAACGTGAATTAGGTGCCGCGGCGGGCCAGGATTAGATAAGCTCGCAAATTCCTCTGCCGGCGAATCGTGAGATTTTCAGTCGGATCAATCCAATCGGGAGTCCAGACTCAAGACATTCCAATCTTCTTGGATGTGCCGTGCGCTGGCGTCAGTTCATCGCAATACATCTGGAGGTACGCCGCGTTGCAGTTTCGATGGAGAGCAGCAACTGTGTTTCAGTCCATCTGAGATGTGTTTCGGGATAGCGCCGCATCAAGGAGTGCATATGAGAGGTGTCGTACTTGCTGGCGGATCGGGCAGCCGGCTCAATCCCCTCACCCGCGTCACCAATAAGCACCTGCTTCCGGTGTACGACAAACCCATGGTGTATTACCCCATCCAGACGCTCGTCAATGCCGGCATCGAGGAAATTCTTCTGGTGACGGGTGGGAAAAACGCCGGAGAGTTCCTGCGTCTTCTAGGGAATGGGCGTGGCTTTGGCCTAAGGCATTTGAACTACACCTACCAGGAGGGCGAAGGCGGCATAGCGGAAGCGCTGGGCTTGGCCGAAGATTTCGCCGATGGTACCCCCGTCTGCGTCGTCCTGGGGGACAACATCATCGAAATGAACATCCTCAAAGCAGTCGAAGCATTCCGCAGGCAAGAGCGCGGTGCCAAAATCATTCTCAAGGATGTCCCCGATGCCGAACGATTTGGCGTTGCCGAGATTCGAGGAGACTACGTCGTTGGCATTGAGGAGAAACCAATAATCCCCAAGTCGAATCAAGCCGTTATTGGTGTTTATCTGTACGACGCCACCGTCTTCGAGAAAATTCGGCGCTTGAAGCCTTCCGGTCGCGGAGAGTTGGAAATCACGGACGTCAACAACTTCTACGTTCAGGAAGGGACGCTGACTTACGAAACTCTCGATGGATGGTGGACTGACGCTGGCACCTTTCAGTCCCTCCTACTTGCCAATAATCTGGTTGCAAGAACCGGCGCTAACAAACTTAGCGATGACGCCTGCCTATCCGTTGCGGCCCAGGGGGGCAACTCATGAAGATTCTCGTTACAGGCGGAGCAGGATTCATCGGCGCCAACTTCATCCGGCATGTTCTTGGAGTTGGCAAACGCTATGCGGTCGTCAATTACGACAAGTTGACCTACGCTGGTAACCTCGCCAATCTTGATCCGGTTGCAAACGACCCCCATTACACATTTGTGAGAGGTGACATCTGCGATCCTCACCCGCTCGAAGTTGCCATGCGGGGTTGCGACGTGGTTGTTCATTTTGCGGCCGAATCTCATGTCGACCGCAGCATCTATGAGCCGTCGCCCGTAATTCAGACAAATATAACCGGGACGTTCGCACTCCTGGAGGTATTCCGTAAACTTTCCCTATCCCGTTTCGTGCATGTTTCCACCGACGAAGTCTACGGCGACATCTCTCCGGATGCTTTTGCCGACGAAAAATTTCCTTTGCATCCGAGCAGCCCCTATTCGGCGTCAAAAGCTGCCGCGGATCTCCTCGTTCTTTCCTATGTGCGCACTTATGGGGTTCCCGCGATGATCACGCGTTCTTCGAACAACTACGGACCCTATCAGTTCCCTGAGAAACTATTGCCGCTCATGGTCACTAATGCGCTTCAAGACAAATCTCTGCCCATTTACGGGGATGGCAGACAACAGCGTGACTGGCTGCACGTGGAAGATAACTGTCGCGGTATTCTGGCTGTTCTCGAGAAGGGGAGGACCGGGGAAATTTATAATATCGGAGGACTCAACATCACCGAAAACCTTTCGTTGGTAAGTAAGTTGCTCCAGTTGATTGAAAAACCGGAAACCCTGATTTCATATGTTCAGGACCGCCCCGGACACGACCGTCGCTATGCATTGAGCATTAAGAAAATCGAGACGGAGTTGGGTTGGAAGCCTGCGATTTCACTCGAAGATGGTCTGCGCCGAACGATTGATTGGTACAAGGATCACAGCAAGTGGCTCGATGCGGTCCAGACGGGCGAGTATCGCACGTATTACGAGAAATACTATGACAATCGCGAGCTTTCTCTTTCTGCGATTGCCCAGTCCGGAGAGAGGATCTCTTATTAGGTGTGGACTGGGAAATCTGAACCGGTTCCCACGGTGGGCCGGAACATGCGGCCTCAGGCGCGCGCGAATCTAACGGATCGGAAATCACTGCTGATGCGGCGAATAGAGACATCTCTCCCAGGCGTTTTTGAGCTGCAGCCGAAGGTGTTCCGGGATCAGCGCGGTTTTTTCCTGGAAACATACCACCAGGACAATTTCAGCGCGCTTGGTATTGAAGATCTCTTTGTACAAGACAACCATTCCTGCTCTACACTGGGGACGCTGCGCGGCCTCCACTACCAGTTGCGGCATCCTCAGGCAAAGCTTTGCCGGGTGGTAGAAGGGGAGGCTCTGGACGTCGCGATTGACATTCGCTCCGGTTCTCCTCACTTCGGAAGATGGACCAGCGTTTATCTCTCCTCGAAAACTAATAATGAAGTTTATATTCCAATCGGGTTCGCCCACGGATTCCTTGCTCTGACAGAGACTGTCCAGTTTCTATATAAATGCAGTGAATTCTATGAGCCGGATGATGAGCACGGAATTCTTTGGAATGATCCCGATCTCAACATCGCTTGGGGAATCACCGATGCCATTGTTTCGGAGAAGGATGCGAGCTACACGAAACTGGCGCAAATCCCCGTGGAACTCCTGCCGGAATATGTCCGCAAATGAAGCCCACGATTCTCCTCACGGGTAAGTCTGGCCAGATCGGTTCGGAGCTTCTGCGATTATTGCCAGAACTTGGCGAAGTCGTCGCCCCGGGCCGGCATGCTCTGGATCTGCTCAGCGCGGACAACATCCGGCAAGCGGTGCGGGAGATCCGGCCGGATCTAATCATCAATGCTGCAGCGCACACTTCCGTGGACGCCGCCGAGACGCAAGTAGCCGATGCCAACGCTGTCAATGCCATCGCACCAGGAGTGTTCGCCGAAGAAGCCGAAAAGATCGGTGCAGCGCTCATCCATTATTCCACGGACTATGTTTTCGACGGATCAAAACGGACACCGTATCAAGAGACGGATTTGGCCGCTCCGATCAATGTCTATGGCAGAACAAAACTCGCTGGCGAGCAGGCCGTTAGCGCTTCGAGGGCTCCCTACCTGATTTTCCGCACTTCATGGGTGTACTCCACTCGAGGACGAAATTTTCTTCTGACAATTTTACGTTTGGCTACCGAGAGAGAAGAATTGAGGATCGTTCGCGACCAATTCGGCGCGCCCACTTCAAGCAGGGAAATTGCTGAAGCAACAGTGAAGATACTTGCTCCGCTCGCCCAACAAAGCGCCCGGCGGTCCGAATTATTCTTGCCAGTCGCCGGAATCTATCATTTGACGGCGCAAGGCGAAACCACTTGGTACGACTTCGCTTGTGCGATTCTTGAAGAAGCCGCTCGAGCGTCACGCGAAGTATCATGGATTGCCGATGCCACCTCCCGGCGGCCACTAATTACACGGCGAGTCATTCCCATTTGCTCGGCTGAACATCCAACTCCAGCTCCACGCCCGGCATATTCCGTTCTTTCAAATTCCCGCCTCCTTCAAACGTTTGGCATCGCGCTGCCAGACTGGCGCTCGCAATTGCGCCTCGTTTTTGATTCCCAGTGTGCTGCGCGATCGCAAGCCCCCTGCCTTTAATCGCTACTTCCAAACAAGAATAGACCGAGCCTCACTGCGAGCACGCCGCGAACGGAGTGTGTCCAATCGCGGAATCTTCGATTAGGGCGCGCACTTCACATTTCGACCTCACATCCTGTCGTCCGTCAGGCAGATCTTCAGAGGCCACGGGTTCTTCCAGGGCCAAGCGGATTCGATGCGAGCCATCTTTCTCCCGTCTAGATAGCGACCCTCCCCACGGGCATACTCCCACCAAGTTGTCTCTCACGATCTCCAGCAACTGATGGAATCCTTTAAGTGCCAGCGTCGCGTCTGGGACGCTCGACAGGATCCGTGCAGGCAATCTGTGCCGCGCTCGGGGGCAGAGCAGATAATATGCACAATTCGACCGAGGGAAAGGAACTCGACTTTGGAAAAAGGAGTCCTTGCCATTTCCTAACTTCGCGAAAACATTTTCTCGTTACATGTGAGAATACAGAACGGCACATACAACCCATGGAGGGCCGCCATCGGAACGCCCGCACATCCCCATAATTCGCTGGAAACAGCCGCTTCATTTCGTTCGGAAATGAACGGGCAGGCGATTTGGGCAACCGCAACTGCCTTTTCGGTTCTCTTCAGCATTGTAGGGCTCGCTTTGTGGGGACTGCCCTATTACTACGATTTCATGGTGCAGCAATTCGGCTGGACGCGAGCGCAGGTTACCTCTGGCAACGCATTGAGCAAACTTGTAGTTGGCCCGCTCTTCGGCTTTGTAGCGGGGTGGCTGGTGGACCGCTTCGGTCCACGTCGACTGATGATGGCAGGGATTCTGATGGCGGGTGCGGCGCTGATCGGGCTGGGCAGCGTCTCGTCGCTCGGGATGTTCTACTTTTTCTATTTTTTCAACGCATTGGGCTATGTTTGCGGCGGTCCATTGCCGAATCAAGTTTTGCTGACGCGCTGGTTTGCAAAGTCACGCGGCAAAGCGATGGGAATTGCCTACTTGGGCATAGGGTTGGGTGGAGCCGCGGTTCCCTGGATCTCTCATATTCTTGTGGAGCATTTCGGATGGCAGGCAGCGCTGCGTTCCCTGGGAATTCTGGTCATCGCGATTGCATTCCCGCTGGCACTTTTCGTGAAAGAGCCTCACGCCTCGGACACCCGGGCCGGGGCAACCCCGGTTTCTCACTGGAGCAATGCGTTTAGAAGCGCACCTTTTTATCTGTTGATCGTCGGGAGTATGTGCTCGATCGCGGCGGTTAGTGGAACGCAGCAGAATCTTAAACTTTTCCTAACACTCGATGCGCACTACGGCCAAGGGCAAGCGGCACGGATCTTGTCACTGGTACTTGCCGCAAGCATGGCGGGCCGCTTGCTCATGGGCTGGCTGGCTGATCGGTTCCCGAAGAAATACGTCATGCTTTTGATTTACCTGCTTGTTGCAGGCGCAATTCCATTTCTGTTTGCGAGCGGCTCGCCCGTACTCATGTATGCCTTTGCGATTCTGTTTGGAATTGGGCTTGGTGGGGATTATATGATCATCCCGTTGATCACCGCGGAGCTCTTCGATGCGCAATTGCTTGGCAGATTGTTGGGAGTCATCTTGACCGCCGGTGGAATTGCGGAAGCTGTTGCTCCCTGGATCGTGGGGCATATCCGCGATGTCACCGGCAGCTATTCGCGAGGGTTTCTTTTCCTGATAGCGATGTCCTTGCTTGGGTCAGCGGTGGTTGCGTTCTTGCCCAAGCGGGCGGTGCGTGCGTGAGCACCTTTCCGATCCTGCGGCTTGGCGCAGTCAAGGACGTTCAACGACTGAAAGACCATGCGCACTCGCTCAGCCTGAATCTTCCTTGCGATGGCGAACTATTAGCGGGGCCGGCGTCTTCTCTGCGGTGGCCGTTGGAGCGAGGCGGATTCAAGTTCGGCAATCGCATCGCCGTCCAGCCCATGGAAGGTTGGGATGCACTCCCGGACGGCAACCCGAGCGAGTACACTATGCGCCGTTGGCAGCGATTCGGGAAAAGCGGTGCGAGCCTCATTTGGGGAGGAGAGGCCGTTGCGGTATCACACGAAGGAAGGGCAAATCCGAATCAACTTGTGATTGCGCCGCACACTTTCGCGGGCTTGGCGAATCTGCGCGCCGCCTTGCTACAGTCCCATCGAGAGACGACCGGGCACGATGTACCGCCGCTAATTGGATTGCAGCTCACTCACTCAGGCCGCTATTGCCGTCCCAACGCGCACGATCGATCAGAGCCAAGGATTCTTTATCATCATCCCATCCTTGATGCCAAACTCGGCCTGTCTGAGGATTCTTCTCTGCTGACTGACGAGCAGATTGCCGTCATCGTTGAGGACTTTCACCGCGCAGCCCGCGCGGCTCGCGATTTGGGGTTTGATTTCGTGGACATAAAACACTGCCACGGATATCTTGGCCACGAATTTCTTAGTGCACATACACGCCACGGAAATTATGGGGAATCTTTTGAAAATCGCACGCGTTTCCTTCGCGAGGTCGTGGAAGGCATTCGCTCGATCGCGCCTGGACTGCAGATTGCCGTACGTCTCTCCGCGTTTGATACCGTGCCGTTCCGGCCGGATCCCGCGACATCCTCACCCGGAAAGATGGGAGTTGGGATTCCCGAGCCATTTGCGCATCTGATTCCATATCGCTGGGGTTTCGGTGTGAACCCGCTTCGCCCCACGGAAATGGATCTATGCGAGACAAGACAATTCCTGGCTCTCCTGGAGGAACTGGAAATTCGGCTGGTCAATCTCACTGCCGGAAGCCCTTACTACAATCCGCATATTCAACGGCCTGCATTCTATCCGCCATCTGACGGCTATCAGCCACCCGAGGATCCTCTCGTCGGGGTGGTTCGGCAGATGGAGGCAGTGCGACTGTTAAAATCCCAGTTTCCTCGGTTGATTATTGTGGGAACAGCGTACAGCTATCTTCAGGATTTCCTTCCCCATGTTGCCCAAGCGGCCCTTCGCGAAGGATGGGTGGATTTTATTGGGCTGGGGCGGATGGTTTTGTCCTATCCCGGACTGTTGCTCGATGCGTCGGAAGGGCGCCCGATTCAACACCGGCTGGTCTGCCGCACTTTCAGCGACTGTACAACCGCGCCGCGCAAAGGCTTGCCTTCCGGTTGCTATCCCCTCGACGAGTTTTACAAGGTATCCGATCTTGCCGAAAAGCTGAAATCAGCGAAAGCGAGGCGATCATGAATTTGGCGTCCCCCTTCGATCGGCCGCGGAAGCATCGCAAAGTGCATGGCATTGCGGCTGCCCTGCTTCCGTTCGAGAGCGACGGTCGCGTGGCCGTCGATGCGTTTCAGAAGCACCTGTTAGCGACGCATCGGGCTGGATTAGAAAATGCAGTGAACATGGACACGGGTTACGTAAGCCTTTTATCCGACGCGGAGAAAAGGAAGGTCTTGCAATGGACCCGAGAAGCCCTGGGAAAAGATTTACCATTCGTGGCGGGCGCTTTTATCGAGGGACAGACTGGCCGGATCGCTGAACTGTATCGTAAGCAGATGGACGCCATCGTCGGATTTGGCGGCACGCCGATCCTGTTTCAGACCAGCCAGCTTCAGGGCAGGCCCGCGAAGGAAAAAGTCGAAATTTATCGCGAAACGTGCCGAGGGTATCCGGGCGTTTTGGCGTTCGAGCTGGGGCAGATGTTTGCTCCTAATGGAGAGATTTTTGACACCGATACGATTCTCGGCTTGATGGAGATTCCGGAAATTCTGGGTATCAAACACTCCTCGCTAAATCGTCTCGTCGAGCTAGAGCGCTTGGCGCTGCGCGACGTTCACCGGCCAGATTTTCATATTTATACAGGCAACGATCTGGGCATCAATATGATCGAATACGGGTCTGATTATCTGCTGGGACTTGCGACCTTTGCTCCTGAAAAGTTCGCGGAGCGAGACCGACTTTGGGAAACGGCCGACCCGCAATATTTTGCGTTGTCGGATTCGTTACAATATTTGGGAAATGTGGCATTTCGCGAGCCCGTCCCCGCCTATAAACATTCGGCCGCCGTATTCCTTCACCTGGCTGCGAGGATTCCAAGCGATAGAACCCACCCGAAGAACCCGCAGCGTCCCATCTGGGAGATAGAGTTGATGCGCGATTGCATGCGACGCTTAGATGAGTCAACCTCGCCGCCACAACGGACCCAAGAGTCGGAATCGAATATGATGAAACCGTCGCATGAATCCCGCTGATCCCAGACTGATCCGGCTGATTGCCTTATTCAAACTGCTAAAAGCGGTTCTTCTAATCGCGGTTGGCTTGGGCGCATTGAAGCTGCTCCATGCGGACGTGACGAGCGTCCTGGAGGAATGCATCGCAAAGCTGGGATTGGGTCCGGGCAGCCGGTACGCAGGTCGCTTCATTCTGGAAGCGGCTTCACTTACTCCAAATAAGATCAAGGATCTCGAGCTCGGCAGCTTTATTTATGCGGCACTGTTCCTGACAGAGGGAATCGGTCTCTGGCTCGTGAAACGCTGGGCCGAGTGGTTCACCGTGATCATTACGAGCTCGCTTGTCCCGGTTGAAGTGTACGAAATCTATCGCCATCCAACTGCGATAAGAGTTTTGCTGCTGCTGATCAATGTAGTTGTGGTGGGATTTCTCCTCTATCGTATTCGGGGCGAACGGTCCGGTGCCACGCTTATCGATACGCCACCATCAAGAATCGCTGGAGTGAAATAATAAGGATGCGCAATCCTCAGGCGATTGGATTTGGAATAGGCGATAGATCCGATGGGTTCCATTCGCTGCAGTGTAATGGTCTGGAAATTTCCGAGGCCGGCGGTTTCACTCTTGCGGATGGGGACAAGAGCACTTTTCGAGTCGAGCAAGAGCTCGAATCGAAATCTACTTCTTCGCCTTTGCGGGCGGGACGAGTGCCACAGCCGCCTCGGCAGTAAGCAGCAGGAAAGTAAAAGTCTCCTGAAGGTATAGGTGCACAACGGTGTCGGTGTGGTCGGAATAGCCGATGGAGACTTCTTGGCCGATGTGCAGAGCGAAGTCTCCGCCGCGAGTGGTCAGTACGAAGGCGCCCTCGATAGCGGGTGCCCAAATAATTTGATCTTCGACAAGGCGCTTGACGTGTTCCAGCACAGGGTATCCGTGATCGCTGGTTTCGGCGAGTGCAGTGTAAGCGCCGGCGCCCAGTAATACCGAGTACGGGCCATTGACGCCGACAAGCCGCAGCCGGCTCAGTGCCTGGGCAATGGCTTGCGGGTACTCTCGGACATCCGCAGGGAGCGTCAAGGTCGGATTGCTGGTGCCTTTCCGAATGCCCTCGATGCCGGCCGCGGCGTAGCCATCAAACACCGCCCCATCCTCGGCAAAGGCAATCTTGCGCGCAGCGTCCTTTGCCGGCTGCCAGTCGGCGTCGTTCGCGCCACGATCGACGTCGTCGATCGATTGGCGGTCCAGTTCGAATGGCACGCGCAACTCGACCAGCGACTTCACCTCCCGCTGTCTGGCAACGATGCCATCGCTTGGCGCCGCGATCTTTTGCAGGTGCCCTGTGCCGATGGCGGAGAGGCTCACACCTCCCGGCCCCTGCACATCGACGACGCGACGCCCGGCGAGGTAGCGCTTGAGCGTACGGATTGTCTCCTCTTCGATCTGCGCCCAGGCAGCATCGGAAATGGGGGCAAGCTCGCGATGCAGATTATTCATGGGA
>Ga0181532_10003556_pt1 | contig 13951 bp, 15 predicted proteins | sample PEATcosm2014_Bin_33_FD_119768 | JGI IMG/M metagenome (GOLD analysis project Ga0181532, IMG submission 119768) | Peatland microbial communities from MTU Mesocosm Facility, Houghton, MI, USA - PEATcosm2014_Bin11_30_metaG | ecosystem: Environmental > Terrestrial > Soil > Wetlands > Peat | place...
ACACGAAGAATTTTCTGGTGGAGAACGGCCAGGTGACGGTGACGTTTGTAGAAGAAAAAGCCGTGACCATCGAATTGCCGGCATGTGTGGCGTTGACGGTGGCGGATGCGCCGGAAGGCATTCGCGGCGATTCATCGAACAACGTGCAAAAGCCGGTGACGCTCGAAACCGGCATTACGGTCCAAGTGCCGCTGTTCATCAAGACCGGCGAGAAAATCAAGGTGGACACGCGCACGGGCAAATACATGGAACGCGCCTGACGGAAATTTTGGATTCAAATTTTGAATGTAGAATAAAAGCCCGCCTGCGCGGGTTTTCTTAATTTACGGCGGTAATTGCTTTTCAACCCCCGCGGTTTTGGTTATTCCTCGGGTATGGCCGAGCGGCAGCAAAAAGGAGAACGAACATTTCGCGGCATCGCCGTTTCCACCGGCGTTTGCCGTGGGAACATTCTCGTTTTGCATCGCACCAGCCACGTCATCGCCCGGCGCGAGCTGGCCGAAAACGAAATCGCCGGCGAAGTCAGCCGCTTTGAACAGGCCCTGGTCCAGACCCGCCAGCAAATTCTGGAGGTGCAGCGCAGAGTGTTGAAAGACTTGAGCGCGGCGGATGCGGACATTTTCGACGCGCACTTGCTGATGCTGGAAGACCAGGTGCTGGTGAACGAAGTCATCCGCCTGGTCCGCGATCAAAAGGTCAATGCCGACTACGCCTTTCATGCCGTCGCCGAGCGTTACACCGAGGCGCTGGCGGGCGCGAACGACGAATATCTCCGTGAACGCACCGCCGACCTGCGGGATCTGACGGCGCGCGTGCTGGATAATCTGCTGGAGGCCAAGGACCAGTTCGGCCTGCATCAGCTCGCCGAACCGTGCATTTTGATCAGCCATGATTTGAGTCCGTCCACGACCGCGCAACTGGACAAAAAACTGGTGCTGGGTTTTGCGACGGACATCGGCGGCAAGACCTCGCACACGGCCATCATGGCGCGGTCACTGGGCATTCCGGCCGTGGTCGGCCTGCAGAACATCAGCCAGGAATTGAACAGCGGCGATTACGCGCTGCTCGATGGTTACAATGGCGTCGTCATCGTCAATCCGACGGACCAGACGCTTTTTGAGTACGGCCAGCTTTTGAAGCGCAAGGCTTCGCTCGAGGAAAAACTTCACGAAATCGAGCACCAGCCCGCCGTCACGCTGGACGGAAAATCCATCAGCCTTTCCGCCAACATCGAGGCGCCCGGCGACATCGCGGCCGTGCTGGCGCATGGGGCGGATGGCGTCGGCCTGTTCCGCACCGAATTTCTCTTCCTCAACCGCGACAAGCTGCCGACTGAGGAGGAGCAATACCAGGCTTACCGGCAGGTTGCCGCCGCATTAAAGCCGCATCCCGTCGTCATCCGCACCCTCGACCTGGGCGGCGACAAGTTCGCCTCGCACCTGCAACTGGCGCAGGAGATCAACCCGTTTCTGGGCTGGCGGGCGATCCGGTTTTGCCTCGCGCAGCCGGAATTGTTCCGCGCCCAGCTGCGCGCCATTCTGCGCGCCAGCGCCGAGGGCAACGTGAAAATGATGTATCCCATGATCTCCGGCATGGACGAATTGAACCAGGCCAATGCCCTCGTCGAAAAATACAAGGACGAATTGCGCGCAGAGGGGAAGTCCTTTGACGAAAAAATGGAAATCGGTGTGATGATCGAAATTCCGTCCGCCGTGCTCATCGCCGGCGCGCTGGCGGCCCGCACGCAGTTCTTCAGCATCGGCAGCAACGACCTCATCCAATACACGCTGGCCGCCGACCGCACGAACGATAAGGTTTCGCATCTTTACGAGCCGACGCATCCGGCGATCATCCGGCTGATCAAAATGACCGTGGATGCCGCGCATCAAGGCGGCATCCGCGCCGCCGTTTGCGGCGAAATGGCGGGGGATCCCGTCCTTGCGTCGCTGTTGATTGGCCTGGGCGTGGATGAATTGAGCACCGCACCCACCGGCATTGCCCCGGTCAAATACATGATCCGCCGGCTGAAGTTGAATGAAGCCTGCGAACTGGCCGCGTTTGCGCTCCAATCTGAATCGCCCACGGAAACCCTGGCCCGCTGCCAAACCCTGGCGCGCGCAACGGCGCCGAGCCTCTTTGAAAACAAAGCATGAAAGTCATCGTCCTCGCCGCCGGATACGCGACGCGGCTGTATCCACTCACCCTCACACAACCCAAACCGCTGCTGCCGGTGGCCGGCCGGCCGATGATTGAATACGTCCTCGACAACCTCGCACCCATCGGCGGTATTGACCGGATTTACGTCGTGACCAACGCCAAGTTCGCCAGCCATTTCCAGAAATGGTCGGAGCATTATCGCACGACCAGGGCGAAGTTGAACTTCACCATCGTCAACGACGGTTCAACCGACGACTCGAACAAACTCGGCGCCATCGGCGACATTCATTATGTCCTCAAATCGCAAAACGTAGAGGACGATTTGATTGTGGTGGCCGGCGACAATTTGTTCAGCGAGAAGCTGGGCGGCTTCGGCAAAATCTGCCGTGAGAAAGAGGCGCCGGTGCTCGCGCTTTACGACGTGGGCGACCTGGAACAAATCAAAAAGTACAACTCCATTTCCGTGGACGGCAACGGTCGCATCACTTTCTTCGAGGAAAAGCCGAAGAACCCGACCAGCACGCTCACTGGCATCGCGCTGTATTATTATCCCAAGTCCACGATCCCGCTCATCAAGCAATACATCGCCGAGGGCAACAATCCCGACCAGCCTGGACGGCTCGTGCAATGGCTTTACCCGCGCACGCCGGTTTACACCTGGCGCGTGCCGGGCATCTGGTTCGACATCGGCTCCAGGGAGACGCTCGAAGAAGCCGGCCAAATCTTCGCAAAACTGTCGCGAGGCGCGTAGCTAGGCTTTGCGCCGTTTAAAGCCGACAACTGCCACACCCAAGCCGACGAGGGTGATGATGGTTCCCAAAACAATGGGCGTCACTATGTCACTGTTCCACACCCCCAAATCCCGGTGCTTGGCGAGCGCCGGGAGGACGATGCCGGGACCGAACAAGACGGCGAAAATTCCCAGCAGGATAATCGCAATTCGTTTCATAAGCGTCCTTTCCACTTTTTTGAATTCTCTCTTGAGCATTCCGGGTTTCCCAATTTCTTGAACGGCAATCTCAAAAGCCGGTTGCACGTTTAATCCCGCTTTCATCTGCTGTTCGATTTCCTCACGCAGATGGCTTTCCAGTTCTTCCAACGGCACGGGCGTTTTGACTCCGGCGGCTAGCATTTGCTTCCGCCAGTCTGCGATTGCTTTTTCGAAGTGAAACATATCCGGTTTGACAGGCCTTCCGTTGGTTGCTTACGAAGCAGCCATCGCCGTTTTTTTCAAAGCAGCTTTTTCCAGTCCGCCAATGAAGCCAAATAGAACTCCGGCTGGCGGCAGCATGATCCAAAGAGGTCCCCCGTCGAATCTGGGAAGTATGAACAAGAATCCAACCGGCTCGGTGACGTAGCAAAAAAACCACACCCACAAAAGCCCCAACAGCCTGCCTCTTGAAATGCAAATCAGGTCCCTCACTCGCCGGCCCAAGTTGGCAGGCCCGTGGCCGAACAGCCCGATACCCGCGAGCAAAATCATCACGGCAACGGCCGCCAGCCCGGACATTTGCTGCGCGGCAGTTATTTCCGAAAAACGTCCAACCTTCAAAAGGAGGCAGGTCGCCCAGAACAACGATTCCATACCCAGGCAGGCAACCATGATGGCTCGATATTGTTTCAACGTGCGTGTCACCTTCGTTGCGTCAACTTTCTCAAATTCATCTTTCAGCATATTCGCCATTCCGATTTGTTGAACCGCTATTTCGAAAGCCAGCGACGCATTTGTTCCGGACTTCATTTGCAGCGCGATTTCGTCACGCAGATGGCTTTCCAATTCCGCCAGCGGCACGGGGGTTTTGATGCCGGCGGCCAGCATCTGTTGCCGCCATTCCGCGATTGCTTTTTCCAGATCAAACATATCGTTCCTTTCGCAAGCCGGATAAAACGCCATGAACGAGCGACCATTGTTCCTGGTGTTTGGCCATCGCCGTTTTGCCGTCTTTTTTAAGTGAGTAATATTTTCGCTTCCGTCCAGTCTCGCTTTCCGCCCAGCGCGATTTGATCAAGCCCCGGTGTTCCATCCGGTGCAACACCGGGTAGAGCATCCCGTCCGTCCATTGCAATTTGCCGCCGGAACGGGCCTTGACCTCTTGAATGATGGCGTAACCGTAACTCTCGCCCTTCGCGAGCAGCGACAAAATCAGCGGCTCCGCCGACGCCGCGACCAGTTCTTTGCGAATCATAGGAGCATGATACATAGAATTGATATGTATGTCAAGCGGGAAATTACTATAAAAGAAAGGCGTGCCAATTCGTGGAATCCGTGTCTTTATTCTCCCATGAACATTCAAGTCGCAGTTCTCTGTGACGCCGCGACGGACGACAACGGCAAGCTCAACCTGCTCGGCTCGTTCGATACGATTTACGCGCCGCAACTCCCCGCCGTCCACCCCCAATGCGCCGTGGCGTTGCGCGTCACCTTTACCGCCGGTGACGAGGGCCAGCACAAGCTCGCGCTGAATTTTATCAACGCCGACGGCCGGTCCATCATGCCCCCCATTGATGTCCCCGTGGCGGTGGCGCTGCCCGAAGACGCGCATTTCATCACGCGCAATTTCGTCGTGAACATCCAGCAATTGAGATTCGCCGAGGCGGGCTTGTATTCCGTGGACATCCGGCTCGACGACCAATCGCAGGCAAGCATCCCGCTCCTGGTCAAACTCATCCAGCGCGCGGCGGCGTAAAGCTGGAGTTCAAGCTTCAGCTTGCCCGACGTAAACAAGCTGAAGCTTGAACTCCAACATTGCGACTTTGGACTTTTAACTTCGGACTTGGGGCTTTAATAATTCGCGCATGGCAAACGAACCGATACTGCAACTCGATTTACCGGGCATCAAAAAACTCAAAAGCGGCAAGGTGCGGGACGTGTTTGATCTGGGCGACCGCCTGCTGTTCGTCGCCACCGACCGCATCTCCGCCTTCGACGTCATCATGCCCAACGGCATCCCGCGCAAAGGCGAGGTGCTGACGCAGATTTCCTGTTTTTGGTTCGCGCAAACGGAATCGTTCCAGCCAAACCACCGCATCTCCCGACCCGGCGACACGTTTGGAGTTCCGGCTTTAGCCGGTTTGCCCGACGATTTGAAACGGAAGCTCGCGCGGCGCTCGATGATCGTGAAAAAGGCGAGACCGCTGGCCATCGAATGTGTCGTGCGCGGCTATCTCGCCGGTTCGGGTTGGAAGGAATACCAGAAATCGCGGACCGTCTGCGGCATCAAACTGCCGCCCGGCTTGAAAGAATCCAGCGAACTGCCCGAACCGATCTTCACGCCGGCGACCAAGGCTGAAACCGGCCACGACGAAAACATTTCATTCGAACGGGCGAAGAGAATCGTCGGTGACGACATGGCCGGGCAGGCCCGCGCGGCGAGTTTGAGAATGTACAACTTCGCCCGTGATTACGCGCACCAGCGCGGCATCATCATCGCCGACACCAAATTCGAGTTCGGTTTGGACAACGGCAAGCTCATCCTGATTGACGAGGTGCTGACGCCGGATTCATCGCGTTTCTGGCCGGTCGATCAATACGCGCCGGGCAAAGGCCAGCCGAGCTTTGACAAACAATTCGTACGCGACTACCTCGAAACGCTCGACTGGGACAAGACCCCGCCCGGCCCGAAACTGCCGGATGATATCGTCGCCAAAACCACGGCGAAATATCTGGAAGCTTACGAGCGGTTGGCGGGCAAAAAGCTTTAAATCCTGGCGGCGGTCGGCAGACCGCTGGTGACTTGTTTGACGAGCCCGGGAGTTTGCGGCCTTCTTCCAAAAGCCGCTGCCTCGGCAGGCATTCACGGGCCGGAAGCTTTTGCTTCATTTTGAACCATGCAGAATTTGGTCCAAGATTTTCTGCAATACCTGCGCCCGCCAAAGATTTTCTTGCTTGTTGACGGGAAACAAAGTAAGGTCTGCTACACTAATAAATAATTATGAATGCATGGATTAAACCGGAGTTTGAAGAAATCGGCCTCGCCATGGAAGTAACGGCCTACGTCAACGTCGGCAATTAAGCGAAATCACGGCACGGTTGGTTGACAAGGCGGGACGGCAGGATTGCCGGTCTTATCTTTTATAGCCTGTGGAGGTTCGCGTTCTCGGTTCTGCGGCTGGCGGCGGCGTTCCACAGTGGAATTGCAGTTGTGCGAACTGCCGCGTGGCGCGGACCTCAAAATATTCCGGTCTTCGACGCACTCAATCCTCAATTGCGGTTTCTGCGGATAATAAAAGCTGGGTTCTTTTCAACGCCTCTCCCGACTTCTGTTCGCAAGCCGCCACTTTTCCTTCGTTGTCGGCCGGCGGCAAGAAATTGCGCGGCACCACCATCGCCGCGGTGGCACTGACCGACGGCGAACTGGATCACGTTACGGGATTGCTCTCGCTGCGCGAACAGCGGAAGCTGCGATTGGTCTGCACTCAAACCGTCCAGGAACTGCTGAATACAAAATTTCCCCTGTTGCCGGTTTTGGAGAATTATTGCGAAGTTCGCGTCTCCAATTTTCCGGTTCGGATTGCGTCGCTGCGAATTTCGGCTCTCGACTTTGGTTCAAAATCCCCGCCTTATGCGCCGCATTTTAAACGGCGCGGACTGGTCGCCGGCCTGCGAATTGAATCGGCCAAAAAAAGCCTGGCCTATCTGCCCGGCCTGCCCGCGATCACAGTTGAAGTGGAGCAATTCATTGCCGGCTGCGATTGCCTGCTCCTGGATGGCACGTTCTGGTCGGAGCGCGAAATGGTTTCGCTCGGGGTCACCCGACGCACGGCCGGCGACATGGGACACGTTCCGATCGGCGGGTCGCGTGGCACTCTCGAATGGTTGGAGACGTTGAAAATCCCGCGCAAAATTTATATCCACGTCAACAATACGAATCCAATTCTCCGCCGCACGTCGCGCGAGTGCCAGGCAGTCGCGCGGGCCGGGGTGGAAGTGGCGCATGATGGAATGGACATTCGCTTGTGAAATTATCAAAAGCCGGGTAACACTGAAAATCAGCGCATGAGTATTCGCAATGGCACTTGCTGGTCTCCGGAAGAATTCACCGCGCGCTTGCGGGCGGTGGGTGAAAGCAGCTACCACGACCAACATCCCTTTCACGCTTTGATGAATGATGGGCGTTTGGACCGGCCGTCACTGCAAGGCTGGGTGGCCAACCGGTTTTATTACCAGACACAAATTCCGATCAAGGACGCGGCGATTCTTTCGAATTGTCCCGAACGCGCCGTGCGGCGCGTCTGGATTCAGCGCATTTTGGATCACGACGGAACGTCGGGCGATGAAGGCGGCATCGAAAAATGGTTGTGCCTCGGCGAAGCGGTCGGGTTGTCACGCGAGGAAATGCTCGCGCAAACGCGGCTGTTGCCGGGCGTGCGTTACGCGGTGGACGCTTACGTCAATTTTTGCCGGAGCAAACCGTGGGTCGAAGCCATGGCCGCCTCCTTGACCGAATTGTTCGCGCCGCCGCTGATGGCCGCGCGCCTCGCCACCTTCGAAAAACATTATCCGTGGGTGAAGCCGGACGGTCTGCGATATTTTCGCGGACGCCTGACCCAGGCGCCGCGCGATTCCGATTTCGCATTGCGGCTCGTGCTGGAACGCTGCCGCACCCGCGAACAACAGGAACAAGCGGTGGCGGCGCTGAAATTCAAATGCGAATTGCTTTGGGCCATGCTCGACACCATGCACTTCGCCTACATTCTCAACCAGCGGAACGAGGCCGATGAGCAATCCTCCTGACACCGCCAGGCCGCGCCTCGCCGCCAAAGTCCGACTGAAGCGGGACGACATCCGGCAAAAACCGCTGCTGCTTTTTCCCGAGGGCGTGCTGGTGCTCAATCAAACCGCGCACGAAGTCGTTGCGCTTTGCGACGGTCAGCGCACCGTTGCTGAAATCGTGAAGACGCTGGGCGAAAAATTTGGCAGCGACATGATTGATCAGGACGTGAAAGACCTGCTGGCGCGACTCATTGAAAAGGGTTTGATGACCGTTGCAGATTAAATGCCGATGGAAACGCCGCGCCCATATTCATTGCTTTGCGAACTGACGTATCGTTGTCCGCTGCAATGTCCGTATTGCAGCAACCCGATTGACTTCGCGCGGCACACGGATGAATTGGCCACCGTCGAATGGGAACGCATTTTGACCGAAGCTGCGGCACTCGGCGCCGTGCAGGCGCATTTCTCCGGCGGCGAACCTTTGTTGCGCGCCGATTTGCCGCAAATCATCCGGCGCGCGCGCGACCTCGGCCTTTACAGCAACTTGAGCACCGGTGGCACATTGTTCGATGAAAAAATCGGAACGCAATTGCGCGCCGCCGGACTCGACAGTTTGCAAGTGAGCATTCAAGACGCGGACGCGGATAATTCCGACCGCCTCGCGGGTGGCGCTCCTTCCTTCGCAAAAAAAATTCGCGCGGCACAAATCGCAAAGGAACTGGGATTTTTCCTGACCGTGAACGTCGTGTTGCACCGCCAAAACCTGGACCGCATTGAAGCCATTATTTCCATGGCGGAGGCACTCGGCGCGGAGCGGTTGGAACTGGCGAACAGCCAATACAACGGCTGGGCGTTGAAAAATCGCGCGGCATTTTTGCCGACGCGCGCGCAGGTGGAACACGCGGCGCACGTGGCCGGCGCGGCACAACAGCGGCTCAAGGGACGCATGAAAATTTTATATGTGCTGCCCGATTATTTCGAACCCTTTCCGAAGGCGTGTCTCTATGGCTGGGGCCGCGTTTTCATGACCGTAGCCGCCGACGGCGCGGTTTTGCCCTGCCAGACCGCGCGCGAGATTCGCGGCTTGAAATTCGACAACGCGCGTCGGCATTCGCTCCCGGAAATCTGGTTTGAATCGAAGACGTTTCAAATATTTCGTGGCACGGGCTGGCTGCCCGAACCTTGCCAGAGCTGCCCGCGCAAGGAAGTGGATTTCGGCGGCTGCCGGTGTCAGGCGTTTCTGCTCACAGGCGATGCGACGGCGACCGACCCGGTCTGTTCACTCGCGCCCAAACACCACTTGATTGGCGACGCCCTTGCGGAAGCCGAGTCCGATGCAGGCAAACAACTTGTTTACCGGACTGCGGGCGAGTCGTTGCGACTCGCAGAAGCGGTAATCAGGTGAATGTCGAACCCGTCCTCGCTGGAGCCTGCCGGAAACCCGGTTCGCAGAAAACGCAAAGTTAATTTTGTCCTTACGGACTGAGCAACAACCGAAAGAACTGCTGAGCGTTTGTCGGCACCACTGTGTAAGGTGAAGCCGCAGAGTTTGTCACCCACGGTCCCAACAGATTGGTCGCCTCCAGCAGGGTTCCGTTCAGCCAATTTAACACCGGGTTTGGCACGGCGGTCTGGCTGTAGAGGTAGTTGGTCAGTCCCCATACGCCCAAATTGCTGGCGGTTCCCACATACACCTTGCCACTCGCTATCGTCGGGCACGTCATCTTCACATACGTCCCCACGCTCCCAGTCCACAGCAACCTCAGAGAATTCGTTGCGTCATACGCCCGCAGATTGCTGTCACTGCCAATTTCCCATAAAATGCCGTTGGCCGTTCCATTGGCCGAAAGTGAAAGCCCGCCGCAACGATCACTCTGCGAGAAAGACGCCGTGCCCAGCGGCGTGGTGTTAATGTTCGTGCCGGTAAATTGAAAGGATTTGGTCGGGCTGCTGCTATGCAGGACGAAAAGATACTGCAGGCCCGGCCCCTGCCAATAAACCGGCGACTTGCCGACCGTATCGCCGGAATTCTGCGCTTGGAATCCTTGCACAAAATTCCCGACATGACCCATGTTGGTGTTGACATCAGCCAGATACAGGATCCCGTCCTTGCCAATCCCAACCGCATAATGCGTCGGCAGCAAGACCACGCCGCCGGAGCCGAAGTCGGTGTCACCTTTGTTGAGGTCGGACCAGTTGCTCGGAGTGGCATAATCCTGCACCGCCAAACTGCTGTTCAATTTGATCATGGACTCGCCGTAGTCCTGGTTGGTGGGGCCATCGTAGGTTCCGTTGCCGGTCATGATGTAGATGTTTCCATTCGTATCCACCGCCGGCGCCATGCCGCCAGACCAAACCGCGCCCTGGCTGCCGTTTGGGGTTACGTTGAAAGAGTATTCTTCCGAAAGATTGGTGGCATTGTAACCCAGCACAAAGCCATGATAGCTTCCTTGGTCGCAGTGTGAGCCGAAGCAAACATACACCACGCCGTTCAACAAGAGGAGACCCGGACGCTGATGCTCGAGGTTGGCGTTAAAAACGTTGTTGGTGGGAACGGTCACCGGCCCGCCGAATTTCTCGTTGCCGGTTGTGATATCCAGCGCATGTAACTCGTGAGCAGGTCCTGATTCCAGTTTCGTATCCACATAGAGCGTGCCGCTGCTTAAATCTATCACCGGAGTGCCGGTGATGCCGACAATCGGGGTCAAATCACCGCAAGATGGGGGGGTATAGGGTGTGCCGAGCTTGACGTGCCAGTAATTGGTGCCACCCGTGTCCGCATCAAACGCATACACGCTGTTGCTCTCCGTGCAGACAAAAACCACATTGTGCGTTCCGCCCGAAATGCTCAAGTTTTCAACGTAAAGCGGCTGGGCGTAAACCTGGCCGTCCACGCCGTCGGTGAATAGTTTGCCGAAGTTGTTCGAATTGACGTTAGCGGGCGTGAGTATGGTTTCCGACGTGTTGGCCCCGGTGCGCGAAAGGTCGTTGTGCTGAGTGAGCACATTCGCGGCCTGGGCCTGCGGCAACTGTAGCATGGCTGCAAGCAAAATGAATCCGCACGAGACTTTGCCCGTTCTGTTAACAGAAGACTTCAATGAATTTCTCATATAATCCTCAGCGTTTTGCCAAAAATAACACCTAACACTCGCACAGACTTGGGTCGTGTCTATCAAATTGTTTCTGAAAACCGCCTTACGAGTTTCTCGATGCTCCAGGCATGGTCTGTAACGTTCGCGTCGTCGCGCTGCGCCACCCGTCGGAGGCTTTGCCGCCGCAGAGCAAACGCCAGGCTTGTTTCCCTTACTTTTTCGTGCGCGTGTTTGACGGCGGCTCGGCTATGGGAGGTTATGGAGAAACCGGTTTGAGCCGGATGTTTTTGAAACGCACTTTCGCTCCTTCGAGGGTTTCGTGATCGTCGTCGCTGATCCAGGCGCGGACTTGCAGGCCGATGAAGCCTTTCGGCGTCAGCGAATCGTGGACATGCGCGCACAGGACGCCGTTGAGATAAGTTTTTATTGAGTCGCCGACGGCCTCGATTCGAAGGTGATTCCAATTATTGGTGTTGAAAATTTTCCTGCCTTGCCTTGAAAAATCGTCCGGGTCGCCGCCCAATGAGCCGGGATAAAGCCACAGGCGGCGCCGCTCGTCATAAATGCCGCCAGTCCACCAGCGCTGATCGTAAAGCGAGGCCGTCCACCAACGATGATTCGGGCTGGGATCAATCAGCACCAGGTATCCATACACATGGCCCGCGGGAATGGTCAGGGGCCGTCCATCCCACTCCCAGCGGGTCTTTTTCATGGCATACTGGCTGCGAATGTGGACGCCGGAGAAAAGTTGATGATCAACTTTGAAATCGAGTTCGAGAATGAAATTGTCGTAGTCCTTTTTCGTGCAGAGAACGCTGTTTGTGTCGCTTTCGGAAACGGCCTCGCCGACGATGCAGCCGTCGTCCACGAAGAATCTGGCGTTGCCGGTTTTTTGCGTCCAACCCGAAAGGGTTTTGCCGTTGAACAAATTAATCCAGCCCTCTTTGGCGAAAAGCTCCTGCGCGGCGAGGATTGAGATCGCGAAAAGAATCAGCTTGAATTTACGCATAATTAAAAACGGCTGCTGCTAAAAAGGACGCCGAGAATATCGGTAATGTTGCAAAGCGATGCAAAGTCTTTTTGCGATGCGCCTGCCAGGTGGGATCGCACCGGGTGCGCAAAACCGGAACATTTACCCGAGCCCCCCGCTTGAGCGCGCGGCGGCTTGACCGGTTTGAGCCGGATAATTTTGAAGCGCAACTGCGCGGACATCCAAAAAGGTGTGCGAAAACCATGCGGTAATGGGCGCCTCTTTAAATTCCTCAGGGAATCTGGTGCGCATAGCAGGACTTGAACCTGCACGGGTTGCCCCACTACCACCTCAAAGTAGCGTGTCTGCCAATTCCACCATATGCGCACCCGCTCGCATAATGAACCAAGCGGCCTGCCCGGGCGCAAGCGATTTTAACTCCCAAACAGCCATTGCCACGCGTGCCAGATTCCGGGGTGCGCCGGATTGAAGGCCGGGCCGTGCGAAGGTCCCAGGTCCAATTGCAGAAAAACGCCGATGCTGTTGGCGCCGCGCCCATTCGAGCGAATCGCATCCACGCCGTAAGCATAATTGACCAGGACTTTGAGTCTATGCGATGGCGAATAATACAGGATTCCACCCCCGACACCGTTGAGATAATTGCCGGGCTGCCCAAGCCCCGGCAGATAATCCACCACGGCGCTGGCGGCATTGAAGTCAAGGTTCCAGGATTTTTGGGGGTCGAGTGGCAAAAGATAGTTGGCGTTCAGGAGCACAAACTGGTTCGCGCTGAACTCCTGAAAATAATAACCGGGCAGCGACAGCGGATATTCCGCGACCAGCGGCAGAAATCCGCCGAGCCGATACGCGCTGAAACGGTCGGCGTCCACACTCGTGCCGGCAGTCAGGCGGACGTAAAAACTTTGCTGGCTTTTGGGCAACGTGTAAGCCAGTGCCGCTTCCGTCCAAAATAAATGTGACTGCGATTCAAGTTCGTAAGGGTTGCCGCTGAAACCGTAGGTGCCGGATTCCGTGCGAAACTCGCCCTGATACCACACCGATAATTCCATCGCCAACGGCGGGAACAACGTCGGTTCAACGCCGCCCCACCGCAGTCCGGTGCGAACGCTGAAGGTGCCATGATTGGGGGGCAGTTGAAACGTGGGTGCCGTTTTGCCACTGTCGTCATAAAAGGAATAGTGTGCCGTGCCGCGCAGGACAAAATTCAGCGGAATGCGGTCCGCGGGGTTGAACAGGTGATAAATGCTCGCCGACACTTCCGCGGCATGGCCGTCAAAAGATTCGTCTTGGTAATAAGTGCCGCTGCGAATCTCGTTGTAGCTGTCCGCAAAACCGCCGCCGGCCAGTCCGACGGCAAAATCTGTGTTAGGTCCCAGTCCGCCAACGAAACCCAGTTCCGAGTCGAGATAAACCGGCGCAACGGCCAGCCGCCACGTCAGGTTCGTTCGCAGAAAATCCGGCTGGTTGTGATAATAAAACGCGTAGCCGGCCAGCGGGGCGTGGCCCTCGAACGCGGCGTTGTAGCCCAGCTGAATCAGGTCGCGCTTGACGGGATCAATTTGCGCGGAAGCAAAGGTGGGGGCAGACAGCATCAGCCAGAACAGCGCGCGCCCGAATCTTTTCATCGCCGTTTTTCGTAACGTAAACGGACTCAGGCAGCAAGCGGATTTGGGCAATCGCGCTGGACAGGACGGATGCTTTGCGGCTTACTGTTCGGGCCAAATGCCGCCACTGAATCCTGAATTGTTGGCCAAAGCAAAAGGTTTGGGCTTTTCCGACCGGCAGATCGCCCACTTGACCGGCGCCACCGAGGACGAAATCCGCGCGCTGCGGAAAAAACTCGGCCTCGTGCCCAGTTACCGGCTCGTGGACACCTGCGCCGCCGAGTTTGAGGCTTACACACCCTACTATTATTCGACTTACGACCGCGGCGACGACGAGATCAAACAAACGCCGAAGAAAAAGGTGATGATTCTCGGTGGCGGGCCGAAACGCATC
>Ga0181532_10003557_pt1 | contig 13951 bp, 12 predicted proteins | sample PEATcosm2014_Bin_33_FD_119768 | JGI IMG/M metagenome (GOLD analysis project Ga0181532, IMG submission 119768) | Peatland microbial communities from MTU Mesocosm Facility, Houghton, MI, USA - PEATcosm2014_Bin11_30_metaG | ecosystem: Environmental > Terrestrial > Soil > Wetlands > Peat | place...
CGTCGGAGAAACCGCTGCGGCTCGGTATCGTCGGGGTCGGAGACCGCGGCACGAGCCACGTAGAAACATTGCTGGCCATGGGCAGCGTTCAAATCCCTGCGCTCTGCGACATCAACCAGGAGCACCTGGCGCGCGCGCAGGCTATGGTCGAGAAAGCAGGGCAGAAGCGCCCGGAGGGATACGGGCGCGACGTGGAGGACTACCAGCGGCTTATGTATCGTGATGACCTGGACGCAGTCCTCATCGCGACCTACTGGGAATGGCACACGCCCATGGCCGTCTGCGCGATGAAGTCAGGAAAGTATGCGGCGGTGGAAGTCCCGGCCGCCCTTACCGTGGACGAATGCTGGGCTCTCGTGAACACGAGTGAAGAGACCGGCGTGCCCTGCATGATGCTCGAGAACTGGAGCTTCCGGCGTGACAACCTCGCCGTGCTGAAGATGATCCGCGCCGGCTTGCTCGGCGAGATCGTGCATTGCCACTGTGCTCATTCGCACAACTGCATCGATCACTGGTTTTTCGACTCGGAAGGGAACATGCGGTGGAGCGCGGAGTATCTGGTGAAGCGCAACGCCAGCCAGTACACCACGCATGCGCTCGGGCCGGTACTCAGTTGGCTGGACCTGGGGTGCGGCGACTACGTCGATAAAGTAGTGTCCTTCGCCAATCGCTCCTTGGGGATCAATCACTATTTCGCGACCAAATTCGGCCCTGACCATCCCAATGCGAAGCGGAAATATGCCCAGAGCGATATTGTTACGACGCTGGTCAGAACGAAGAAAGGCAATACCGTTGTTATTAACTATGATATGCAGTTGCCTCGGCCTTACGACAATCGCTGGGAGATCCAGGGCACGGAAGGCATCTACAACGAACAGCGCAATGCAGTTTACCTCAAGAACCGCAGTCCCAAATACGAAGAATGGGAGTCCTTCGACCCCTACCAGGCGAGATACGAGCACGAGTGGTGGAAGCCTCTCGAAGGCAGGCCGCGTTCCGCCTCCACTGGGAAGGACGTGATTGAAAAGCAGCTTGCACTGGGGCATGGCGGGACCGACTTCGTGGAACTCGAATTGTTTCTGAACGCCGTGCGGAACAAGACTCAGACCCCGGTGGACGTCTACGATTCGGTGCTGATGAGCGTCATCTGTCCGCTGTCGGAGAAGTCGATTGCGGAGGGCGGTTCGACCGTCGAGTGCCCCGATTTCACGCGAGGGAAATGGAGCGAGAGAAAGCCGGCGTTTGGCCTTGAAATATCGTAGAACGGGAAAATCATGTCATTCCCGCGAAAGCGGGAATCCATAGCGTTTAGGACCAACGATGGGCCCCCGCTTTCGCGGGGGCGACTACGGTTGTGATTTTCATTCGTTGGGTGCATCGATGGCCGATGTCAGAATGACAGGCCAAGAGAAGTTTTCACACAGACTCGTCAGCGGACAACGAAGGAAATAGAGATGAGTGAAAGTGTTGCGGGTCGCAGAGCGGGCTCCTCGCGGTATTTTGTGCTGCTGGTTCTGGTCAATATGATGTGGGCTTTCCAGTATACGGGGGCCAGGATTGCCACCCGTAAACTTGGCTCCGTCACAGTTACGCTTTTGCCCATGGCGATGGCCACGGTTTTCTTGGGCTTGCTCCTCTTGTCCAAGCGAGGCGCCAAAGCAACGCAGCCCGCAAGGGAGCGAAGCAGTTTCGGCCGCCGATCATTCGAGCTTGTAGCTTTGGGTCTTGGGGGCTGCTTTGTGGGGCAGTTCTGTTTGACTTCGGGCGTTAGCCGCTCGTTGGCCTCGAACGCTTCCGTTATCACCTTAGTCATTCCGGTCCTCACGGCATTTCTCGCCACTTTGCTGCTGGGCGAGAAGATGAGCCGCCTGTTGTGGGTTTCGTTTGCCCTAGCCATCGGCGGTGTGTTGATCGTATCGGACGTCGACTGGCACAACGTCCACATCTTTCGTGGTAAATACCTGGCCGGCAATGCACTGATTCTGGTGGGTTGCTTTGGGAGCGCATTTTACAACGCCTTCAGCAAGCGGTTGCTGCGCACTTTCACTCCGCTGGAGGTCCTGGTTTACAGTTACATCGTTACGGATTTGGCGCTGCTTGTGACCATGCTGGCGCTCGAGCCGTTGTCGTGGCGGCAGTTAGCCTCCCTGGGGTTTGCGGTGTGGCTGAGCCTGGGGATGATCGCTTTCTTGTGCCTGACCTCAGCGATGCTGCTGTTCTTCTGGGTGATTCAACGGGTCGACTTGACCCACGCGGCGCTGTCCATTTACCTGCTGCCGGTATTTGGCGTGCTCATCTCCACTGTCACGCTACATGAAAAGATCAGGTGGCAGTTGCTCGCGGGCGGATTTCTGGTGTTTGTCGGGGCGTTCCTGGCTACTAGGTACGGCGAGCGCGAAACCGCAAAGCCGCAACCAAATGCAGATTCTTCGCTTCGCTCAGAATGACATGTCATCCCGAGCGAAATGTCATGTCATCCTGAGCGGAATGAGATGTCATCCTGAGCGAAGCGAAGGATCTGCTTTTCCTCGCGAGCCGCGAAGAAACTCTCCCTTGGTAGTACACAGAGGAAGGAAGGGCCATAGCATGAAATCTGGAAATCGAGAGACGATAGCAACAGTTTCAATTCTGCTTGCGGTTGCGGCGGCTCTTTCGCTGGCGGCTTCGGGGACGGCGCAATCTTCCAAGAAGGTCTTCATGATTACGGATATGGAAGGCGTGTCCGGCATTTACGACTCGGATCTGCAAGTCCAACCGTTTCAGAGTCCGCGTTGGGAGGAGTCTCACAAGCTTCTTACCGGCGAGGTGAACGCCGCCGTCGAGGGCTTACTGGCGGGTGGCGCGACGGATGTGGTGGTCTGGGACGGGCATGACTCCAGCCGCAGCCTCTCCGTGCTGGATATCGATCCCAAGGCGCGCCTGTTGACGGGCAGGCCCATCTCCCCTTCCCTCGAACTTGATGCATCGTACTGCGCCATCATCTTCATCGGACAGCACGCCATGGCTGGCGCGGAGAAGGGAATCCTCAGCCACTCCTATGATTCGCACAACATCCAGAACATCTGGGTGAACGGCAAGCCCACGGGAGAGATCGGCGGACGCGTGCTGCTGGCGGGCGCCATGAATATTCCCGCCATCATGCTCTCCGGCGACACTGCGGCGTGCAAGGAGATCCACGACCTTGTGCCTGAAGCCGAGTGCGCCGAGGTGAAGCGCGGGGTCAGTCGCAACGCCGGATTGATGCTCTCCCACCCAGCGGCCTGCGCGCTCATTCGCGAAAAGGCTCAGCGAGCCATCCAGCGATTGGCAGAGTTCAAGCCGTACAAGATCACGGGCCCCGTGGAAGTGAAAGTCGAATTCACAACGGCGGCGGGAAGAGTGTACGACGTGCGTGAGGGCGTGGAACGAGTGAACGAGCGCACCTGGGCATTTCGGGGAAAAGATATCATGGACGCCTGGCTGAAATACGGTTCGTTCTGATTAGGTGCAGTGGCTGGTGGTTAGTGGCTAGTGCTTAGCAGGTTTTTTCCAGGTCGACCTGACTGCTGGCCACTAATCACTAGCGACTAGCCACAGCCTTTAAGGAGGAGGAGCATGGCTCGGAAGAAGATCCTGATGTTGGTCGGCGATTACGTTGAAGACTATGAGGTCATGGTGCCGTTCCAGGCCCTGCAGATGGTGGGGCACATCGTTCATGCGGTTTGCCCGGAGAAGAAGGCGGGGGCAACGGTGCGGACGGCCATCCATGACTTCGAAGGGGATCAAACTTACAGCGAAAAGCGAGGGCACAACTTCCCGTTGAACGCCAGTTTCGACGAAGTGGTGCCGGAATCCTACGACGCTCTGGTCATCCCTGGCGGGCGCGCACCGGAATACCTGCGACTGAACCCGAAGGTCATCGAGATGGTTCGGCACTTCAGCGACGCCGGCAAACCCATTGCCGCGATTTGCCACGGCGCCCAGATTCTTGCTGCCGCCGGCGCCCTGAAAGGCCGCACTTGCAGTGCTTATCCTGCCGTGTCGCCAGAGGTGAAGGCGTCAGGTGGCGCCTACGCAGAGCTGCATATGGATGAGGCGCACGTGGATAGGAACCTTGTCTCGGCCCCCGCTTGGCCTGCCCATCCAGCTTGGCTTGCAGCATTCCTGCGAGTGTTAGGCACTGTGGTCGAACCCTAACGCCAGTGACGAGTGACAAGCGACGAGTGACGAGCGGGAAAACTGCCCTTCTCTCGCGAGTCACTTGCCGCGTTTCAATACGCTCCCCCTTCGGTTGCTGCCCCGTGCAACGTTCCGAACTTCAGCGCCACGGGCTTTAGCGTGGGATAGAACTGCACATACGTGCTGTCGACCCCGCCGTGATCGTGATGACATTCCCAGCACGCGGCCTTCGGGTTGGCGTGTGCGGTCGAGGCGGAGGAATCGAAGCTGTAGTAGGCCCACTTGTCCGGGAACCGGGTAGCGTCTTTCACCTTAACGCTGATTCCCGCCAAATCGGTTTGAAACTGAGCCGCCTTATTGAGAGAGCCTTTGTTTGACGATGTCCTCTTTTCTTCAACCAACACGGTTTGGTCCGGCCAATTTCCGGTTGTCAGAAACTGTTTGTAAGCGGAAGGATTGACAAAGACATTCGTAAACGTCGCTCCCTCGGCAGGCGAGGCATTGTTGCTCAGACGGAAGCCGGAGGAGACGAATACCCACTCCCGATAATCCTGCGGGCGCACAAGTTCATCCCCGTTTGTATATTGAGGCAGATCTGTGGGTGGCGCTGGGTTAGAGACCACGAGCGAAGCCGCGCAAATCGAAATGAGAGCAAAACATCCCAACAGCTTAGTAGTCTTCAAGTTACCTCACTTTCCTGCCCTCTTTTCTACTCCTCGCAATACAGCACAAGGGCTTCGAAAAAGAAGGCTGCGTGCTGCGATGCGGCCCGAACTTTGGCGGGATCGATGCGAGCAAGCAAGTCAAAAGCGTGGCTTGACTTCTGATACGCCCCCTTTATGGTTCCTCGTGTAGCTCGCTTAAGCGAGGCTTGCGCGTCGGCTCTTGCTATCAACTCCACGTTCGGTTGACGGGGCAATGCGCTTGTGCCAAATCGTCGGCCGTAGTACTCGAGGAGCGAGTTCCTATCCGCTAGGAACCAAGCTTCCATGCACTGGACCATCAGGTGAGCTTGGTTTTCGGCGGCGTCCGGCGGCTTGTTCCATCCATCGCCCGGTTTCTTCCCCAAGTGTTCCCACACGCCGTGACGGACAGGGCCCTCAGAGTCCACCAGAAGCATAATTGATTGGTCGGGATGATCACGCAGCGCATCGCAGAAGTTCTTGTAAGCTTTCTGTCGTCCTCCAGAGGCGATTACTTTGGGCGCCGATCCAGGCGGGACGACCTTTGTGAGTAACGTGCGAAATCCTTCGCGGCACGCATCGGCGGTGCTTCCCTTACTCCCTCCCTCAACATAAAGACGCACGCTCACCAGCGGTTGCCCCCGATCTCGCCGGTCCGCCATAGCTCGCCCAGTCGGTAGCGTTCAAGCCACGATGAAAGCTTCCCCCGGTCCAAACGTCGGAGTGTTGTGGACCCGTCTTCCTTTTCGCATATTATGACCGACTCCGGCATGTCGGTGAGGTGGTCGACCAACGCGTCGGAGTGGGTAGTCACGATCAACTGCATGCGTTTCGACGCCTCGATCAGTAATTCGCCCAGCGGGCGAATAATGTCTGGGTGCAAGCCAAGTTCAGGCTCCTCCAGGCAAACGAGAGGTGGAGGTGTTGGGTGAAGTAGGATCGTAAGCAACGCCAGCCACCGTAGGGTTCCGTCGGACATACGAGTCGCAGGAATGCTTATTCGGTTCTTTTCCTCAAGGCGAATATCAACGAGGCCGCCCTGGATCGGTGTGGCGACATTTACGGCGTCCTCGTAGAACAGTTTCAAATACCTAAGCAGCTCAGGTCTGACGTCGGGATTGGAGATGAATCTGTTCAGCATGATGCCAAAATTGGCGATATCCTCCTCGAGAAAATCATTCTTCAACTCGGCGCCGTACAGGTCTCGCATCTTCGAAGACTGGCCAAATTCCCAGTCCTGATAGAGCCTGAATGAGGCTAGCAGGCGCCCCAAGAAGGTGATTTCTGGAAATCGTGTTGGGTCCTTGCGTTGCGCAAGAACTGATTGTTGGGCGTCCTGTTCCTCTTCGGGAATGGCCTCCTTCGTGCCGTTCGAATAGACAATTGGTTCTCCCTCGAGGTACTTGAGGAAAGTCCGATGAGTCGTTGCATTCTTGGGGAGGACGGCCGTTTCGAGGAATTCGTCTGTTATTGCGAGCTTCCCGCCTCTCTTCATAAAGCTCAGGGAATAACGCAAAGGAGTGTTCGTGCGGCGGGGATTCGCAATTATCTCGAGCGATGCAACGGGGTTCTTTTGGCCCTTCCACAAACAGTCGGAAATCCCGCCGGTGTTGGAAACTGCATCGGCGAAGTCACCGGGAACCGCTTTCAGAAGCCCGATGACTTCGAGGAAGTTCGATTTGCCAGAGCCGTTGGGACCGATAAGAACGTTGAGGGGTCCCAACTCGACCTTAGCGCCCCTTTCTCCAAATGAAAGCAAGTTTTGGATTCCGAGACTCTGGATCGCAGGCTTCTTGGACATAGGTCACCCGGCCGAGGTTCCCATTCCCCTTCGGGCATCCCTCGCTTGCTGTGAGTATAAACCCGGCGGCCCCGTTTTGGAATGTTCAAGCGAAAATCCCCGGCACGGCACCCCCTCTGAATGGAGGCCACCTGGTTTAGAATTACATTGAATCCAGTTATCCATTGAACTCTGAAGAGGTGGCGGGTGACCTTGGGTGAAGCGATGATTTCCGCATGGCAACAGGCCTTGGGTGAGAGGCGCGACGAGATTGAACTGGAAGGCAAGACCTATCCGGTGAGCGTCTTGAGGTCCAAAGGACTGCGCATCGTGGAATTTGAGTTCGGCTCCCACGCGATCGTGGGCATCGAACAGAATCCCAAGACGGCGTCACGCTGGGCGGAGTTGGCCCGTCAAGGGAATCGGATCATGCAGTTCAGGTGCAGCGGGCGCTACGTGGCAAACGTGTGCGAAGGAAAGCTGCTGCGCTACCCCGCTTGGAATGCCTTGGAACTGCTGGACTGACGATTGCGAGCAAAGAAGCAGCCTCGTTACCGAGTGCTAGGCCAAAGATTCCGGAAAACTAGCGCGTAGAGGGTGGGGAACTGGGCTCAGAGGGCAACGGCGCGCCGCCCGGTTTAGCAGGGAGCGGCTGAGGCTCAGCGCCGGGATTGGCGTTCGACGGCGGAGCGCTCGTACCCGGACCCACTGTGACAGTCACCTGACTCTTCAAGGTGAAGCTGAGCTTGGTTTCGGACGGGATTTTCACTTGCTGGCCGTGAGTGCGAGCCTCCACGGCCGCGCCCGTGCCCGCACCCGCTACCGAGCCGATGGCGGCGCCGCGCCCTCGCCCGGCAATGGCGCCGATGAGGGCGCCCAGCACCGCTCCTCCTCCCACCGACTCGGCGGTGCGCGTATTTCGGGAGGCCCCTGCTTGCTCGTAGTAGTCGGTTTCCAGGGGATAGGTCTTCCCGCCGGCCGTTACGCTAACCAACTCGACCTTGAGTTCAGAGCGCCCGCTCATGCGTCCCGCGCTAGAGGCCTGTACCAATCGAACCCGAGCATCGGAATGGCGGGGGAACACCTCGCGATTACTGACCACCAAGGGGACGTCGAGGGTTGCCGCAAACTCGTCGCCGGTCTGGCTTCGACTCGAATCGATGCTGTCAATCATGCGGACGGAGAAGAAGGAGCCAGCCGGGATGGTGATCGGCTCGGGTGGTTTGACTACAGGAAGAGCCTGAGCAGCCGGGGCCGGTGGGGGCGCAACAGGTGCTGGTGGCGCCGCCTGCGCGGCCATCTCCGGCGGATTCTCGGCGGGGGTTACAGAAGCTTGCTCGGCGGGCGCTTCGTTGTTGCGTGAGCTGTGAGCCTGACGCTGAGTCCGGAAGGATCGCCAGCGCCCCGTTTGGGTCGCGGTTTTGGCAGGCGGCTTCGGCGTTGCCGGCTTGGCGCTTTCAGTGGGTTGCGGCGCCCTCGACTGCTCCGCAGTGAGCGGCGAAGACACCACAAGTTGATTGACGATGCTCTTGACGCCCTCAGCATGGCCGGCAAGGCGCTCGGCTGCGGCTTTCTCTAACTCCGTGTTGACCGTCCCGGTAAGCGTAACCGCTCCCTTATCTGAAGACACGTGGATATCGCGCATTTTCAGAACCGAGTCGTCAAAAAGCCTGGCTTGGATCTGAGTTGTGATGGCTGTGTCGTCCGGAGACGAGCCGAGCTTAAGGCTGTTGCACCCGGCGAAGAGAAGTGCGCCCGCCATTAGGATAATGCCCAGGAATAATCGCGGCCTCGGTGCTTCTATCCTCTGCATCAGTATCCTCCCCAAGCCTCTCTTAGAGCGCGTCAATCTGCTAGGATTCAACTTCCCACATATTGGATGCACGAATTATGGTACAGCGGCGAAATCCGCGTCTGGGCTCCCCGAGCATGCTAAGATTACACAATCCGATGGTGGAAAGTACCGAATTGAGTGTCGTCATTCCGGTTTATAACGAAGCGGAGAATATCCGGCCGCTCGTGGAGCGACTGGCCCTGGCTTTACGCGACGTTGCCGGACCGGTCGAGATGCTGTTTGTGGACGACGGAAGCACCGACCTGACCCTGGCGCTGCTCAAAGAAGCCCAGGAGAAGGATGCGCGCATCCGAATTGCGCACTTCCGCCACAACCTCGGCCAAACAGCTGCCATGTCTGCGGGATTCCAACTGGCGCACGGAAAAGTGCTGGTGACGATCGACGGCGATCTGCAGAACGATCCCGCTGAAATACCGCGCCTGGCCGGAATGCTCGGCGAATGGGACGCCGTCTGCGGCGTCCGCGTTCACCGCCAGGATACACTTTGGAAGCGCATCTCGTCGCGGGTCGCCAACGGCTTCCGAAACTGGATGACGGGCGACGACATCGTTGATACGGGATGCACGCTGAAGGCCTACCGCCGCGAGTGTTTGGAGCGGCTGGAGCTTTATCAGGGCATGCACCGGTTTTTGCCGACCCTCCTTAAGATGCGTGGCTTCCGAATCACGCAAGTGCCCGTAAGCCACCATCCGCGCCTGGGCGGAAAAACCAAGTACGGGACGTGGGGCAGGCTCAAGAAGGGTCTGGCCGATGTCTGGGCCGTGCGCTGGATGAAAAAGAACTGGATTGATTATCGAGATGACCTCGAGGTTGTTGAGCCCGGTCTCGTGCCCAGAGCGGTGGTGAATCTCACCCTGCCTCAGCGCGGACCGTCGCAGAAATAGGCAGGATCCCCCGCGGAGTTAACGTTGCGCAACAAAACTAGGGAGGATCTTCGCTCCGCTCAGAATGGCCACTAACGGGCTAGGAATGACAGGACGGCGGGAAGTTCAGGGAGAGACATGGCGGCTAGCTTTGCCTCTTCTCTTGCTTCTGGTGCTGGCGGGCGCTCTTTTTTTCGCCGGCCTGGGAAACTTGCCGTTGCTCGAGCCGGACGAGGGGCGGAACGCTGAAGTGGCGCGGGAGATGCTTGCCTCCGGCGACTGGATCGTTCCGCATTACGACGGCTTGGCCTACCTGGATAAGCCAGCGGTTTTCTTCGGCATGGTCGCGCTTTTCTTGAAGGTTGGGGGGCTGCATGAATGGGCGGCGCGGGCGCCCTCCGCCGTAATGGGGTTGTGCCTGCTGATTCTTGCCTGGATCCTCACGCGCAGGATGTTCGACCATTCCGCAGCGCTGCGTGCCGTGGTGGTCATTGCCACGGCGCCGCTGGTCGTCGTTTTTTCCCGATTCGTCATTTTCGATATGACGCTCGCCTTCCTCATCACCCTCGCCATGGTGTGCTTCTGGTTCGCGGAGGCGACAGAGTTTCAGCATCCCGGCCTGGACATCCTCATGTTTGCCGCCATGGGGTTGGCAACCATCACCAAGGGTCCGGTAGGATTGCTGCTTCCGCTTCTTTCGATCACTGTTTATGAGGCGGTGCGTGGTGAGTGGCGGGAATTGAAACGCCTGCGTTGGGACCTTGGATTCGGAGTGTTTCTCGCCACCGTGCTGCCTTGGTTTATCTTCGTTTCTATTCGGCATCCGGATTTCCCTCGTTACGCGCTTCTGGAGGAGAGCCTCGCCAGGTTTTCAGGCGGGCTGGCGCATCGCCAGGGTGGACTCCTCTACTATGTTCCGGTGTACCTGGCGGGGTTTTTTCCTTGGAGCATCTTCCTGCTTTGGGCGGGATGGGGTCGGCGGAAGCGCTGGAAGGAATTTCGTGATAGGTCGCACTCCTCGAATCTGTATCTGCTGACGTGGTCGGCGGTGACTTTTGCCTTGTTTTCTCTTTCGCGCTCACAACTGCCAGGCTATTTCCTTCCAGCCATCGTGCCTCTGGGCATTTTGATGGCAAAGGCTTGGGCCGACGTGGGTGAGCCGGGTGCGATACGGGCCCCGGATTGGCTGACCGCAGGTTTCGCCACGCTGCTGGGGGCAGGACTTATCGTTGCTGCTTGCTCCCAGTTGGCGATATTCAGTTCCGCTCGTTCTCATCTGGCGAGCAAGCTCCATCCGGATGTCTTCGCCATGCTAAAGCCGTCGGTCCTTTACACGGGACTGATTCTGGCGGTCCTGGCGGTGGTGGGCAGGAACGTGGCAGGCCGGGCGCGCGGAAAATGGCTTTCGGTCGCTACTTTGGCGCTTCTGGCGCTGGCCACACCTGCGCTTCTGGTGCGCTGGATTGGCCCAATGAAGGCCTATGCGGACCTCAATTCCAGCCGCCGCCTGGCGAGCACAATTCTCTCCAGCCCGGAGAAGGACCTTCCGATTTACGGGTATTACTATTTCCGTACCAGCCTGCCATTTTATCTTCGACGGCCTGTGCGGCTGGTGACTACGGACGCGAACGAGTTGACCAGCAACTACCTGGCGTGGCGAGTGGCCAAGATTCGGCGCGAGTTGTCACCGGAGGCATTTCCAAGCGCCCTGTCGCGCACCTTCCAGGATCTCGATCCCATCCCGCTTGACCAACGGCGCTTGCTGGATATCACCCAGTTCCTAGGCTTGATCCGTTCTTCGCCTCAGCCTCGGCTGGTTTTAGCCCCCAACACGCATGTAAGCCTGTTGGCCAACGACGTAGGCCGCGTCGAGCCATTGTGGACGGGCTGGGGATTTTCGGTGTGGAAAATCCCGGAAGGGCAGTGACGAGTGACAAGTGACGAGTGAAGAGCGGGAAAAGCCCTTAGCGCGAGCGTGCATTTTAGGTTCGCGGATCGTGGGTGCCTGCAGGGAGAAACCGCAGACATTGGAGGCCATGCCCAGTCGGCCCGCTCGTCACTTGTCACTCGTCACTCGTCACTGATTTACCATGTGCGGCATTTGCGGTCTCCTGAATCTGAAACTCGAGCCGGTGGCTGGTCGCGATCGCATCGATCAGATGTCGGCTTGCCTCGTGCATCGCGGCCCCGACAGCCATGGCAAGTTCGAGTTGCCTCACGTGGCTCTGGCCATCCGGCGGCTCAGCATCATTGACCTCCAGACCGGAGACCAACCGCTCTCGAACGAAACCGGCGACGTCACCCTCGTCTTTAACGGCGAAATCTACAACTTCCGGGAAATCCGCCGGCGCCTGGAACCCCGGCACGCGTTCAAAACCCACTCGGACGGGGAAGTGATCGTCCATCTCTACGAAGAGCTGGGGCCCGACTGCGTCAGTGAACTGAACGGGATGTTTGCCCTGGCGCTTTGGGACGAAAGCCGGAAGCAGCTTACGCTGGCGCGCGACCGGGCGGGCGAGAAGCCGCTTTTCTATTGGCATCGGGACAGCACTCTGGTTTTTGCTTCTGAAATCAAGTCGCTGCTGGCCTATCCCGCCATTGGCCGCGAAATCGACCGCACCGCCCTAGCCCAGTATTTCCTGCACGGCTATTTCCCCTCGCCCCGCAGCGTTTTTGCCGAGATCCGGAAGCTGCCGGCAGCCCATCGCATGGTGATCCGGGACGGCAAGGTGGAAATCGACGCCTATTGGCGGCTTCAGGACCATCTTCTGCCGCCCGGCAAGCCCAGGGTCACGGCCAGGCAGGAAGAGCGGCTGGTCGAGGAACTCTCCCAGAAGCTGCACCAGGCTTGCGTTTCGAGGCTAGTCAGCGACGTCCCCTTGGGCGTGTTCCTGAGCGGCGGACTCGATTCTTCCACTCTCGTGGCGATAATGAGCCGGTTGACGCCCGGGAACGTCAACAGCTTCTCGGTGGCGTTCGAAGAGAAGTCATTTAACGAGGAGCCCTATGCGGATTTTGTGGCCCGGCATTTTCATACTCAGCACCACGTGACGATGGCGAGTGAGTCGAGCCTGCGCGAAGCCCTGAATATTCTAGCCGGCCACCTCGACGAGCCCCTGGCCGACCCGGCGGTCCTCCCGACCTATCTGTTATCGCGATTTGCGCGCCAGCACATCAAAGTGGCTTTGAGCGGCGAGGGCAGCGACGAGCTTTTTGGCGGTTACCCGACCTACATCGGAGCCTGGCTGGCGGGCCATTATCTGCGCCTTCCGCGTTTCCTCCGCCATCAGTTCGTGGCGCGGCTCAAACGATTCCTACCATTGTCCACGGGTGCAGTGCCCCTGGGCTGGTACCTCTTGCAGTTCTTCAATTACGTGGAGATGGCCCCCGCGGAACGACACGCGATCTGGTTCGGAATGACAAGTCCCGAGGGACTGGATCAGCTTTTTGCTCCAGACTGGTGCGGTCCCGAATCTCCCAGCCGGGAAGCCTTGGCGCCACTCGAGCGCATATTGGACGGAGCGACTTTCGAATGTGATCTGGCGGAAATGCCTTACCTCGATTTCCGGCTCTATCTCGAAGATGATCTTCTGGTGAAGGTCGACCGCGCCAGCATGGCCTGTTCCCTCGAAATGCGGACGCCGTTCCTCGATCACCGCCTGGTCGAATTCGCGGCCGGCCTGCCGGCGGAGCTGAAGGTTCGCGGGTTCGAGCTTAAGTACCTGCTTAAGAAAGCAGCCGTAAAGTGGTTGCCGCGCAAAATCGTCTACCGCCAGAAGCGCGGATTCTCCGTGCCCATCAGCCGTTGGATGCGGAGAGAATTGCGTCCCTGGCTGGACGAAGCGCTGGGGGCAGAGAGGTTGAAGCGGCAGGGGCTGTTCAACGCCCCCTATGTCCGCCGGCTGCTCCGAGAACACTGGGGCGAGCGGGCGGACCACAGGAAATTGCTTTGGGCGATGTTCTGTTTCCAGCTTTGGTACGACCGTTGGGGAATCGGGTGATCGGGTGAGCAAAAGTCCGAAAATCAGGAAGACACTTGGCCGGGAGGCTAGGAGAAGAGGCACACATCGGCGCAGCGCTACCGGCCGTTCACCCGATCGCCCGATCACCGGATCACCCGATTCCATCTTCCCGATCACGAGATTCAACGCCAACGAGCAGGCGGTCATCCGGAAGTACCGTACTCCCCGCCAGGTTCAAGCTTTTCTTCGCGACCTGCCTTATAACTGGGAGAAGGGCGGGGAGACGCTGCGGACGTTTCGCGGCGTGGTGCGGCATTGGAGCGCTCATTGTTTGGAGGCCGCCCTTTCGGCGGCGACCATCCTCGAGCAGCACGGCTACCCGCCCTTGCTCCTCGATATCGAGTCCCAAGATAAGTTAGACCACGTTCTCTTCCTATTCCGGCGGCGGGGACGGTGGGGAACGGTGGCGCGCTCGCGCGATGCCGGCCTCCACGGGCGGAAGCCGGTCTTTCGTACCGTTCGCCAATTGGTGATGAGTTACGTTGATCCTTACGTGGACGGGTCGGCCCGAATCATCGGCTATGGCGTGGCTGACTTGCGGACTTTGGTGAAAGGCGACTGGCGGCTGTCAGAGAAAAACGTTTGGGAAG
>Ga0181532_10003558_pt1 | contig 13947 bp, 12 predicted proteins | sample PEATcosm2014_Bin_33_FD_119768 | JGI IMG/M metagenome (GOLD analysis project Ga0181532, IMG submission 119768) | Peatland microbial communities from MTU Mesocosm Facility, Houghton, MI, USA - PEATcosm2014_Bin11_30_metaG | ecosystem: Environmental > Terrestrial > Soil > Wetlands > Peat | place...
TGCACGACATGCTCGAAGAAGGAGTGGAATTGGTGCATGGGCGGGCGATGACCGCCGTGCTCGGCAATGGCAAGGTGGAAGCGTTGCAACTACATCCGGCGCGCTTCTCCGGCGCCATCAACGCCTCTCCGATTACCGTGAATAAGGAAGCTGCACCGGAACGCTTCCACGTCGACAACGTGATCATCGCGGTGGGACAACGAGCCTCGCTCGGCTGGTTGCCGGACGAGTTCAGGAGCGAACGCGGCACCATCAAGATCGACCGTTTCGGACGCCTCGGCAACACCAACTTTTTTGCCGCGGGCGACATCGTACAACTGGGTTCGGGTCAGCCGCTGATGGTGGTGAACGCGGTGGGCGACGGCAAACGTGTTGCATTCAATCTCGACAAAGTGCTGCGCGGCGAATCATTGGAACCGCGGACGATTCCGATCGACGTCATCTTCGATTTGAATCGCATGAATATGACTTATTTCCCACACTTCCCGCGGGTCCACCAGGAAATGCTGCCGTCAACAACCCGGCGCAAAACGCAGCAGGAGGTGATTCAGGCGTTTACTGAAGAGCAGGCAGTCGAGGAGGCCGGCCGCTGCTTCAGTTGCGGCACCTGCAACGCTTGCGACAACTGTTATCTGGTCTGCCCAGAGCCTTGCATTGCTCGTCCGGCGCGCTCGAACGGCATGTATAAGATTCTGGTCGACTACTGCAAGGGCTGCCGCGTGTGCATCGAGGAGTGTCCAACGGGCTGCCTCGAGGGCGTGCCCGAACTCGACTTCGATACCGGCGTGGTGCGCATGGATACGGCCTTCGCCATTTCTCCCGGTCTGCATGGACGACAGGCGGAAGAATTGCGGAATCTGGGCGACCGCGCGGCCAAGAACATCTAGAAGCGGAACATTTAGAATCGGAGTCAATTATGGCAACAATGACCGCAACAAAGAAGACGGTCCGGATCAACGGCTGCGTCGCGTCGGCGCAGGCTGCGAAGTTTGCCGATGTCGATGTGATTGCGGCCTACCCGATCCGGCCTTACACGGCAACGATGATGGCGCTGGCGCAGATGGTGGCCAATGGAGAACTCGACGCCGAATACATCGTGGCCGACAGCGAGCACTCTCAACTAAGCATCGCGCACGGCGCGGCGTCGAGTGGCGCACGCGTGTTCACCGGTAGTTCGGGTGTCGGCGTGCAATTCGCCTATGAGCTTTATTCGCCGATCTCGGGCAGTCGTATGCCGGTGCAGATGATGATTGCCGATCGTACGCTCGATCCCCCGGGCGATTTCGGCTCCGAGCACACCGACGCGCTTTCGACTCGCGATATGGGATGGCTCATGGGCTGGTCGTGCGACGCCCAGGAAGCATTCGACAATCACCTGATCGCCTATCGCATCGGTGAGGATCCGCGCGTGCTTTTGCCGCAGATGGTGTGCCAGGACGGCTTCTTCGTCTCGCACATCACCGGCGACGTCGAGTTGCCTGACTCGGGGCAGGTGAAGGAGTTTTTGCCGCCTTACAAGCATCCGTATCCGCTTGACCCGCGGCATCCGGTATCGCATGGGCCGCAGATCATGCCCGAGCAGGGTCCGCCGCTGCAGTTGGAGCGGGCGCGCGCCATGGAAGAATCGATGGCCGTCATCGAGGAAGTCCACGACGAGTTCGCGAAAATCTTCGGGCGGCGCTACGACCCGTGGCTTGAAGAGTTCATGACCGATGATGCCGAAGTCGTCTTTTTCCTGCAGGGCGCTCACGCGGTGACGGCGCGTTTCGCGATTCAGCACATGCGCGATAAGGGGCTGAAAGTCGGCCTGGTGCGGCTGCGGACGATCAGGCCGTACCCCACCGATCGGGTAAAGGAGGTCCTCAGTAAGTTTAAAGTGGTCGGCGTGATCGAAACCAACATGGGGCTGGGCAGCGTCAGCAGCGGCGGCTCGCTCTATGCTGAAGTCTGCGCCGCTCTCTACGAAAGCGCCAAGCGCCCTCTCGTCCTTTCATTCATGGCGGGCATGGGCGGCGAGGCGATTGTGCTGAAAGAATTTTATTGGATGACCGAGAAGATGAGGGAAGTCCAGAAACGCGGCAAAATAGAAAAGCGCACGCATTGGGTCGGATTCGAAGAGTAAAAGATTTCTTGCGGTGGAATGATGGAGCGCCGGGCGTCCCCGCCCGGCCATGGAGGAGTTGACATGGCAACCATAGAAGTTCAGCGGCAGCTGCTGCCGATTCTCGATAGTCCGAATCAGGGGGCGCGTTTCTACAACCCTGAGTTACCGTCGAGCGAGCCGTTTGTTCCTGGGCATCGCACCTGTGCCGGCTGCGGCCCGTCGATCCAATATCGGATGACGAGCAAGGCGGCGGGCGACAATACCATCCTGGTCGGACCGACCGGATGCATGTATGTCGCGAACAGTTCGTATTTGTGCACGCCCTACAACGTGCCTTGGGCGCACACGCAGATTGGTAGCGCGGGGAGCTTCACCGCCGGTGTCGCCGCCGCCTACGAAGCCATGATCCGCAAGGGCAAGTGGAAAGGCGCCTATCCGAACATTATCTGCGAAGCGGGAGACGGCAGCGCGTCCGACATTGGTCTCGCCTCGATTTCAGGCGCTCTCTATCGCAATCACGACTGCCTGATTATCTGCTACGACAACGAGCAGTACGCGAACACAGGCATCCAGGCATCGTCGCGCACGCCTTATGGCGGCATGACGACTTTCTCCCCTCCCGGCCCGCTGGTTCCGGAGGCGAAAAAACTTTTCCCCAAGGACCTTGCCCGCATGATGGCGGCGGGACATCCCCACTGCTATGTGGCCACCGCGAGCGTGGGCTATCCCATCGACTTGATGAACAAAGTACGCAAGGGACTCAACCACAAGGGCGCGGCTTACCTGATGGTTTACACCCCGTGCCAGAAGGGCTTCGTGTATGAGACGCCACGGTCGATCGACCTTGGGCGGCTGGTCGTCGAGTGCGGCCTCTACCCGATCTGGGAGTGGAATCCCGAGAAGCGTGCGTTTGATTACAGCTTCCGTCCGCAGAACATGCGGCCGGTATCCGAGTACCTGAAATTGCAAGGACGCTTCGGCCACCTCCACGCCGAGCACATTGCTAAATTGCAGAAGTTCGCCAACGAGCAATGGCGGATGATGGACGTGACGCTGCCTGAAGCCTTGATCCAGGCGGCGGATGCGAAGAACCTGGTCAATATGGCGGCGGCGGCAGAAGCCGAGGCCGTGGCGGAGACAGTATGACGACGAACGCTAAAGCAACTCCTCCCGTTCCTCCAGCGCCTGTGCCTCCCGAAGCGCAGGAAAGTTATATCGTCAGCGAAGGCAAGAAACGCGGGTCGACGCGCGACATACGTCCGGAAGCGGCGTTTGACCGCTACTACACCGTCCTGCGCGTGCACGGGGGCGACGCGATTCTCACCGACAACTGGCACACCAATGAAGTGCTGGACCACACGCGCAACAACTTCGAGGGATATACGTTTGCGATGCGCACGCTGGAGGCCTGGGGAGCGATGATCGAGAACGACCACCGCGCCTATTACACGGCCGGCGGCCGAATATGGGTCATGGATCTGGAGCCCTGCGCCGCCAAAAAGCCGCGGCTGCCGGGCGCCGGAACTGGCAAGAAGTAGCGGGCAGTGATATTGCGCCGCATCCTGCTCATCGACGACACGCCGGAGATTGCCGAGCTGTTGACCTTTGCGCTGCGTGACCACGGCTACGAGGTCTTCGCGTCGGGATATACAGTCACCGTTAACGAGCTGGCGACGGAGCAACGCGCCGACGCGCTCGTGCTCGACTGTACCGCCTTCGATATGAGCGAGTCGCTTTTCGACAGCGTGCGTGACCATCCAGATCACGCCGAACTTCCCGTCGTCATCGTCAGTGACACCCCGGAGCAAGCGGAAGCGAGCCTGCGCTCGCGGAAGGCCCGCAGAGTCTTGCTCGTTCCAAAGCCGTTTACCGGTGGGCAAGTGGCAAATGCGCTCGATCAGCTGCTGGAATAAGTATGCCGTTATGGAGCATGGACGAGTGGCAATACCTTGAGCGCGAGGTCGTCACCGACCCGAAGGGCAGGCAGTGGACGGTCGCGCTGATGGACGTGCTGGGTCAGGAGGGCGATCCTGACATGCCCAACAAATTGCTTGAACTGCAGTATTCCTCGGGCCGGTATTTCACGCTTATCTACACGCCTACCGGAGCGCTGCAGCGGGAACGCGGCTACGCCTTATTGTCAGAGGCGGAGGACGCATACAGAAATCTGCTCGTCTCCGTTATCGATGGCAGCGTCGATCCGTCGCAGCCCGTGTTCCGGCAAGACCTCGAAGACTGACCCGGAAGATAGGTTTCACGCTAACTAGGGTTCAGGCATAGTCGCCGAAAATAGCACCACAAATGAGGCAGCGGCCCGCCTGAATCTCGCCGCTGCTGTTTTGCCTAACTAACTTTGTAGTGAATGGGTTGGATTATACTGTCCTCATTCGAGGGCCCGTAGCTCAAGCGGATAGAGCATCGGATTTCTAATCCGAGGGTTGCAGGTTCGATTCCTGCCGGGCCTACCAATCGACCCCTCAAGTTGCGGGGATGGATGGGGCGGTGCGCTCCTTTGTCGAGTATCTCTACGCGCTGGCTTAAAGCAGAGTGAGATGGTCATTATCGATGCTTGCACCTCAGAGCACTTGATGGTGGACGAGATCTCTACAGCGCGGCGACGTATCGGGACCGGACGCTCTCTGGGACAGACGATGCGGTGTGGCGCTAGCGGGAGAGGCGGCTTCGGGATAGTTTCCCGATCGGCGACCACTCATCCAGAAACTCATCTTTTACGCTTCCCAGAACCTCATTTGCGCGGGTATAGTACATCGGGTCGCGCTCGTCGCAGAAGGAGGGTAGGATGCGTTTTCACAGACGCCAACTGCTGCGAACCCTCTCATTTGCTTTTGGCTCGAGCTTCCTCTTGAGCCGGGACCGATTAGGCACCGCGGCGCAGACGGGCGCACAGCCAATGACCTCTCCTCCCGCCACGGGGGCAGTTGTGAGGAATGGGGTCGCTACAGGAGCGGAAATGGAAAAAGTAACGGGAATCGGAGGGCTATTCTTCCGAGCGCACGATCCAAAAGCGTTGGCGAGTTGGTACCAGCAGCACCTGGGAGTCTCGCTCACACCATCGAGTGAGGGCGAACACGCTTGGGAGCAAGAAGCAGGCCCCACGGCTTTCACTCCTTTTCCGGAGACGACCAAGTATTTCGGGGATGCCAACAAGGTCTGGATGGTGAACTTTCGAGTCCGGGATCTCGACAAAATGGCAGCCCAGCTACGAACTGCAGGGATAGAGATTAAGGTTGACCCGGAATCTTATCCCGGCATCGGACGGTTTGCCCGACTGCATGACCCCGAGGGAAATCCAATCGAATTGTGGCAACCTGCATGACCAAGCGCTCCACGCTAGGTTACTAAGCAGTTCAGAGCTGTTTCTGAATTTTTCCTGAGTGACGGGCGAGCGGGAAGTAACCGCAAGGTAAGGTTTGCCGACAGTCCGCCCAGAACCTAAGTCAAAAGCAACAGAGTCAAACCCCGCGGATTGACAAGGTCGCAAGGCCCTGTCCGAGCGGCCAGTACTGGAGTTCCACCAAAACAAGATTCTCCAGACTATCGTAACCTTCTGGGATCTATCCAAGACGAAAAATCGCTGCCATGATTGCCAGGTCTAGTTTCCCTGGGAATAGGGCATGAATCTACAACGCCTAACAAACACGCTGTGTTTTCTTGCAGTCAGCTTGATTCTCGCCGGTTGTGGTGGAACTGGAGGGGGCAGCGCCACCGCGCCCGCCATTGCCAGCCAGCCCGCGAACCAGACGGTTACGGCCGGCCAGACGGCAACGTTCTCGGTGACGGCGGCAGGAACCACACCTTTGACCTACCAGTGGCAGAGGGGCGCGACCACAATTAGCGGTGCGACGTCGCCAAACTATACGACACCGGCGACAACGACGTCCGACAATGGAGCCCAATTCAGCGTGGTGGTGAGCAACTCGCTAGGAAACGCGACCAGCAATGCGGCTATGCTGACGGTCAACCCTGTGGCGGCCGGGGCCACGGATGTTCTGACTTACCACAACGACATTGCGCGCACCGGCCAGAACCTGACGGAAACCATGCTGACCACCAGCAACGTGAATTCGGCGAAGTTCGGCAAGCTTGGCTTCTATTCCGTGGATGGCTTGGTTGACGCCGAGCCACTCTATGCGTCGAGCGTTTCGGTTCCGAGTAACGGCACACATAATCTGTTGATCGTTCCCACCGAGCACGGATCGGTCTATGCTTTCGACGCTGATTCCGGTACGAAGATCTGGCAGATCACAACCTTGAAGAGCGGCGAAACTACTTCCGACAATCGGGGCTGCGGGCAAGTCACTCCTGAAATCGGCGTGACCTCGACGCCGGTGATCGATCGCACGCAGGGTCCGAACGGCGCGATTTATGTGGTCGCTATGTCGAAAGACGGATCGGGCAACTACTACCAGCGGCTGCACGCACTCGACCTCGCGCTGGGAACGGAATTGTTCAGCGGACCGGTCGATATCCAGGCGACTTATCCTGGCACGGGCGACAACACCAACGGTACCAGCGTGGTCTTCGATCCCAAACAATATAAGGAGCGCGCCGCGCTGCTGTTGCTGAATGGCGTCATTTATACAGGCTGGGCTTCGCACTGTGACGATCGGCCCTATACGGGCTGGATCATGGGTTACAGTGAAACCACGTTGGCGCAGACCAGCGTGCTCAACATCACGCCTAACGGCAACGATGGCGCCATCTGGATGGCGGGAGCCGGGCTTGCTGCCGACAGTTCGGGCAACATTTATTTTCTCGATGCGAATGGAGACTTTGACACCACGGTGAACGCGCAGGGTTTCCCCAGCGACGGCGACTATGGCAACGCCTTCATGAAGCTCTCAACTACCGGCAATCAACTGGCCGTGGCCGACTATTTCGAGATGGACAACGAGGCATCGGAGAATGGCAGCGACACCGACCTCGGTTCCGGGGGCACGATTGTGCTGCCCGACCTCAGTGACGGCGCGGGTCATACCCTGCATCTGGCGGTCGGAGCCGGCAAAGACAGCAACCTGTACGTGGTGAATCGCGACTCCATGGGCAAGTTCAGCTCCAATAACAGCAGCATTTATCAGGAGCTCGCGGGAGCGTTGCCGGGAGGGGTTTGGGCGATGCCCGCGTATTTCAACAACACGGTTTACTACGGATCGGTGGGCAGCCCGATCCAGGCGTTCACCATTACCAACGCGAAACTGTCGACCAGCGCAACCGCGCAAACCAGCAACAGCTTCGCTTATCCGGGGACAACGCCCAGCGTGTCGGCGAATGGCACGAGCAACGGAATCGTCTGGGCGGTGGAGAATACCAACCCCGCGGTGCTGCATGCCTATAATGCCAGCACCCTCACCGAGGTCTATAACAGCAACCAGGCCAGCGGCGGCCGCGATCAGTTCGGCGCCGGCAACAAGTTCATCACGCCGATGATCGTGAACGGCAAGGTCTTCGTGGGAACAACAAATGGTGTGGCCGTGTTCGGGCTGCTGCCTTGATGTACGGAGAGGCCTGCGTTGCTTCCCCACTGCTACAGATTTTCCTACTCATCTGATCCTGGAATTGGGGCGCTATGCCCGCGCGGCTTGAGCTAAATGCAGCGCTCTGTGCGCGCGTGGGCAAGATCATCCATCAGCGGCAACCCAGCTCAGGCTATTATTCTGAAATGTGACTGGAATCCCGAACACAGACACCAAGACCCGGCTTCGGACGAGCTTCCTCCGATCCTTTATTCGATGGTTCGTCATCGGCGTGGCGCTTGTTTGGTCGCTTGCGACGCTGATCCTGGTGGCCGCCCGGTGGATCGATCCACCGACAACCGCGGTGCACATGCAGCGCCGCCTGCAGGCCTGGATTCACCACAGGCCGTATCGCGAACGCTACAACTTCATTCCACTCAGCCAGATCTCGCCCGATCTCCAGCACGCTGTAATCGCCGCAGAGGACGCGCACTTCTACCAGCACCATGGATTCGATTGGCACGAGATCGAAATCGCTGCCGAAGAGGATTTGGAAGGCGAGCGCACTCGCGGAGCTTCCACCATCACTCAGCAACTCGTAAAAAACCTGTTCTTCGGAACCGGCCGCTCTTTCCTCCGCAAGGGTGCAGAGGTGACACTGGTACCGGTGGCCGAATTCGTTCTCGGCAAACGGCGCATTCTGGAGATCTATCTCAACGTGGTCGAATGGGGCCCTGGTATTTATGGTGCGGAGTCGGCGTGTCGTTACTACGACGAAACCGCGGCCCGGAATATCGGCCGGCAACAGGCGGCACGGCTGGCTGCAATTCTGCCGGCTCCGCTGAAGCGACGACCGGAGCGCATGAATAACTACAGCGCGATTATCCTTAAGCGGATGGGCCAAATGGGTTGGTAATCGTGGCTAACATCCGGTGCGGCGGCTTTTATTTCTCGCGCTGCAACCGGCATCGGCGGTTTTGGAACTATCGCAGGCAAGAGCGCTCACGGAGGCGGTGACGACTATCTATCCCCGCGCTCGGGGGATACAATAGTGTCATCATGAGCACTCTTGAATATACTTCGGTTGTTGATGTTTGTGCCAGAGTCAAGCGGTTAGGGTACCAAGTCTCCGGGCGAGTCCGGCTCTACGGTGAAGAATTAGAGGTTGTTTCCGACCCTTTCCCCGAGGCCGATGGCGTCGCAGTTCAGGTGAAAAGCAGGAAAAATCCCACCGTACGGGTCATGCGACTCCCTGCGATCGTTCTCCATAGTCTTAAGGGTAGAAAAGTGGCGAAAATAGCCTAACGCGATCTTCCACGACTTTCTGCTAGTTGGCATGCGCCGAGCATTCGCTACCCGACAGGTATTTCACGGCGAATCGCGAGGGCCATGCTGGGAAATACCTTCTTGACGCCTCTCGGCGTCCCGGTGCCAGCTTGTGTTGAGAGCGCAGTGAGCAGAATCCTTCCAAAAATCCGACGATCTCTGCCAGAGAGCTCGCTTCGCTAACGGTCACATTGATGGGTGACTAAGATCACTGAATCAAAATACTCTGCGGGCGATAACGGTATGGTTACATCCCGGAATGTTTATCGGTCGGAAGGTTGTTGGAACCACGGGATACAGGCGGAGCGGATAGAAACCGGTTATCGTGCAACTTATAATGCATTAATTCTTAGTCTCACCTGTTTGGAGCGCGCAACCGTTGGCTTCGTGCTCAGCTCTTCCTGAACCCTCTGCGACTCGACGGATAGAACACCACTAAGCGCGAGCCTAAGTCCGCCCAAAGTACACGGGGTAATGCCGTACTCAGGAAGGCTTTCATGTCCAAGCATCCAACCATTGCAGAACACCTGGAGGCTAGCGGAGTCTCCCGAAGAAGCTTCCTCCAGTTATGCAGCATGTTGATGGTCACCGCGCCGGTGGGACTGGCGCTTACCAGCAAGGGCTCGGTCTTGCAAGTAGCGGAGGCGATCGGCAAGACCAAGCGGCCCTCGGTGATTTGGCTGCATTTCCAGGATTGCACCGGATGCACCGAGACTCTGCTGCGCACCTCGGCTCCCGATGTTGCTCACCTGATCCTCGACGTGATCTCTCTTGACTACCACGAAACCTTGATGGCAGCGTCGGGCGCACAGGCGGAAGCGGCGTTGCGCTCCGCCATCGCGGACAACGCCGGCAAATATGTGCTGGTGGTGGAAGGCGCGATTCCGACGCGGGACAACGGGGTCTACATGGAACTGGGCGGCAGGCCGGGAGTTCAGGTGGTGAGGGAAGTTGCCGCTCAGGCCGGCGCGGTGATCGCCATAGGCTCCTGCGCATCATGGGGCGGCGTGCCGTCGGCCGATCCAAATCCTACGGGCGCGGTGGGCGTCGATTATGTCGTGTCGGGCAAACCGATCGTGAACTTGCCCGGTTGCCCGCCCAATCCTTACAACCTGCTGGCTCTGGTTCTGGAATACGTCACCATGGGCAGGCTGCCGGAACTGGACGAATTCAACCGTCCGAAGTTCGCCTACGAGCGCGTGATCCACGAGAATTGCCCGCGCCGGGCGCACTTTGATGCCGGCCGGTTTGCGGCCGCATTCGGCGATGAAGGGCACCGCAAGGGCTGGTGCCTCTACAAGCTCGGCTGCAAGGGACCGATCACTCATGCCGCCTGCGCCACCCGCCATTTCAATGAGATTCCGGGGGTGTGGCCGATCGGCATAGGGGCTCCTTGTGTGGGCTGCACGGAAAAGGGTGTGGTGTGGCGAATAGGCACGTTCGAAACTGTCCCGATTCATCTGGCGACTCCGCCCGATACCTACCCGCCGATTTACAGCGCCGCTGGAGGAATCAAGGTAGGCGCGGCGGCATTGGTGGGCGCGGTGGCCGGAGCAGTCGGCGGCGCTACCTGGGTCGCCGCGCAGCGTTTCCAGAGCAGCGCCGAGGCCGGCGTGACGCGAGTGAATGTCGATCGTGAGCACGCGGAAAAACTCAAAGCGTCCGCCGCGAAGCCGGTCTTTAATCCAGACGACAAGCCAGGCCGCAAGCCAGAAGACAAGAAAGAGGACTGATGTGGCCATCACTCGGCGAGAACTGATTTCCAGCGTCGCCAAAGCCGGAGTGCCGGCTGCCGTGGCCATGACCGTCGGCGCCGGAAGCCTGCACGCGGAGACGGAGAGCATACCGATTCCGAGCGCCGCCGTCGGATTGCTCTATGACGCCAGCATCTGCATCGGCTGCAAAGCCTGCGTGTCAGCCTGCTCCGAGGCGAACGATACGCCCGCCGATACCCGCGGCGATGCCCTGCACCAGGCGCCGTCCGACCTCAACGATCTCACGCGCAACATTATCAAGCTCTACAAACCAGAGGACGGATCGCGTTCCTCTTTCGTGAAGCGCCAGTGCATGCACTGCCTCGATCCCGCGTGCGCCGCCGGATGTCCCTTCCAGGCTCTGCACAAAGATCCCGAAACCGGCATCGTCAGTTGGACGGCCGAGGAATGTATCGGCTGCCGCTATTGCACCATCACTTGTCCCTATCACGTGCCGCGTTTTCAGTGGAAGGGGTTCAATCCGCGCGTGACCAAGTGCGAGCTGTGCAGCCACCGGCTGGAGAAAGGCCTGGAACCGGGATGCAGCAGCGTGTGTCCTACGGGCGCTGTGATCTTTGGTCCGCGCACCGTCTTGTTGGCGGAAGCCAAACGGCGCATTCACAAGAATCCCGGCCGCTACTATCAGGAGCGCGTCTACGGGGAAACCGATAATGGCGGCACGCAATGTCTCTACCTCTCGCGCGTCTCCTTCGAAAAACTGGGCCTGCCTGAACTCGGGCCGGAGTCGGTGCCCGCCAGAACCCTGCGTTGGCAGCGACGCCTTTATCAATACTTCGCGCTGCCTGCGCTGTTGTATGTCGGATTAGTGCAGGTAATTCGCCGGCGGCTGAAGGGACATGAGCAGGAAGCGCACGAACGCGAGAAAGAAACCGGCTTGAGGGCCCAACTGTGAGGGCGCAACTTTATGGCGATGAGCGTGAGGCGACGAGCATGAGGCAAACAGCATGAGCACTGCAACCATCGGTAACGCGCCGGGCACAATCAACGAGGGTCGCTGGGAGCGGGCTGTGCCGGTTTACGGCTTTCCCGTAGTGAACGGGTTCTTTCTCGTGCTGGTGGCCATGACTTTGCTGGCGTTTGCGCTGACCGCGTATCGCGAACTGGCGGGTCTCGGCCCAGTCAGCGGCATGAACGATGCGTATGGCTGGGGGATCTGGAAGACGTTCAACGTGATGGTGCTGACGGGGTTGGGTTCGGGCGCATTCGCCGTCGGAATTGCCGCGTGGCTGTTCAAGCGCAAGCGCCTGCATGCGCTGATGCGGATGGCCCTGCTGACCAGCTTCCTGGCGTATGCATGTGGCCTTCTTTTGCTGGGCATCGACGCCGGGCGCCCGTGGAATTTCTATTGGATTGTTTTCCCGTGGAAATGGAATATGCACTCGCCGCTGGCGGAGGTGGCGATTTGCATGTCGATTTACGCCATGATCCCGCTGGCACTGGAAAATATTCCGGTGGTGCTGGAGCGTCTCTGGTACTTTGATTCCCGCCTGCGTCCTGGTGTGGAGCGCATGGAACGCGGGCTGCACAAATTCTTCCCCTGGATCATCGCGGCAGCCTACTTGTTGCCCGGCATGCACCAATCGTCTTTGGGCGCATTGATGCTGCTGGCGGGAGAACGAGTCCACCCTTTGTGGCAGACACCGTTTCTGCCCTTGCTCTACCTGGGCGCGGCCACTTTCATGTCTTTCGGGTGCGTCGCCGGAACCACCATGTTATGTTGCGTGGTGTGGAAGCGAGTCATGGACATGGAGGTTCTTGACGAAGCCGCCCGCATCACCGCGTGGCTTATTTTCGGCTGGCTCGCTCTGCGCCTGCTGGACATCCTCTTTCGCGGTGCGTTCGGTACCGCCTTCCATGCCGACCGTTTTGCGGGCGTGTTCTGGCTCGAGACTCTGCTCGTTTCCGTCGGCGGCTGGATGCTTTACCGTTCCGTGCGGAACCACGACACGCGCATGATGTTTTTGGGTTACGTCCTGAGTTCTGCGGGAGGCATGATCTACCGCTTCAGCCCCACGACTTTAGCTTTTCGGCCCAACCCCGAGTCGCTGTATTTTCCGTCGACCATCGAAGTCCTGGTCGCGCTGGGTTTCATTTGCATGGGTGTCGCGGCGTTTCTTCTGGTGGTCAAGCGCTTTGGGATTCTTCCAGCGCCGATCCAGGAATGGCACGACATGGCGAGCTACTTCCGGTTCCGCAGACCGTACATCCGCTGGACCGGTTATTTCAAGTATGGATTTTTCGGCGAAAACGAACCAACAGACTCCGACTAACAGCAGGCTCTATGGCAAAGCGAATCACGATTGACCCCATCACCAGAATTGAAGGCCACCTTCGCATCGACGTCGAAGTGGACAACAATGCCGTCAGCAACGCATGGGCTTCTTGCACCATGTGGCGCGGCATCGAGAATATTCTTCGCGGCCGCGATCCACGCGACGCATGGCTCTTCACTCAGCGCTTTTGCGGTGTGTGTACGACGGTGCACGCCATGGCCAGCGTGCGCGCGGTGGAAGATGCCTTGAAGCTCGAAGTGCCGCTCAACGCCCAGTACATTCGCAATCTCATCCTGATCGCGCATGCTTTGCACGACCACATCGTCCACTTCTATCAATTGTCGGCGCTGGATTGGGTGGATATTCTGCAGATCCCCAAGGCCGATCCGGCAGCGACGGCAAAATTGGCCGAGAGTCTTTCGCCCTGGACGCGCAATTCCCGAAACGAGTTCAAGGCGGCGCAAGACCGGGTGAATGCGGTTGCCAGCAGCGGCCAGCTCGGAATTTTCATGAATGGCTATTGGGGCCATCCGGCGATGCGGCTTTCTCCGGAGGTGAACCTGCTGGCCTTTTCGCATTACGTGCAGGCACTGGAGTATCAGCGCAAAGCTCTGCAGGTGGTCGGAATCCTGGGAGGGAAGACGCCGCACATTCAGAACCTGACGGTTGGAGGAGTGGCCAATGCCATCGACCTGGACAGCACCAGCGCTCTCGGCATGGCTGGCCTGGAGATGATCCGCGTGCTGCTGGACGAGGTTGTGCAATTCATCAACCAGGTCTACTTCGTCGACGTCTGCGCCCTCGCCGCCATGTATCCCGAGTGGTTCAAGATTGGCAAGGGTGTAACCAACTACCTTGCCGTGCCCGATCTGCCGCTGGACAGCGCGGGCACAGCTTACGATCTTCCCGGCGGCACCATCATGAATGGAAACATCGCCGGCGTGCATCCGTTCAAGACCGCATCGGACAAGGAGTTTCGCGATGCGGTCAGCGAA
>Ga0181532_10003559_pt1 | contig 13945 bp, 13 predicted proteins | sample PEATcosm2014_Bin_33_FD_119768 | JGI IMG/M metagenome (GOLD analysis project Ga0181532, IMG submission 119768) | Peatland microbial communities from MTU Mesocosm Facility, Houghton, MI, USA - PEATcosm2014_Bin11_30_metaG | ecosystem: Environmental > Terrestrial > Soil > Wetlands > Peat | place...
CTGAGCTCACCTCACCCAGCCGGGGTGAAACCGGAGGCGGCGCGCCGCCGGTGGTTAGCCCCTGCGGCCCGCTCCCGAGCGTCCCCGCGACCCGGCCGCGCCGCTCGCTACGGGCGCTGCGGCACCGCTCGGAAAGCTCACCCAGCTGGGGTGACGCCCCGGGGACACGCGCCCGGTGTACTGCCTACCGGGGCGCGTGCACGCGGCGGCCGGGGGGGTCATCGCGTGCACGCTGCCTCGGCCACGTCCGTATCGAGGAAGCGCCGGGTGGCGCGTCCGCAGCAGCCAAGGAGAACGCTCATGCCCGCAGAAACCCCGGTACTCGACACGCTCACCGACATGACGACCGCATCCGCCGACCACAGCTACCTCGGGTCGCGCGACATGATGCTCGCCAGGCTCGCCGCGCTGATCGCGGTCGACGCGCCGCCTGCCTCGTACCTGGCCAACGCCGGGGCCGCGGCTGACAACGGGATTACCGCGGAGGACCTTCAGGGGATCATGATCGCCGTGGCTCCAGTCGTCGGCACCGCCAAGGTGGTCTCGGCCGGCGGCAACCTGTTCAAGGCCCTCGGCTTCGCGATCGCCGTGGCTGACGAGAACGGCCAGGCCTAGCCGCCGACCGGGCGAGCACCGGCCGCTGACCTCCGGCGCGGGGTCAGCGGCCGGCGGGGTCAGCGGCTGGCGGGGTCAGCGGCTGGCGGGGTCAGCGGCCGGGACGTCACGTCCGCGGAGTTAGCGGCCGCAGGCGAGAAGCTACTTCGGCGGCCGGATCGGCGGAATGACCTTGGTCGAATGCCGGCGGGGACCTGACCACAGCGACGGAACGGCGTCGATGGCGTAGGCGAGCGCATAGGCCGGCTGCTCGTAGTTGACCCGCCAGCCGACGAAGTCTGGCCAAGCCTCGGCCGGATCGCGCTCGATGGGGAAGTTAACCTCGCGCATCCGGTCGACGGCATTGAGGAAGTCCTGGTAGCTGACCGAAATGCCCGTCGCTGGATCGGGTTTATCCGGAATGTCAATGTTCAGGGCCTGAGCGATATCCCTGAAGCACGAGAAACCGCTGCGCAGGCAAAGCCTGGCCGGCACCGTCGGCGCCATCTTCGGTGACAGCGCGAGGATCAGGGCGGCCGAATCGAGGACCGCGAGCAGCGCGGTGACCCACGAGGACAGCGGTCGCGGCGAGCGGAATCGCACCAGCGGAAGGTAGGTGGTGTGGCTCTCCGCGACGTCGGCCGCCCAGCGCTCCCACTCCGCGTAGAGGTCGGGCAGGGTATCGATGGTCGACACCCCGGAGCCCAGCGCGTAGTGAGTCCTGGCCAGCAGTTCGGGACCCCACGAAGGGACGCCGGCCCGCGCGTTGAGCAGCGCGATGTCAGTCTCGCGGCGATTGAACTCCGAGTACAGGGTCGGCAGGTAGGCGATCTGCAGGGTGACCGTGACGATCCCGGTCAGCGAGGCGAAGTCGATGATCGTCCGCTCCCCGGCGCCCCGGGCCGTGTCGCTGCCGATCTGCCACAGGCCCGGGCCGGCGGTGGCGAAGGCGGCGGTTATCCCGCCGGAGACGAGCGGCCACAGCAGTAGCGCGAAGCCGACGAAGAAGAACCCCAGCCAGGCGATCAGCTGGAGGATCAGTAGCGCGGCGGCCTGCGCGGCCAGCCACCTGTCGCGTTGCCTGTAGTCCTTGATCGTGCTGGCGACCAGCTGGAATGTCCAGTTGACGCCGACATCAACCATGTTGGTCAGCCGGCTTCCCGATGGCCGGGGCACGATCAGCGTGCCGATGACGCTTCCGGCGGTCACCACCACGATCAGCCCGCCGACCACGGCGGCTACCGCGCGTGCGGCCAGTGGCACCACGTTTGGTCCCCCCTGCCGTTCGAGGGTCGAAGGCGAAGCCACGAGTATGCCAGGCAGCCCGGAACGTACCATGGACCCGGTGCCGAGACATATCGCGTTCGAGCGGCTGTACAACTTCAGGGATGCGGGCGGCTACCGCACCGGGGACGGCCGCAGCGTGCGATACGCGCGGCTCTACCGGTCGGACTCACTCGGCAAGCTGAGCGCCCGGGACTGGGATCAGTTCCGCAGCCTCGGGGTGCGCATGGTGATCGACCTCCGCCATCGGCACGAGGTCGAGGCACGCGGCCGGATCCCCGACAGCGACGGAATCAGGTATCACAACATCAGCATCGAGCACCGGCCCTACGACCAGGCTGCGCTCAGTCCCGCGATCGAACCCGCACGGTTCCTGGCCGACCGGTACGCCGAGCTCACCGAAGACGGGGGCGCCGAGATCCGGCAGGTGCTGGAGCTGCTGGCCGCCGATGGCGGCGCCCCGGTGGTGATCCACTGCGCGGCGGGCAAGGATCGCACCGGGGTGCTGACCGCGCTGATCCTGGCACTGCTGGGGGTGGCCGATGACGACATCGTCGCCGACTATGCCAGGACCGGGCTGGTGACCGACCGCCTGATCGCCGAATGGCGGGCTCACAACGGCGGGGAAATGCCCAGCTGGCCAGCCTTCGGGCAGGCACCCGCCGGCGCTATGCGGCTCTTCCTGGCCGGCCTGACCACCGGGTACGGCAGCGTCCTTGATGCCGCGTCCGCTCGGCTCGGCGTCGGCGACAGCCTGGTCGAAGCGCTGCGAAACCAGTTCCTGACCTAGTAACCGTCATAGCGGCTAGTCACCGCCACAGCGGCTGGTGACCGCCATGGCGGCTAGTGACGGCCACAGCGGCTAGTGACGGCCAGAGCGGACACGTTCCGGACGGCTAGCCGCCCGCGGAGCGGCCCGCCCCGCCTGATCGGCTCGCCCCGCAGCGCCCGGCAGACGGCGCACGGGCGCATCGGCGGCGATAATGGCGCCGGGGCCCTGCGACACAGGAGGCGCGGCAGCGTGACCGAAGGCTGGGGGTACACCGGCAGTCCGCATTCGCAGCCTGCCGACGGGACGGTGACGCTGGTCGAGGGCGTCACGTTCTGCATCTGCGACACCGGCGGTGACATCGGTCCCGGGGCCGAGCGCGGCCTGTTCTACCGGGACACCAGATTCCTGAGCCGTTTCGAGCTGGCGGTCGACGGCCAGCGGCTCGACCCTCTCACCATGTCCTGTCCCAATCGCTACACCGGCGTGTTCATCGCCAGGCGGCCGCCCCAGGCCGGTGCTGCGGATAGCACGCTGCTGGTGGTGCGCCGCCGGTACGTCGGCAACGGCATGATGGAAGAGATCACGCTGCGTAATCTGGGCCGGGAGAACGCCGGCGTGATCCTGACCCTGACCGTCGAGGCGGACTTCGCCGGGCTTTTCGAGGTCAAGGAGGACCGGGTCCGGGTCCGGGAGGCGACTGAGGTCGTCACCGACGGCGCCGCCCTGCGGCTGATCTACCGGCACGGCACCGGGTCCCGCGCGGTCACCGTGTCCGGTACCGCCGATCCGGTCGTAACCAGCCAGCAGGTGGTCTGGCGGCCGATCCTGGCGCCGCGCAGTGAGTGGACGGCGACCGTGCAGGTGCTCCCGGCGGTGGACGGAGTCGACGTGCCGCCCAGATACCACCCCGGGCAGCCGGTCGAGGCCAGTGGCCCCGCCACCCGGCTGGCGGAATGGCGGCAGGCCACCCCGGCCGTCAGCACCCCGGATGACCGGCTCACCGCGATGCTCGCGGTCTGCGCCGAGGATCTGGGCGCGCTGCGGATCTTCGACGGGGACGGCCCGGACCGCAGCGTCGTCGCGGCGGGCGCGCCGTGGTTCATGACGCTGTTCGGCCGCGATGCCCTGCTCACCAGCTGGATGCTGATCCCGCTCGATCCAAGCCTGGCGCTGGGCACCCTGCATACCCTGGCCGCGCTGCAGGGCAGCAAGACCGACCCGCTGACCGAGGAAGAGCCCGGCCGCATCCTGCACGAGGTGCGCTCCGGCCTGGACAGCGGATACGCGCTGGGCGGCGGCGACGTCTATTACGGCAGCAGCGATGCCACCCCGCTGTTCGTCATGCTGCTGGGCGAGCTGCGCCGCTGGGGAGTGGCCCGCGGCGAAGTGGACGCGCTGCTGCCGCACGCTGACCGGGCGCTGGCCTGGATCGAGCAGTACGGCGACTGTGACGGTGACGGGTTTGTCGAGTACCAGCGGGCCACCGACCATGGTCTGGCCAACCAGGGCTGGAAGGATTCCTTCGACGCGATCAGTTTCGCCACCGGGATCCTGGCCGAGCCGCCGATCGCGCTGGCCGAGGTGCAGGGCTACGTCTACGCCGCCTACGTGGCCCGGGCCCACTTCGCCAGGGAAGCCGGCGAGGTGGACGTGGCCGAGCACTGGGCGCAGGCGGCCGCCAAGCTCAAGCGCCGCTTCAATGAAGCCTTCTGGCTACCTGATCGCGGCTATTACGCGCTCGCGCTGGACCGGGAAAAGCGCCCGGTTGACGCGCTGGCGTCCAATATGGGGCATTGCCTGTGGACCGGCGTGGTCGATGAGGATAAGGCGGCCGCCGTCGCCGCCCACCTGGTCGGGCCGGACATGTTCACTGGCTTCGGGGTGCGCACGCTGGCCGAGACGATGGCCCGTTATAACCCGATGAGCTACCACAACGGGTCGGTCTGGCCGCACGACAACGCCATAATCGCGGCTGGCCTGATGCGCTACGGCGAGGTCGATGCGGCGCAGCGGGTCGCCACCGCCATCTTCGACGCGGGGGAGAGCTTCGCCGGGCGACTGCCCGAGCTGTACTGCGGGTTCGACCGCTCCGAGTTCCGCGAGCCGGTGCCCTATCCGACCGCCTGCTCGCCGCAGGCGTGGGCCGCTGCCGCCCCGCTGTACCTGCTGCGTACCTTGCTGCGCTTTGACCCATGGATCCCGTTCGGGCGGGTCTGGTGCTCGCCCGCGGTGCCCGAGCGGTACCTGCCGCTGCGGATCGCCCGGCTGCATCTGGCGGGTGAGGCGCTGACCCTGGACGTGCGGGAAAACGCCTGGACGCTGGGCGGGCTGCCCCGCGGCATCGAGTTGATTCGCAAACCGCGCCGGCCGCTGACCGCGGGCACGCCGCCGCACCTGACCAAGAAGGCCACCAACATATTGACGCAGATGTAATTTCCAGCCCAGATGTAATTTCTTCTTAACCTTCCGGGCATAATTTCGCTTCCCACCGAGGAACAGGACGTCTCGCTGTATTCGGTCTGCCGAATCGCGGGAATGATCGCCAGCGTGACAGGCGAATATACGCGGCCTGGACTAGTGCGATGCTGTTACTACGTCCGGCCCGGCAGGCGGCAGGTACGGTCACTCCCGTCGCGAAATAGGCCGGGTTTGGCAAGTAGTAACCAGGCTGGTCGGCAAAGGGGGGCACGCTGTCCGGCGCAAGCCGGGGGCCCGCCCTGTATGACCGCATCGCCGGGCCTGACGCCGGGGGCTATGCCTCGCGGGATCGGGTGGATAACCCGGGCCCGCCGGGCTCAGCAAATCGGATGCCAGGAGCCGCACCGCCAACGACACCGATAAGGAGGCATCTAGTGAGCGTGCCAACCTCGACGCTCTTGCGAACGCCAGAGGTGGCCGCCACCCCCCAGCGGCTGCACATAGCGATGATCGCCCCGCCTTACTTCGACGTCCCGCCGGCAGCGTACGGCGGGGTCGAGGCAGTAGTGGCCGACCTGGTCGACGCGCTCGTCGGCCGGGGTCATCAGGTCACTCTGATCGGCGCCGGACACCATGCCACCCGCGCGCAGCGGTTCCTCGCCAGCTATGAGGTCGGTCCGGCGGACCGGCTGGGCGAGCCGCTGCCCGAGGTCACGCACGCGGCTCAGGTGGCCCGGCTGCTCGAAAGGCTCGATGTCGATGTGGTGCATGACCACACACTGGCCGGCCCGCTGCTCGCCCGCAGGCGGCCGACCCCGACTGTGGTGACGGTGCATGGCCCGGCGTCAGGTGACCCGGGCGACTATTACCAGGCGCTCGGCGAGACCGTCCGCTTCGTCGCCATCTCTGACGCGCAGCGCGCGACGGCTCCGGGCCTGCCCTGGGCCGCGACCGTGCACAACGCGATCCGTGCCGACACCTTCCCGTTCCGCGCCGATAAGGAGGACTTCGCGTTCTTTCTCGGCCGGTTCTGCGCGGACAAGGCACCGCACCTGGCGATCGAGGCGGCCCGCGCCGCCGGGATGCCGATCGTGCTGGCGGGCAAGTGCACCGAACCGCCCGAGCGCGCGTACTTCGCGCGCGAGATCGAGCCGAGGCTCGGCCCGGACACGACAATATTCGGGGTCGCCGACGCGGCGGCGAAGCGGGATCTGCTGTCCCGGGCGGCCTGCTTGCTGTTCCCGATCCGCTGGGAGGAGCCGTTCGGCCTGGTCGTGATCGAGGCCATGGCCTGCGGCACGCCGGTGGTGGCGCTGCGCCGCGGCGCCGTGCCCGAGCTCATCGTCCCTGGGCAGACCGGCATGATCGTCGACCGCCCGGACCAGATGCCGGCCGCCATCGCCGCGGCCCGGCGCCTCGACCCTGGCCTATGCCGCAAGCACGTCGAGGCGAACTTCACCACCGACGGCATGGCCGCTGGTTATGAAGCGGCCTACCGGCAGACCATGGCCGAGATCACTAGTCCGCGAATCCTGTTGCGCGAGAGCGAAGGACGCGACCTCCAGTCAGCGGCCGACGCGGCGGCCGTCGATGACCTGCTCGCGCTCAGCGACGACGCGCGGCGGGTCGGCAGGTAACCACCGGGCTGCCGCCGGCCTCGGCGGCGGACCCGCGGGCATGCAGTCAGCGGCCGGCCCGGCGCTGGCTGCATGCCCGTTCACGGCGAGGATCCCGGTGGGGTCCGACGGATCTAATGGCCGGTCAGGCCGGTGATGGTGAGGGCCAGGAAGAAGACGATCACGATCTCGCTCACCACCCAGGAGTTCCGGTTCATCCAGTCCCGGACTCGGGGAAGGATCACGGCGGCCCGCTGGCCGGCCGCGGCCGTCAGCAGCACCGGGACCGCCAGCAGCACCAGGGTGAAGGCTACGAAAACCGAGGTGTGCCACCAGGGTCCGCCATGGCCGGCGACGTGCGTCCCCACGGCTATCGACGTAAGGATGTCCGAAGGGAAGACCCCGAGCAGCAGGAATCCGAGCGTGAACGACAGTGATACGGACGCGTTTTGGAGCTTGCCCATCCAGCTGGGCGGATCAGATCGGCCGCGCCGCCGTAGCACCGCGGCGGCCAGGATAACCAGCAGCACGACCACGGCGATATCGATCCCGTTGTGCACCGGGGAATGGCCGGTACCGCCTGCGGCCGCCCCGGCCAGCCGGGTGACCACATAGGCGAGCGTGGTGACCAGCGAGATGGACACGGCCGCGCCGCCGATGAAGGCGGCCGAGTTCCGCGCCCAGTGCCGGCTGGTGGCGAGAAAGATGGCACTGACGATCTGCGGGCCCGCAACCATGACGACTATCAGCGGCAGGACCGGCAGAAGACGACTCACCCGCCCCCCTCAGTGCACTGCCTGGCCATGCCACGAAGCCTTAACGGGTTCCCTTGGGCCCACCTCATCTGCGCCGGGTGATCCTCGCCTGGGACACGGCGAGGGGCGGCCACCAGGGAGGACCGGGCGGAGCCGAGCGGGCGTGGACGCGAGCTGGACATCTACACGCCGGCTTCAGCCGAGGGGAGCGTGCTGGTTTCAGCCGAGGAGGAGCCTGTCGGCCTCGATGCCGTCGGCGAAGATCGCCCCACCAGAGGGCCGAGCGCTCCCGCGCTCAGGCCAGCGCCAGGAAGAGCCTCTCCAGCTCGGCTTCGGTCATCGGCGCATCGCTGTCCGTTGCGAGGCACTGCCGCATCCCGCTGGCCACGATCTTGAATCCAGCCCGGTCCAGCGCCCGGGATACGGCAGCTAGCTGGGTCACGACATCTTTACAGTCGCGACCTGATTCGATCATGGCGATTACCCCGGCCAGCTGGCCCTGGGCCCGGCGGAGCCGGTTGAGCACCGCGCCGATCGCGTCGTCGTCTATCTGCATCAGCCGCCTCTTATGGGTCAGGTATAACGTATGTACCCCACGGGGTATCTTAATGCACTGTGCCGCAGGCCCGGCCGGTTAGCGCGTCAGCTGAGTTCGATGTGCACGGCTGGCGGGTGCTGCACGGTGTTGTGCACTGTGCAGTGGGAGGCCACGGCGAGCAAGGCGGCTCGCCGCTCCGCTGGAACGCCAGCAGGCACGGCGATCCGCAACCGCACGGCGGCGACCCGGGCCGGCCGGTCAGCGGCCATCGTGAAGTCTGCGGAGACGGACAATCCGTGCCGGTCCAGGCCATGCCGTTGCAGGAACCGCCCGGCGTAGAACGCCACGCACGAGGCGAGCGAACCGACGAACATCTCCGTAGGCGTGGCCGCGGTGTCGGCGCCGCCTGCGTCGATCGGCTGGTCGACGAGCACGGTGTGCCCGCGCGTGACAATCGTGTAGGAGTCACCGTCAGCGTGCGTCACGGCCAGCTGCCCGGCGGGCATGCGGGGCGGCCTGTCCGGATGCTCAGCGGCGGCGGCCTCAGCGAGCAGCGCTCCGGCCAGTTGCCGCGCCTCAGCAGTGGTGAACGTCACCCAGGTGCCGTCACCGCAGCCCGGGCAGGCGCCGATGTCGACGCTGACCCGCAGGGCGGACCACTGCGAGTCCCCGAGAATCATGGTCCCGACCCGCACCTGGCGCCCGCACCCGGTCTCGAAGCTCCGGGCGCCTACCGTCGGCTGCTCCACTGCTGTCATGGACCTGCTCCTCTCCCGCTGCCCCGCTGCTCCGGCCTAGATACCCCTATGGGTATTCTACCAGTATCGCGGGACTGGTATTTCCCTGGCTGGGGAGCGGCCTGGCGCCAGCGCCCGGGCCTGGGCCGCAAGTTCCGGCCCTGAAGCTGGCGTCCGGGAAGCACTGCCTCTGGAAGGCCCGCCCCGGGTACGTCAGGCTGCGTGTCGCCAAGCCGTGGCGCTGGCGCTCCGGGTGCGGGCATAGCCTGTGCCCGTGCTTTCCCACCAGCTGGTGTTCCTGCATGGTCAGCCAGGCTCCGGCGCGGACTGGGAACAGGTGCTGGCCCGGCTGCCGGCCCGGATGCCTGCCATCGCGGCGGACCGGCCCGGCTATGGTTCGAGCCAGCTGGCGGCGGGCGGTTTTGCCGAGGGAGCGCGCACGGTGCTCCTGGAACTGGACGCCCGCGGGATCAGCCAGGCGGTGCTGGTCGGGCATTCATACGGCGGCGGCGTGGCGCTGTCGGCCGCGAGCCTGGCACCAGAGCGGGTCGAGGCGTTGATCCTGCTGGCGAGCATCGGCCCCGGCTGCCTGAACGGCTGGGACCGGTTGCTCGCCGCTCCGGCCGCCGGCCCGGTCTGCGCGCTGGTCGCGTGGCGGCTGACGCCGTGGTTCGCCCGCGCCAGGCTGGCCAGGATCGTCCGGCTCCGGGACCGCCCGCTGGCCCCGGACGAGCACGTCAACTGGCATATCTGGGGCCACGCTCAGCGCCAGAACGGCCCGCTGTGGCGGACCTTCCTCGCCGAGCAGCGAGCCCTCGTGGGTGAGCTGGACGAGCTGGTGTCGGTGCTGCCGTCGGTCACCGCGCCGGTGCTACTGCTCGCCGATCCGCAGGACACGCTGATCCCCATCGACACCGCCCGGCGACTTGAGCAGGCGCTGCCGGACGCCCGGCTGCAGCTAGTCGACGGGGTGGGTCATCACCTGCCCCGGCGCGCCGCGGTGACGGTCGCCGAAGCGATCGTCACGTTCCTGGACACGGTCGACGCGGCCCGCAGCCCCGGTTAGCCAGCCGCTGCGGACCTGCGGCCGGCAGCGGTTGGCTGGCGTGGCCCGCGCCTGCGGCTGTTGCCGCCTGAGCCGCCCGACCCGTGCCGCGTGCGGTTTCCGCCCGGGCCGCGCTCGCCGGCGCGCCGGCCCGCGGGGACAGCAGCGGGGTAGGACGGGGCGGCCGGAGGCGGGATAGGCGTGCCCGAGGTGGCGACCTGCCGGACGGCGTGGTGACCGGGCTGGACCTGGTGGCTGGTCGGGGTGACGCCGGCGGCCTGATGCAGCCGGCCGAACTCGCGGACCTGGCCGGGCTCGACCAGCGCCACGACGGTGCCGCTCGCGCCGGCCCTGGCGGTGCGCCCGGAGCGGTGCAGGTAGTCCTTGTGGTCGTTGGGCGGGTCGAAGTGCACGACGAGTTCGATGTCGTCGACATGGATGCCGCGGGCCGCGACGTCGGTCGCGACCAGGACCCGCGGATGCCCGGCCGTGAAGGCCGCAAGCGCGCGCTGCCGCTGGTTCTGATTCAGGTTGCCATGGATGGCCGCGGCGTCGACGCCGGCCCTGCTCAGCTGCTTGGCGAGGCGGTCCGCGCCGTGCTTGGTGCGTACGAAGAAGAGGGTCCGGCCGGGTCGGCTGCCGATCTCCGCGGCGATGGCCACCTTGTCCTGGGCGGGCAGCACGAAAACGCGATGGTCCACCGCCTCGGGCGCTCCGACGGACGCGACCGCGTGCAGTGCCGGATCGCCGAGATAGGTGCCGACCAGCGCCTCGACGCCGCGATCCAGGGTAGCGGAGAACAGCATGCGCTGGCCGCCGGCCGGGGTCGCGTCCAGAATGCGCGTCACGGCAGGCAGGAAGCCGAGGTCAGCCATGTGGTCGGCCTCGTCGAGCACGGTGATCTCGACGTCGGCGAGGGTGCAGGCGGCCCGGTCGAGCAGGTCGATCAGGCGGCCCGGGGTGGCGACCACGATGTCGACCCCGCGGCGCAGCCGGTCGATCTGCCTGCTGATGGAGACGCCACCGTAGACCGTCATGACGGTGGCCCCGAGCTCCTGGCCGAGGGGCGCGAGCGTGGCCGCGACCTGTACGGCGAGTTCTCTGGTCGGGACGAGTACCAGGCCGCGCGGCGCCTTCGGGCGCCGGTGCCCGCCCTGGACAGCGAGCCTGGACAGCATCGGCAGGCCGAAGGCGAGCGTCTTGCCGGAGCCGGTCTGCGCGCGGCCGAGGACATCCCGGCCTGCCAGCGCGTCAGGTACGGCGCTGGCCTGGATGGCGAACGGCGCGACCATGCCGTTGGCGGCCAGTGCATCGACGAGCCGTCCGGGCAGGCCAAGCTCGCGAAAGGTGGTGTCGGCGGGTTGCGGTGCGGCGGCCGCTGCGGTCAGCGCGAGATCCAGGGCGCTGACCCGGTCGGCGCGCGGCGCGGCCGCCCGGTTGGTGCCGGCCCGGTTGGTGCCGGCCCGGTTCGCAGCGCCTGCCGGGCGGCGCCGGTACGAGGCCGCGCGGCGGCGGCCGGAATTCTGGGGCATGGATGAGCTCCGTCTGTGGTTCAGGGGCCGCGTCATGCTGGAGACGTCGACGACAGCGGCAAACTGGGGCTCACCGAGAAGCGGACTGCTCACATAAGCGACCGCGCGGGCTTCTCGCCCGCGGGAGTGGCAGCTGGAGAACGCTGCCGTAAGTACCGAGACTATCAGTATTGGTAGTGCCGATCGGTCAGCGGCACCACAAGACGAGGTGATCGCCTCGCTCCGGGGTGCCGGCGCGCGCCGTCCCGGCCAAGCGCGTCACCTCGCCGCAGTGCGCTGGGCCGCCGGACTACATGACGGCCGGACTGCATGACGGCCGGACTGCATGACGGCCGGACTGCATGACGGCGGAACAGCGGGATTGGCGTCAGAGCTTGGTCAGCTTGGCGAACGGCGCCGCGATTCGTTCCTGCTGCGGTCCGAAATCGACGAGCACGGCGGTGTCGTCTTCGACGCCGATAACTACGCCAAGGCCGTAACTGTCGTGCGTGACCTGGTCGTTCAGCGCGAATACCTTGACCGGCCGCACGACGGCCGGTGTGTTGAAGGGACTTCCTGGGAGGTAACGCCGAGTCGCGGCGCGGGCCGGTTTCATCACCTCCAGTATGCCCCCTGCCGGGGCGTGCCGGGGGGCGCTGTGCCGGGATCGGCACGGCAAAGTTCGAACCGGCGGCCGAACCGGGTGCTTACCGGCCGGTCCGCCGGGCCGGTCCGGACGGATCGGGGACCGCATTCCGGGCCGGTCGCGGGCCCGGTCAGGGCGCAAAACGGCGGTCGCGGGGCCGGTCAGGGGCGGAAAACGGTTGGAGCGGCGCAGTCCACCATGGCTAGCTTGGGCGGATGACTACGACCTGCGACCAGGCCCGCGCGCAGCTGAGCACGGCACTCCCGGGTGGACTGAGGCTCGTGTCATGACCCAGGACGATCGCGCGACACCGGACGGCTCGCTGCCCGTCACAGCCGACGACGTCAGCCAGGCCATCGAGAGCGCTGTCCGCACCTTGCGTGAGGTGCCCGCGGCCGCCTGGGACGGCCGGGCCGGCTCGCTGGAGTGGGACTGCTGGGACACCATCGAGCATCTCTGCGATGCCGTCTTCTCCTACGCGGCCCAGCTGGCCCCCCCGACGCCGCCGCTGGACGGCGACATCCCGTTCAGGTACCGAAGCCGCAGGCCCGGCGGCCCGGATAACGCCATCTTCGCGGACCGCGAGGCCGGGCCGGCCAGCTTGCTGCAGGTGCTGGAGGCAAGCGGCGGGCTGCTGGCCGCGGTGGTGCGCACCAGGGCGCCGCAGGTCCGCGCCTACCACAGCTACGTGGAGTCGGATCCGGAAGGCTTCGCCGCGATGGGCGTCGTGGAGACCCTCGTGCACACCCATGATGTGGCGGCGGGCCTGGGCCTGGCCTGGACTCCACCCGCCGATCTGTGCGCGCGGGTACTCGCCCGGCTTTTCCCGGGCGCTCCGGCTGTGCCGGACCCCTGGCGGGCCTTGTTGTGGGCCACCGGGCGGGCCGAGCTTCCCGGCCACCCCCGGCTGACCAGCTGGCGCTGGTACGGCGAGCCGCGGTCCTAGCCTGGCGGGCCTGCGGCCGGGAGCTGCGGCCGGCTCGGGCCGGGTCACGCGGGTGCCCCCTATCGCCGGGCCGCCGGTCCAACGCTATGACCAGGTGACCTCGCAGCGAGGCTGGCTCTCCCGGCGGGTGCCACCGAGCTGTCCGCGCCCGGTCACTGGCGCTGCCAGGCCCGGTCGTATCGTCGAGCTGCGCTGCGAACCAGTGGCGCAGCTGGCGGAGGAGCGCAGGCGATGACGGCTCAAGTGGTGGGACCCGGCGAGGGACGGCAGCGCTACACAGCACGCGGCAGCGTCATGTACTTCAAGGCGCTGGCCGAGCAGGACAGCGGTGACTTCTCCTTGATGGAGCGCACCCTTCCGGCGGGCGGCCGGCGGCCGCCGCCGCACCGTCACACCAACTGCTCCGAGGCGTACTTCGTGCTGGACGGGCTGGTGTCGGTCACCGTCGAGGACGAGGAGCTGTCGGTGGGCCCGCAGGGCTTCGTGCTGGTGCCCCGGGGCACCGCGCATACCTTCGGGAACGCCGCCGAGCGCGAAGCCCGGCTGCTGGTCATACACGCTCCCGCGATGGATGCGTACTTCGCCGAGCTGCACGAGCTGTGGAACCGCGGTGCAGCGCCGTCGCCGGATGAGGAACGGGCGCTCATGGCCAGGTTCGGCATGGAGGCGGCCAGCTAGGTCAGGCCGGAGAACCGGTGGCCGCCTGCCGCCGGGCGCGCCAGGCGGCTTCGGCCACGCCGATCGGGGTGGACGGCGGTCCCTGGACGAACGGCCAGATCTCCTCGGCGATGGCCCGCCAGTTGGCGGTGGCGGTCAGCTGGCCGAGCACGGCGAACAGGCCCAGGTTGATCCGCTGAAGGATCACATAGGACCTCGGGATGCTGACGTAACCCGCCACCGGGCTGCGCACGTCGAAGAACCTGCGCACGACCCGGGACGCGTAATCCCCGGTGATGGTCAGCGGCCCGGGCTCGCGGATCGTGTCATAGAACACCGCCATGTGCTCGACGATCGTCTCGGTGCTCAGCGGCGCGTCCGGGCGCAGAAAGCCGGCCTCCTCCATGCTCAGGCGGAATGCCTCAG
>Ga0181532_10003563_pt1 | contig 13933 bp, 10 predicted proteins | sample PEATcosm2014_Bin_33_FD_119768 | JGI IMG/M metagenome (GOLD analysis project Ga0181532, IMG submission 119768) | Peatland microbial communities from MTU Mesocosm Facility, Houghton, MI, USA - PEATcosm2014_Bin11_30_metaG | ecosystem: Environmental > Terrestrial > Soil > Wetlands > Peat | place...
GAACGCCGAGGTCTTCTTGCGGTTGAAGTCGGCTTCCAACCCGTGACCGATAGCTTCATGCAGCAGGATTCCCGGCCATCCGGGACCGAGCACCACTTCCATCTCGCCAGCGGGAGCCTCGCGGGCATCGAGCTGAATAATGGCTTGTCGCGCCGCTTCTTTGGCAAAGTGCTCGGGCGAGCTGTCGCCCTGGAAGTAATCCAACGAAACGCGACCGCCGCCGCCCGCGGTTCCCCGCGCCGAACCGGCGCTTTCTGACTTAGCGATGCAGAAGACGCTCATCCGGGCCAGGGGCTGCGAGTCCTCGGCAAAACTGCCGTCTGAACCGATTACCAGGATGTGCCGCAGTTCGTCAGCATAGCTTGCCCGCACTTCGTGAATTCGGGGATCATAGGCACGTGCGGACTTGTCGGCGCGCTGCACCAGATCAACCTTGGCCATCACGTCGGTTTCGACCGAGGGCAGAGGCACGGGATAGAGATTGTGCGCCGGCTTGTCGGTGAAGCCGACGACCGGCTGCTTGGCCGGGCCGCTGGCAATCAGTGCCGCGGTACGCGACGCATGCAGGATGCGCGCCGGCGAGAGATCGTCAGTGTAAGCGTAGCCCGTGCGTTCGCCCGACATCACTCGCACGCCACATCCAGCGGAGATGCCCTGCGTGGCCGACTTCACCATGCTTTCGTCCAGCGAGACCGAGGTCGATGTCTGATATTCGAAGTAGAGGTCGGCGTAGTCACCGCCGGCGGAAAGCGCCGCAGCCAGGTAACGTTCAACATCGGCCTGCGCCAAGCCGTAGCGATCGAAGAAGAACTTCTTATCCATAGTCACACTCAGTTGGATGCTTGCCAGCCAGCAAAGACGCGGCACACCCGGGCTGGGCGCTTGCCTGCGATCGGTGGCTCGCCACTGTTGGATCTGCGGACCGGCTACTGCCCGACCTTTCATTATCACACAAGGCTGTGCCACCGGAGGCTGCGCCGGGAATGGCGGTTCGATAAGCTTTTCGGAGGGCACCCATGAACGCAGCTACGATCTCCGCCGAGTTGTTTACGAAGATGATGGAGCAGTTCGTGGCGGACGCGCCGCAAGCTGTGGCTGTCGAGAACGGCGAAATCTTGTTCGACTTCGCCACGGCCAAGTATTCGGTTTCGGGCGAGGGCAAGTGCGTTCTCCACATCTGGTCGGAAGAACGCAATACCGTGCGACGAGTGCTTGATGCACAGGCCAGCGGCCGGACGTTGCGCCTACAAGTACTACGCTTCGGACAAGCGCAACCCAACTTGATGGAAATTTGCGCCGACCGCGACCGCCGCGCGGGAGCCGCAAAACGCACGGCGCGAAAATCGTATCTGGCCGTGCTCGAGCGGGTCCTGCGACGCGAATATCCCAGTTTCAAGGTCGAGCGTTTTAGTGGCAATGCCGATTTGGAGCATTCTTTCAGCCCGGTCTACACGCGCGGCCTGTTGCGCGCCGGTCAGTCGGCATTTGCGGTGCTGGGCGTCAATTCCGAGGAGACCCAGCCGTCGGTGGATGCCGCGCTCACCTTCGGCATTCTCTGGATGGACCACCAGCGCCGGCAACTTGCCGGGCGAGCCCACGTCGAAGGGCTGAAACTGTTTCTCCCGCCCGGCAGGTCGGAGATTGTTCGGCAACGAGCGGCCAATTTGAACGTTGATGCGGCCAAGTGGCAGCTCTATGAACTCGACGAGCGATCCGAGATCTGCGAGCCAATTGACTCCGCCGATAGCGGCAATATTATTACCCGGCTCACCCGTGCAGTTGATGTGCCGGCCGCGCGCGAGCGCTTCGCGGCATCGGTGGCTCGGATTCGTGCCCTGGCGCCGGCGGCGGAGATCACCGTCGAGTCAGCGTCGGAAATTGTCTTTCGCCTCTATGGGCTTGAGTTTGCGCGGGCGTGCATGACGCCGATGGCGGGATCGTTTCGCAATAGTGAATCGATTCTCTTCGGCATTGGACCGGCGGAGTACATACTCGCCGACGCGAGCGAAGCGCTGTTCACCGAACTGGTGAAACGCATCACCGAGCAACGCCAGTCCGGCGGCTCGCATACGAACCTCTTCTTTCGGCTGGCCCCAGAGCGATGGCTGGAGAGCCTGATCATTCGCAAGGTTCAGGCCATCGACGAGCGGCTCGATGGCCGTTTTGTCTATTCCCAGGTTCCGGCCTTTGCCGCCTGCGATCGTGCGATGCTGGATGTTCTGACCTGCACCCTGGATGGCCGACTGGCGGTGCTGGAATTAAAGGCCGATGAGGACATTCACCTGCCGCTGCAGGGGCTGGACTACTGGGCGCGAGTGCGCTGGCATCAGCAGCACGGTGAGTTCACGCGCAATGGCTACTTCGCCGGACGCGAAGTCTCCAGCGCTCCTCCGCTGCTGTACCTGGTTGCGCCCGCGCTGCGCGTACATCCCACTACTGACGTTCTGTTGGGGTATCTGTCTCCGCGAATCGAATGGACGCTGGTGCAGGTCGACGAGCACTGGCGCGAGGGCGTGAGGGTGGTCAATAGGAAGCATGCCGCATTAGCGGCCGCACACCCTTTCGGAGCCGCAGCAGAGTGCTACTGACCGTCCCTGGCCGTGCTTGCATCCTATACAATCGATCTTCTCATGATGAACCGGATGATCCTCGCCAACCTGATGTACCGGCCGTTTCGCACCATCATCAGCGTGGTTGCGGTCGCGGTTGAGGTCACCCTCATTCTGCTGATCGTTGGCATCATGCTTGGCATCCTGAACGACAGCAGCAGCCGCCAAGTGGGCATTGGCGCCGACATCATGGTGCAGCCGCCGGGCTCGTCGCTAATCATGGGCGTGAGCGGCGCACCGGTTTCGGTGAAAGTGGCCGGCAAGATAGGTCAACTGCCGCACGTCACCGCGGTGGCTCCGGTGGTCATGCAGGTCACGACTGCAGGGACGGTCGAAGTCCTCTACGGCATTGATCTGCAAGCGTTCGATGCGGTCAGTGGGGGATTTCGCTACCTCGCAGGCGGACCGTTTCAGGACCCGTACGACATGATCATCGACGACCTGAAGGCGGGTTCCAAACACCTCAAAGTCGGAGATACAATCGAGACGCTCAATCATCCCTTTCGCATTTGCGGCATCGTCGAGCACGGCAAGGGCGCGCGCGAGTTCGTTCCCATCGCCACGCTGCAGGACCTGATCGGAGCGACCGGTAAGGCATCGATCTTTTACGTCAAGCTCGACAATGCTAACAATGCCGACGAGGTGGTCCAGGCCATCAAGGGCATCCCCGGCATGCAGCAATACGGCGTCCACTCGCTCAAGGAATATCTGAGCTTGATGACGTCGGCCAGTATTCCCGGGCTCAACACGGTGATTGATGTAGTGATCGGCATCGCCATGATCATTGGCTTCATCGTGATCTTCCAGGCGATGTACGCCGCGGTGATGGAGCGGACGCGTGAGATTGGCATTCTGAAATCGCTGGGCGCGGACAAGCTTTACATTGTGAACGTGGTGTTACGGGAGACGCTGGTAATCGCGATTGGCGGGGTCATCCTGGGGATCGCCATCAGCTACGGCGCGCGCGCCGGCTTGCGGACCAAGTTCCAGACCCTGCCGGTCCTGATCACTTACGCCTGGTTAGTGAAGGCGGCGATTATCGCGCTGATCGGCTCGCTCCTGGGTGCGTTTTATCCCGCGATCAAGGCGGCGCAGAAAGATCCCATAGATGCCCTGGCGTACGAGTAGGAGATTGCGGCGGGGAGTGTGGTAAGAGTCGCAACGCTGCCGAGCGGGGTCGCCGGCCAACGCGCTGGTCCAGCCGCGAACCGGGCATGCGCCAAACTTGAGGAGTACCGGAGGTTGGCAGTACCGGTGCGAACACCCAGTCATTTCTTTCTTGACGTATACGCCAGAATCTAAGATTATTCCCACGCGCCCGCTATACCGTATACTCAGGTTCATTCCCGGTGGTAGTTTGCACAACGAGGCAGCTGTGCCGCGTGAGCAGATTCAAAATTCCAATCTGGCCTCGAAAGGTTGGTGTAATGAGTGCTAGGTTGACCCTCCTGCTCCTATGCGATCAGACCGAACTCAATTCTCAATTTATCTCGGCTCTTCGCGCTACTGGTTTTCAACTTCTGATTGAGCACCACCCCGAGGACGTGAAAAGAGTTTTATCGCGCGTCCCCGTGGATGCCATCATGATTCGCCACGATGCCGTGCGGGACGGAAGCCTGGTGGGCGCCGAACTGAAAGTCGTGGCCCCGCGGACGCCGATCATCCTTTTCCCCAGCGACACCCAGTACCGGGGGCCTCGGCTGGGGATCGATTCCGTTTGCCATGCCGATCCTCAAGACGAAACCCTGGCTCGCGCGGTTGCGGTCTTCTTCCACAGCGCCCTGAGCGCTCGGCCACCTAATCGGCCGATCCGCACTCCCGGCGACAACGTGCAGGCCCCCGCTACCGAAAGCAAGACCCAACTGACCTTGTGAAGCAGTCTGCTCTACGCGGCCTTTCTTGTTCCGGCCCGCCGGGCAGGGAGTAGATCGTCGCGTCGGGATTAAAGGCGGTCTCTGCCTGCGCCGATGAAGACCCTGGCGGATGTTCATCCGCAGCCGCCGGAGATTTGTCTTGGACAAGATCGGCTTAGCGCAAGCCCTTGGCGCGCGAGATACGAATCGTGGGACCAGCCAACCCGGCAGGCGTCCTGGCGACGGGCCAGGAGCTTGTGGGGAGCAGTTCTGAGTGGCGCGCCGGCTCATCGGCGGGCGCAGCCTGGCGCGGAAGATGACCTTTGTGGCGGTTACCGCCAGCAGTCTGGCGCTGGGTACGTTGGCCACCGCGTTTCTGCTGTGTGACAGTGTGCGTTCCCGCAGCGACCTTCAGAACCAGCTTTCCACTCTCGCCGATGTGGTGGGGCAGAACTCCAGAACCGCACTGAGTTTCAGCGATCAGGCTGCCGCTACTGAAGTTCTGCGAGCGTTGCGTGCCGAGCCCTCCGTGTTTGCCGGATGCCTTTATGAACTCTCCGGCCACCTTTTCGCGCACTATGAGCGAGCCCAGTCGCCCGTGATGTGTCCTGCGACGCTGCCCCAGTCCCGGCCCGCGACCGCGTCCTACTCCATTGAAATGCGCCCTGTCTTCCGCAATGGCGATATTGTGGGCATGCTTTGCCTCACTTCCGGCGACCAATCCCTGCGGCAAAGGCGCAGACGCGGGGTGCCGCTGGCTGGTGTCCTGCTGGCGCTGTCGCTGGCCGTGGCCTCGATCGCGGGATCGCTGCTGCAACGCAAGATTTCGGGTCCGCTGTCGGAGCTGGCCAGGGTCATGCAGAGTGTGACCCGCGAGCAAGACTTTACCGCCCGGGTTTCGATCGCGGGAACTGACGAAATTGCCCAGCTCGGGACGGCATTCAATACTATGTTGGCGGAGATTCAGCGGCGCGAGAAAGACCTACAGCGAAGTCATGCCAGCCTGGAGAAGGAACTCGACCGGCGAACGGAAACCAATCAGCAGCTGGCTAAGGCGAAAGAGGAAGCCGAGATCGCCAATCGCACCAAGAGCGAGTTCCTGGCCAACATGAGTCACGAAATCCGGACTCCCATGAATGGGGTCATCGGAATGACCGAACTGGCCCTGGAAACCAACCTGACCCCGGAACAACGGGAGTACCTCTCGACCGTGAAGTTGTCTGCCGAGTCCCTGCTGTCCATCATTAACGACATCCTGGACTTCAGCAAGATGGAGGTTGGACGTCTCGAATTGGACTCGTTTGAGTTCAACATACACGAAGTTGTCGGCTCCACGCTGAAAGGCATCGCGATTCGGGCCCACCAGAAAGGGCTGGAGCTGGTGTACGACATCCGGCCCTCGGTACCGGACGTGCTGGTTGGCGATGCCCATCGGCTGCGGCAAATCCTGGTCAATCTAGTAGGCAATGCCATCAAGTTCACCGACCGCGGCGAAGTAGTGGTGACCTTGGAGGCCGCGTCCGAGCGTGGCCCCAATATGATTCACATGCTGGTGCGCGACACCGGTATCGGCATCCCACGCGACAAGCAAGACGTGGTCTTTGAGGCCTTCTCCCAGGCTGATTCCTCCTATAGCCGCCGGTACGGCGGGACCGGCTTGGGTTTGGCCATCACCTCGCGTCTGGTGCGGCTGATGGGGGGAGATATCTGGCTGCGCAGCGAGCCCGGCCAAGGCAGTGAATTTCACGTGGTGGTTCCCCTTCCAGCCGGACCGCCAGGCAGTCTGGTGGTACCGGAATTTCTGCGCGAAGTCTCTGCGCTCATCGTGGATGACAACCTGACGCAGCGCAAGATCCTGAGCGGGATGCTGAGCCAATGGGGCATGAAGCCGGATTCGGTGGAATGCGCGTTGCGTGGCCTGTCGGCCATGGAGGCGGCGGCCGCTGCCAATGTTGCCTACTCCCTGGTGCTGATCGATGGGAACATGCCGGGAATGGATGGCTTTGAACTGGCGGAATGCATCCAGCGCAATCCCAAGCTGGCGGGCGCGACCGTCTTGATGCTGAGCACCGGGCTGCGTCCCGGCGACATCACCCGTTGCCGAGAGCTGGGGGTTTCGGCCTACGTGATCAAACCCATTCGACGAGGCGAACTGCTCAACGTTATCGTTCGCGTTCTCCAGGACAAGCACACGTTTACGGCTCCCGCCCAGGAGCAGTTGCTGGCTGACGGTGAGCGGCGAACAACCGGACTGAGGATCCTTGCCGCCGAGGACAACCGGGTCAATCAGTGTCTGCTGATTCGATTGCTGGAGAAAGAAGGCCACGCGGTTACCATGGTGGAAGACGGCGAGGCGGCGGTTGCCATGAACGGCAAGGAAGAGTTCGACATCATCCTGATGGATGTGCAAATGCCTAATCTGGATGGCTTGGAGGCGACGCGACGCATTCGCAGCCGGGAGCGTGAAACCGGCAAACATGTGCCCATTCTCGCCTTGACCGCTCATGCCATGAAAGGCGACCGGGAGCGCTGCCTGGAGGCGGGAATGGATGCCTATGTGGCCAAGCCAGTGCAGAAGCTGGAACTGCTGCACATCCTGTATCAATATAGCAGCGCGCCGTCCATGGACCATCATCCTGCCACCTCCGCGCGGTGCGAATCTGGCACGGAGGTATTCGACTTGGCCAAGGGCCTGGACCACAGCGGAGGCGAAGAACCGGTACTGGCCGAGCTGTGCGAATTGTTCTTGCAGGATTGCCCCGGGTTAGAGCAGTTGATCCGACACGAGATCGCCCGCGGCGATACCCAAGCGGTGGCTCGCAGTCTCCACAAGTTACAAGCATCCGTGAGCACCATCGGAGGAACCAAGGTCTATCGCGAGGCCATTGCTTTGGAGTCGTGCGCCCACGACGGCACGCCCCAGCAACTGGCAGAAGCGGCCTCGCAACTGCAGCGAGAGCTGGCCGACTTGCGCGCCGCCGTCACCCGATTTCTTCTGTCGCGGAAGACGATGGCGGCTGACGCAACCGTACAGCGCGACCTCCGTAACGTCGTGCGAGCCTGACCTGACACAGGGCCGGAGCTCACATCGCGGACAAGCTCGTCCGTGTTATATTTGCGCCTGTAATGCTGACTGCCTTTGCCTATTGGCTCCATGACCACGCATTTCCGCTGGAGGCCCTTCTGGTCCTCTGCAGCGGACTGGTGGCGCTTTATGCCGACACGCTGCGTCACTTTCTTTCGCTGCCGCCCCAGCGGCTGAGTACCTGGATCCTGAAGGCACGACTCCTTTCGGTTAATTCCAAGCTCTTTAACCTGTGCGAGTGTCATAACAATGCCTTTGCCACATTGGTTTACATCGCCAGGATCTTCGTGTTTGTGCTGATTCTGATTGGACTCTTCCTCGGAGGGATCTTCCTGGAGGTGGTGGCGATCCGCACCGCTTATCGCGGCGATGCGTACGCCTATAGCGAATTTCACTCCCATCTCGACATTTCCGTAGCCCTGGTATTCATCGTGGTGGTCTGCTTCCGTCTGCTGCTGCTGGGAGAATTTCTTTATCGCCTGCGGAACTTCAAAGGCTACGACCATTACCTGATGGAACACGTTGCCGAACTGGAAGAAAAACTCGTGGTCGCTGAGAATGCCGGGTCGAACTCAGTGTCTGAGTGATTCTCCTTTCGCGGATGCCACCGCGGCTAGGTCATCTGGAGCTAATATCCATTTGCTTCCCCGCGTTTCATCCCACCACAGATGACAAGCAGCCCCCTTCCGTAGCATCCTTGAACTCAGCCTCATGACACACCGTTCTATCGCGTTTGCGCGCTCGCTCTGCTTCGCTCTTCTGGTCTGGGCTTCTGCCTGCGCAGCGCAGGACCAGACGATTCCGCTAACGTCGGGACCCGTGCTACCGCTCTATCATGCGCTTCGCGATGTTGGACTGAATCCTCAAGCGGTATTCAAGGTCCGGGAAGGAGTGATCGAACGGGAAGACGTTCACATCTGGCTCAACGACGGTACTATTGCGCTCACCAAGGCCGTCGATGGGCGAGTAACGGGCGCCTACTTCGAAGGCGAAGGCGAAGTATTGGTGCGTCCCCCGGACCGGATGGAGCGCGCTTCGCTCGGCCTGTTTATTAGTGCCGGAGTGCTGGAGGAAAAGTTTTCCTCCGCTTATCTGCGTTTCAACGATGACACCGCGAAGGAGTTGCAACCATTCCTGCGTCCCTCGGAAGACGCTGCAGATTTTGTTGCCCGCAACGACGGTAAAGTGCGGACCCTCTCTGCGATCGACGCCATGCGTCTCTGTATTTCCTTTACCAGCACACCCGCCAGCAACGTTGCAGGCGAGCCGCCGCCCATTCCCGATCGTCTGCTGCACGCTCGCATTGGCGGCGATCAATATGGCGTCTTCGATGTTTTTTTTGATACCCGCAGTCCCGAGCAAGTTGTGGTGGGCAACACCTCATCGCATGAAGACCAGATCTATTACGACCTGTGGATGAGCTTTCCCATGCGCTCTTTACGCAAAACTCCTCTCTCCGATACTCGCTTCGGTGGACCTAGCGGGCCGTTATGGACGCCGCACGTGCTGGTGATCGACAAGTACACCATTGCTGCAGATGTTGATCCGCCCCGGACCTTGTCGGCGACAGCAACGCTGGATGCGAACGTGAAGGAAGGCGGCACGCGCGTCATCCTTTTCGAACTCTCGCGCTACCTGCAGGTGAAGCAGGTCGAGTATGAAGGCAAGCCGCTGGAATTTATCCAGAATGAGGCCATCGAGGGCAGCGAGCTCTCGCGGCGTGGGAATGACACCATCGCGGTGGTCTTTCCCGCCCCGTTGCAACCGGGCGAGCACTTTCGACTGCGCTTTACTTATGCCGGCTCGGTGCTCTCCGACGCTGGTGGCGGGCTGCTTTACGTTGGCGCCCGCGGAACCTGGTATCCCAACCGCGGCATATCCATGGCCGACTACGATCTCAGCTTTCGCTTTCCGCAGCCTTGGTCTCTGATCGCCACTGGCAAGCGCGTTTCGCTAGAGCGGGAGGGCGGCGATTTTGTCGGACACTGGGTTAGTGAACGGCCCATCCCTATCGCGGGATTCAACCTCGGTGAATACGTCCGCAGCACCGCCAAGTCCAACGACATCGTGGTCGACGCCTACGCCGCTCGTGGCACTGAATCGCAACCATCGACGCCCAGCGCAACCAACACGTCGCCGCAATTGCTGTCGCCCCACGCTCCCGGAACGGTCGAGCCCGTCCCCCCCCCTCCACCGCTGCAGAATCCCACAAGCATCGGGCAATCGCTCGCCGATCGCGCTGCGGAAACGCTGAATTCTCTTTCCCAGATGCTTGGCCCTTATGCCTTCAGCACGCTTTCCCTCACTGAGAATCCAAGTGCGGAAAGCCAGGGATGGCCGGGACTGATCTTCCTCTCGAGTTATGCCTATTTGCAGCCCGAGCAATTGCAAGCGATGAACTTGTCGCCAGCCGATGCCGTCATCTACAGCGAAGTCATGATGCCGCACGAACTGACGCATCAGTGGTACGGCGACCGAGTGTCGTGGGCCAGCTATCACGAGCAATGGCTGCTGGAGGCGCTGGCAAATTACTGTTCGCTGCTCTTGCTGGAGCGCTCTCGTCCCGCCGACGTGCAGCTGACACTGGAGAATTATCGCCAGATTCTGGCCAGCAAATCGAAAGAGGGGCGCCGGATTGAAGAGGCCGGTCCCGTGACGTTGGGTGTACGCCTGTCGTCCTCGCACTTTCCTAATGGCTACGAGATCATCACGTACGGCCGCGGCACCTGGCTCATTCACATGCTGCGCTGGATGCTGCGCGATGCCTCGCGCACAGCGTCGAATCCAAACGGGGACGACACGGTTTTTCTCGGGCTATTGCGCACGCTGGTGGATCGTTATCAGGCGAAAGAGATCACCAACACCGACTTCGAACAGACCGTCGAAGAGGTCCTGCCGCAATCGCTGTGGTTTGAAAATCGCAAGTCGCTGGATTGGTTCTTCGACGGTTGGGTGAACGGCACGGCGTTTCCGCAGTTCGAAGTTTCAGGGGTAAAGTTTTCCCGCACCGCGAAAGGTGCGACTGCGAGCGGAGTCTTGCACCAGGGCTCCGCACCGTTCGATCTGGTGACCAGCGTTCCAGTGTATGGGATCGCCGGAGAGCGCCAGATCTATCTGGGACGGGTTTTCGCGGAGGGCGCCGAGACGCGTTTCAGCTTGCCTGCGCCCGACGACGTGAAGCAGCTGGTCCTGGATCCATATCACACCGTGCTCAGCGAGCCGTGAGCGCCGGATGGCGGTTCCGTGAAAAGACGCACTCACGCATCGCCGTATACTTGGCTTGAAACCCCTCTAAGCTCGCAACCTGTTCGCGGCTCTGAGTGTCTTACAATTGAACCATGTCGGCTCTACCGCCCAACCTGTCCGTCGAAGTGGAAGAACTCCAAGGCAAGATGCGTTCTCTGCGCCATCGCCTGCGTTCACTGGGACGTTTGCTGATTGCTTATTCTGGAGGAGTGGATTCGGGCTTCCTTGCCTGGGCTGCGCACCGTGAGCTAGGCGATGGCATGATGGCCATACTGGCGGACTCCCCCAGCTTGGCACGCTCGCAGATGCGCGACGCTGTCGCCTTCGCCGAGGAACACGGCATTCCGCTGACGGTCATCAACACGGGCGAGATGGCGCGGCCCGACTACCTGCGCAACGACGGCTCGCGCTGCTTCCACTGCAAGGACGAACTCTTCACGGTGATGGAGGAGCATCGTCGGGGATTGGGCTTTGATGCGATTGCCTATGGCGTCAATGTCGATGACCAGGGAGATTATCGTCCCGGTCAGCAGGCGGCCCGGCAACACCAGGTGGCAGCGCCCTTGCTCGATGTGGGCTTGACCAAGCACGACATTCGGGAACTGGCGCGGGAGGCGGCATTGCGTATTTGGGACAAGCCGGCTGCTCCTTGTCTCTCTTCGCGGATTGAGTACGGCCGCCCGGTGACGCGCGAAGCGCTTTCCGCGGTGGAAGCGGGCGAAGAGGCACTGCAGCGACTCGGGTTTAGGCAGGTCCGGGTCCGTCATCACGGCGAAATCGTGCGCATCGAAATCGCTCGCGAAGAATTGGCTCGCGCGCTGACAGCGGAAATGGCTGATGAGTTTACGCGGATATTTAAGGCCTTGGGGTTCCTGTATGTCACCCTCGATCTGGAAGGGTTTCGCTCAGGCTCCATGAACGCCATATTGCCGATTAACTCTTTGCTGAAAAGCCCGGCTTGACCGCAGTAGAGCGACAACGCCGCTCTAGGCTGTTCATCGGTCGCAGGGCACGCAATTGCCGGGCTGCTGGGCGGGAAAATCAGTCCTCCATGAGATAATCGATAGTTCATGTTCCTCCCCAAAAGGTGGTTTTTGACTTTGGTCTTGAGACGATCTGGTGTCTTGTGTGTACTTTTGTGTTCTATGGCCGTGGCGCAGTCCAGCGTGCCACCGCTCTCCCCTGAGGTGGCGGCGCGCGTTCAGCGGCAGGTCCGGTCTTACTTCAATATGCCCCCCGACGTGATCATCACTGTGGGCAAGCCGGGTTCCAGCGAGTTTCCCAACTACGAGAGCTTGCCGGTCACCATGAGTCTGAAGGACAAGACTCAGACGATCGACTTCCTGATTTCCAGCGATGGCAAAACGCTGATCCGGATGATGAAGCTGGATTTGACCAAGGACGTGTACGCTGAAACAGTGAGCAAGATTAAGCTGACGGACCGGCCAATACGAGGCAATCCCGACGCCAAGGTCACGATCGTCAACTATGACGACTTCGAATGCCCATTCTGCGCTCGCATGCACAGTACTCTCATGAGCGAGATCCTGCCGCAATACAGCGACAAGGTAAAGATCGTTTACAAGGACTATCCGCTTCCCATGCACCCTTGGGCACAACATGCCGCCAACGACGCTAACTGCCTGGCCAAGGAAAGTAGTCCGGCGTACTGGCAACTCGCGGATTATTTGCACGCGAATCAGCGTGCCATCAGCGGGTCGCAGCAGAATGTGCAAACCTCGTTCAATGAGCTGGACCGGCTGACCATGGATTTTGGAAAAAAGAATGGGGCCGATTTAACCCGCTTGCAGGCTTGTGTGAAGGCCCAATCGGATGCCATGGTGAAGGCGTCAATGGCCGAGGGTGACACGCTAAACGTTAGTGCGACGCCGACCATGTTTATTAACGGCGAACGCCTTGAAGGAGCGTTGGATGCTGACGAGGTGAAGGCTGCGTTGAACCGCCAGCTTCTGGCTGCAGGCGTTCAGCCGCCGGCGCCGGCGACTCCGCCACATCCCGAAACGCCCAGCAAATAGCTGGAACAGAATGGTCTTCAATAACTGTCGATCCTATCCAGGTTGCCGTCACTATCCGGTGAGCTTGGCTGGTTGGGCCGGTACAGAGTTTGCCTTCTCAGGAGGGTTTGAGTTGGAATCGAAAAGCAAGATAAGAATATCTGGTCTGGCCGCCGCGACCGTACTGTCCGTGGGGTTGGGTCTTTTGCTCCCGAGTCTTGGCTGTTCCGGCAAGCAGGATGGCGCCGACGTGATGGCGAGCGTCAATGGCCGCAAGATCACCCGCACCGAAGTCCAAAAGTATTATGACACCACGACCGCCGAATCGCCGCAGAAGCCAAGCCTGGAGCAGGCCGACACTCTACGGCTGAACATCCTGCGCGAACTCATGGAAACCGGTAAGGTAAAGCCGGTGATTGACAGGCGCTACAGCTTGAGTGAAGTCCCTGAGGCGATCCGGTATCTGGAAAAAGGACACGCCCAAGGAAAAGTAGTAATAACGTGACCTCGATGCAACGTCCCGTGGCTTTCTCAGGCCGCCGGGAACAGGCGATAACCCCGGTTCGGCGGAAACCACCGCGCCATTAGCTCCAGGCGCCGGCGCAACGGCGCCGCCGGTAGATAGTCCGGCCCGGTTCGAACGGTGACCTCGTGCCAGAGGCAGTGAACGTACTCGGCCACAGTCCCAGCGAAGGATGCCCTGCCGTAGCGGGCGAGCTGCTGCCGGCTAAGGGCGTGGGCCCGGCTGGCGAGCAAGGAGCGCTTTTCCTCAAGGGCTTGCTCGTCAATCTCGCCGCTGATCCCTGCCCCGATTTCCTGATCCAGGACCAACCAATACTCACGTAACTGCCCATCGGAAAGCCTTTCCCACAACGCCTGGCCGAGGCACAGCAGCAACTCCATCGCGACATCATGCTCTTAGATCCCCGCTGTCGTGACCGTGACTTCCAGCCCGCCATTGGCTATGGTCCATTGCGAGGCCACGTCCGATGCCACTTCCGGCGGAAGCGAGATCCGGCAGGATCCCAATCGCCGCGCCATTGAAGAAGGTACGGCACGAACGGCCGGGCGGATGAATTCGCGCACAAGCGTTGCGGACAGGCTCGGGCCACGGACCAAGGTCCA
>Ga0181532_10003564_pt1 | contig 13932 bp, 10 predicted proteins | sample PEATcosm2014_Bin_33_FD_119768 | JGI IMG/M metagenome (GOLD analysis project Ga0181532, IMG submission 119768) | Peatland microbial communities from MTU Mesocosm Facility, Houghton, MI, USA - PEATcosm2014_Bin11_30_metaG | ecosystem: Environmental > Terrestrial > Soil > Wetlands > Peat | place...
ATGGCCCCTGTCCTCATCCGGTCTTCAGGATTCGTCGGGTCGCCTCCGAAAACGCGCGCCCGTCCGGTATTGGGCTGCAGCAATCCCAGCAGCAATTTCACAGCGGTGGTTTTGCCCGCGCCGTTCGGACCAAGCAGCGCGACAACCTCTCCGGCATGCACCCGGAAATCGACGCCGCGCAGCGCCCGCACGCTGCCATAATTCATGTTCACACCTTCCAGGCTGGCGACGGCGAGACCCGAATTCGCGATTTCCATGTTCCGCGGTTGCTCCAGAGTTGCGATCATGTTCTAGTCCTCCCGGCCCGTTGGGCGCCATCCGGCGGGAATCGATTCCGTCTTCCCGTCCGGCGATGCATCAGTGACGACTTGCATCATCAACCACTGCATCATCGCGCCTGCCGGAAAAGCGCACCAGTGCCATCCATCACGCGGTGGGCGTGACAAATGTCATCTCTGAAATATTGAAATAAGGTTGAAAACTACAGGCTTGCGGAAAATCGGCAGATCGAGGCAGGGAGTGCAGACGGGGAAATACTGATTCGTCTTCCGGGGCTGTTACGAATTCCGAACAAGCACAGGAAATTCACAGGACAGGAATGGGTATCCGATTCGAGTCCCGGAACACGACGGCCCCTCGGCCATGCCCGTCTCACAAGGCCGCGCGCGTGTTCGGATTTCGTAACAAGACTCGGAGACTCAAATTTTCACACAAGTCTCCCACACTTTACGCCTCCTCTTTGATATGATTCCCCCACTTTCTTGGAGGCGCCAGCATGTTGCCCGCGGGAAAAAGCCTTCGCACGCTGCGCGAGAAACTCGGCCTCACCATGCGTGACGTCGAGAACTCGAGCGCGCGTGTTGCCGACAAATATCGCAACGAGGAATTTTCCATTCCTCCCAGCCGCCTGTCCGATATCGAAACCAAGGGAATTCTTCCCAGCATTTTCCGGCTGTACACGCTCTCGGTCATCTACCGCCGCGACCTGCGCGAGCTCATGTCCTGGTACGGCGTCGACCTGAACAATCTGGCCGCCGACCTCGGTCTGGTTTCTCCGCCCAAGTCGCATGTTTCCGACGCGCTGGCCGGGCTCTCTTCAGTGCAGGTTCCGGTGCGCTTCGATCCCAGCTTCGACGACCGCCGCACCACCAACCTGGGCCGCATGGTCGAACAATGGGGAATGGTTCCCGTCGCCTACCTCGCGCAATTTGCCACCAGTGATTTTACCTACGGTTACGTCGGCACGCAGGATTTCACTATGTATCCGATTCTGCCGCCCGGCAGTTTCATCCAGGTCGACGAATCGAAAAATAAAGTGGTCGAAGGTTCCTGGCGCTCGGAATACGAACGCCCCATCTATTTTGTGGAAACCCGCGACGGCCACACTTGTTGCTGGTGCAGTATGCGCCGCGAGGAAATCATTCTGCAACCCCATCCTTTGTCTCCCGTTCCGATTCGCATCCTGCGCCATCCGCAGGAAGCCGAGGTACTCGGCCAGGTCGTGGGAGTGGCTATGAAATTGACCGAGTGGCACGCCCTCGATTCTTCTCCAGCATCGAAAGGGCCAGCAGCACTGAATTAAGGTGACGCGCTGCCGAGGGCTGGTGATCGCCGGGCAGCAAGCCCTCAAAGCGGTCGCGCATCTCATCCACGTAAGCCTGGGCCGTTACTCCCGTCGCTCGGCTCGATGCGTCCAGATCCTCGACCAGCGACGCCAGAGGCATCCGCAAAACTCCTGCCACAATCTCGCCATGGGCCGTCTTCAGCGCGCGCTCGGAAGAGTCCGCTCCGTGCACCAGTTCCATGCCCCAGTGCTCGTAACGCCCCTGGGCGCGGCGCAGCGACGCCAGATACACCAGCTTCCCCAGCAGCCCCGACACTGCCGCCAGAGTGGTTTCTTTCACGTCCTGTAGCGCCGATTTCAGCGTCATCTTGTTACGAATTCCGAACGCTCAAAGGTTTGCATCCCTCGTTGCGCCCGCCATTGCCCCCATGAAATTATCACCGTCCAATTCGCAGTCACAAGGAGAAAACAACCGTGAAACGCATCCTACTCGTCCTCGGAGCCGCTGTCCTGTTCGTGAACACGCTGGTGATTCCCACCGCCGTCAAGGCCGATGGAACACCAACTACAACCAATTGTGGCATGACATTGTGCAAGCCGTAGCCTGAAACTGGCAAGTCTTACGAAAACGGAACAAGATCGGCGAGGACGTTGTGGCCTGCGCTCAGTCGCGGTATAGTGCCTTCCTACGGCCATGCTGCAGGCGCACTCATTTCTCTGGCATTACCTTTGGGTTGCGCCCAACGTCCTTCTTTTTATTCTCTGCTTCCTGATCTGGAAGCGTGGGCTAGGCAAGCAGTTCCCCGCCTTTTTTGTCTTCGCCGTTCTGAGTGCCGTCGCTCAGTTGGCGCTTTACGCGGCCGACGTCTCACCCTCCGTTACGGCCAAGAATTTCTGGCGCGTCGACTGGGCTGGGTTACTGGTCGAGGGATCGCTGAAATTCATCCTCATCGGTGAAATCTTCGCCTCCGCTTTCGGCGCTTACGCTTCTCTAGCCCGACTGGGGAAACTGCTGATACGCTCGATCGGCATCATTCTGGTTCTTACCGCCGCGGTCGCGGCCGCCTACGCCCCGAAAAACGGCCTCTTCGGAATCGTCTCCGGTGCGCACATGCTGGAACAGACAATCTACTTAATCGAGTCTGGTTTGCTCGTCTTCATCTTCGCGTTTTCGGCCTGTTTCAGGCTTAGGCTGGCTCGCCCGGTTTTCGGGATTGCGCTAGGGCTTGCTGTGTCCGCCTGTGTCCATCTCGCAACTTGGGCCATCGCGGCCAACGGCGTACTGCCGACGGACAGGCGGGGCGTCCTCGACTTCCTCAACATGGCCACTTACAACCTCACCGTCCTCATCTGGTTCTACTACCTGCTCGTCCCTGGCAAAGTTGCTGTCAGCCCCGCGGTTCCATTGCCCGAGAATCATCTCGACGTCTGGAACCGGGAACTGGAGCGTCTGGTCCGACCATGACTCTAGCGATCATTCTGGTAATCGCCGCCGCCCTTGCGCTGATTTTCATTCTTGGCGTCGCCTTCTCCCGCAGCCTGCAGATTTCCGCTGGCGCGAGCCTCGCAAACCAAATTCATCCCATTGATGTCGAGGCCTTCCGCACTCTCGTCGATCCGGCAGAAGACGACTACCTGCGCCGCCGCCTGCCGGCTGCGGAGTTTCGCCTGGTACGCCGCGAACGCCTGCGCGCCATGGCCGCCTACGTTCAAACCGCCGGACGAAATGCCGCCGTGCTGGTCCGCATGGGTCAGGCCGCGTTAACCTCCGCAAACCCCGACACTGCGGAAGCCGCACGCCGCCTGGTGGACAACGCACTCCTGCTGCGCCGCAATGCCGCCTTCGCCCTGCTCAGAATCTACCTCGCTCTGGCCTGGCCGAACTCCGGCTTGGCGGCCACTCCCATCCTGCATGGCTACGAACAATTGAATGGATCCGCCATGCTGCTGGGTAGACTGCAAAATCCCGCTGCCCCGGTGCGAATTTCGGCCAGGTTTTGAGTCGGACCGCATCCTTCGCGTGGGCGCGGGCGACTCGCCCGCGCGTTCGGCCCTATAACATTCGCCCGCCGTTTCACAGCGCATCGGCGCAAGCGGGCCTATCTCGAAGAGCTCCGGGGTAACTCAAAAACCACCCTTTTTTGATTCCTGACTTGTTTTCGGGGGTCTTTCTGGTATAAAAACCAGCGGGCTGCAAAGCTGGGCTACAAAGCAACGCGTTCCACACCATTTGTGATTACATCGGCAACCTGCCGTGGGAATCGATCCCGCCGTCTGCTCGCCTCCGCGAGTCCAAGGGAGAACCTTATGATCCGCACCGTACAAGCTGCCTCCTTGTGTCTCTTTGTGATGGTCCTGGTCCTGCTGCTGTCCGCCATTGGTTTTGGCCAGGGCGGCTCTGCCACCGGTGATCTGCACGTCACCGTGAAAGACGCCAAAGGAAATCTGGTCGCCAGTGCTACGGTCACCGTGCGGGACGTCGCCAAGGGTCTGGAGCGCAAAGCCACCGGCAACGGCGAAGGCGGCTATAGCGCTCAACTGCTGCCGCCGGGGACGTACTCGGTAACGGTGGACGCCCCTGGTTTCAGTGGCGTCCTCAGCACCGGGGTCGTGATCACGGTCGGCGGATTGGTTGAGCTTCCGGTCACGCTTGCCGTCTCCGGCGGCAAGGAAGTCGTGGAAGTCAGTTCGCAGGCCGAACTGGTCGAGACCGCGCGCAGTTCCACCACTGACACCATCGGCCAGCGCCGCATCGACAATCTTCCCATCAACGGCCGCAACTACATCAACTTCACTCTGACCGATTCCCAGGTCGTGCGCGACAATGCGCCCAGCCTCGGCGCTGCGCCCACCTCCGGCCTCAACATGAGCGGCCAGCGTGCTCGCTCCAACCTGGTCAACGTCGACGGCGCCGATGCCACCGACAACTCGGTCAACGGCGTGCGCTCCACCGTTTCCCAGGAGGCTGTCCAGGAATTTCAGATCATCACCAACAGCTACGCCGCGGAATACGGCCGCGCTGCCGGCGGCGTCGTCAACATCATCACCCGCTCCGGATCGAACGATTTCCACGGCGACGTCTTCGGCTATCTTCGCAACCGCAACTTTCAGGCGGTGAATCCCTTCAGCACTGTCCCCAACCCGGCCTACACTCGCGTGCAGGCGGGAGTCGCGTTCGGCGGTGCCATCAAGAAAGACAAGACGTTCTACTACTTCGCCTACGAGATTACGCGCCGCCACGAAACTGGATTCTCCAGCATTGCCCCGGTCAGTAACCTCGGATACTACGGCTTACAGAATTTCGATACTGCGACGACTGCTGGTGGATTAGTCCCGCTCCCTTTCGGCACGATTCAGGTCACCCCGCCGCAAGCGCAGTTTCTCGCAGGTTTGACGCCAGCTGAGGTGGGCGCCATCGGCCTTACCAACATCGAGCAGTACGAAACCGTAGCCGGCGCGTCCTCTGGACAGGCTCTGCAGGGCACGTGGCCGACCGGACTGGTTCAGGGCCTCACCGGTGACGAGCTCTCCAGCTTCTCCGGCTTTCCCACCACCTGCAGTCCGTTAGCCTGTGCTGCGCCTTCCAGCTTCGGGCCCAGTAATGTTCCCGGCTCCTACACGACACTGGCGTCGCAGGTAGGGAACTTCCCGGTATTCGAAGGCACCAGTCTTTACTCGCTCCGCCTTGACCACAACGTCAACAATAACAATCGTCTTAGCCTGCGAGTCAATGTAAGCCCCAGCACGGTTACCGGACTGGAGGGCAGTGGCGAGGACCAGCCGTTCGGTCAGAACGCATACTCGCGCACTGCGGAGCAGACTTACCGCGACGTCACGGGCGTGGTGCAGGACACCTGGGCCATCGGCCCCAACCAGGTGAACGAGTTTCGATTCCAGTACGCCCGCCGCGGCTTGGAGTACTTCTACAACACTGCGATTCCGGCTGGCGCGGACCCCGCCGTGAACATCCCCGGCTACGCCTACTTCGGCCGCGAGCCGTACTCTTACATTCAGCGCACCGAGCAACGCTACCAATTTACCGACAACTTCTCCTGGACCATTGGCCACCACGACACCAAGTTCGGAGTCGACTTTAATTTCTTACCTCTCACTGCCACCTTCTCCGTCAACTACGGCGGCAATTACGACTTCGGCAACTTCCCTGCATTTCCAGCTCCCTTCCCGGCGCTGAACCCAGTCCAGGCGTATGGAGCCGGACTGCCTAGCGACTTCGTTCAGGGTCTCGGCAGCCCCCGCGACTCGTTCAACAACATTCCCATCGGCGCTTTCTGGCAAGACTCGTGGCGCGTGCGTCCGACCGTGACGCTGAACCTCGGCCTGCGTTACGACGTGGAGATTCCTCCCACCTTCAAGCCGGTGACGCCGCTGGGGCAAGCCGGCTATAACCTGCTGGGATTACAGAAGGGCATTCAGACTGACAAAAACAACATCCAGCCGCGCATCGGCCTGGCTTGGGATCCCAAGGGCGACGGCAAAACTGTGGTTCGCGCCTCCTATGGCTTGTTCTATGACCATCCCCTGCTGGGCTTGTATTTCCTGGGAGACGCCTCCGATGGTTCCTCCAGCGGCCAGCTGGCTTTCCCCGGGACCGGGGTCTGCTCGCCTCCGGGGCCGACGGGCAATCCGGCCAATCTCAATGCCATTCCTATCTTCCAGGGACTGGTGAACACTCCAGGCTGTGCTCCAGGACCGGCAGCGCTCAGCCCGGCCCTGGGCTACTTGCCCAACCAGCAGCAGTTCACCTCGCTCAACTTTCCCCAGTCTTTGTTTCTCAACCAGAACTACATCGCGGACGGTTTTCCGCTGTTCTTTCAACCCTTTGGCTATCCCCAGGGAAAGAACTTTGTCTTCGCCTACTCCCAGCAAGCGAACCTCAGCTTCGAGCGGGATTTCGGCGGAGGCTTCGCCCTCAGCCTCGCTTACAACTTCAACGCTGGACGTCACCTCAACCGCCCCATCAACGCCAACGCACAGCGTGGCGATCTGCTGGTGGCGAACTACCAGGCCGCCCTCACCGATCCCACCTCCTATGCCACCGTCGGCGGGCCGCTGGGCGTGGGTGCTGGCCCGGCTCCTTGCGGCGTCAACCCTCATACAGGCCAGCCCTGGATTTCGGCTGCCCTCATGAGCTTTTTCCGCCCTGGCGGTATTAATCCCTCGATCGCCACCGCGCTCACCAATGCGGGCGCCGGCCTTTGCGTGACGACGTTTGTCCCGACTGTCTTGGGGTTTCTCCAGTCATCGGGTTACAACATTGCAGACATTAACACTGCCTGCAATCCCACCACTCTGGCCAGCTGCGTACCTTTTGGTGATATGGACGCGAACTATTCCAACGGCAGCTCCATCTATCACGGCCTGAGCGTCAATCTGCGCAAACGTTTCACCCGGCACTATGAATTCCTCGCCTCCTACACCTGGTCGCATGCCATCGACGACTCCACCGATTTGCAGTCCCCGCTTACGCCGCAAGATAGCTACTACCCGGGCCTGGACCGTTCCAACTCGCTGTTTGACCAGCGTCACCGCTTTGTCCTGAGCGGCGTTTATCAAACCGGGAAGCTGAGTGGCAGTGGCTTCGCCAGCCAGCTGTTCAGTGACTGGACCTTCGCTCCGATCATCGACATCGCATCGGGGCGACCCTTCAATGTCATCACCGGGAGCGGCGACAACCTCCAGGAATCGGCTTTCACCGGCCGTCCCAATACCTTCGTGAACCCGGCATGCCCGCCGCTCCAGTATCCCTCGGTGAATTCGAAGTACTCGCCCACCGGAGTGCTGCAGGAGCCGTGTCTCGCGGACTTCAACGGAACCTTGCTCTCGCTTGACGGAAACCTGGCGCGCAACGCCGGTAAGCTGCCCTTCACCGTCTTCGACGACTTCCGCGTTGCCAAGCGCATCCCCTTCGGTGACCGCTTCAGCGCGGACCTCATTGTCGACATGTTTAACATCGCCAACAAAATGAACGTGGCCGCCGTCAGCCCGTTGTTCACCAACGCCGGCCAGGCCACCTCCGCCTACGATCCGCGCCAATTCCAGTTCGCGCTGAAATTGAACTGGTAGCCGCGCACTTTGATTTGTCATCCTGAGGCCCGCGTTCTTTGCGGGCCGAAGAGCCTGCCCTGAGCGCAGTCGAAGGGACCTATGCAATTTTGACGACGCCGCCCCGGCTGGCCACGCGCGAGCTGCGACCTGCTGACGCCCGTCCGACGTCGGCCCCTGTTACACTTTCCCTTTACCCATCCTTGGCGCTTGCCCGGAGTTCGCTCCCCAATGTCTGAAACTCAAATGCCCACCCCCCGCACCCGTGTGGTCCGCGAACCCCATCGCGCAGCCTACGATCGCGAGACCGTGTACCAAATCCTCGACGAAGGATTTCTTTGCCACATCGGCTTCGCCGTCGACGGCCAGCCCTACGTCATTCCAACCTCCTACGGCCGCAGTGGCGCGAGCCTCTACATTCACGGCTCCGCCGCCAGCCGCATGCTCCGCCAGATGCAGAAGAAAGACGGCGAGAATGAAACCACCCCGGTCTGCATCACCGTGACCTTGCTCGACGGCCTCGTCCTCGCCCGCTCCGTTTTCAATCACTCCATGAATTATCGATCTCTCGTGATTCTGGGCAAGGCCACGCTGGTCGATGATCCGCAAGAAAAGCTCGCGGCGCTGCGAGTTCTGTCGGAACACATTCTCCCCGGCCGCTGGGATGACTCACGCCAGCCCAACGAGCGCGAACTCAAGCAAACGTCAGTGCTGCGCGTTCCCATCGAAGAATTCTCCGCGAAAGTCCGCCAAGGCCCGGCCATCGACGACGAAGAGGATTACGCCTTCCCCACCTGGGCAGGAGTAATTCCGCTGGAAATGGTCGCAGGCACGCCGATCGACGACGCGAGATTGTTGCCGGGGAAAGAAGCACCAGAGTACGCGAGGAACTACACTCGCCGCCGCTGAGCGCCGATAGATCAAGACGAAGATGAATTATTCGAGCGTGATCGACAGTAGAGGTCGGGTCACCGTGCCGCGCGAGATCCGCCGCATATTAGAATTGTGCCGGAGATCGGATCGAGTTCGTCGTCGAGGGCGAGCAGATCGTCCTTCGGCCCATGCGCCCCGCAGCGAATGTCCTTGAACGAGGGGAAGCCGCAAAGCGGCGAAAGAATACAGCCCACGGCGCAAGCCGTGGGAGACGACGAAAAGAACGAACAAGCCCCGGAGGGGCGTAAGAAAACCAGCCGCATTTGGCGAGAGCACCGTCGAGCTTCGCTCGGCCGGACAGCCAAGGCCGGATGTTCCCACATAACCCAAACCCTTACGGAAGCAGCAGCAACTTCCCCGCGACCTTCCGCGCTTCCATGTCGCGGTGCGCCTGCGCCGCTTCCGCCAGCGGATAGGTCTTCGCAATCCGCAGCTTGAGTCTGCCGTCGGCGATCATCGTGAACAACGCTCCGGTACGCGCCAGCAATTCTTCGCGCGTGGCCGTGAAGTGCGCCAGCGTAGTTCGCGCCATGTAGAGCGAACCTTTCTCCGACAGCTTCGCCGGATCGACCGGCGGCACCGGCCCGCTCGACATGCCGTAGAGCACGAGCATCCCGCGCAGCCGCATCACATTCAGATTTTTTTCGAACGTCGCCTTGCCCACTCCGTCATACACGACGTCAACACCCTTGCCGCCAGTCAAGTGTTTCACCTCGGCCTCAAAATCCTGCCGCGTGAAGACGATGACTTCATCCGCGCCGGCCTCGTGCGCCAGCCGCGCCTTCTCCTCGCTCGATGCCGTGCCAATCACTCGTGCCCCGACCGCGCGCGCCATCTGCACCAACAGCAATCCCACGCCGCCCGCAGCGGCGTGCACCAGCGCCGTCTCGCCCGCTTTCAGTTTGTGCGCGTCGTTCACCAGATAGTGCGCGGTCAGCCCGTGCATCATCGCGGCGGCGGCTTGTTGATCGGTCAAAGTCGCAGGCACCGGAACCAGATGCTCCTCGGGCGACACGACATACTCCGCATAAGATCCGAGAACTCCGCTCCATGCCACCCGGTCGCCAACTTTCACGGCTTTGGCCTGCTTGCCCACCTCCGTGACCACTCCCGCGCCTTCCTGCCCGGGAATAAACGGCAGCGGCGTCCGCAAACTTCCGTCGCGGAAGTGCCCATCAATCGAGTTCACACCAGCCGCGGACACCTTCACCACCGCCTCGTTCGGCTTGGGCCGCGGCACCGCAACCTCGGTGAGTTCCATCACCTCCGGCCCGCCCGTATGTTCGACGCGAATGGCTTTCATGCTTAATCCCTAGATCTTAAATATCGAAACCGACTGTCACTCGCACAACTTACGCCATCGTTGAATCAAGAGTGGACATTTTCGATTCGTATCAGGGCACGGCTCTCTTGCTTCGTATCAGGGCACGGCTTTCAGCCGTGTCGCACCGGCCAACAAGAATACTCCGGCTTTAGCCGCTGCTATTAGGAATGCAGCGGCTGAAGCCGTCTCAACCTCGCTCCGCAGACGGCATCGCTAAAGCGATGCCCTGATACGAACCGTGAGTCTCAAGACCACCTGCTAATACAACACCGACGACCTACCGCCCGCCACTACGGAATCAGCAGCAACTTCCCCGTCGTCTTCCGTCCTTCCAGATCGCGATGCGCCCGCTGCGCCTCGGCCAGCGGATAGGTGTGCTCGATCCGCAGTTTGAGTTTTCCCGCCGCCATCATGCCGAACACCGCGCCTGACCGCGCGACCAACTCTTCCCGCGACGCCGTGTAAGCCCCCAGCGTCGGCCGCGTCACGTAGAGCGACCCCTTCGTCGACAACGCAATCAAGTCAAACGGAGGCACCGCCCCGCTCGACCCGCCGTAGAGCACCATCATCCCGCGCGGACGCAGAACATTCAGCCCCATCTCGAACGTCGTCTTGCCGACCGAATCGTAGACCACGTCGACGCCCTTGCCGCCGGTCAACCGTTTCGTCTCGACTTCGAAATCTGAATGAGTATAAAGAATGACTTCGTCCGCCCCCGCTGCGCGCGCCAGCTTCGCCTTCTCGTCCGTCGAAACCGTCGCAATCACGCGTGCGCCAAGGTTGTGCGCCATCTGCACCAGCAGCAATCCCACACCGCCGGCCGCGGCATGCACCAGCGCCGTCTCGCCGCGCTTCAAGGGAAATGTATCGTGCGAGAGATAATGCGCCGTCATCCCCTGCAGCATCGCCGAAGCGGCCTGCTGATCGGTCACGCCTGAGGGAACGGGCACCAGCTTGTCGGCGGGCACGGCCGCGTACTCGGCATACGATCCCAGCACCGAGCACCAGGCCACGCGATCGCCCGGCTTCACTGACTTCACATCAGCGCCCACCGCCGTCACCACGCCCGCGCCCTCCTGCCCCAGCACGAAGGGCAGCGGAACCTTGTAACGCCCTTCGCGGTTGTACACATCAATAAAGTTCACGCCCGAAGCGGCCAGCTTCACCACCGCTTCACTCGCCTTCGGCACCGGAACCGGCAACTCCACCAGTTCCATCGCCTCCGGCCCGCCGGGTTGTTTGACTTGAATGGCTTTCATAACAGTCAGTATGGATTCGCGATCGTGCCCGATGGATTCCAGCGAATGGATTCCGACAACAGGTGATTCTACACGCGAGAACCGCGATGCTGGAGCTTCGACTCGACCCAACTTCCTGCTACACTTGCACCCCTACAGGCAAGGAGTCTGTCATGGCCCAGGAATCGCAGTCTTTCGCTCACCACACCCGCTGGGATCCGCCGTTTCATTTCTTTGTGCTCCCGGTGTTCGTGATCGGGCTGATCATAAGCCTGATCCACTTTTTCGGACACCTTACCGAGGGCGGTCTCCACCGGCAGGTCCATGCAGTCCTGCTGATCCTGCTGGCCAGCGCCTGCCTGGTCCTGGTATTCAAGGTGCGCCTCAACTCGCTCAAGGTGCAGGATCGCGTGATCCGCCTGGAGGAGCGGCTGCGCCTATCCCAGCTGATGCCCGAGCCGTTGCGCGCACGCATTCCCGAGTTAACGGAGGACCAGCTGTGCGGCCTGCGTTTCGCCTCCGACGCCGAAGTCGCAAAGCTGGCCGAGCGCGCCATGAACGAAAAACTCTCCCGCGCCGACATCAAGAAAGCGATCCAGACCTGGCGCCCGGATTACTGGCGGGTCTAAAGCGCGCTCCGGCGGAACAGTTCGAGCTGGTGATACGTTTCTATTACCTTCATTGACCCAGAGCACTCCATTTGGCAGCCGCGGAGCCGTGGTATACTTCCGGGCGCTTTTAGGACTTGACTGATTCTGCGACAACGTTTTCTGAAGCTAATCACAGACAAAGGATTGAGGCACCGCGGCCTGCAGGCAGCCATCGCAGAAGCGTCGTTGCCCGCAACGTCAGGTTAGGAGACCATCATGGCGCATTTTTACAAGCCGCCGAAGACAGAGCCCGTCTCGAAACAGAATCTGAATCTTTCTATGGGCGACGTGCTCGAGCTGGGACTCTGGGGCTGCTGCGAATCGCCTGGGGTCTATCTCGACATCCAGGTTTCAGATCCGTCGATCGCGTGCTTTAAAGACCCACTCAACGACCGCCGCGATTTCGTTACGCGGGAGTTCAAGCTGTACGGACAAACCCTGGGCAAGATTCGCGTGAACGCGGTGGCGCGGTCCGGCGGGATTTGGGACTGGTTCGAGGTGACGGTGCAAGTGGCTCCTCCTCCTCCTGCGTTGACGCCGATGCAGCAACTCTCCGCTCATGTGGCGAACGGGAAGCTCACCTTCGTTAAATCGGAGGACAAGGCTAACTTCGAGGCGATTCGTGACGGCAAGAAGATCGGCGGAAAAATCGTTCAGCTGTCCGACGAGCTCGTTGAATTTTTCAACGATCTGCTGGCCGACGGCAAGGTGCACCTGCTTAGCCTGTATCGCTATCACGCCTCGATGCACGGAGAGGTGATGCCAGATGGCACGGTGGTGTGCCGGGCCGTCGATATCGCAGCCTACGGCGGTTCGCCGCTCAACCTGGAAGCGGGACTTCCTGCCGAGACAATCATCCAGACCATGGTCAGGATCATCGATCACCTGCCCGCAACGACCTGCCAGATCGGCTTTCCCAGGCCGCGCCGGACCTATGACACCTCGGATTCCACCGATTTCATTCCCAACTTGGACGTCTTCTTCCCGGTGCCCGACGAAGACACGGCGAAACTTTGCCTGAGCGGCCATATCGGACGGGGGCGCGGCCAGCTGAAAGAACCGGCTAAAACGCGCATTGTTCCGGCCCTGGCGCGAGCCGAGGGGCGCGGGACCACCTTCAAGGCGATGTATCCCGACGGCAAGGACCATTGCTGCATCTTTGCCTTGCCGTAGGGTCGCGGGAAAGCTGCCCTCCGCTGGAGCCTGTGGGCGCGCGGGAACTGCGCTGGAAATCGTGGAACTGAGACCCGGCCGCCTTCGCGGTAACCTCCCGCTCCAGGTGCCGAAAGTAACCGCCATGGTGCCGTTTCGGCGATTGACCCCGGCGCGGCTGCCGAGTACGATTTGGTAGAATTCATCGGACGTTCATACAGGGAGAAGCACGCATCTCTTAGAGAAATAAAGAGAAATAAAGACACATAACGAGAAATAACGACAAAATAAGAGGAATACGAGAAAAAGAAACAGGGCCCCCAAGAGAAACATGCGATTGGCTAACCTCCGATTCATCCATGTCCGGACCGCCGTGCTCGCCTCCGCAATTCTGGCGGCTTGCGGCTGCCAGACCGCGCAGAAACCGGTTTCTCTGCTGCCGCCGGGAAGCGCACCCTCGCTCCAGCCTACTCCGCCGCCCGCCCAAGCTTCGGCGCCCGCTTCCCAGGCTCAGAAAGATGCGGCCAAGCCTGCTTCCGCTGAGACCAGTTCGTCGTCGTCACCGCAATCCGCCGCTTCCGACCCGGTTGCCGATCTCATCGCCGGAGCCGAAAGGGAATACCAGGAGGGCGTGGCCAACTATCACGCGGGCAATAGCAATAGCGCCAAGCAGAATTTCGACAACGCCCTCAACGCCTTGCTGAGCAGCAATCTCGACATCCGCTCTGACGATCGCCTGCAGAAGGAATTCGACCACATCGTCCAGGGCGTCAACGAACTCTATCCGGGCGGCACCTCCGCCGATGCCGAGCAGGCGCAAGATACGCAGGAGAAATCCGAGCCCGCGCCCATCGATGTAACCAACGACGCAACCAACGGAATGGCTCCGTCCGCCGACGCCGGCGTTGCCGCCAAGGCGCGAGCCGAAATCAAGAACACGCGTTCCGACCTGCCCCTGATGATGACCGACCAGGTCGCCGGCTACATCACCTACTTCTCGGGCTATGG
>Ga0181532_10003565_pt1 | contig 13932 bp, 12 predicted proteins | sample PEATcosm2014_Bin_33_FD_119768 | JGI IMG/M metagenome (GOLD analysis project Ga0181532, IMG submission 119768) | Peatland microbial communities from MTU Mesocosm Facility, Houghton, MI, USA - PEATcosm2014_Bin11_30_metaG | ecosystem: Environmental > Terrestrial > Soil > Wetlands > Peat | place...
AAGTTCGATATCACCACCATCTATTTCCATGGTGTGGACAGCGCCTACTTGGGACTCAGTCTTCCTTCAACCAGCCCCTTGCCCGCTGGCGCGCACTCACCCAGTTGGAACGGCGGATTGTTTGAGAGCCATTACATGTTCAACCCGCAGTGGATTCTCATCAATCGCTATGAACTCGTCCGCATGTCGCAACAAGCGCTCCCCGTGGTGGCCGGGCCCTATGTGCCGGATGTAAGCGTTCCTACTTCCGCTTTCGGTAACGTGGATGTCGTGACGTTTGGGTTGCGCTATTACCCCTTCATCTCCAGTCGAGCGGGTTTTGCGTATCACGCGGAATATTCCATCCTGCGGCAGCGCAATGTTTCTCCAGTCACTTCGTCGGATTTGACCACCAGCAGCCTGTTGTTCGGCTTTGACTTTGCGTTCTGAGGGAGAATGAACATGCTGAACATCAAGAAAACTAGCTTGAATGTCGCAGTGGCACTCATTCTTCCCACGATCGTTGCCGCTCAACAAACCGATCAACCTGCACCAATACCTTCCAGTCACATGGAATCGCACATCGGGAACCTGACCGGTCACTCCGAGGCGGGTGCGCAGTTGTACTATCGCTATTGCTGGGGCTGTCATGGCGCCCGCGGCAATGGTGACGGCGAGAACGCCCCCTACGTCACTCCGCAGCCGCGCAACTTCGTTGCCGGTACCTTCAAGTGCCGCTCCACGCCGACGGGCACGCTCCCGTTGGATTCCGATCTTTACAACACGCTGGGTCGCGGCTTCAATTTCACCAATATGCCCTCGTGGGCCGCTCTGACCGCGCAAAACCGCGCCGACTTGGTAGCCTTCCTCAAAACGTTCTCAGCCCGTTGGGTTGCGGAGAAGCCCGTTGACCCCATTCCGATTCCCGCCGAACCGAAGTTGACCGTGGAAAGCATCAAGCACGGCGGGGAGTTGTTCCAGAAACTGGAATGCTGGAAGTGCCACGGCCAGGAAGGCCGCGGCGATGGACCATCTGCCTCCACGCTGACCGATAGCAACGATCAACCTATCCGTCCATACAACTTCACTTCTTCAAACCGGTCCAAGTGCGGCAAAACGAACTCTGACCTCTACCGCATTTTCATGACCGGCCTTGACGGCACCCCCATGCCCTCCTTCGCCGACGTGGTGAAACCCGAAGACGCTTGGGACTTGGTGCACTACCTCCGCACGTTGCAAGTCAACAACGCAAGCCCCGAACTCGCCCTCTGGCAAACCACACCCGAAGGGAAAGCAATCGTGAGCGCCAAGAAGGTGGAAAATACATACACGGGTTCTGGAGTTAAGCCCTAACACAACAGGTTTTGCAGTTCAGGAGGATCGCGTAATGCAAACGAAGCACGTAGTGATGGTAGGACTGGCCCTGCTTGCCGCTTCGGCCGTGGCGCATGCCGGGCCGGCCGGCGGCACTGTCAGCGGCAAAGTGACCTACGACGGCACACCCGCCAAGATGAAACCGATTGATATGTCCAAGGAACCTTCCTGCGCCAAAATGTACGCGACTCCGCAGCTCGCGGAGACCGTCGTAACAGGCTCCGGAAACAGCCTGGAAAATGTGGTCGTCTACATTTCCGCGGGAACGCCAGACGAAGCGGCGCCTTCCAACGCAGCCACTTTTACGCAGAAGGGTTGCCGCTATATTCCGCACCTGCTGGCCTTCCAGGTGAATCAGGAACTCAAAATCAACAACGAGGATCAGACCTCGCACAACATTCACCCCCTGCCGAAGTTGAACCGCGAGTGGAACAAATCGCAGCCGCCGGGAACGCCTCCAATCAGTGAGAGGTACGACAAGATGGAAATCTTCCCTGTGAAGTGCAATGTTCATCCTTGGATGCACGGCACCTTTGCGGTGCTGAAGAATTCTCACTTCGCGATAACCGGCGATGGCGGTTCGTTCTCTCTGGCAAACTTGCCTCCGGGCAAATACACCATCACTGCCTGGCACGAGTCTTACGGCGAGCAGTCGCAGGACGTCACCATCAGCGGCAGCGAAACCAAGACGATCAACTTCGTATTCAAGGCCAAGCCCTACTAACACGGGGCTTGGTCTTCTCTTGGACTGAGTTTTCGGGCCCAATAAATCGCTAAGTACTTCATTCGCCCACGAAGTAGGGCAGAGGCGGAGAACGATGGGGAAGGTTTTTGCAATTGCGCTTGTGATCATCGCCATTCTGTCGGCGTATCCAATCCTGACGCACAAATTTCCGCTGCCGGAGGACATTTCCACTCACGGCCACCAGATCGACGACCAACTGAATGACACCATGATCGAAGCGGGACTTTCGTTTGTCGGCGCACAATTGGTCCTCGCCGCTTTTCTTTTCCTCTTTACCGGACGCAAGCCCGGCAGTCCCCTCAAGAATTTCCCGGGCGGCGCCAAGGTTATGGTGACTGCCGCGTTCATTCTTGTCGGGACGGAAATCCTGGCTCTTGGCGTCCTCGGCCAAAAGGCCTGGGCCAACGTCTATTTCACTTCACCAAAAGCGGACGCCCTGCAGATTCAGGCCCAAGCCGAGCAGTTCGCTTATTACTTCCGCTACGCCGGCCCCGATGGCAAATTCGGCGCCATTCACCCCGACAAGATTGATGAGGGCAACCAGAATTACTTTGGTCTCGACCCCGCCAATGAAGTCGAAGCTCGCGACGACATTGTGTCTGGCGAACTCGTTATTCCCGTCAACCGTGAGATCCAATTGCTTCTGCATGCCAAAGACGTGGGCCATTCCTTCTACGTGCGCGAGTTGCGCATCCAGCAAGACTTCGTCCCTGGCCTGGATCTTTCCGTGCATTTCACCGCCACGAAAATTGGCAAGTACGAAATCGTATGCACCCAGCTTTGCGGTTTGGGGCACTACAACATGAAGGCATACCTCAACGTGATGTCCGAACCGGATTTCGAGAAGTGGCTAAAGGACCAGTCGGCGCAGTAGCAGTGCAACCTGCCCGTGGCGCGGCAAGCATCGCTGCTGGCCGGGACTTGGGACGTTTTCGAACGAGGTGAAGAGATGGCGGAGAGTTCAGTTCAACAGGCTCATGTGCATGCTCCTCCGGAAGGGTTCATCCGGAAGTACATCTTCAGCCTGGATCACAAGGTCATCGGCAAACAGTACTACGGCCTGGCGCTGGTGGCTGTCTTCACCGGGATGATCCTCTCCTGGCTGATGCGCATCCACATGGTCTGGCCCGCTGCAAAGATTCCCGGTCTGGAATTGCTCTCGAAAGTGGGCGCGCCCGGTGGCGTGATGACGCCAGAGTATTACTTGTCGTTGTTGACTATGCACGGCACGCTCATGGTTTTCTTCGTGCTCACCAACGCCCCGTTTGCCGCCTTCGGCAATTACTTCCTGCCCATTCAGATTGGCGCGGAGGACATGGCCTTCCCCCGCTTCAACATGATGTCCTTCTGGGTCACCTTCGTCGCCTGGGTCGTGCTGATGCTGGCGTTTGTTATTCCGGATGGGCCGCCCATCGCGGGCTGGACTGAATACACGCCGCTCAGCGCCGTCGGCAAAGACGCTGGGCCCGGCATGCAGTGGGGTGCCAGCCTGTGGGGAGTATCGATCGCGATTTTCTGCATCGCTTCGTTGCTCGGCGCGCTGAATTTCATCGCCACAACTCTGGATTTACGCGCCAAAGGCATGACCTTGATGCGCATGCCCATCTGCACCTGGGCATGGTTCATCACCTCCTGCATCGCCCTGCTTGCATTCGCGGTGCTTCTCCCCGCTTGCATTCTGCTGATCCTTGATCGTCACGCGGGAACGAGTTTCTTCATACCTTCGGGTCTGGTAATCAGCGACCGCCTGCAGCCGCATTCCGGAGGCTCGCCCCTGTTGTGGCAGCACCTCTTCTGGTTCTTCGGCCACCCCGAGGTGTACATCGCCATTTTGCCTTCCATGGGCATTGTTTCGCACATTCTGATCAACAGCATGCGTAAGCCTCTGCTCAGCGCCAAGGTCATCATCTACTCCATGATGTCCATTGGGTTCCTCAGCTACATGGTCTGGGGGCATCACATGTTCCTCAGCGGCATGAACCCCATGTCGGCACTCGCGTTTTCCTTCCCAACGCTGACCATCACAATTCCCGCCACGATAATGACTCTGATCTGGCTTGGCAGCTTGTACGGAGCCGACATCAAGATCACTTCCGCTTCGCTTTTCGCTCTCGGATTCATTTCCATGTTCGTGGCGGGAGGCGTCAGCGGCTTCTTTCTCGCGCAACCTTCCATCGATATCTACTTGCACGCCACCTACTTCGTTGTCGGCCACTTCCACATGGTCATGGGAGTCGCCTCGCTCTTCGGCGTCTTTGCAGGCACCTATTTCTGGTTCCCGAAAATGACCGGCCGTTTCATGAACGAAACTCTCGGCAAATTGCATTTCTGGATCACCTTCCTGGGCGCCTATTGCATCTTCATGCCGTTCCACTATCTCGGATTGATCGGCAACGTGCGCCGCTACCAGTCTTTCGTGGACGACTACATGGCGCCGTATCTCTCCTGGCACCAATTCATCACCATTGCGGCACTCATTACGGGCGCCGCGCAATTCATTTTCCTGTTCAACCTGATTTACAGCCGCTTTAGGGGCGCGCCCGCGCCGGAAAATCCTTGGAATGCGACCTCCCTCGAATGGTCCATTCCTTCGCCCCCGCCCTGGAACAATTTCGGCGGCCGTCACCCCGTTGTCTATCACGATCCCTATCAGTACGGCGTGAAGGGTTCCAAGGGCGACTTTGTCATGCAAGACTCGCCGGAAGCGTTGGCCAGCGGCGACTGAAGTTCTCGCAGTGCGCTGAGGAAATTTTGGCCGCTGCGCGCTGCGGAAAGATTTGTGAATGAGGAGAACGTTTTTTCAATGATTGCTTCGACTGCAAGTTCTCATGCACCAAGCCTGAATACCGCGGGCGGCGCCGAACGGGCTTCACGCAGCGGTATCTGGGTGGGCCTCTTTGCCATCACGATGTCCTTCGCCGCCTTCAGCAGCGCGCTGTTCGTCCGCGAAGGAACGCCGGATTGGGGGCACCTGGTTCTACCCTCCATCCTTTATCTGAACACCTTCGTGCTTCTTCTCAGCAGCGGCACACTTGAACTTTCGCGGCGCTCGCTGGCACATGCGACCGTGGCCGATTCCACGGCGGCCACCGGTGGAATCGGATGGCTGCTCTGCACGCTCGCACTCGGCATCGCTTTCTGCTGCGGCCAGTATTTGGCCTGGCAGAATCTCCGCGCCCAGGGAATCTATCTGGCCACCAATCCCAACAGCTCCTTCTTTTACGTGCTCACATTCATCCACGTCCTGCATCTGCTTGCCGGCATCGTTGCGTTGCTCTATCTGACCGCGCGCTTTGTGTTTCGCCGTGCTGCCTTCCGCCGCAGTCTGCTCGACAACACGGCTATCTATTGGCATTTCCTCTGCGTCTTGTGGATTTATCTGTTCTTGTTGTGCCGCATGAAGCTGTAACCGTTAGGAGGGAGAGAAACCGTGAGCGAGTCCGACGTAGCTATCCACGGGCACGGCGCCCTGATGGAAGAATCCCCGTACGCCATCCCTTCGCGCAAGTTGACGATGTGGCTGTTCATCATCTCCGACGCGGTCACCTTTGGCGCGCTTCTCTTTGCTTACGGATACATCCGCTTCGCCGCCGCCAGTTGGCCTCGCCCGTTCGAGACCGGCAGTGTCATCAACGTGATTGTGATGACCTTTGTTCTCATCACCAGCAGTTTGACCATGCTCGGCGCGGTCGATTCCGCTAAGGCCGGCGATAAGCCAAAGGCCATGCGCTTTCTCTATTCCACGATGGCATTGGGTGCACTTTTCGCCGCTTTGCATATCCGCGAGTGGTTCGAACTCTTCGGCCGTCAGATCACTATCAGTTCGGGGCTCTTCGGCCAAACATTTTTCTCCATCACCGGCCTGCACCTGCTTCACGTAATCAGTGGCGTCATCGCTCTGTTCGTCATTGCCACCAAATACTCGCGCGACACGCTCACCCCCGGCCATGTGGAGACCGTTGGGCTTTACTGGCATTTCGTTGATCTGGTCTGGATGTTTGTCGTTCCCCTGGTGTATCTCACGAATATCGCGCACTAACGCGCTTTTAGCATAAGGAGAAACGATGAGCGCTGCTTCGGCTTCCGGAAACGTAATTCGCAAATACCTCCCGGTCTATTTCCTGCTTCTGGCTATTTTCCTGGTGGAAGTGTTCCTCTCCTTCCAGCACTTTTCGATCGGCAAACTGGTCTTTGTTCTCCTTCTGCTCGCCTTTTCCAGCGCTTCGCTCGGGCTGATGTACTTCATGCACCTCGCGGAAGAACGGCGCGTCCTCTTCCTCACTCTGATTCCCGCGACAATCTTCGTCCTGCTGATGATGAACATGATTTGGGGAGACAGCGTCCGCCTGTTGCACATGAAGCCCTTTGCGCAGTAGGCTCTCTCGATGGATTTTGTCGCGCACCAGATTGGAAGTGAATGATGATGAAGCGAAACTCGTTCCGAGCGGCACCGCTTGTGGCGCTGGCCCTTTCCCTGTGCACACCTCCGCTTGCCATGGCGCAGAGCTGCGCCCTCTGCTACACGCAGGCCGCGGGCTCCGGCTCGCGCATGATTCAGGCGCTGCGCAGCGGCATCCTCATCCTAGTGATACCGCCGATGCTGATCTGCGTTGGCATCACCTGGATGGCCTACAAGAAACGCAATCAGTTCAACGAAGACGATTCCCCGGAGATCCCGGAAGGCACTCCAGAATAATCTTCCGGCGAATTTCCAATTTCACAGGTTACACGTCGGAGTTATTTTTTTCCAGCGACCAAAAACACGAAGCCCCACTGCCAGCGGCTTCCTTCGTCCGTGGCTGGCAATGGGGCTCCATTGAAGGTGGGATTGTCAATCAGCCCGCGCTCACTCCAAGCCCTGCTTCACGAAAGGAGCGAACCGCGCTGGCCTCGTCCGGCTGAATATCGAAAACCTTGTTCATGGAAGTTGCTTGTAATAGCTCGCTCACCATCTTGCTGAGGCTTGCGAGCTTTAGCTGGCCGCCCTGCTTGCGGAGGGCCAGGTGGCTACGCACGATCTCTCCCATGCCAGAGCTGTCCACATAATCAACTTCCCTGAAATTGAGAACGACTTTCCGTGTCCCGTTCGCCACGAGACCAGCGATGGTCTCTCTCAAATTGGTCGTGCCTTCCCCAAAGGCTATTCTTCCCCTGGCATCGATGATCGCGACGTCTCCATCCTGCCGCGTGCTCGTTTGCGACTTCGTCGCCGGGGGTGCCTGCATTCCAAGACCCATACGGTCCAGCACTCCGCTCGCCGCCGCCGCTACGTCCCGGAATTCCGTGCGAATCACGATCACCGATCTCCCCTGTTTTAGAACCTCCAGAAGGTGCGCTCCCTCCTCACCCCATTTTTCTGACGAGGCCGGCTTGGGAGCCCCCGGTTCTTCCGTGATGCTCTTGGCGAGTGAGCCGCCTGCCCTAGAACCCAGATAGCCTAGCAGCGCCGCCCCTCCCACTCCGAGCGCAAAGACCTGTCCAAACCCGGGTATCAGCGCCAGAGTGGCGCCTACGCAGCCGGCGGTAGCCCCGACCGCCCCGCCAAGGAATCCCCCCGCATATTCGCCCAAGCCTTTGCCAAAACTCATCGCCTCACTTTCCGAACGGGTCAAAAACACGATCGATTCTTCCGGGACGTGCTGCTTGAGCAGTTCCTTGAACGCTTCCTCAGCTCGTTCCCGGGAGCCGAACACACCAATGGCAGTTTCCATCCCTTCCTCCTCTGAACCTCTAAACTCACGCGAGTCCTCAAGAAAGGAGCCGCGTTCCCCAAGGTTTTGCGACGCAAAATCTGCGCCAAAATCCATCATTTGTCAAGGAAAAACCGGCATTTTTGGCGTTTTTCCGAGGTGAGTTTTTCACCGGATTTCCCCCTCGTTTGGACGGAAACCGGGGGATTGGCATTGGCTGAAAACTGGCCGAGTTTCTCTATCGGAGGATCTGGCGGATCTCGTGCATCGTTGACTTGCCGCACCGTCGCCAATAGCATACGACCCTATGAAACGATCAGCGGAGTGTGAGACACGACGCCCCAATCAAACTGACAAGAACTCCTTGGCTTTGCGGGCTGGCCTTTCTTCCTTTTATCTTTCCCCCAGAATGGTTCCCGGATTCTAAATGCCGACCCTCGCGCGCAAATTGAAGCTCCCCGGCTATTTCGCGCTCGGCTTCGGCACCATGATTGGCGTCGGCTGGGTCGTCCTGATGGACGACTGGCTGGGACGCGGCGGTCCATTTGGCGCGATGCTCGGCTTTGCGCTCGGCGGGATTCTCCTGCTGCCCGTGGGCTACGTTTACGGCCAGTGGGTGCAACGACTTCCTGACGCCGCCGGTGAAGCGGCTTATACCGCGCAGGTTTTTTCTCCCATCGTCAGCTACTTCACCGGATGGATGATGCTGCTCGCATATTTCATCGTGTGTCCCTGGGAAGCCGTGGCCGCCGGGAAAATCGCTGCGTATATTTTTCCCCAGCTCGACACGATGGAACTGTATCGCGTGATGGGCCAGCCCGTGTTTCTTCCACGGCTGCTGCTGGGCATCGCCTTCACCATTTGTCTGGCGTACCTGAATTATCGCGGTATTCGGGCCAGCGCCACATTTCAAATCTGGGCCACCTCCGCCGTCCTAGGCGTTTTCGTGATCCTTATTCTTGTGAGTGCGCGCAGCGGGTCACCCGTTCATCTTCAGCCGCACTTCAGCCAGGCGCCCCTGATTTCGATTCTGTTAACTCTGCAGATTGTTCCGTATTTCCTGACCGGCTTCGAGTCCGTCCCCAAAGTCGCGGAAGAAGCGCATCCGGGGTTTCCGCCAAGAAATTTCTTCAAAGCCATTGCCATGGCGCTCCTGATTGGTGCGGGCTTTTACACTTTGGCCGTTGGAGCCACCTCCTATATCGCGCCGTGGAAGAGCCTGCTCGGCAAACGCTTCGCCACCGCCATTGCCTTTGAGCAGGGCACGCATTCCGCATGGCTCGTTCGTTTGATTCTGGCCATTACGTTGGTCGCCCTCCTGCAGGTGTTCAACGGCAACTTTGTTGCGTCCTCGCGTCTGCTTTTTGCGTTTGGACGTCGCGGCACGATTCCAACGGTTTTCTCGGCGGTTCACGCCAAATACCTCACGCCTTCCGTGGCAATTTTCGGTATAACTGCGGGTACATTGGCTGGGCTCTTCCTTGGCGACGCCTTGCTCGTGCCCGTCACGGAAGTGGGCTCGATGGCTTCTTCCGTTGGCTGGCTTGCAGCCTGTTCGTCGTTCTGGATGATAGAGAAAAGGCCGCGACCCCGCTTAATCGCCACCGTGGGGATTCTGGTTTCGCTCCTCCTGGTGTTGATGAAGTGGCTGCCCGTGGTGCCCGGCCATTTTTCCCTCGCCGAGTGGATTGCCTTTGCCGCGTGGCTGGTAATCGGTTTGCTGATTCATCGGCGCCCCTGAGAGGTTCCTCGGGACGCCTCGTGTATAATCTTCACGGCGCGCCCGCCAACTTTATGATCCCCTTCCTTCATATCGGTCCCCTATCAATTCCCACTTACGGCTTGATGGTGGCGTTGGGCATGATTAGCGGTGCCTACATTCTTCAAGCGGACTTCGATCGCCGCGGTATAAAAGCCGACGCCTTTACCATCCTTACCATCGCCGGATTGTCGGGAATTTTCGCGTCAAAGGTCTACAGTGCGCTCGAATCTCCGGCGGAATTCTTTGCCCATCCGATCGCCCTTCTTTTCAACCGCTACGGCTTCACTTGGTTCGGAGGATTCCTCGGCGGCGCGGCTGCTCTGCTCATTCTCGCCCGGCGCGCCAAAATCCCCATCCTGGAATTCATGGATCCTTGTTCCCCGGCGGCTGCGTTTGGCTACTCCCTCGGGCGCATGGGCTGCCTCCTCTCCGGCGATGGCGACTATGGACAACCCACCTCGTTGCCCTGGGGCATGGGCTTTCCCAACGGCATTGTGCCTACCAATGGCCCCGCCGGAACCTGCGCCCAGTGGGGATGGCCCGAAAATTGTAAGGTGCACCCGACGCCCGTTTACGAATTCTTTGCCTGGGTGGCCATTGCTGCGTTTCTCTGGTACTTGGGCGGCAAGCTTTTGCACCGCCCTCAAGATAGAGGTGTGGTTTTCTGCGCCTATCTGATCTTGACGGGCATTGCGCGATTTCTGGTGGAAATCATCCGCATCAACCCGCGCGTGTTTCTCGGTTTGACCAACGCACAGATCGTCAGCATTCTCTCTGTGATGGCCGGAATTGGCCTTTTCCTATGGATTAAGAGTCATGGCGTGGCCGCAGAGAAAAAAGCTCCGTCGCGCTGACGCAATCTCTTGGCAAAGCAAAGCCCCGCGAGCAGTCCACGGGGCTCCGCAATTTCATCTGTAGAGAACTTCTACTCCAGCATCTGTCGCAGCACGTATTGCAAAATCCCGCCATGCTTGTAATACGCCACCTCTTCCGGCGTATCCACCCGCACCGTGGCCGTGAAGGATTTCTCCGCTCCTCCCGGTGACTTTGCGTGAACAGTGACCTGCTTGCACGCCGTCAATGTAGCCACACCGTCAATCGAAAACACTTCGTGGCCTGTTAGCCCAAGGGATTCGCGCGTCTCACCCGCCTTGAATTCCAGGGGGAGCACTCCCATTCCTACAAGGTTGCTGCGGTGTATGCGCTCGTAGCTTTCCGCAATTACCGCGCGCACGCCGAGCAGCCGCGTACCTTTCGCGGCCCAATCGCGCGAAGACCCGGAGCCATACTCCTTGCCCGCAATCACCACCAGTGGTACGCCATCTTCACGGTACTTCACCGCGGCATCGTAGATAAACATCTTTTCGCCTTCGGGAAGATGCAGCGTCCAGCTTCCTTCCGTTCCCGGCGCAAGTTGATTGCGCAGGCGTATATTCGCAAACGTTCCGCGCATCATCACTTCATGATTGCCGCGCCGCGCGCCATAGGAATTGAACTCGTGCGGTTTCACGCCACGGGCGATCAGGTATTTCCCGGCGGGAGAATCCACGGCGATGGAGCCCGCGGGGGAAATGTGATCGGTGGTCACGCTATCGCCCAGAACCGCCAGCACGCGCGCGCCTTGAATATCCGCCAGCGGCCCCGGCGTCTTCGGCATGTTCTCGAAATATGGCGGCAGCTTGATGTATGTGGAGTTGGCGTCCCACTTGTAGAGATCGCCCTCGGGAACCGGCATCGTCTTCCAACGCGCGTCGCCTTCAAACACTTCGCTGTATTCCTTGCGGTATTGCGCGGTAGTGACGGACGCGCGCACAGTTGCTTCCACTTCCTGCGCCGACGGCCAAATCTCACGCAAGTAAACGGGCTTGCCGGCGGAGTCGTTTCCGAGAGATTCGGTGGTTAGATCCATGTCCATGCGGCCCGCCAGCGCATAAGCAACGACAAGGGGCGGCGAAGCCAGATAATTCGCGCGCACCAGCGGGTGCACGCGCCCTTCAAAGTTGCGATTGCCGCTCAGCACGGCCACGGCGATCAAATTGTTTTCCTTGATGGCCGCGCCGATCGGCTCCGAAAGCGGCCCGCTGTTGCCAATACAAGTAGTGCAGCCGTAGCCCACCAGGTGAAACTTCAATTTTTCCAGGTAAGCCATCAGCCCGGAAGCTTGCAAATAATCCGTCACCACTTTCGATCCCGGCGCAAGGCTAGTCTTCACCCAGGGCTTCACTTGCAAGCCACGCTCGACAGCCTTCTTGGCCACCAATCCCGCGCCCAGCATCAGCGAAGGGTTCGACGTATTCGTGCAGCTCGTAATCGCCGCAATCACCACAGCGCCGCTGGAAAGCTCGAACGCGTCTCCGTTGTTCTTCACGGGGATGTGTTTCTCGGGCGTGCCTTCTACAACTTTAACAAAGGAAGCCTTGGCGTTCTTCAGCGCGACGCGATCTTGCGGCCGCTTTGGCCCCGCCACCGTGGCCTCCACGCTCCAAAGATCCAGCTCCAGCGTGTCGCTGAACGCCGGGTCGGGCGTCGAATCCGTCCGGAAGAGAAACTGCTCCTTGCAGTAGGCTTCGACCAACGCGATATGTTCCAGCGAGCGCCCGGTAAACTCCAGGTAGTTGAGCGTCTCCTTGTCCACGGGGAAGAAGCCCATCGTTGCGCCATATTCGGGAGACATATTCGCAATCGTGGCGCGGTCTGGCACGCTCAACGTGGATAGGCCCGATCCATAAAACTCCACGAATTTCCCCACAACGCCTTTCTTCCGCAGCATCTCCGTGACGGTAAGAACCAAGTCCGTAGCAGTCGCGCCTTCGCGCAGCCGTCCATGCAGCTTGAACCCCACCACTTCCGGTACAAGCATCGAAAGAGCCTGGCCAAGCATCGCCGCCTCCGCTTCGATTCCTCCGACGCCCCAGCCGAACACGCCCAGCGAATTCACCATGGTCGTGTGCGAATCCGTTCCCACCAGCGAGTCCGGGTAAGCTTCCAGGCGGCTCCCGCTCGGAACCGAACAAACCACGCGCGCGAGATACTCAATATTGACCTGATGACAAATTCCCGTGTCGGGCGGCACAACCTTGAAATTGCGGAAGGCGGTTTGTCCCCAGCGCAGGAAAGCATAGCGCTCCACGTTACGCTGAAATTCCAGTTCGGCGTTCAACCCGAAAGCGCCCGCGGTACCGAAAGCATCCACCTGAACGGAGTGGTCAATCACCAGTTCCGCGGGGAAAAGCGGATTGATGCGTTTGGGATTCCCGCCCATTCTTTGCACCGCTTCGCGCATTGTGGCCAGATCCACGATAGCGGGGACGCCAGTGAAATCCTGCAGCAGGACGCGGGCGGGCATGAACGCGATCTCTTTCTGTTCAGCGCCCGGCTTCCAGGTCGCCAGCGCCCGAATATCATCGGCGCGGACAGAGCGTCCGTCCTCGCACCGCAACAGGTTCTCCAGAAGAATGCGCAACGAAAAGGGAAGCCCGGTGAATTGGCCGAGCCCCTGCTTTTCCAGTTTTTCCAGGCGCTGAATTTCAAATGTTTGCGCGCCAACGTTCAGATTGTCGCGTGTTCCGAAGGAATTGATTGCGGAGATGGGCATCCCATGCGTCCTTTCACGGGCTATTTGGACTTCTATGATACCCGAAATCACGCGGCGGCGCGGGGGACGCTATAATGGGAAACCGTGAAAATTGTCCTGATCTCAACGTACGAACTGGGGCGTCAGCCATTTGGGCTAGCCTCACCCGCGGCTTGGCTTCGCGAACGCGGCCACGGGGTCACCTGCCTTGATTTATCGCGAGATGGCTTGAACGAACAAGCCTTGCGCGAGGCGCGTTTAATCGCATTTTATGTGCCCATGCATACCGCGACGCGACTCACACTGGAACTGCTCGGCCACATTCGCCACGTGAATCCGAAGGCGCATTTGTGTGCCTATGGCCTGTACGCTTCCCTCGCCGCGGAGAGCTTCCGTGCACATGGCGTGAACAGTCTACTGGGCGGCGAATTCGAGCAGGCTTTGGTGGACCTTGTGGAACATCTCGAAGGCCTCTCGGCCTCTCCGCAAATTCATCCGTTGGACACGGGCGTTTCGTTGGCGCGGCTCCGTTTTCGTAAGCCGGATCGCACTGGATTGCCACCCTTGCGCTCCTATACGCATCTGGTGTTGCCCAGCGGCGAGCATCGCACCGTGGGGTACACCGAAGCGAGCCGCGGTTGCAAACACCTGTGCCGGCATTGCCCGATTGTGCCCGTCTACAACGGCGTTTTCCGCATCGTGGATCGTGAGGTTGTGCTCGCGGACATTCGTCAGCAGGTGGCGGCCGGTGCGCAACACATTACCTTTGGGGACCCGGATTTTTTCAATGGAGTGGGCCACGCCGTTC
>Ga0181532_10003566_pt1 | contig 13932 bp, 12 predicted proteins | sample PEATcosm2014_Bin_33_FD_119768 | JGI IMG/M metagenome (GOLD analysis project Ga0181532, IMG submission 119768) | Peatland microbial communities from MTU Mesocosm Facility, Houghton, MI, USA - PEATcosm2014_Bin11_30_metaG | ecosystem: Environmental > Terrestrial > Soil > Wetlands > Peat | place...
CTCTTCGACTTGAAGAGTGCGGCCAAAAGGTTCAAGGCCAGCAGGATCAGCCCGATCATCGCCGCCAGCCTGAGGCGATTCTCTCACCGGTTCAATGCGGATGAGGTTTTCGGTACACACAGCCCAAGCCAGGCAGGCGGTTGAGTCCTGCCCTCCGGAAAAGAGAACCAGCGCGCTGTTTTGATTTGAGTTCATGTTCGTCGTTCCTCAACGAGCCGCAATCGCAAGCTTGGCGTAAGCGACCGACGGCCGCCGCCACGGTCATACTCAAGCTTTTGGTAGAATGGGCGAGTAGGGTCAGTCATCAATGTCGGATTGAGACCGAGTTGCCGCAGACGGTCAAATACCGGAAGCCAATACTGTTTGGCCGTTTGCCGCCAGTGATCGTTGACTTGGTTCAACAGCGCGACAATGATTGTTTCCAGCGTTTGGCCATCCTCGGTCAGCCGGCCAAGAGGGCGCGTCGCGCGATCCCGTTGTGCCAAAGACTGGCGCTGTTTTGGAGTGAGGGCTGAATCGACGGCCGTTAGTTCGAATTCCAGAGAAGGCACGTGTCGAAAGTGCTTGGTATCGCGCGGCGTTGTTGTCAATCTGATTCAGGCGTTCGAACCGGTCGAAATGACGCTTCAGCGCCGGCTGCAGAATGTAGGGCCGTTTGTACAAGCGCGCGGATCGCCGATTGCTGGTGTTGCAAGCGCGCTGCAAACCGGCAATGGTCCTAATGGATCTTCGCAGCATTGGCGAACAACACCAGCAAAGCATGGCTACTGTGTGGCTGGCGAGCGATTCTTATCTGTGTTCCAATAGGAACATCGGCAGAGGCTCATGGCTAGGACATCTCCCCTCATCGTCGGTATCAGCGGAGCTTCCGGCAGCATTTATGGCGTGCGACTGCTGGAAACCCTTCATGCCAACAAAATTCCGGCACATCTCATTGTCACCAAATCAGCGGTGCTGACGCTGAAGGAGGAGGTCGGCCGCTCGATCGATCAGGTACGAGCGCTCGCGGAAACGAGCTATCAGAACACGGACCTCGGCGCGGCGATTTCCTCAGGATCGTTCAGGACCCGAGGCATGGTCATCGTTCCATGCTCGATCCACACGCTTTCCGACGTCGCTTACGGCATCACCGACAGCTTGCTGAGCCGGGCGGCGGACGTCACCTTGAAAGAACGCCGCCGTCTTGTCCTGGTCGTGCGCGAGACGCCGCTACACGCGGGCCACTTGCGAAGCATGCTCGCAGCCACCGAGAGTGGCGCCATCATCATGCCGCCGGTGCCGGCCTTCTATCATCGGCCCAAGACCATCGACGACATCGTCAATCATACCGTGGGGCGCTGCTTAGACCTGTTCGACATCGACGTCGGCTTGGTCAAACGGTGGCGGGCCGAAGACGGCTCATAGGTCCCACCATGAGCGAGCCCCAGTCGAGTCTTTGGGCGTTCTCCCTGTCGGTGTACGCCAACGCTGCCGTCCATGCCGAGTGCCTCGATCTGCAGGACCGCCATAGCATCGACGTCAATCTGCTGTTGTTCTGCGCCTATGTCGGCGCTGTTCACGGCGCTGTCTTGTCGGATACCGAAGTACGGCAGGCAGCCAGCATCGTGGGAGAGTGGCACAGCAGCATCGTCAAGAGGCTTCTTGAGGCCCGACGCGCCCTGAAGCCGTTCGCCACGGAACTATCGCCGATCGGCTCGTTGGCCGCGACATTGCGCACAAGCGTCAAGGCGACGGAGCTTGAGGCGGAGCGGCTCGAGCAAATGATGTTGGAGGGGTGGAGCACTTTGCGCGTCGAGGCATGGCAACGGGCTCAGCCGGCCGAGGCGATCGCGGCCAACTTACGCGCATTGTTTGCAATCTGCGGCGGATCCGCTCAGAGAGCGGAGCTCCCCACGCATCTCGTTGCGGCCGCCCTGGCCGTGGCATGCTAAGCCGGCGCATGGATCTGGCAGGGTTAGGTTTGGTTCTTCCCGTTGCGCATTTTGTTGAAACTGTGCTCGATCTGGAGGGCCTTCTCGTCTAGCGTGTGCTCGCACATCAACCCTTCCTCGCGAGCGAAAGAGAAAATATGGCGGATCAGGTCTTCGCAGGAACCGTCGTGCTGCCCGATCGGATGATCGATAACGGGTATGTTCTGGTCGCCGACGGCTTGGTGCAGGCAGTGGGATCCGGTCCGCTACCGGCAGGAGAGAGGCGTGGCGGCACTGGATTTTTCGTGCTGCCCGGTGCGATCGACGCGCAGGTGCACAGCCGCAGTCAGAAGGGTCAGGAAGATTTCATCTGGTCGACTCGTAGCGCCGCCGCGGGCGGCGTGACCACGATCGTCGACATGCCCTATGACGACGGTTGCCTGATCGCGAGCGCGGAGCGCTTTCGCACCAAGGCGGCGGAAGCTGGCGCTCAAGCCCGCGTTGATTTTGCGCTCTACGCTACGGTCGATCCGGAGGAGGGACCGGCGCGGATCGGCGAGTTGATTGATGCGGGTGCCGCCGCTTTCAAGTTTTCGACTTTCGGCACTCACCCGAAGCGTTTTCCGCGCATCCCGCCGCAAATGCTTTATGCCTGCTTCGGTGTCATCGGGCCGCGCGGGCTTGTGGCCGGCATTCACAACGAGAATGACGAGATGGTCCGCGCCTTCACCGCCGAGATCGAGGCGCGCGGGATCACCGATTACAGGGCGCATGGCTTGTCGCGGCCGCCGATTGCCGAAGCCCTCGCTACAGTGGAGGTCTTCGAACTGGGTGCGGGCGCCGGCTGTCCGGTGCATATTGTCCACAGCTCGATTGCGCGGGGCTATGAGTTGGCGGCGGCCTATCGAGCCCAGGGGCACGCGGCGACCATCGAAGCCTGCATCCATTATCTGACGCTCGATGAAGAGGACGATGTGCGCCGCTTGGGGGGTAAGGCGAAAATCAATCCGCCGCTGCGCTCGCGGCGCGAAGTCGAGGCGCTCTGGCATCATCTCGCCGCCGGCAATGTCACCGTCGTTTCGACCGATCATGTGAGCTGGTCCAAGGACCGCAAGACCGATCCGAACATGCTTAAGAACGCATCCGGGGTTCCTGGGCTTGAGGCGCTCTATGCGCTGCTAATGAAGGGCTTAAGCGAGCGGAATTTGCCGTTCACGCATGCGGCGCGGCTTCTTACGCACAATCCCGCCAACCTTTTTCGGATCGCGCATGTGAAGGGAGCGCTTGCTGTCGGCCGTGACGCCGATATCGTGCTAATGCGGCGCGATCCGCATCGCTACCGTGCAGCCGACAGCGGCAATAATTTTGTCTCCTGGAGCCCCTATGACGGAATAGAGTTGCCATTTCGTCCGATTGCCACTTTCCTGCGCGGAGGGTGCGTCGCCGCCGACGGGCGGGTGACAGCCGCGCCGGGCGCGGGGCGGTTCATCAAGCCACCGCTGCCGGCGCACTGACCGGGGTCGAATTTGCCGGTCATCGATCTCCCCCTCGACGCCGACCGCCTCTGGGCCGACGTAATGGCGTTGGCGGACATTACCGACCGTGAACGTCCCTACACCCGCCGATCTTTCAGCCCGCTGTTTCTCCAAGGCCGTGCCTGGCTCGCCGGGCGGTTCGCCGAAGCCGGGCTCGCAGTGCGCATCGATCCCGCGGGCAATTTGATTGGGCGGATCGCGGGCGAAAAGCCCCTGCTCGGTGTGATTGCCATCGGCTCGCACAGCGACACCGTGCCGTCGGGCGGCCGCTTCGACGGCGTCACCGGCGTGGTGGCCGCGCTCGAAGTCGCCCGAGCACTGCGCGACGCGGGTGTCCGGCTCGACCATACGCTCGACGTCATCGATTTTTTGGCCGAGGAACCAAGCGAGTATGGTTTATCCTGCGTCGGCAGCCGCGGCATGGTCGGGGCGCTCGACCGAGGGATGCTCGATATGACTGGGCCGGGAAACGAGACATTGCGCGCCGCACTGCGCCGGATCGGCGGCGATCCTGATCACCTCGATGCGGCGCGTCGTGACGACATCAGGGCTTTTCTCGAATTGCATATCGAGCAGGGCATCGTGCTCGAGTCGCAGTCGCTCGAGATCGGCATCGTCACCTCGATCGTCGCCATCCGCCGCATCGAGATTGAGTTCGCCGGCGCGGCCGATCACGCCGGCACGACGCCAATGGTGCTGCGGCGCGACGCGCTGGTCGCTGCTGCCAACACGATCGCTTCGGTGCGCCGCATCGCCGAGCAATTATCGGCCGAGGGGGCGGATTATTTCGTCGCCACCGTCGGCGTCCTGACGGTCGAGCCGGGAGCAGCGAATGTCATTCCCGGCAGATGTCGGCTGCTAATCGACGTCCGCACGACTAATCCTGAGCTAACCCGACACTTCGTCGAGGCGATCGAGCGCGAGAGCGAGGCGCATGCCGCAGCCGCCCGGGTTTCGCGCGCGCCGCTTGTCACCTTGTCCGATGCGCCGCCCGCAGCCTGCGATCCAGGTTTGCGCGCCGTGGTGCGCAAGAGCGCGCGTGAACTTGGTCTCAGCGAGGCCGATCTCGCCAGCGGCGCCGGCCACGATACCGCGTTCATGAGTCGTATTTGTCCGTCGGCGATGGTTTTCGTGCCGTGCCTCAAGGGCAAGAGTCATACACCGGAGGAATGGGCGGATCGCGGAGCGATTGCCGCCGGCGCCGCGGTCGTGCTGCAGGCGATCAAGACACTTGATCGTTCCTTGCCGCGCAACGCGTGAGCAGAAGAAGGAGCGGCGTGATGGGGCGTATCTTGGTATTGCAGGACGTCGAGGCGGCGATCCGCGGCGGCTCGGTATTCGCCGCCGGCGGCGGCGGATGGATCGAGCATGGCCGGATGCTCGGCACCGGCGCCGTGACCATCGGCCAGCCCGAACTGGTCTCCATCGATGAGGTGCCCGACGATGCTTTCATCGCCACCGCCGCCGCCATCGGCGCGCCGGCCGGCACCACCGAATGGCAGATGCTCGGCGTCGATTATGTGAGGGCGGTCGAGATGCTGCAGGAGGCTCTTGGCGCGCCGATCTACGGCCTGATGATCGGGCAGAACGGTATGTCGAGCACGATGAACGCCTGGCTCCCGGGGGCCTTGCTCGGTACCAAAGTGGTGGACGCGGTCGGGGATATCCGCGCACACCCGACCGGGGATATGGGCTCGATCGGCATGGCGGGGAGCCCGGAGCCGACCATCCAGGTTGCCGTTGGCGGCCATCGGGCAAGTCACTCCTATATCGAGCTGGTAGCGCGCGGCGCCACCGCCAAGGTGTCGCCGATCCTGCGCAAAGCCGCCGACATGTCCGGTGGCTTCATCGCCAGCTGCCGCAATCCGGTGCGCGCTTCGTACGTGAAACAGCATGCAGCCCTCGGCGGCATCTCGCGCGCGCTCGAGCTCGGCCACGCCATCATGGCGGCGGAAGCAAAGGGAGGCTGCGCGATCATCGATGCGATCTGCGCGGCGACCTCTGGCACGATCCTCGGCACCGGTACGGTCACGCAAAAGGCCGTCATCTACGCCGAGGGCGCCTTCGATATCGGCACAATCACGATCCGCTGTGGCAAACGCGATCTCGTCCTCCACGTCATGAACGAATACATGGCGATCGAGGAGGGCAATTCACGTCTCGCGACGTTTCCGGATGTGATCGCCACATTAGGCGCCGACGGGCGGCCGATCAGCGTCGGCCATATCCGCGAGGGCGCCGAACTTTCGGTCTTCCACATCGAGAAGTCGCATCTGCCGCTGAGTTCGTCGGTCAAAGATCCGGCCGTCTATCCCGTGGTCGAGACGGCGCTCGGAATTCCAATCACCCGCTACGCGCTGGCTTGAGCCGCTATATGAGCAAAAGCTTCACCGTCACGTCGGGCTCCAACCTGCGCTGCCGAAGCTGGCGCCAGGAAGGGCTACTGCGGCTTCTGGAGAACGTGCTCGCGGTCGGCGAGGACCCGGGCAATCTCGTGGTCTACGCCGCGCTAGGGAAGGCTGCGCGCGATTGGCCCTCCCACGACAAGATCGTCGAGACGCTGCGCACCATGGCCGACGATGAAACCCTGATCGTCCAGTCCGGCAAACCGATCGGCCTGATCAAGACCCACGACAAGGCGCCGATTGTGATCATGGCCAACTGCAATATGGTCGGCCAATGGGCCAAGGCGCAGAACTTTTACGAATTGCAGAAGCGAAATTTGATCTGCTGGGGCGGGCTGACTGCCGGCGACTGGCAGTACATCGGGTCGCAAGGCGTCATACAGGGCACATATGAAATCTTCATGCGCATCGCCGAGCGGCACTTCGACGGCAGCCTGAGAGGGCGCTTCATCCTGACCGCGGGGCTCGGCGGCATGGGCGGCGCGCAGCCGCTCGCCGGCCGCATGGCGGGCGCCGTCATTCTCTGCGTTGAGATCGACGAGGAGCATATCGCCAAGCGGCTGGCGAACGGTTTCCTCGATCATCGCGCCGACGACCTCGATTCCGCGCTGGCCATGGTCGAAGCGGCGAGACGCGAGAGCCGCGCCACCTCGATCGCACTTCTCGGCAATGCTGCCGATGTGTGCGAGACGCTGCTCGGACGTCGCATTATCCCCGACGTGGTCACCGACCAGACCTCGGCGCACGATCTGATCTACGGCTATGTGCCTTCGGGCCGTAGCCTCGCGGAGGTGCGGCGCATGCGCGAGCACGATCAGGATGCGCTGATGCGGGAGAGCCGCGCTACTATCGTGCGCCACGTGCGGGCCATGCTGGGTTTCATGCGTGCCGGGGCCGTCGTCTTCGACAACGGCAATCTGATCCGCACGCAGGCCCACGACGGCGGCGTCGAGGACGCCTTCGACATCCAGATTTTCACCGAAGCCTATCTTCGGCCGCTATTCGCCCGCGCCATTGGCCCGTTCCGCTGGATTTCGCTGGTCAACGATCGCGACGACATCCGCAAGATCGACGATCATCTGCTCGAAGCCTTTCCGCACAATCGCATCCTAGCCAACTGGGTGGCGTTGGCCCGGCAGTACGTGCCGTTCGAGGGCCTGCCGGCACGGATTGCCTGGCTGGGCCATGGCGAGCGCACCGCGCTTGCGCTTGCGGTCAATCGCATGGTGCGCGAGGGCACGCTGTCCGGGCCAATCGCCTTCACCCGTGACCACCTTGATGCCGGCGCCATGGCGCACCCCAACATCATGACCGAACACATGCGCGACGGTTCCGACGCCATCGCCGATTGGCCGCTGCTCGACGCCATGGCCATGTGCTCATCGCAGGCCGATCTGGTTGCGATCCACTCCGGCGGCGGCGGCTATTCGGGCTACATGACGAGCGCCGGCGTGACGGTGATTGCCGACGGCATGCGTGAGGCCGAGGAGCGCCTCAACCTGTCCCTGACCAACGACACCAGCCTGGGGGTAATGCGCTATGCCGATGCCGGCTATGCCGAGGCGCTCGACGAGGCCCGCCGCAAAGGGGTGCATCACTTCCAATTGCCTTGAGCGGCGCGGGCGCGCACGATAGTCGTCCGACAGTTGAACCGCTTCAGGTAGTTCCGATGCGCGTCCTCTCCGGCCGGGAGGCGAACAACGACTTGAGCCGACCCGCGGCAATGTCCCGGCAGTCGATGCGTGCGTTCACAGCCGCCCTCGATGCGGCCGGGCAGGTGACCTCGATCGCGCAGCCCGTGAGTCTCGAATTCGAGATCGCTGCCTGCTTGGCCGAGGCGGACGGCGGCCTGGCGCTGCGTTTCGACCGCGTGCCCGGGCACACGATGCCGGTGGTCGGCAACCTGCTCAATTCGCTGCCGCGGATCGCAAGCGGCCTCGGTACGACGCCGGCGGCGCTGCAAGCCTCGATCATCGCGGCGATCGAGGCGCCGTTGGCGCATCGCGTGCTCGCCTCGGCGCCTTGCCAGGAAGAAACCATCCCCGATCCGCTGCTGATCGACGAATTGCCGATCCCGCACTTCTTCGAGCACGAACGCGGCCCCTATGTCACGGCCGGCGCGATCGTCGCCAAGGACCGGCGTAGCGGCGATACCAATTTATCGATCGCACGGCTGATGCCGCTCGGTGGCAATCGTGCTTTCGTCGGCATCGCGCCCAGCCATCATCTCGCGGTGCTGGCGCGGGCGGCTCACGCGCGCGGCGAGACGCTCGACATCGCGGTCTGTGTCGGCAATCACCCGGCGGTGCTTGTCGCGTCCTGCCTCTATCTCGGGTTGGGCGATGACGAGCTGAAGGTCGCGGGCGCGCTGCTTCGCGAACCGCTTGAGGTCGTGCGCTGCCTCGGTTCCGATCTCGTGGTGCCCGCACATTGCGAATGCGTTCTCGAAGGCACGCTTGATGCCGGCGAGCGGGTGGAGGAGGGACCGGTCAGCGAGTTCCATGGGCTCTACGAGTCCTATGGCGCCGGCATCGTTGCCACTTTCACGCATTTGACGCGGCGGCATGACGCGGTGTTTCAGGTTATTCTTCCGGGTTATCACCGGGAGCATTGTCTGCTTGGCGGGGTAGCGATCGCGGCGGGAGCGGCGCGCGCTGCCCGCGCCAGCGTGCCGGCGGTCCGCGAGGTTGCTGTCGGAATGGGTGGCGCCGGACGCCTGCATGCGGCGGTCTCTTTGCGCGAGCCGCGCCCGGGCGACGTCCGCAAGGCGATGTTCGCGGTCTGGGCGTCGGTCAATTTGATCAAGCAAATCGTGGTGGTCGACGACGACGTCGACCCGTGGGACGCGCTCCAGGTCGAATGGGCGATCGCCACGCGCATGAAGCCCGATCGAGACCTGATTATCGTGCCCGGCGTGCGGGCGGACCGATCCGAGCCGCTGGAATTGGACGGCACGATCACCAAGCTTGGCATCGACGCGACGCGGCGCGCGGGGGATCGGCCGGATTGGATAAAGGCACAGCCGCCCGAGCGGGCCGTCGATCGCGCCCGTGAACTGTTGCGCGCGAATTTGGTCCCGCCACGACCGGAAGACGGATCATCCGATTCCCACTGATGGAGATAGCGATGTCGCACGATGCATTGAAATTGTTTGCATGGCTCCGGACGGCCGTGATCGGCCTCGCCGGGGCCGCCGCCTTCGGGTTTGTTACCGGCGCGCCGGCGAACGCCGAGATCAAGATCGGATTTCAGGCGCCGCTGACCGGATTTGCGGCGACCGACGGCAAATCCGCCAAGATCGCTGCCGATATGGCGATCGAAGAACTCAATGCCGCGGGTGGCTTACTCGGACAGAAATTGGAACTCATCACCTACGACGACCAAGCCAAGTCCGATCAAGCAATCTTCACCGCCAACAAGTTGATCGGGGAGGACGGCGTCAAGCTCGTCGTAAACGCCAGCTATTCGGCCTCCGGCCGCGCCGCGGCGCCAGTGTTCCAGAAGGCGGACGTGGTAATGATCTCAGCCTATGGCGTACACCCCGACATCACGCGCGCCGGCGACTACATGTTCCGGCTGGTCCATCTCGGGCCGCCGCAGGGACGCGCGACCGCGCTATTCGTCGGCAAGATGCTCGACCTGAAGAAAGTGTCCACCATCACCATGGACAACGACTATGGGCAGGCGACGATGGACGGGTTCCTCGAGTCCGCACCCAAAGATGACATTCAGGTTCTCAACAAATACAGCTATTCACTGAGCGATCGTCAGTTCGGCTCGATTGTCGCCAGCGTGAAACGCGACAACCCGGACGGCGTCTACGCCACCGGCTATTTCTTCACGGGCGGACCTCTGGTCTCGCAGCTGCGCGCCGCGGGGGTCACGGTTCCGATCGTCGGCTCGCAAGCTTTCGACTCGGAGAAATTCATCGAGATCGCCGGTCCGTCGTCCGAAGGCACCTACATCGTCGACAGCTTCGATCGTGGCGGCACCGACGCGGCGCTCCAGCGCTTCTTTGCCGAGTTCCAGAAGCGCGCCGGCTATCCGCCCGAGAACGTGGCCGCCATCACCTATTCAGCTGTCATGCTGATGGCGGACGCCATCAAGCGCGCCAACAGTGCGGACGCGGCCAAGGTGCGTGACGCTCTCACTACGACCAAGAACTTCCCGCTTCTCACCGGCGATCTCATCGGCTTCAATAATTTGCACGAGATCATCATGCCGATTAGCGTCAATGTCATAAAGGACGGTAAGTTCAAGTTCTTCACAAAACTCGGCGACCTCGAAGCGTTTGCGCCGCCCGAGAAGTAGGGCCGCAGGGCTGCTCCTTCCCATCATAAGGACCCATCGGTGTACTACATCGACCTGGCGGTGACCGGCCTGAGCTTCGGATGTATGTATGCCGTGATGGCGGTGGGGCTAACGCTCGTCTACGGGCTGCTGCGCATTCTGCACATCGCACACGCGGCGGTTTTTGCCCTAGGCGCCTACGTCACCGTCATCGTAGCCAATGCCACGGGGAGTGTCGGGCTAGGATTCCTCGCCGCCATTGCGGTGACGCCGCTGTTCGGGATGGCGGTCTATCGCCTGCTCTACGAACCGCTGCTGCGCTATCGACCTGACGTGCCGATGATCGCCTCGGTCGGGCTACTGGTACTGATGCAGGACGCGTTTCGCATCGCGTTCGGCGAGCAGGGCATCACCTTTCGCCACAACATCTATGCCTTCACGATCTTTGATATTTCGGGGGTGAGGTTTAACGCGGTGCAGATTGCGATCGTAGTCTGCGCGATTGTCGTTTTCGTCGGGCTTCACATCTTCACGACGCGCACGCGAATCGGGATCGGCTGGCGAGCTACGGTTTCACAGCCGAAGATCGCCGCCAGCTTCGGCATCGACGCCATCCGGGTGCGATATCTCAGTTTCGCCGTTGGATCGGCTCTCGCGGCGGTGGCCGGCGGGCTTGTCGGCCTGTTGAACAACCTGGTCGACCCGGTGATTGGCTCCGTCGTCAGCTACAAGGCGCTAGCCATCATCGTGCTCGGCGGACTGGGCAGCGTGCGCGGCACGCTGATGGCCAGTCTGGTGCTCGGCATGGTGGAGGCCTACGGCACGATTTTCGTCGGCTCGTGGCTCAACCGCGATGCGATCGCGTTCATTGCTCTGATCGCGCTCTTAATGATCCGTCCCCAGGGCTTCACCGGAGCTCGCGCCGCATGAGCGCCTACGAGATCAGCCTACTGTCGGTGATCGGTATCAACGTGATCCTTGCGGTCAGCCTCAACATGATCAGCGGATTCTGCGGGCAGATCAGCCTCGGTCATGGCGCGTTCTACGGCGCCGGGGCCTACGCCGCCGCGCTCACCATGATCGCCAGCGGCAGCGTCGTGTTTGCGCTCCTCTCAGCCATTGCCGTCGGAGCTCTCTTTGGAATCCTGGTCGGGTTCACTTCGCTGCGCGTGCACAGCGATTTTCTCGCCGTGACCACGATCGGCGCGAACTTCCTGTTCACCGGCTTCGTCCGCAAGCAAGGATGGTTGGGCGGAGAGATGGGTATCAGCGGCATCCCCGAATCGGGCTTCGGCGCTGCCGGTAACATGATCATGATCCTGCTGTTCGCCTGCACGACGATCGCGTTGAGCGTTTACATCAGTCATTCCTGGATGGGCTTTGCCTTTCGCGCGGTGGGCCAGGACGAGGACACCGCGGCCACAGTCGGTATCAATGCTGGCGCCTACAAGCTAGCGGCGTTCGGTATCGGTACTGCGCTCGCAGGTTTGGCGGGAGGCCTCTACACCTTCTTTACCCAGTTCATCACCGCCGATGCGTTCGATTTCATCCTTTCGGTCATGCTGATGGCCATGGTCGTGATCGGGGGCATTGGATCGACACCAGGCGTCGTTGTTGCGGCCGTCGTGCTTACGCTGCTGCCGGAGGTAATCCGCTTCGTCAACAACTACCGCCTCCTGGTTTTCGGTGGCCTCTTGGTGTTGTTCATTCGGCTCGCTCCCGGAGGCCTTGCCGGCTTGACCAGGAAACTAGCCACGATAGCCGCAAAGTCATGATTGCAGCCCTGCAGCTCGAGGACATTGCCGTCAGATTTGGTGGCGTGCATGCGGTCGACGGCGTCACCGTGTCGATCTCGCCCGGCGAATTTGTCGGCTTGATCGGACCGAATGGCGCCGGCAAGACCACGCTGATCCGCATCGTCGCCGGTATGGTCAAACCCGATCGCGGACGCGTCGTGCTGGCCGGCAACGACGTGACTGGGAAATCCACCGCCTCCCGCGTGCGTAAAGGGCTCGCGCTCACTCATCAGGTCGTCCGCCCGTTCCGCGAGATGACGGTGCTCGACAATGTCGTGCTTGCGGCCGGCTATCGCCGCACGTCCAATCCGCTGCAGGCCATGCTGCACGTCGAACGGTGGCGCGAGAGCGAGCGCGCCGCGGACATTCTCGTCCGTATCGGGCTCGGCGGCAGCGAAGGAAAGCTCGCCGGTTCGCTGCCGCTCGGCGAAATGAAACGGCTTGAAGTCGCGCGAGCGCTCGCGGTCGATCCGCGGATCATCCTCTTCGATGAGCCGCTGGCGGGGCTCAATCAGGCAGAAGCGGCGAGGCAGATCGATACCATCGCTGCGGTGCATGCGCAGGGCATCACCGTTGTGCTAGTTGAGCACAATCTCGAGGAAGTGATGCGCAGTTGCCGGCGTCTCATCGTGCTGAACGATGGTCACGTGATCGGCGATGGCGCGCCGACGGCGGTCATGGCCGATCCAATCGTGTTTGAAGCCTATGTTGGCAGCGGGAGCGCAACTCATGCTGCGCATTGAGCACCTGAACTGCGGTTACGGGTCAGTGCATGCAGTGCACGATGTTTCGTTCGACATGCCTGCCGGGTCCGTGTTCGCGCTGCTCGGCCCAAATGGCGCCGGCAAGACTTCGACTATCATGGCAATCATGGGGCACCTCGACGTGTACGCCGGCCGCATCCTCCTCAATGGTGCGGACATCACGCGTCGTCGGGCGGTTGATCGCGTCGATCTCGGAATTTCTCTTGTGCCCGAAGGTAGGCAGCTCTTTTCCGATCTCACCATCGACGAAAACCTGACCATCGGCGGCTATGCCCGCCCGATGGAAAGCGATACCGCCAAACGCGATCGGGTCTTCGGTTATTTCCCGCGGCTCTATGAGCGGCGCAAGCAGCTCGCCGGTTCGCTTTCCGGCGGCGAGCAGCAGATGCTCGCCATCGGTCGCGCTTTGATGGCGGAGCCACGGCTGCTCTTGGTCGACGAGTTGTCGCTCGGACTGATGCCGAAAATGGTTGATCTTTGCCTCGATGTTTTGATGAAACTTAAATGCGATGGCTTGAGCATATTGCTCGTCGAACAAAATACTGCCCGCGCCATCGATGTCGCCGACCAAGTCTGCGTGCTGTCGTCGGGGACGCAAGTGTTTCAAGGAACGGTGAAGGAAGCCAGGGCGGCCGGCTCGCTGTTCACCGCCTTTCTCGGCGTCAACGATCAACAACAGCCCGAAACCAACCCGCCGGTGTGACGTCGGTTTTGCAGTACCCGCCACCCGGCGCCAGGGACGGCGATGTCGTCCCCGGCCCCGGTTCCAAATTGTATGTACCGAAAACTCAGATTCGGACGTATTGGTGGTATAGCCCGCCGACAAGTACACGGGATAAGATGCGCCCGACCCGTTGAACGGGACGCGATAGCGGTGCGTCCTTGTTCAAAGAACGATGTGTCCGGATGTCATTATAATAGAGCGCATAAGAGCGCAGGACTCGACGCAAGTGCTGCTCGTCGAATACTATGAGGTGCTCAACGCACTCGCGGCGGACCGAGCCAATGAGCCTCTCGGCAAAACAGTTCTGCCATGGCGAACCAGCTGAATTGGGCTTGTCACGGATGCGGCGCGGCGCTATCCAGACAATAACGGGTTTGCACGCGATCCTAGGCTGTGTGAAAACGTCCGCGCGTGAGGAAGGCGCAGAATTGTTTTCTCTATTGTCTTCTCCCGACAGTGGTCGCCAGCGTTTTTGTTTTTCAAATTGATGAAGTCGAGACGAAATTTC
>Ga0181532_10003568_pt1 | contig 13930 bp, 15 predicted proteins | sample PEATcosm2014_Bin_33_FD_119768 | JGI IMG/M metagenome (GOLD analysis project Ga0181532, IMG submission 119768) | Peatland microbial communities from MTU Mesocosm Facility, Houghton, MI, USA - PEATcosm2014_Bin11_30_metaG | ecosystem: Environmental > Terrestrial > Soil > Wetlands > Peat | place...
GTCAGCACGGTCATCATCGGCTGCGATTCGATTGCGCAGCTTGAAGAAAATGTGCAGCTAGCGCGGGAGTTTACCCCGCTCAACCAGCAGCAGATGGCCGCGCTCACCGAGAAGGCCGAGCCGGTGTCGAAGCAGTCGCTGTTCTTCCGGTTTTATGAACGAGCGTGAACGAGCGTGAGGATGGGCCGGAGCTCGGAGGACGACCGTGAAGCTACTAATGACTGTCATAGCGGTCGTCATCACTATCGGTCCCGGTCATTCTCTTGCCCCAGCAGGGCAAGAGAATGTCGCTCACGTAGGGCCTGGCTATGAGAACAACCAACAGAGCCAGAAGACCTTGACTTTCACCATCCCACAGGGATGGGTAAGAGACGGAGAGAGTGCCAAGAAGTTCGGCGTGCACACGGTTCTCGTGCCAAGCGGCATGAAATTTGAGAACGCAGACAAGGTGATCACAATCGCATTCCAGAGACAAGACTCCAAGAAACCCGGTCCGGAGAACCTTAAGAACTTCGTCACGGCAGACTTACAAGATACCTTGGCTCAGTTCCCCGACGCCCAATTCGCAAAATGGCAGCCATCTAAGCTCGATCCCGACAAACTTGGTTTTTGGAGTCTCGAAATCTACGGGAAAGAGAGGAACAACCCACTGCCACAGAGGTTTCTCATCCTGGATGCCGGGGATGGTTTTTTTAGTGTTTCGCTCACTACAAAAAGTCGGGACGAACTCAAACTCTCGATATACGAGGATTTCTTTAACAGCCTAGGGCTTGCACCCCATAACTGAGCGGTCAGTAGCAGGCGCCTACCTCACGCCGCCCTTTATAATCACAGCCTATGGTCACCACGTCGGCCGACTCCATTGCCGCCCACGCCACCTATGCGCCGGTCATCGGCCTGGAAGTGCATGTTCAGCTGCTGACCGCGACCAAGATTTTCTGCTCGTGCTCGACGCGATTTGGGGCGCCTCCGAATTCGAACGTCTGTCCGGTTTGCCTGGGGCTGCCCGGCGCGCTGCCCGTGCTCAACAAGAAAGTCGTGGAGTTCGCCACGCTGGCGGCGATGGCGCTGGAGTGCCGCATCAACGAGACTTCCATTTTCGCGCGCAAGAATTATTTTTATCCCGACCTGCCCAAGGGCTACCAGATTTCGCAGTATGACAAGCCGCTGGCGGAGTTCGGGTTCATCGAAATTCCTGCAGCCAAGGGCAAGAAGAAAATCGGCATCACCCGCGTTCATCTCGAAGAAGATGCCGGCAAGAGCCTGCACGAAGGCTTTCCCGACGCCGCAGAAAAGACGGCAATCGACCTCAACCGCACCGGCGTACCGCTGATCGAAATTGTCAGCGAGCCCGACCTTGCTTCGCCCGACGAGGCCTACGAATACCTGACGCGGCTGAAGGAGATCATCCTCTACACCGGCGTGAGCGACTGCAACATGGAGGAAGGCTCGCTGCGCTGCGATGCCAACGTCAGCGTACGTCCGCGCGGCCAGAAGGAATTCGGCACTAAGGCGGAAATCAAGAACGTGAATTCGTTTCGCTTTATTCGCGAAGCGCTGGAATACGAAATCGGGCGCCAGATCGATGTTCTCGAATCGGGCGGCAAAATCGCGCAAGAGACGCGCCTCTACAACTCCAACGAAGGCAAGACTTACAGCATGCGCTCGAAAGAGCAGGCGCATGATTACCGATATTTTCCGGAGCCTGATTTGCTTCCGTTGGTGGTTGATGAAAAGTGGAAGGCCGAAATCGCACGCTCCTTGCCTGAACTCCCCGAAGCGCGCCGCGCCCGCATGGTAAAGGATTACGGCATTACCGAATACGACGCGCAGGTGCTCACGTTCTCGAAATCGATGGCCGATCAGTTCGAAGAGGCCGCGAAGGCCGCGAAGAATCCCAAGCGCGTCGCCAACCTGGTGCAGAGCGAGTTGATGGGCCGGCTGAAAGCCAAAGGCATCGCCATCGAACAGTCTCCGATTTCGATGCGGGGCGTGGCGGCGTCGGCCGATCTGGTAGAGGCTGGAACAATCTCCGGCAAGATGCTCAAGGAACTTTACGACCTCAGCTTCGAGCGCGGCAAAGACTTCCCCGTCGTGTATGAAGAAGAAGGCCGGCCGCAACAGTCGACCGACACTGCCGCGCTCGAAAAAGTCATCGACGAAATCCTCAGCGCCAATCCCAAGCAACTTGAGCAATACCGCGCCGGAAAAACGACGATGCTCGGCTTCTTCGTCGGCCAGGTCATGAAAGCCTCCAAAGGCCAGGCCAGCCCGCAGATCGTGAATGAATTGCTGGCGAAGAAGCTGAAGTAGCCCACCACAGTCATCTCCGGGCCGTGACTTTGGTCATCTCATCTTTCGCACTCAAGCCAGCTACCATTAAGACAGGGCCAGCCTGTCTCGGCCGACCGACGGGGAATTGCCGTGAAAATCAGATTCGACCGCATTATCAGCGTTGCGACGCTGGCAGCGTCGTTGATCGCCATTACTCTGGTGCTGAGGAAGCCTGCGCCTGTGGTCCAGCCTTCAGTTCCGGGGGCTGTCGAACATGCCCAATCGACAGATCAGAAAATCTCCCAGGCCCAGCAAGCGACACAGGCGTCATCGGCGATCGTGGCCGCTGGTAGTCGAGCTCCCGAGACCGCACAGGGCGGGTCGCAGTCCGCGCCAGCCTCGTCGAGTTCCAAGGCTGGGACGCAAGTCAATTCCGAGGAAATTAGTAGTGTAGTGGCGCAAATGCTGGGCGCCGGCTCCGGAGGCGGCAGCCTCTCTCCAGAGTCCAACCTCGGCAGCGGCACACCCAACATCAAAGACCAGCAGGTCACCATGGAGGGCGACATTGTTCATGGCAAGTTTCTGACCGAGATTGGCGGCAAAGAGGTCTGGGTCACGATTTCCGGTCACATGGGCGAAAAGGATGGCTACGCGACCTTTGATCCTACTGAATTCAAGGTGGGAGACATGGAAGTTCCTGTTTCACTGGTGAATCCGGCGCTGCAGAAGAAGTTGGCCGAAGAGCGTGACCGGCTCAAGGTTCCGAACAACTGACCCTGACAGTCGCGAATGGCGAGATCGAAGAAGTAAGAAAGAAAACTGAAGATTGCAGATTGAACAAATCAGCAATCTGAAATTTGAAGTCTTAGGCCTGTCCCACACGATTCTCAGCGGCTACCTTCGCGTACCAACGTCCCGAATCTTTCATCGTTCTCCGCAACGTTTTGAAGTCGACATAGGTCAGTCCGAAGCGCTGGCTGAAGCCTTCCGCCCACTCAAAGTTGTCGAGCAAACTCCAGGCATGGTAGCCGCGAACGTCCGCGCCCTCGGCGATGGCCCTGCCCAACGCCGCTAGATACTGGCGGTGATAGGCAATCCGTCGGCTGTCACGAACCGCTCCACTCGGGTCGGGCCCGTCGTTATACGAACATCCGCTCTCGGTAATTTCGATCACGGGACGGTTGTAATCGCGCGTGATGCGCAGGACCATGTCATAGATCGCTTTCGGCCAAACTTCCCAGCCGAAGTCGGTCTTCGGTCCCTGCTGTCCGCCATCCATCTTGACGGGGAAGAGCCACTCTTGCGTGTGGGAAAAGCGCTCCATCGTGCCCGGGGTTGAGGCAATGGTCCGGTAATAAAGATTGATGCCGATAAAATCCAGCGGCGCCCGCGTTTTCTCCATATCGCCAGCCTCGATTCGCATGGCAGTCTCCGGCAAAAATGCCAGCGCATCGGGATAACGCCCGCGCAACGCGGGCTCCAGAAACCAGGTGTTGGTGATGGCGTGAGCGCGCTCCGCCGCGAGCTTGTCTTCCTCGGAATCACCAGCAGGCTCGCACGGCGACATGCTAAAAGCCGTGCCCACGCGCGCCGAGGGACGCACCGCCCTGAGCGCCCGGAAGCCTTCGCCCTGCGCCAGATTGACCACGTGCGTGGCCCGCAGGAAATCGAGCAGGCTCTTGCGGCCGGGAGCGTGCGTGCCTTCGAGATGTCCCAGGTCGACGAAAGCGTCGGGCTCGTTGAAGATCATCCAGTCGCGAACCCGGTCACCCAGGGCCTGCGCGACCAGTTGCACGTAGTCGGCGAAGCGGGATGCAGTGTCGCGGTTCGGCCAGCCTCCCGCATCTTCGAGCGCCTGGGGCAGGTCCCAGTGGTAGAGCGTGACCAGCGGCCGGATGCGCGCCTCGAGCAAAGCGTCCACCAGGCGGCTGTAATAGTCGAGGCCTTTCGCGTTCGCCGCACCCGATCCGGACGGTTGAATCCGCGGCCACGCAATCGAGAACCGGTAGCTGTTGAGATTCATCGCCCGCATCAGAGCGATATCCTCGTGCCAGCGGTGGTAGGAATCGCAAGCCACGTTGCCGGTGTCGCCGTTCTTGATTTTGCCCGGGGTGTGCGCGAAACGGTCCCAGATCGACTCGCCTTTGCCGTCTTCATTCCATGCGCCTTCAATCTGGTAGGCAGCGGTGGCCGTGCCCCAGGAGAATCCTTTCGGAAACACAGTCTCTGAAGGTGCACCGAATTGCCGCAGTGGACTGCTGACGGCGGTGGCGGTGCTCGCCTTGGAAGAGCCGCTGCATGCTGAAAAGACAGCGGGCAGCCCCAAAGCGGCGCTGGCACCGAGAATCGATTGCACAAACTTACGGCGTGTCGGACGCAACGAGACGAGGTCTCCTTCACAAATTTGTGCCGATGCTTGTCCTCAGATTAGTTTCGGGGCACGGGCTGACATTCTAAACCGCGCGGATTGCGGCGGGAATAACTCAGTTGAGCATGAACTCGACTTCGACCAAGACCTTTACCGGCACCGCCTGGGCGCTTCTCATCCCCGGCTCGAATTTCCATGTACGGATCATATCGACAGCTTTCTCGTCGAGCCCCATGCCCAGCGGCGACGCGATTTCAACATCCCGGACCGAGCCGGAGGGGTCGACCACCAAGGTCAGCGTCATCGTGCCATGATACTTCGAGATGCGGGCTGCCTCTGAAAACTCGGGCGCCGGGTTGTAGATTGCGCGGGGCGCTGAGGCCTCGCCCGCAGCCACCGAGTAGACTCTCTCAGTGGAATCGCCAGCGCTTCGGGACTGGCCCTCCGCTTCTTCGAGGTATCCCCGCCAAAACTCGGGCGCGATCTCGCCTACGGATTCGCCAGGCGATAGAAAAATGGCACTCATGGCGGACGACACGTCCTGAACCCCGGGATTCGGCGCGGTGAACACGATCTTGATTTCGACTCGCTCTTCCAGGTAACACGTCCTTAGGTCGTCCCGATTCTTAGCTGCCGATTTTTCGCTGAGGCTCAATAGGTCGCGCAACTGCTTGGTCTTGGGATCGAAATACAGGCAAATGCGACGGCCGCGTATCTGTAACGAACGCTCGGTTAGCCCGATGCCGTCGACTAGAATTTGTCCGTAAACCGTCCACGGACCGATGTCTGCCGAGCCGACGAGGGAGCCGTCAGACTCGAACGCCAGATGATCCCCCTTGTAGAAGTGGCGCAGCGTAAGGGTCTGACCCATGTAGTCCGACTTCAGTTGTTTCTCGACGTTGTCGGCCGCCCGGGCCACTGGCGCTGCGAGCAGAACCGGCACAAGCAAAAGCCCAAGCAGGACAGGCATTTTTCTTTGTGTCACGCGGGGCTTCATGGCGAGCCTCCTCTTACTCCGGATGCAGACTGTCAAACATCTTCCACAGTTTGTCGGCGGTGGGGCGATAAATCACCCAGCCGCTGCCGCCATCGGTGATTTCCCGGAAGAGCAACTCGCCGCGTCCATCGCCGTCGGCGTCGACCGCGTCGATCAGTTCGAGGCGCGCCGTAAGGTCGAGATGGTACTTGTCCGTCACTCCTGTGTAGATCGGATGCAGGTTGTTGTAGGTGTCGGGATAAGCCACCATCAGGACGGAATATTGCATCTCGGAATCGACTTCGGAATGCGGACTGCCCGCGGGTGGCGGCGGCATGTGTGCCTGGGCACTGAACACCAACACCGCCTGGTTGGTGGTCCAGCCTTCGAACGTAGTCATCTTGACGTTGTCGAGAATCGGATCCTTCGTTTTCGCGACTGCTTTCGTGGGCGCAGTGTGCCGCGCGCCTGCTGAAGCCGCAGGCGTTGAAGCTGGAGTAATCCTTGCCTTCGCGATGGCCTCGACGTAGGCGCGGACTTTTTGCTTGGCCAGCGCGACCATCTGCTCTCGGCGCTCTCCCTCTTCGTCTTTGAGCCACTCGTACGCGAACGACCGGGGCTGAGGGCCAGTGGCATCGGAAATTGCGGGAACCAAATCGACCGGCCCCGCGTCGGCTTTGGCCGGAGCCGTCTTGGCTGCATCCGCCTTCGCTGCATCCGTTGTCGGGGATGCCGAGGACGTCGCGGAGGAAGCCGCCGCAGACGCACCCGGCTTGCTATAGCCCGGCACGTCATCGTCGGGCACCGGCTCGACGGGTTTGCCGCGCCGCAATCTCGGGCGGTTCTCTTCCGTGGCTCCGCTATCGGATGCGGGCAGGTTCGCATGATTGTCGGCCTTGGCGTCAGGCGGCTTGGAGTCGCTGGACTTGGTGTCGCCGTTCTTCGAATCGCTGGGTTTCGATTCTCCCGTCGTTGCAGGCCCGGATGGTCCGGCCGGCGGCGTGGCCGGGGACGTCGAAGCGCTTTTGGTCAGCCGCGGCGGTTCGTCTCCGGAACCAGACTGCCCCGTGGTTTGGGGAGTGCTGGCAGGTGGCGTGATGGTCGAAGCCGGCTTGCTGGCGGGCGTCGCCACCTTCGTGGGATCCCGGGTCAGCCGCGGAGGCTCGTCGCTCTTGTCGATTCCTACCGGCGCGGTTTCCGCCTTGAGCTCGGTCTTCGCCGGTTCGCTTCCCCCGGGAACCCACTTGCCGGTGGCGATCCACGGAGCCGAAGAGTTCACGGCTCGGCTGTGCAGCGCGTTATTAACGGTGAACAGGCCCAACGAACTGCCGCCGCGTTCGGCCTCGTAAACCGTGCCCGGATCGAGCGCCATGGGCACCGGATCCGCCTTGTAGGCGGTTGCGTCCCAGAACTTGCCGCCGATCAGAATCGCGATCGGTACCAGCGACACCTTGCCGTTTGCCCCCATCTGCAGCAATGCCACCGCCCGCGGCCCCGATTCTTTCTTCTTGGCTGCTTTCCGTTCTCCGGGCGTGATTTCTGGCCGCTCTTCTTGCGCCCGCGCGGTTGCGGCCCATAACGCGAGACCTGCCAGCAGCGCGATCAGAAACCATCCGCGCCGAAAAATCTGGCGGTGTAAAATCTTAATCTTGAAGAAAGCTGGCGGGCCGCCGGCCGTTTCGGCGGCATTCGCGGCGCTCAACTTCGATGATTCTCTCGGAGACACTCCCATGAATATCAATGATAAGGCTCCCGACTTCACTTTGCAGGACGAGAACGGAAAAGAAATTGCCTTGAAAGACCTGCGCGGCAAGACCGTGGTTCTCTATTTTTATCCCCGCGCCGATACGCCCGGATGCACCATCGAGGCCTGCGAGTTCCGCGATACCTACAAGAAGATGCAGAAGAGCGGCGCGGTGCTGCTCGGCATCTCGCCCGACACGCCCAAAGCGCAAAAGAAATTTCAAGATAAGTTCAGCCTGCCGTTCACCCTGCTGGCCGACGCCGACAAGAAAGTCGCCGAGGCCTTCGGCGTCATGAAGGAAAAAAACATGTATGGCAAGAAAGTCTGGGGAGTCGCGCGCACCACGTTTATCATCGGCCCCGAGGGCAAGATCCAGCATGTCTTCGAGAAGGTGAAGCCCGAGGGCCACGCCGAAGAAGTGCTCGCCTATCTTAAAGAATCCGCCAAAGGTGCGGCGTAGGGAACTATTCGCCCCCGCGCCCCGTATAACATGGCAGGGGCGCTGTGTTTGCGCTCTGTTAGCTTGGGAGGCAACAATGCGTGCTGTTATTACCGCAGTTGGAGTTTCCGCAGTCCTGCTGCTCGCCTTCGCCGCTGCAAAACCGGCCGCTGCTGCCGACGATCGCAACTCCGTCGTGATCGTTTTCAAAGACGGACACCACCAAACCTTCGCCACGGCCGAAATTGCGCGCATCGACTTCAAAGCGCCGGCCGTGATCGTTTACAAGGATGGGCATCGCGAGAAGATATCCGCTGACATCGATCGCATCGAATTCGGAGCAGCGGAAAACGTCATGCTGCCCAGCCGCGCTCACTTCATCGGCAAGTGGGAAGTGGGTGAAGGCAACGGAAACACGTTCTTCATCACCCTCGAATTCGACGGAAACGCCAAGAAGACGCTCGGCGCGGAGCACGGAACCTGGACGCTCGTGGATGGCGAGGCTCACATCGCATGGGACGACGGCTGGCACGACGCGATCCGCAAAGTGGGCAGCAAACACGAGAAGGTCGCCCACGAACCCGGCAAGTCGTTCGACGACCCGCCCTCCAACGTCACCGCCGCCCGCAACACCGAGGCCAAGCCGATCTAGAAGACCGTTGCGGGCTACGGCTCGGGCGAGGGCTGCGGCTTCGTGCGGGACTGCGGCTTTCTTTCGGGGACTGCGGCTTCGGGCGCGCGGATTTTGGGTGGCGCAGCGCTTTCAGCGCTGCGATCTCTGCTAGCTTGAATCTCGGCTTTAGCCGCTGGGGTAGTACGGCCCAGATCGCACACCTGAACCGCCCTGCATTTAAAATCCCTCCGCATGGCCGACTCGCAAACGCCGTCCGCAAAAATCCGCCCGCTGGATCGTGCTTTTTTTGCCCGCGATCCGCGGAGCGTGGCCCGCGAACTTCTGGGCAAGGTTCTAGTGGGTGGCGCCGGACGAAAACGTCGCACCGCCCGCATTGTCGAAGTTGAAGCCTACCTCGGCGAAAACGATCCCGCCGCTCACTCCGCTGCCGGCAACACGGCCCGCACTTCCGTGCTGTTCGGACCACCCGGCCACGCCTACGTCTATTTCATTTATGGCAATCACTACTGCCTCAACGTCTCCTGCGAACCAGCGGGGCAGGCCGGAGGCGTTCTGTTCCGCGCCCTCGAACCGCTAACCGGCGTGGAGGAAATGGCCCAGGATCGCGGCCTCGAAATTCACACGAGTAAAGACCTGATCAAGCTGACCAGCGGTCCGGGGCGGCTCTGCGAGGCTTTCGCCATCACCCGCGCGCGCGACAACGGGTGCGATCTCACCTCCGCGGCCAGCAGCCTGTGGATCGGCGAGGACGGGACACGCGCCCGCGGTATCCGCACCAGTCGCCGCGTCGGCATCACCAAAGCCGTCGATAAACCCTGGCGCTACTTTCTGGACGGAAATCCCTTCGTCTCGCGAGTCCCCGCTAAGCAGAGGCTGTCTGAGTAGAAGGTTGTGTGGAGTGCGGCGGGTTTGTGTGGGACCGGGTCTCAAACCCGGTCAGCGGCGGCAAGGCCGCTGCCTTCCCCTGTACGACTTGACGGACAGGTGTAGACTTGCCTCCGGGTCGAGCGGCCGAAAGGCCGGAATGGAGGCGGTATTTCGCCGAATGGATGATCTCCCGCAACCTGGCCGCCGCGCGAATCATCTCAACCTTTAGGTGCAAAGAGTAGCGTCTTAGGAGTTGGAGTGTCCCGCTTCGCGCGATTTCCGATTTTTGCCGCGGTGGCGGCAACCCTGGCGGCGGTAACGCCTTTGCTCAGGGCCGCCGACGGAGCCGTCGTCAGCCTGCCTCCGGCAAAAGGCTCTTACATCCTGGTCGGTTTTGCCGGCGGTTTTGTGCGGCACGACAATCCCTACCACGGGCCCGTGCAACTGGCGCACAGAATTCAGCCCGACCTCCCCAAGGATGCCTCGATCCAGGTCTTCGAGAATCGCCACCGCAGGCTGGCGTACCAGGCCATTCTTCGCCGGCTCGACGTCAACCATGACGGTGTGCTCAGCGCGGCGGAAAAAGCGCAGGCGCGCATTATTCTCTTTGGCCATAGTTGGGGAGCGTCGGCCGTCGTGATGCTGGCTCGCGAACTGGACCGTGCGGGAATCCCCGTGCTGCTGACCGTACAGGTCGACAGCATCGCCAAGCCCTGGGAAACGGACAAAGTCATTCCAGACAACGTGGCCGAAGCCGCCAACTTCTATCAGCCCCACGGCTTTCTCCATGGCCGCGCCCAAATCGCAGCCGCGGACGACTCGAAAACAGAAATTCTGGGCAACTACCGTTTCGACTATCTGAAAACGCCGGTGGCTTGTCAGGGAACGTCTTGGTTCCTGCGGACCTTCGCGCCCAGCCACATGCAGAGCCAGTGCGATCCGCGCCTGTGGTCGCAGGTCGAAGGCCTGATCCGTGAGCACATGGTGCCTCGTCCGGTCGCCGCGGCGATCCCAACGCAACCGTAGTGCACGTCGCCGAGATATACGCGGCCGGTCTGTTTCCGTAGAGTTGTCTTGAACGAGCCGTCAGGCTGGTCTTTAAACCTTTACAAACTCTTTACAAAGCGATGAAACGCTGCGTCCGAAGCCGGTTTTCCTTCGATCCATCCGGGCAACTTCCGTGCTGCAATGACATCTAATTGGAGTAAAATAACTGTAGGCGGTTTGCCCTCCCGGGCAGCCCACCTCCGTTTTTGTTGGAGGGAACTGAAATGAGTAAACCCACCTTGCTGTCGGCTCTTCTAACTGGAATCGCTTCTTTTGCTTTGGTCTGCGCATCCACACCGGCCCTCGCCCAACATGGCGGCGGAGGTCACGGGGGCGGGGGCGGTGGGGGGTCCCACGGTGGTGGTGGCTCCTACGGGGGCGGCTCCCACAGCGGAGGCAGTTATGGCGGCGGCTTCCATGGTGGAGGCTATGGCGCCGAGCGCGGCGGTATGTCGGGCAGCGGCCGCGAAGGAAGGGCCGGCGGCTATTCGTCGTCGGGACGCGGCTTCGGCTCAGGCAGTTTCGGCGCCCGCGGCTCCAGCGCCGGACGAGCCTGGTCCTTCGAAGGCCGAGGCGGCGGTGCAGGCATGTCCGCCTCGCGCGGCTCGGGCATTGCCGACGGAAATTGGCATTCGTTTGCCGGCGCCGGAGCTCGCGGCGCGGCCGGATCAGCATCGAGGTCAGGCGTTCGATCCGCAGCGGTTGGTCGTAGTGGCGAAGTGGCGTCCGCCAACTTTGCTGGGCGCGCCGCATTTTACGGCGGCCGCGGCGGTTTCTACGGCGGGCGCGGCTTCTACGGCGGTTGGGGCTGGGGCGGCTGGGGTTGGGGATGCTGCGGCTGGGGAATTGGATTCGGATGGCCCTTCTGGTACTGGCCGTCCTACTGGTATAGCCCGTGGTGGGACTACGGCTATGCGCCCGACTACGTTTACCCGTATTAGCGGCAGATTTTTGCTCAGACTGGAGCGGGTTATTTCGGCGTAACCGGCGGCAGGTTCGCGCTGAGCACGATGTTATCGATCAGCCGCGTGTTCCCTACAAACGCCGCGACGGCCACGAGCGCGCCGCCGTAAACGTCCTCGACGGGATCGAGCGTGTCCGGGTCCACGATCTCGAAATAATCCAGGAGCACTGAACTTTCGGCGGCAAATTCCTCGCGCCCCGCCGCCACTAGCCGCGCTGCACTCCGTTCGCCTGCGCTGGCCAACTGCTGCACCCGCGTCAGCGCGCGATGCAGCACCAGCGCTCGCTTCCTCTGCTCCGAATCCAGGTAAGCATTCCGCGAACTCATGGCCAGGCCGTCGGCCTCGCGCACGATGGGACAAACCACGATCTCCACCGCCAGATTCAGATCGCGCACCATGCGCCGGATGATCGCCACCTGCGCCGCATCCTTCTGCCCGAAAAACGCCGCATCCGGTTCCACCACGTGAAACAACTTGGCCACGACGGTGGTGACTCCGCGAAAATGTCGCGGCCGCGAACGCCCGTCCAGCTTGCCGCTCAGGCCTTCGACCGTCACCCACGTCACTGCGCCTGCCGGATACATCCCTTCCACCGTCGGCGCGAACAGCAGGTCCACGCCTTCCCGCTTCAGCAATTCGCAGTCGCGCTCGAACGAGCGCGGATACTTTGCCAGATCCTCGTTCGGTCCAAACTGCGTCGGGTTGATGAAGATCGACGCCGCCACCACGTCGGAAGACGCCCGCGCCGCCCGCACCAGCGAGAGGTGCCCCTCATGCAGGGCCCCCATGGTGGGAACGAATCCCAGCCGCTTGCCCGCGCGCCGGGCCGCGCGTGACGCAGCCCGCATCTCGTCAATGGTGGTGCAGATTTTCAAAGCAGATTTCGAGAATGGATCGTTTTCAAGAATGGATCGTTCTTAAGAGTAGATCGAGTGCTATCGCGCTTCACGCCGAGGGCACCCACTTGATGGCCACCTGCGCGCCCCGCAGTTCTCCGCCCACAATGCCCCGATTGCGGCGAAGGGCGACGCCGTCCTGACCGGAAGCGCTGGCACCGTCTGCTGTTGCCGCCACCACGCGTCCTAAGGGCCAATTCGAAGCGGGCAGCGCTGCCAGCGCCGCCAGCAACTGGTCTGGCTTCAGTTTGATTTCCGCGCTATCGGCGGCATCCAGCAGCGCGATGCCGTCCGGCCGGACGATCAGGTAAGGGTTGCGCCAGTTCTTCATGTCGTGAATCCGATCGACTTGCGCCAGATCCGCTGCTGGGATGGCCTGCAGCAAGGCTTCTGGGCTGGGCGCTTTCGCAACATCTGGTTGCGTAGAACACGCCACCAGACAAATCCCCATCAGCACAATCGACATCACGCCGATGCACAGAACCTTGCCGGTCACGAGCCCGAAGTCACCTCACCATCGCAGGAACATCGTTCTTCGCCGCCCAGACTAGCGCAATGATCCATCCAATCACGCTCCATCCCAGGAAGAGGTTCAGCAGGAAAATGGCCAGCAGATCCCGCTTGCTCCGGGCAAGCGCAATGATCGACGGCAGAAAATACATGACCAGCCCAATACCGCCGAAGAACGGGAAGAAGAAAAATGTTGAAATCATTGGACCCTCCCTTTCCCTAGCCTAGCACCATCGATGCCTTCGATCCATTCGCTGCGGCTGAGGGCACAACCGCCTTGGTTAACCACAGATTGCTTGCCCATAGGAGGATACGCAAACGAGGGCGCTTTCGTTCCGTCGCTGTAACCGTATGAATCCGTGCAGATCCGTGGCAAAAACGTTGCCCTACCGCCGCATTGCCCGCTTCCGCGCCAGCACCGTCTCCAGACCCGCCTTGGTGTCCTTCGGCAGATGATACGACTCCTCGTCGGCCGGATACTGGTGCGCCCGCACGTCGGACCGATAGGTCTGCACCGCGTTCGAGATCAGCGCTGCCGCATCGGCATAGCGCCGCACAAACTTTGCCGGAGGCCCGAAAGTCAGGTTCAAAATGTCATGAAACACCAGCACCTGCCCGTCGCACTCCGGACCGGCGCCAATGCCAATCGTCGGAGCGCCCACCTCCGCGGTAATCATCGCCGCCACTTCCCGCGGAATGCCTTCAAGGAAAAGGCACGCCACGCCGGCGTGATCGAGTGCCACCGCATCGCGCATGAGTTGCTCAATCCCGCTCAGACTCTTGCCCTGTACTTTGTATCCGCCCATGACATTCACTGACTGCGGCGTCAGGCCGATATGTCCGGCCACGGGAATTTCCGCGTCAATAATCTGCCGGATCAAGTCCGCGCGCTTCTCTCCGCCCTCAACCTTCACCACCTCGGCGCCGCCCTCTTTCATGAAGCGCGCAGCATTGGTCACCGCGTCTTTGGGGTCGACCTGATAAGACCCGTAGGGCATGTCGGCGATCAGCAGCGCGTTCTTCACCCCGCGGCGCACCGCCTTCACGTGATGCAGCATCTCGTCCATGGTGACCGAGAGCGTGTTTTCGTAGCCCAGCATGGTTTGCGCCAGCGAATCGCCCACCAGCACCATATCGATGCCGGCCTAATCCACCAGACGAGCGGCGGAGTAGTCGTAAGCGGTGAGGCAAGTGATAGGTTCGTGGCGGA
>Ga0181532_10003569_pt1 | contig 13929 bp, 10 predicted proteins | sample PEATcosm2014_Bin_33_FD_119768 | JGI IMG/M metagenome (GOLD analysis project Ga0181532, IMG submission 119768) | Peatland microbial communities from MTU Mesocosm Facility, Houghton, MI, USA - PEATcosm2014_Bin11_30_metaG | ecosystem: Environmental > Terrestrial > Soil > Wetlands > Peat | place...
GACCAAAGGTTCCTCGAGAACTCCGCTTAGAGCAACCGCCCTAAGACTCAGCCACCTCACCTGGTCTGGTACTTCTACTGTGACTTTCAGAACTTGTCATCCGACCACCTCCTTTCCGGTGTACCGGCAGAGTACAAAAAAGGCGGGGTCGGCGTCAACGGCACAGAGGTGGAGTGCCGAGGGAATCAACAGGCAGTTCCCAGTTCTCAGTTCTCAGTAAAAGCGTCGGTACTGGGTTCTGCGAACTGAGAACCGAGAACTGGGAACTGCCCTTCGCGGGTACACTTATTTCGCCGAATGAAAACAACTGCCGTGGGGTTCCATTCAAGATGCCAGCGGTGAGCGTGGCTTGCACCGTCCTCAATGAGCGCGATGACATCGACTCGCTGGTTGAGAGTCTGATGCGGCAGACGCTTGCTCCCGCCGAAGTCATCGTCGTCGATGGCGGTTCCACGGACGGAACCTGGGAGCGGCTTGAAGCCGCGCGGTTGAAATACCCGACGCTGGTTCCCATCCGCGATGAAAGCTGCAGCCTGAAGAGTTGCCCGGGACCGATCGCACGCGGCCGCAATGTCGGTATCGCCGCAGCTACCTCCGATGTAGTGGCCTGCGCCGATGCCGGTTGCACCTACCATCCTGACTGGCTGGCCAACCTGACGGCTCCGATTTTCGCGGGCGACGCGGAGTACTCCGTTGGCGGATCGTACATCGATTCGACAGACTCCACTATCTGGGACGTTGCCTCGGCGCCCTTCTTCGGCGTCAAGTTAAATCCCGACGCGCCCACAAAATCCTGCACCGCCCGCTCGATGGCTTTTCGCAAAGAGCTGTGGCGACGGGTTGGCGGATTCCCCGAAAACGTCTTCCTCGGAGAAGACACGGTATTCGATTCCGCGGTGCGCAAGCTGGTGACCCCCGCTTTCGCGGAACGAGCCAAGGCGGCTTACCAGCCGCGCCACAGTTTCCGCTCCGCTCTACGGCAAATGGTGAGCTATTCCGTTACCGACGGCGTTTTGGGCGGACGCTCGGCCCGCCTGTGGCGAAACGTCGCTCGCTGCCTGGCCGAGATAATTGCCGTTCTCGCTCTCTTCTACTCGCCCATTCCGCTGTTGGCGGTGGTGGGGCTCGAAATCTATTTTGCTTTCAGATTGGACTGGAGCGATCTCCGAAAAGCTGGTTGGCGAACTTGCCTGCGAATTCCGCCGGCGCGCCTGGCGTTTTCTTTGATCGTTCCCTGGGTGGTCGCGTGGTATCAGACTTTGGGCAGCATCACCAAGAAGAACCGTCCCAACCGGCAGAATCTTGCTTAGCTGAGCTGCGCTGTTTCTTCATTGCAGGGATTGAAGTCTTTGCAGCTCGCTTCTGGCTAGCGCGTTTTCTGGATGAGACGACACCTCCGCCTTGTATTCGGCGATTGCCTGCTCGCGGTTGCCGCTGGCCTCCAGTATCTTGGCCAGAACGAAATGGAATCCAGGCGAGTTTGGCCCCCTTTGCAGAGCACGCTCGGCATTCTGGGCTGCCTCAGTCAATTTTCCCTGTTCCATCTGCGACCGGGCGAGATAGATGAATTGGTCTGGATCCGTATCATCGATGTGGATCGCGCGGGTCAGATAGTCTTCGGCATCCGAAAACCTTCCCATTCGGTAATAGGAGTAACCCAGGTTGTAATTGGAGAGCCAGAGGCGCGGATTGCTTTGGAGCGCGCTCAGGTACAGAGGGATGGCACGGTCATAATGCCCCAGGTTGCCGAGTTCATTGGCCAGGTTGACCTGTACGATCGGGTTTTGAGGTGCGTACACCATCGCGTTCTGGTAAAGCAAAATGTTGCTGGCCCACTGCACCTGATGATGAAGGACGCCGACGAACGCTGCAACACAGAGAATCGCCACTGTCGCCCACTGCAGCGCTCTTGAGGTAATGACTCGTTCGAGCGCTAGCGCTATCAGAATCACAATCCCCACGGAGGGAAGGTAGAGAAAACGATCGTGAACAAAATTGTCCGGGGCGATTGCCCGCAAATATAACGTCGGCAGGATGGTCATGATCGCCCACCCCATGGCAAAAACTCCCAGGCGAGGATCGGGAAGCTTGGAAATGCAATACCCCGCCGCGACCAAAGCGGCTAACAGAAAAAGGATGGGCAGGAGAAAATTCTCAAAACCAGGCGCGGCTACATAGGCCAGCGAGTAAAACTCGCTGGAGGAGATGGGAAGCAGCAGATGCTTGAGATCGAACCATAAGATCGATGGCCAGGTAAGAACCATCGTGGTCCAGCTAAGAGGCGCGAGGGGTTGCACCAGGCCATGAAGCATCATTCTCCGGGCAGCCAGATAGGCCGCTAGAACCGCGAAATACGGGACGGAAACGAGACCCTCTTTCCAGGCCGAAGCTTTCGGGACCGAGTCTTTCAAGGTTGACCAGTCTTTCAAGGGCGTCCAAGACGGGTTTGAATTTTCGGTGGCGCGGCGGGGCGCAAAGATCACCGCAAGAGCAAAAATCAGAAGTGGGAATGCGGCGGCGGTTTCCTTGGAGAGCAGCGCCAAGCCGAACAAAAACACGGATGTTGCCATCCATACCATCTTTTTTCCGCCATTGCGAAAGTTGAGGTAGGCAAGGAAGCTGGCAAGCAGCAACACGGTCAGGAGAAAGTCGTTCACGGAGGAGAGCCAAGCGACGTTTTCGACGTGCACCGGATGCAGACCAAAAAGAATCGCAGCCACGGCGGCAGTTCTGCGACTGGCGGTCAACTTTCCAGCTGCCACAAAGACGAGATAGGTCGCCAGAACGTGGAGCGCCAGCATGGCGAAGTGCCATCCCGCTGGATGCAGACCAAAAATGGCGTAGTTAAGACGGAGCCATAGGGGCACGACTGGCCGATAAAACGTCCCGCTTGAAGGTGGCGCGATGTCGGCTGAAATCTGAGGAATGAAATAATGAGCCAGAAAACGCCAGGAGTGGATTACGACATTGTCCACGATCACCGGCTTGTCGTCATAAACGAAGCCGAACGAAAGCGTGCCGAGATAGGCGAGAGCGGTAACCGCGCAGACCAGGACCTCGGCCACGCCGCGCTTATCGCTCTTGTCGAGGGAGCCGCCAAGGAAACCGTCGAGGGGCCGGGTAGGTGAGCATGGGCTTTCCAATTTCCGGCCGACTGGTTGCACGCGGTTGAGTATAGCGGAACGGAAACACTCGCAGTACATGCCCGCCAGATACCTACCTTCGTTACTGCCCCTTCTCTAGACTGAAAGAACCCCTGCAAGGCAGGAAAGGCTTCCCCGAAGTCATCGATCTTTGAAGAAAGTCAGAAGAAAGTTCTCAGTTCTCGATTCTCAGCTCCCAGTAAAACCTGAAGAGCCGTGCGACGAGCTTTCTTTCTGAGAACTGACAACTGGGAACCGAGAACCGGCGTCACGCCTTCCAACGGTATGCACCCACTTGGGCCAGTCCTAAATGCGCCAGCACGCGGTTGGCGAATTCCTGTGCCATGGCATCGGCGCTCGGGGGGTGGTTATAAAACGTTGGGATCAGCGGGAAGATAGTCGCTCCCGCATCCGCCGCCAGGGACATGTTGCGGATGTGGATTTTGTTGAGCGGCGTCTCGCGCAGGCAAAGTACGAGCGGGCGACGCTCCTTAAGAGTGACGTCGGCGGCGCGCTCGATGAGATGCGAGGCGGTGCCGTTGGCAATGCGGCCAAGGGTACCAACGCTGCACGGGATGACGACCATCGCGTCGGAAGGATACGACCCGCTGGCCACGTTCGCACCGATATCGCTGTTGGACTGCTGCTGAATCTTTGCCGAAGGGGCGCCGATGATTTGACGTAGGAGATCAGAACGGCCTTCGATAGCGAGTTCTTCGGCCATGACGCGCAGGCTGCTGTCGGAAGCGATGAAATTCACGGTTTTGACCCGCGGGTCGCGTTCGACGGCGAGCAGGAAGTGCTTGAGAAACAACGACCCACTGGCGCCGGTCGTGGCAACCGTCAGGTTTTCCGGCGCAACAAAAGGCAATGTTGGGGCTCCACGAGGCTCATTTCAGTTCAACGGCCTCGAAAAACTGAGGATAGGGACGAGCGGGAGGCAAGTCAAGGATAGCCGGCGTCGAAAGGGTTCGTTATTCGTCGCGCACGGCCCTAAAGGGGCATCTGATATCGAAGGCTCTACGGCATCGCTAAAGCGATGCCCTGATACGAAACGGCGAACGACGAATAGCGAACGACGAACGACTGACGACGCATTCATGGCAACTACCAGCATCTTACGATCGCGGCGCAGTGCCGCCCAACTCCACGCTATCGCCAGCGTCGAGCGTGAGATTCGCGCCATCGATCCGGCCGTTGGGCGCAAATACCTTCGCGATTTTCGCGAAGCCTACCGCAGCTACGAGAAAGTTCTTGGCGCGAGTGATGTGCGGCACGAAATCGCCAAAGCTGGAACTGTCCTGGTCGGCGATTATCATGCCCTACCCAGTTCGCAGCGCTATTTGGCCGAGCTCCTCCGCGATCCCGAACTTCAGCAGCGGCCTATAGTGCTGGGAGTCGAAACTATTTTTTCCCGCGACCAGCACATTCTCGACGAATGGTTTCGCGGCGAGATAGACGAAAATGAACTGCGCCAGCGCATCCGCTTCGAACTCGACTGGGGATACGATTGGGCTCCATTTTATGAACTGCTCGATGCCGCACGAGACCAGGGCGCGTCCATCTATGGACTCGATTGCATGCCGCGCGAAGATCTGCGCAAGATCGGAGCTCGTGACCGTCACGCCGCCGACAAGATTGCCGAACTCCGCCAGCGCCATTCCGATGCGCTCGTCATGATTCTGTTCGGCGAGTCGCACCTCGCGCCCCAGCATCTGCCAGCCCTGTTGCAGCAGCGGCTGCCCGCGGAGCCGATCCTCACCGTGCTGCAAAATGTTGACGCCCTTTACTGGCGTGCCGCCGGAGAAGCTAGCGACCATGTCGAAGCCGTCGAAGTCCGCAAAGAAATCCGCAAAGACGTCCGCGAGCATGTTCTCTGCGTCTTCAACGCCACGCCGCTGGAGAAATACGAGCATTACCGCCTCTGTCTCGACCGCTGGGGGCGCAGCGATAATGACCACAGCGCACCCGACCTCGGCCCCACGCTTTACAACCTGATTGACGGCATGGTGCGATTTCTCGGCATCAACCAGTACTCCCCGCACAACACTACACAGCCGAAACTACTGGTTGACTTGATGCCCGAAGTTTATTCGCGCAGCTCTGACGCGCTGCTGCACCGGCTGTTATCGCGCAAGGGATTCACGGCTGAACATCGCCGGTCTCTGCTGCGGCAGGTTCGCGAGCGAGGCAGCGTCTACCTCACACCCATCAATGCCGTGTACGTGCGGCAGTTTCGCATGACGTCCTCCGCCGAAGACGCCACCCGCTTCCTGCATCAGGCCTGTCGCGGACTGCCAAATCTTTGCCCTAGCCAGGGCAAGGCGGCACCGAACGCCGCACCCGCCGCGCCGCCGCTGGCCAAAGACGACGCGTTCTACATGACCATCTTCGAAAACGCGCTCGCCTGTTTCGGATCGCGCATATTACATCCGGCGCGTCCCGCTCTCCGCGACACCGATATCGCAGAATTGTTCGAGGTGACGCGTGAAGACCTCGAGCACCAGACGTCGCTTCCCTTTCCCGACGCGGTCGAGGCTCTCGACTTTCTGATGCTGCACCGGGAACAGGATTGTCGTGCTGCGTCAGCTCCAGCTTTTGCCGGCGGCAAGTACGAATACGTCGTTGAGCTACTCGGATATCTCACGGGCAACGATCTCTACGACGCCTACCTCGAAGGCCGCCTGACTACCTCGGCATTGCGCAAGCTCTTCCTCACCCACATCGAAGTGCCCGGCGTGGCGCGCAAAGCCTATAGCCAGCTGAGAACTCGGCTGAGTTCCTAAGGATCAAAGCCTTGAACCACAGAGGGCACGGAGAGACACAGGGGAGAGTCTGAGCCGAGAGCGGAGGATTTTACCTGCGCTATTCGCTTGTCGCTCTCAGCGTCCTCTGCGTCTCGGCGGTTCAAGTTTTTGATCTAGTGCGGTATCCTCACCTGTCAATGCCTGACGACTTCCCACTCCAGTCGCAGACGCCCGATGCGCTCATGCTCTTCGGCTTCTGGTATCGCGCGCTCCCGGCCGATCAAGTTCGTCGTGGGCAGCTCGTCAAGACGATGCTGCTCGAACAGCCGCTCGTCATTGGACGAGGACGCGACCAGCATGGTCAGGCCTTTGCCCTGCGTGACGCGTGCCCGCATCGCGGCATGCCGCTATCCTGCGGACAATTTGACGGCCAACAGATCGAATGCTCTTATCACGGATGGAAATTCGACGCCCACTCCGGCCAGTGCCAGCTGATTCCGTCGCTCGTCGCCGAGCAGACTCTGAAAATCGATCGCATTTACGCCGGCAGTTATCCCTGTGAAGAGCGCGACGATTTTATCTGGGTCTTCAGTCCCGATCCCGGCCCAGCCGGCGCTGGATTCTCGAAGTCCGCGCCCGCTCCGGTTCCTCCGCCGGAGATTCCGAAATTCAGCGACCATTACAAGCTCGCCTATCTCACCGCCGACCTTCCCTGCTCGGTGGACCACGGCATTATCGGCCTGATGGATCCCGCACACGGCCCCTTCGTTCACCAGGCGTGGTGGTGGCGCTCGCAAAAATCGATTCACGAAAAGCAGAAAAACTTCGAACCGATTCCTTACGGATTTCGCATGAGCGCGCACACACCCAGTTCGAACAGCGCTCCCTACAAGCTTTTGCGCCTTTATGCCGACGCCGATTCGATCACCACGACTATCGATTTCGTCCTGCCGAATTTGCGTTCGGAGATTATCCGCGCCGGCAAGTACTGGTTCTCAAGCCTGACCACGGTCACTCCCATTACCCGCACCCAGTGCCGCATCGATGTAGTGGCCGCGTGGAATTTATTTCGGTGGATTCCCTTTGGCCCCGGGCTGCTGAAATTCGTCTTCGCAAAATTCGTGGAGCAGGATCGCCGCACCATGGAACTTCAGTCCGAGGGACTGAAACACAACCCGCATTTAATGCTGATTGACGACGCCGACCGCCCCGCCAAGTGGTATTTCGGTTTGAAGAGCGCCATGCTCGAAATGAAGAAGAATGGCGGCGAATTCCAGCATCCGATGAGCGGGCCGGTGACGTTGAAGTGGAGAAGCTGAAAGAGAGTTCTCGGTTCCCGGTTCTCAGAAAAAACCGCACCTTACCTAGCCCGGAAGTGAATTGCGAAGAACCGAGAACTGCTCCTCACGGCTTGCATCCCTGGCCCAGCGGATAACTTGCATCCAGCGAGTGCAGATATGTTTCCATCGCATGCCAGCACACCAGACTATTCTTCGCGAAGGCGGAGGAAGTGAAGGGATAAGCCGTATCGACGTGGTCGTATTCCAGCATCATCGGAATGTGCGGCGGAAGCTTGGGAACGATGTCGAGCGTGTTCACGATGCGCCACGAATCGATGGGCAGTAAATCGAAGGCCCTTGCAAACTCCAGGGTACCCACGCGTGGCGAAGCAAACGTACACGAGGTTGTAATGTCGAACTTGCGCTTCGAGTCATTCTCCATGACGAACAGAGTGGCCAGGGCCGCGCCCAAACTATGGCCGGTGACCACCATGGGCCTCGGCCGACGCGCTTCGCCCGCAGACCGTCTGACGCCGCGCGCCGTCTCCCGGGCAATCGCCAGCTGATCGAGCTGGTCGGCGAAGGAACCGGCGAACGTCTCAGGCAGCGGGAGCGTCCCCGGCGCAGCGGCGGCTTCCAGTTTGCGATCCTCTTTACGATCCTCGGCCAGCTGGCGCTTCACCACTTTCAACGAACTGTAGATTCTGTCGAACCCGCCGGCCACCCGTCCCGCGGAAGGCACCTGACGGAAGGGGGTGGGAAGCGCCGCCGCGTCATCGATCCACTCGATCGCGCCCTCGGTTCCACGAATGGCGATGATGCGCGAGTCCGGGTTGGCGATCTCGCGACAGGCGATCCCGTAAAACTCCGGGTCCTTGAGGTTGAGGATGAAATCCGACATGTGGATCCAAGCCCCAAGTTCCCACCCATCAGGGATGTCGCCTGCCTGGGGCTCCGGTCTCAGGTTGGAGGGATCGCGCCTGAACATCGTGTAGGCGGCCTGAACGAACTGGCCGTAAAACAACGCTTTTTTCGGATCAAGTGGCTGGCCCATGAGACGCCTCCTCGAAAATTCATTGCCGACTCATTCGGCTGAACGCGGATAGCACAGCGGCGGGGCCCAGAATAACAGCCAGGGAAGAAAAACTAACTGATCACCATAAGGGTTACAGATAACAGCCGGCAACCGCTTTATGTCAGCAAAGATTCCACGACACTGTAAGCCTCACCCAGCGCAGCGTCAAGAGCCGCCGCATCCTTGCCGCCCGCTTCGGCCAGGTCGGGACGGCCGCCGCCTTTGCCGCCGACTTTTTGCGCCACCGGGCCGATGACTTTCCCCGCCTGAATGCGACTGGTGAGGTCCTTGGTGACACCGACGATCAGCGAGACGTTGCCATTCGAAGCCGAGCCCAGCACGACGACGGCGGAACCGAGCTTGTCGCGAAGCTGATCGACCAGCATGCGCATCTGCGCGCGATCCAGATTGTCCACGCGGTGGGTGAGGACTTTGACGCCGTTAACTTCTTTGATTTTTTCGCTGATGTTGGCGGTGCTCGAGGATGCGGACTTCATCTGCGCCTGATCGAGTTCGCGCGCCAGGCGCTTAATCTCAGCGTCTTTCTTTTCGAGTTCCAGTTTCAACGCCTCGGCCGGAGAAGCCGGCGTCTCCTCGGTAGAGGGTTGGCCATCCTTTCGAGGTTTTTGTGAAAGGGTGGGACCGACGAGGCTTGCGACCACGCCTTCCAGTTCGTGATCTTTGCGGAAGTGGCGCAACGAGCCTTCGCCAGTCACGGCCTCGATGCGCCGCACGCCTGACGAAACGCTTCCTTCTTTCAGAATTTTAATCAGGCCGATCTCGCCGGTCTGCGCGGTGTGCGTGCCGCCGCAGAGTTCGGTGGAAAAATCTCCGATCTTGATCACGCGCACCCGATCGCCGTATTTCTCGCCGAAGAGAGCCATCGCGTGATACACGTTGACTGCCACATCGATTGGAACGTTCTCGATGACCTCGACACGTTCGTTGCGAAGAACTTCTTTGTTGATGATGTCTTCGATGTCTTGCAGTTCTTCTTCGGCGACTCCGGTGAAATGCGAGAAATCGAAGCGCAGATGATCGGGAGCGACCAGCGATCCCGCCTGCTTAACATGTTTGCCCAAAACTTCGCGCAGCCCGGCCTGGAGCAGATGCGTGGCTGTGTGATTTCGCATGGTCGATTCTCGAATCGCGGTGTCGACTACGGCATCCACTTTATCGCCGATGCGGAGGGTGCCCCACCCTTCCGCGTTTTTTGCGGAGGGTGGGTTCTTGACTACGACCTGATGCGCGCGCACGCCCTGCACCGGGTAGTAGCATCCAGTCACTTCGGCGACGACGGTGTTGTGATCGTCGGAGTAGAACCATCCGCGATCGCTGACCTGTCCGCCGGACTCGGCGTAGAAGGGTGTGTGGTCGAGAATGACTTCGCCGGAGTCGCCGGGTTTGAGTTCCTGTGCGCCATGGCCGCCTTTGATGATGGCTAGAACTTCGCAGTTATTGGAGCGAGTTTGGCGATAGCCTTCGAATTCGGACTTCGGGAGCTGCTGATAGGCGGGGTTTGCCGTTTGTTTGGCGGCGCCTTTCCACGAGGCGCGGGCACGCTCACGTTGCTCGGCCATCGCGCGGTCGAACCCTGTGCGGTCGAATTCAATGCCTAGATCGCGACAGTAGTCCTCGATGAAATCTCTAGGCAGGCCGAATGTGTCATAGAGCCTGAATGCCTTTTCGCCCGCGTACTCGACGCGTTCGCCACGCCCCTTGAGCTCGGCAATCCGGGCGATCAAGCTGCGAAGTTCTTCTCCCCGAGCCGGCTCGTTCCGGGCCAACGCGATGTCATCATGGTCTGATGCAGACAGAACCGTGCTCTCGATGTCGTCTTCCAAGCGTCCAAGTCCGGTATCAACTGTGTGTGCAAACCGAGTCTCCTCTGTAAGCACAGTCTTAGAGACTCGCTCGGCGCTCTCCTTAAGTTCCGGGTACGCATCCTGCATCAGATCGCGCACGGCGAAAACCATCTCGTGCAGGAACGGCTTTGTTTGCCCGAGCAACCTTCCATGCGTGATCGCCCGCCGAATGATTTTGCGCAGCACATAGCCGCGGCCTTCGTTCGATGGAGCCACACCGTCGGAGATCAGGAATGTCGCAGCGCGCGAGTGGTCAGCAATCACGCGCAGAGAAGCGGCTGACTTAGAACCAGCCGTGCTTTGCTCGGCATGGACGGGCGAGGCGCCCGTCCCCACACGGGTAGTGGCGCTCCCCGTCAGTTCCGCTGCTCGCTTGATCAGCGGGGTGAACAAATCTGTGTCGTAATTTGAAATCACGCCTTGTAGTACTGCCGCTAGCCGCTCCAAACCCATCCCCGTATCTATTGACGGCTTCGGCAAGGGCGTCAGTTTCCCCAACGCATCGCGGTCGAATTGCATGAACACCAGATTCCAGAGTTCGACGTAGCGCCCGCAATCGCAGCCAAACGCGCAGTCGGAGTGGCCCTGATCGCTGGCCGCCACGCCCATGTCGTAGTGAATCTCGCTGCAGGGGCCGCAGGGACCGGTGTCTCCCATCTGCCAGAAATTGTCTTTCGCGCCAAACTCGAAGATGCGATCTTTGGGCACGCCCTGGCCGAGCCACAGGTCGTACGCTTCAGCATCGCGCGGAACTCCGTTTTCGCCCTTGAAGATGGTGACGTACAGCTTCTCTTTCTCAATCCCAAACCACTCGGGCGCAGTAATCAGCTCCCACGCGTAGGCGATGGCGTCTTTCTTGAAGTAGTCGCCAAACGAAAAATTTCCCAGCATCTCGAAAAACGTGTGATGGCGATTGGTGAAGCCTACGTTTTCCAGATCGTTGTGCTTGCCGCCCGCCCGGACGCATTTCTGCGAGGTTGTCGCGCGCGCGTAGTCGCGCTTTTCGAGGCCCAGGAAAACGTCCTTGAACTGGTTCATTCCGGCGTTGGTGAAGAGCAACGTCGGATCGTTGGCCGGAACGAGCGACGAGGAATGCACCTCGCGGTGTCCCTTCTGAATGAAGAAGTCGAGGAACCTGCGGCGAATTTCGGAGCCTGTGAACATGTCGGTTGAACGGTTGACCACACTGTAAAGTTAGATTCTAAACGATAACCACCGGAGACCCTTCGACTTCGCTCAGGGCAGGCTCCGAGGAACACAGGGAAACAGAGGGCGATTCGATTTTGCCCGGCGACAGGACTTTTGCCCGGATCGAGAACTGACGACGTCGAAGACCGGGGGCGCAAACAGTTCGCAGCCGGCACCTCGACGCCGTCCGGAGAAAGCGGACTTACTCACAGACTGACTTCACACGGTTATTTCACTACGTCTGCGGTTTTCTCGGCAGCCTTCTTCACGCCTTTGCCCGTATCCTTAGCAGCGGTTTCCGTGGCTTTGCCGGTGTCCTTAGCAGCGGTTGCCGTCGCTTTACCGGTTGCTTTGGCGCCTTTTTCCACGCCCTTCCCCGTGTCCTTGGCAACGGTCTTGGTGGCCGAGCCGGTTTTGTCGGCGGCCTTTTCGGTGGCCTTACCCGTATCCTTGGCGGCGGTCTTGGTGGCTTCGCCGGTCTTCACGACCGCGGTCTTGGTGGCTTTACCGGTATCGTCGGCAGCGGTTTTCACGTCGGTTCCGGCCTGTCCGTAGGAGAACGCAGTCAGAGCCAGCAGCGTAGCCGCGATCGTTAATGAGAACTTTAGTGAGAACTTCGTTTCCATCGTTCCTCCAGAGAAATTGCACAGATGTTGAATCGGCAAAGTTGTATCAGACAACCAGTGATGACGCAACCTCTGCAAGGAAGTAGGAAGGGCTTCAAGGAACCGGCGAAAGCTGCGTCGTAGCTACGCGTCGGGCGTCTCGTTTTCGAGTTCGGTTAGTGTCTCTTCGTCAACGTCCCATTTTTTGAGGATCGTGAAGATGGTTTTTGCTCCGAACCCGGCGCGCATCAGGTTGCGGAAGATGCGAGCTGCCTGCTTCTGGTCTCTGTCCTTGGGCTTCTGCAGGCGTTTGCGGCGGAGATAGGCGCGCGCAAGATTCTCTTCTTTCACTTCGTCATAGACGAAAGAAACCGCTTTTTCGATGACGTCGCTGTGCACTCCTTTGGCTTTCAGGTCGTTGACGACGCGCCTGCGCCCGAATTTCTCGTTGTCACGCCGATACGACGAAAAGGCCGCCGCATACTTGGCGTCGTTCAGATAGCCCTGATCTTTCAGGCGAACCACAATCAGTTCCACCAGCGTCTTGCCGATTTCGGTATCGGCCTCCACACGGTTCCGAAGCAGGCGCTTCAGTTCCGCTACCGACCGCATACGGCGAGCCAGAGCACCTACAGCGTAGTCGTACAGTTCCGCTTCGGTGAAAAGCTTTCTGGGACGGCCAAACGCCATGCTTACACGATAGCGCGAGACAGTGCTTGGGGCTAGCGCGGGCCCTGATACGAATCTCATTTGCGTTGCGTCACGAAGCATTCAGGTTCACCCGCTCACTTTGGAGTCCCGGAATTGGGAAACGCCGGCGCGGGCGGTACGGGCGACACGAGCGGCATGGTCGCAGGCACACTCGACGCGATGGGCGCGACCAGCGCCGCTTTTGCCGAGGCGGGCAGCTTGTCGGCATTGGCCAGCAGGATCGCTATTTGCCACATCTGATTTTCAGTGAGCGATTTGCTGAAGCCGGGCATGCCGCTCAGGCGAATGCCGTTAAAGATCTTCCAGTAGGTTTCGCCGGGCTCGTCGTCGGTCACGCCTTTGCCCTCGAACAGCTGCGGCGGCTGTGGATACATTCCCGTCGCAATCGACGACTTCGGCGACAGCGGCACGCCGTGGCAGACGGCGCAATGCCGCTTGTAAAGGTCGGCGCCGTCAAGGTAGTTGCCTTCGGTCGGCTGAACCGGGACATTCTTTGGCATGTCTTTGGCGATGCGCGCACTCAATGCCTTGTTTGCCAGAAAATGTTCGAACGGCATGGCGGAGTCGGTGGTGGCAACCGGAGCACTCCCGCCGGTGAAATACAGATAGGCTCCGAGGGGCACGATCACGAAACCGAGTATCATTCCGATGATAAATGTCTTCACTGGTTGATCCTTCCGGTACAAAGCTTTTACAATCTAAGATTATCATCCACATCTAAGTTCTTATAATCGGCATACAATTTTCGAATAACCCCGGCGGCGAGATTGGCCCCGGTTCCCCGAAAGGAAAAACATGCGAATTGTCGGCACCGCGAGCGCGTTCCCCAAGCATTACTACCCCCAGGAGATGTTGCTGAAGGAGCTGCAGGAATACTGGGGCGATCGGATCGAAAACCCGAACGTGCTGCGGCGTTTGCATCGTCACGTCGGCGTCGATGGACGCTACCTGTCTCTTCCCAAAGAGGAGTATCTGAAAATGAAAACCTGGGGAGAGGCCAACCATCACTGGATTCGTACCGCCAAGGAGCTGGGTGAAAAGGCGGTTGCAGGCGCGCTGGCGAACGCTGGTTTGCATCGCCGAAAGCTGGGCGCGTTCTTTTTTGTTTCGGTCACCGGCATTAGCAGTCCATCGATTGACGCGCTGCTGATCAACAAGATGGGATTGTGCCGAAGCATTCGCCGCCTTCCGGTTTTCGGGTTGGGCTGTGTGGCCGGAGCAGCGGGCATTTCCCGAGCCGCCGACTATGTGCGCGCTTATCCCGATCAGGCCGCCGTGGTGCTGTCGGTGGAACTCTGCTCGCTGACGATTCAAC
>Ga0181532_10003571_pt1 | contig 13926 bp, 8 predicted proteins | sample PEATcosm2014_Bin_33_FD_119768 | JGI IMG/M metagenome (GOLD analysis project Ga0181532, IMG submission 119768) | Peatland microbial communities from MTU Mesocosm Facility, Houghton, MI, USA - PEATcosm2014_Bin11_30_metaG | ecosystem: Environmental > Terrestrial > Soil > Wetlands > Peat | place...
GATGACGGCCGTCCTCGTCGTCGCCTTCGGCGCGCTGACGCTTTATCTGCACGACGCGACCTTCATCAAGATGAAGCCGACAATTCTCTATGTCTGCTTCAGCGCGGCGCTGTTCGGCGGACTCGCCTTCGACCGGCCGGTGCTGCCGGTGCTGTTCGACAATGCGATGGCGCTGACCGAGCGCGGCTGGCGCGTGCTGACCCTGCGCTGGGCCGCCTTCTTTCTCGTCCTCGCCGCGCTGAACGAAATCGTCTGGCGGACGCAGTCGACCGACGTCTGGGTCGCTTTCAAGTTTCCCGGACTATTCATAATCGTGTTTTTATTCACGATCGCGCAATTGCCCTTCATCATGCGCAATAAGCTGGATGATGAAGAAGCGAAGAACGCGCCTGAGCATTTCTGAAGCGCAATATAATCCAGGGTGAAGGCGGCTGGATCTCCGGAGGCGATGCTTCCCCTAGAGCCGATACTGTTGTATCCGCGTCGTGCGCAGGCCCGCGAGGCCATGCTGGTCGATCGACATTTGCCAGGAGAGGAACTCATCGACGGTCAGCGTGTAGCGGCTGCAGGCTTCCTCCAGCGAAAGCAGGCCGCCGCGGACGGCGGCGACAACTTCCGCCTTGCGCCGGATGACCCAGCGTTTCGTGCTCCGGGGCGGCAAATCGGCCACCGTCAAAGGACTCCCATCCGGGCCGATGACATATTTTGCGCGGTGACGGCTGGGCTCGCCCATAATGGAAACTCTCACAGATCTGAATAAGCTTGACGCTGGCCAACATAGGCCGCGTGTTTTAAGATTTACCTAAGCTCGCGGCCGCGTTTTGTTAACAATTCGTGTTCACTTGGCTGCTGTTATTGTGCGACGTCTTGGCGATGCCTCGGTTTTTGTACCAGCTTGAAACGTTTTCTGCTTCTACGCTGGGGAATGCACGGCCGCGGGCTCATTCAGGCGGGGCGTCGCCTGCGACATTGCGCCCGGCCGTGAAGTGGATATATGAAAAGAGTTGCCCGATGGCGTGACCGGCCGGGATGCTTCTTCTTGGGGGCGGGCGGCGTTGGGGCCGATGAATTGAGCGCGCGGCCATGAACTGAACGAAACGCGACGCCTTTTCGACGATGTGTTGGTCGGGCCGCTTGGCCGGGAAATCCATCTGGATCGTCGAGCGGCGGCGGTGGCGGCACATGGGATCGTGGCGTGCAATCGGGCCATCGGCGAACGATGAGATCGAATGAGCGGCGACAGCGATGAATGCTGACCCTTCGCGGGCGAGCGAGATTTCCGGCGACAGTTTCGGCGAGAGCCCCGGCTCCCGCCTGAATTCGCTTGGCCTCGCCAAGCCCGCGAATGAGACCCGCGTCGTCGTCGCGATGTCGGGCGGAGTCGACTCCTCCGTCGTCGCCGCGCTTCTAAAAGAGCAGGGCTATGACGTCGTCGCCGTGACGATGCAGCTCTATGACCATGGCGCGGCGGTCCACCGCAAGGGCGCCTGCTGCGCGGGCCAGGACATTCATGACGCGCGCCTCGTCGCCGCCCGGCTCGACATTCCGCATTACGTGCTGGATTATGAGGAGCGCTTCCGCGAAAGGGTGATCAATCCGTTCGCGCAAAGCTATGCGACCGGCGAAACGCCAGTTCCCTGCATCTCCTGCAACAGCGAAATCAAATTCGCCGATCTGTTTGAAACCGCGCTGGCGCTTGGCGCGGACGTGCTCGCCACGGGTCACTACGTCTCGACGAAATGCGATGAGACGGGTCAGCGCGCGCTCTATCGCGCCTTCGACGGCGCACGGGATCAAAGCTACTTCCTGTTCGCGACGACGAAGGCGCAGCTTCAGCTTTTGCGGTTTCCGCTCGGCGACATGACCAAGGCGGAGGTTCGCGCGCTGGCGCGGCGGTTCGGCCTCCTCGTCGCCGACAAGGCCGACAGCCAGGACATTTGTTTCGTCCCCGAGGGCAAATATAGCGACCTCATCGAGCGCCTGTCGCCCGGCGCCGCCGTTGCGGGCGACATCGTTCATATCGACGGCCGGGTGCTCGGCCGCCACGCGGGCGTCATTCATTACACCATCGGGCAGAGGCGCGGCCTTGGTCTTGGCGGCATGAGCGCGGGCGAACCGCTTTATGTCGTCAAACTCGACGCCACCCATTCGCGCGTCGTGGTCGGGCCGCGCGAGGCGCTGGCGACGCATCTTGTCCATTTGCGGGGGCTGAACTGGATCGGCGATGGCGCGCTTGGGGACGTTCCCGCCGAGGGGCGCGACATTTTCGTGCAGGTGCGCTCGACGCGCCCGCCCGTTCCGGGCCGGCTTTTCATCGGCGAGGGCGCCCGCGTCGCGTTCGCCCACGACGAGGATGGCGTCTCGCCGGGGCAGGCCTGCGTGTTCTACGCCTCGGATCAGCCGCAGGCGCGGGTCCTCGGCGGCGGCTTCATCAGCGCGACGGAGCCAGCGCCCGGTCTGTTCTCGAAATCAAATCATATACATCCTGAACCGCTTCCGCTTTAATGGCCTTAGGATCTGGCGCGTCGCGGACTTAAGAACCGGAACTCGTCCGGCGCGGATTGAACCAGCGACAGCGGGAGGGGGCGTTTGACGGAGCGAAGCTTGGCCGGCGAGGCGCGCGCCTTTGACGGCGCGGCGCCCGCCGAAGACGCCGCCATTCTCGACAATATCCACGTCAAGACGTCCTACGCCCGCTGGGCGCCGGTCTACGACCTCGTCTTCGAGCTGTTGCTGCGGCCGGGGCGGAAGGCCGCGGCGGCGGCGGCCGAGCGGCCGGGCGGGCGCGTTCTCGACGTCGGCGTCGGCACGGGTCTCGAATTGCCGATGTTCGATCCGCGCACGACGCTGATCGGCGTCGATCTCTCCGAACCGATGCTGCGGCGCGCGCAGCGGCGCGTCCACGCCAAGGCGCTCCGCAATGTCGAGGGCCTCATCGTGATGGACGCGATGCGCCTCGCCTTCCCCGACGCCCATTTCGACGCCGTCGTCGCGCCCTATATGCTTACCGTCGTCCCGGAGCCGCAGGCGACGCTCGACGAACTGGTCCGGGTGGTGAAGCCGGGCGGCGAGATCGTCCTCGTCAATCACCTCGGCGCCTCCAGCGGCCCCATGGCCTCGATCGAAGCCTGGCTTGGGACGCGCAGCGCCCAGCTCGGCTGGCGGCCCGGATTTCAATGGTCGATCCTTGGCGACTGGATCGCCGCCAATGCGGCGGTCCGGCTGATCGAACGGCGCAGTCTGCCGCCCTTCGGCCTGTTCACGCTGGCGCGCCTGCAAAGACTGTGATCGGGCGAGACCGTGACGGCGGCGCGCCGGAGCATCCATCAGGCGATGATGTCCGGCGTCAGCTGATCCTCGATGAACGACAGACGGTCGCGCAACATCAGCTTGCGCTTCTTCAACCGCTGCACCTGCAGCTGGTCCGCCGCGCTCAGGTGGAGCAGCGCCTCGATCGCCGCATCGAGATCGCGGTGCTCCTGACGCAGATGTTCGAGCTCGGCCTGCATCGCGGCGCGCTCCGCCTCGCTCATCTTGTCCGTCATGATGTCAGAACCATTGGACTTCGGGACCCCTTTAAACGCCAGAGGCCAAGCCGAGCTTCAACCGCTGCGCGAAAATAGGTTGGCCGGCCGTTTCGGGCAAGGCCGGCCTCACGGGCGCCGGCGAAAATGCGCGCAAGCTGCGACATCGTAACTTCATGAAATTTGCACCAAGCTGTCGCGAAGGCCTTCGCGAAATCGAAAAGCTGTGGCACACTCCCTGTCGTGCCAAGACTTCAACAGGGAGTTCTGCATGTCTCTCGAAAATCATCTGGCCGCGCTCGAGCAGCGCCACGACGCTCTCGACAAGGAAATTGAAAAAGCCCTCGTCTATCCCGCCATCGACGAGTTAAAGCTGGCCGAACTCAAACGCCGAAAGCTTCAACTCAAGGACGAGATTTTCAAATTGCGCGGCGCCTCGTCTCCTCCCACCCTGCACTAGCCGCCTGAATAGCTGGATTCATTTGACTATGCGTCGAATTGGCTCAATTCGACGCGGGTCAAAGCGTCGACGATTTGCACTTATTTTGCGGATCGTCGCTGTTATTCATCTATTCGATTTCTTACAGCGCGTTATCGTACAACAGGCGTCGTTCGTCACGCTATGAATGTTGGGATGCGGAACCTGTTCCGGCTCGCGCCAGGCAGGCGTGGCGGTCCGCATCGCCTGCGGCGGCTCCAGATATTTGCGCCGTCAGCCTTCATACGGCTTGGCGCAAGGCGCAAAAATCGTCTAAGACTGCATCGCCGCCGCGGCCATCTCCGTGGCGGAGCGCGCTTGCGCTTGGCGCCCGTAGCTCAGCTGGATAGAGCGCTGCCCTCCGAAGGCAGAGGCCAGGGGTTCGAATCCCTTCGGGCGCGCCATTTTTCAAAGGCTTAGCGTATATCCTTCGGGGCGCTTGTTGCTGCGGAAGCAGAACGGAAGCAGTCGGCGGAGGGCTGTTGGACAGTTTGTCGCATCGCGGCACAAGCCGCAGCGAGTCCGGCAATCGCACGAACCCATGCGCCGCGTAGAACCCGGCCGTCGATCCGTCGCGCGAATCGACGACAAGCCGCCGACGCGATCACGCAGGAACGGGTCCGGCGCGAAATCATCGAGGATATCCCCGGCCTCCGGGACGATCGGTCGATCTGAAGGCGCCGCTCTCTCAATGTTTGCGGCCGAAGACGACGTCGATCGCCACCGTCATCTCCTTCGGCGGAGGTTCGAAGGGCCCGCTCGAACGGACCGTTTGCAGTGCGCTCGCGTCGAGCTTCTGTTGGCCGCTGCTTTCGACGATCTTCAGGGACTCCGGCCAAATCTGCCCATTCGAAAGGATCGTAAAGGATACCGTCGCGGCGCCCTGCAGCCCGACCCGCCGACCCTCGTCCGGATAACGCAGATGGGACTGCACTCTTTTCGTCAGGCCCTTCACATATTTCCTGAGGCGATCGAATTCCTCCTCGCTGAGCTTGATCGTCTGGGCCTGCTCCTTCTGCTCGTCGCCTTTGACATTCGCCGCGCCCGGCGCCGTTGAATTCGTCTGCGCCTTGGCGGCCTCGGGCGCCGTCTCAGCCTCCTTCGGCTGCGGCGTCTGCGCCTCCTTCGGCTGAGGCGTCTGCGCCTCTTTAGGCTGAGGCGTCTCGGCTTCTTTAGGCTGCGGCGTCTCGGCGTCCGGCTCTGGCGGCGGAGGCGCTTCGGCCTGCGGCTTGGGCGGCGGCGTTGGCGATGGCGTCGGCTCGGTTTCCGGCGGCGGCGGCGGCGTTTCGGCGACGGGCGGCTGGGCGGGCGGATTTTCGGCGGGTTTGGCCGCCTCGGCTGACGGCTGTCCCTTCGTTTCCTGGACAACCTTCTCCTCGGTCTGGGTCTCCGCGACGGGGCCTTGCAGCTCGACGACGAGCGCCGGCGGCTCCTCAGGCGGCGAGGCCAGAGCGTAGAGGACCACCGGAAGGCCCAGAGCCGAGTGAATCGCGATCGATGCGGCGAGGCCGTGATAAATCGTGAACCGCGGCTTTCGCATCATCTTTCCTCTGGCGCGCCATGGCCGTTCCCGCTGCGCTATTCCGGCGCGAAGCGCTGTCGATCGGATCGAGCCAATCCGACCTGAACATGCCTACCGCGCTTCGCCCGGAGCCGGGCTATCCTTCGACTTATGCTCGAGGTCGAAATGCTGCCCATTGATCTCGATGCTGCGGATGCTGGCGCCGAAGCCGCCGCCGCCCCCACCTGCGCCGCCGCCACGACTCTCGCGATGGGCGCCCGACGTCGTATCGGCGGCGGCCCGGCGAGTGCGACGCTCGGGCGCGGGTCCCGTTGCAGCCGGAGGCGCCGGCACAGGCGCGTTGATGTCGGCATTGTCATCGAACTTCGGCGCCGCCGCCGAATAGACGGCTTGGGTTCCGCCGGTAGACATGCTCGCCTTCGGCGGCGAGTCGGCCGTCATCGCCGTATTTGTCGTCGCAATCACGGTTGCCGCAGCAGCCGCAGCCGCCGCGTTCTGCGCCGCCTGCTTCGCCGCCGCCGCCCTTTGCGCCGGCAAATCCTCATATGTGTTGTTATTCCCGGTCGAGCCCTCGTCGAGGCCGATCAGGTTGCCGGTGTCCTTGCCGTCCACGATGGACGCGCCGAACGCCGAGTTGTTGATCACCGAGACCTGGCCCGTGCCGCCATTGTTATTCAAGCCGATCAGCGCGCCGACGTTTTCGGATCCCGAGGCGTTCCCGAATGCTGTATCACCCTGAACAGTTGCGTTCCACACGTTTCCATATTGATCGCTGCCGCCGTTCTGGCCGATCAGACCGCCGACATTGGTGACGCCATTGGCGTTTCCTCTCGCCACGGAGGAGATCACGTTGCCGCCATTCAAGCCGACGAGACCGCCGACATTGGTGTTTCCGTTCGCATTGCCGCTGGAGGCATCCCCCTGGAGAATCGCCGTCGTGGTTTGACCGTTCAGGTTGGACCCGACGAAGCCGCCGACATCGTTGCGGCCATTCGCGTTGCCGCTGGACTTGCTGTCGACGATAGAACCGGCGTTCAATCCGGCAAAGCCGCCGACCTCGTCCGTGCCGGTGACGGCGCCGCTTGCGGACACATTGGTGATCGTGCCGCCGTTCGATCCAACAGCGCCGCCGACGTCGTAACCGCCCACCACGCTCATGGATGAGGATGAATTGCTGAGGCTGCCGCTATTGCTGCCGACGATGCCGCCATCGGTAATGGAACCGCCGAGGGTCGAAGCGCCCTGGCTTGTGTTGATCGAACCGGAAGTCTGTATGCCTGAGACGCTCCCATACTGATTGTTTCCGACGCCGCCGCCGATGTTCCAGACGGCGCCTGTCCCCGTTATGGTCCCTTTGTACGAGCCATTCTGAATCGTCCCGCCGACGCCCGTGAAGAAATTTGTTTCATTCGTGCCGACGAGGCCGCCGACGTCGGTAACCGTCGCCCAACCGCTGGCCGGATCGGAATGCGTGGCGGTGACCGAAATATTTACTGTCGAGGATGATCCGCTGATGACGCCGCCGGTGTTTTCTCCAACCAGGCCGCCTATGCTCTGACCGCCGTACAATGTGCTGATCCATTCGGCGTTGATGGAGCCCATGGCCGATGAATTCAAGATGTTCCCGGTTGCGCTTGTGTTGTCCCCATTCCAGTTCCACCCGACAAGCCCGCCGATCTGTGAAGTGTTATTGGCGGTGATATTCACATTCGAATGGCTGTTGATGATGTTGCCAAAGTTAATCCCGACAAGACCGCCGATGGAGCCGCTGCCGTTACCGCCGCCATCGGCGGTGGCATGTCCGCCGACATAGATGCTTCCCTTGGCCGACGAATTCTCGATTAGGCCGGTCGAGCCGTTCGAGCCCACCAGGCCGCCGATGTCGGTGCCCGCCCCGGGGACCGTTATGGCGATGTCCACATGCGAATTGTCGATGACGCCTGAGTTATTGCCGATAAGACCGCCGTCGTCGGAACTGAAGCTCGTGACGTCGGTTCCCCCGCTAATGGCGCCCTTGACATACACGTTGCTGATCAAGCTGCCGGTGTTCGCCTGGCCGGCCAGGCCGCCGCCTTCCCCCAGGATTGAGAGATTGGAAAAGCCGAGATCGCGAACGGTTCCAGCGCTCGTGACATCTGTTTGGGATGTGCTGTAATTGTACACAACTGTCCCGATTGCCCCGATCAGCCCATCCCCCCCATTGAAGGCCGCGTCATTGATGGTCAGATTGGCGATCTTGTGTCCGAGACCTGCGAGCGTGCCGGAAAATGTCGCGATCAGCGGGCCGGAATAAGTCTGCGTTGCCGTCAGATCCTGTCCCAGGGCGTAGAAACCCAGGACGGCGGTCTGGGGACTTCCCGTGTTGGGATCAATGACGGGGTTGCCATTTTTATCCAGGATCGTCGATGCGGGAAGCGCGGCGAACTGCGCGAGGCTTTGAATGAGCGTATAGGCTTGGCCATTGATGTTCAGTCCCGCATTCGCGCCGGAGAGCGTCACGGAGGCGGGGCCAACGCCGATCGACAAATCCTTGGCGATCGTTAGATTATTGATGAAATAACCGGAGCCCGCCGTCGCCGCGCCCGTCGCCGAAAAGCCGCCATAAGCTAGCGTCAGGCCGGCATGGGCGCCCGTCGCGGCGATGGCGTTGTTGATATTGATGTTGGTCGCAGCCGTCAGCGTCAGGCGCTCATCCGACGTCCAGCTCACCGCGTCGTTGACGGAAACGGAGCCCTGATAGGAATTAAGGCTCAGATTGCGGATGGCGAGATTGCTGCCTACGGAGAGCCCCGTGAAGGCGCCCTTTGCGCCGATCAGAATGTCGCCGTTCTGGCTGTAGGACCACGTCCCGTTGGTTCCCGTATCCATCGCCAGACCTGTGCCGAGGACGACGGTATCGCCGGCCGTCTCGATGAGGCCTCCATTGCCGCTCGCGGCGCTGACATTTAGACTGCCTCCGATGCTCGCCACGCCAGAGAGCCCGCCCAGCACATAATTCGTGAGGCCCGGCGCTGCGCTATCCAGCGTCAGGCTCATGTTGTTCGCCGCCGCAAGCACAGCCGTCCCGCCGGGGGCCGACAAGGCCCCGGAAAAAGTTACGCCGTTGCCGCTGGCCAATGCGACGAAGCCGTGGTCAGCGACGTTGATTGTGCCGAGGGCGTCGATCGATCCAGAGCCGCCGTAGGTGGCGAATTGGTAATCGCCATTCTCGAAATTGCTGTCGCCGATGTTCAACGTCGTCGCCACCAGAGCGCCGACATTCACCTGCGACGATCCAGAGAACAAAATGCCATTGGAGTTCACGATAAAGACGCGCCCATTGGCGTTCAGGGCGCCGTCGATGACGCTCTGCTCATTGCCCGTCACCCGATTGAGAACGACCGAGGTCGAGGTCGGCTGCACGAAGGTGACTGTATCGCCGCCGGGGATGGAAAAGCGCAGCCAGTCGATGATGGCGCTATTGGTGCTTTCGGTCACCGTCGTCGTGGTCCCGGATGAAGCAATATTCACCGTTCCGGAGACGATTTTATCCAGCGCCAGGCTCGCGGTGCCGATAAGGACGGACCCGGTCGCCCCGACCAGCGTATAATTCGGATTGTTGACGCTTGCGCCGCTCAAATTGGTGATGGGCTGAACGCCCGCCGCCGTCCCGGCCAGAGTGACAGATCCCGTAAACCCGACAACGTCTCCCGGCACGGCGTTTTTGGCGAAGAGACTGGCCGCCGAAAAGGCGGTGGTCGTCGCTGCGGCCTCGGATCCATAGAGATCGAGGGGGCGGGGCAGGATCGTCCCGGTCGACTGAATCGTCGTCGCGGCAAGCATGTAATTGCCCTCGTCCACCCCCGTCAGGGTGAGGCCCGCCAGTGCGACGGCCTTGTTCTGCCCGGCGTTTTTGTCGCTGAACAGCGCCGAGGCATAATCGAGCGTGACGGTATCGCCAGAAACGACGCCGCTGAGTGAGGTCGATGCAACCGTCGCCGCGGTCGAGCCGTCATAGGTCTTGTCGCCGGCGGTGAAACTGGCGCTGATCCGCTTGGGATTGATGGCCGCCGTCACGGTGTTGGTTATGATGTAATTGGCCGCCTCGCCGCCGTTTGTCCCATCGGCGACGGTATAGGCCACCGTGGCGGTCTTGCCCTGCGCCGCGTTCTTGTCGCTGAAAGTCGCAGCGAGATAATCAATGTTGAGGGTCTGGTTGCCGACGAGCCCGACGAGGCCGCCGTTCGCCAACCCGTTGTTCACTGTTCCAATCGTGGTCCCGTCATAGGTCTTGTCCGCGACGACGCCATTGGCGAGCGTCAGCGTCGCGGGCGCGATGGTGACAGCGCCCTGAATGTCCGAATAGACCGCCGAGGTCACAACCGCGCCGGCGGAATAGGAGCCCGCATTGATAAATCCAGACGCGGGCGTTACCAGCGCGAACTGACTGAGGGGAACAGCAATGCCGTAATTGGTGCTGTCGATGCCCTGCAAGCCGAGCGCATTCAGGTAGGCGCCGCCGCTGTAAGTGGAGGCCAAAATCACGCTCGCGTCGCTGCCATAGGCCGGCGCCGAAGCAGTGGGTGTGATAAGAACCGGCAGTTGCCGGAGTATCGGCGTGTCGAAGCCTGGCGTCGGCGCAGTATAGTTCGGTGTGCCCCAAATAGCTGGATCGAGGCCGACGAAATTGGCGAGGGCGCCCGATTGAGCGACCGTCAGGAACGTAGCCGTGGAACTGTCGGGCGGCGTCTGGGTCGCGCTGGGATCGTTTTTATACGAATAATAGTCATTCGTGGTCGTCCCGCCATCATTTATGGCCACGAAAGCAGAGGTCTTGGCGTCATAGCTCCCCAGTTGAGCGTAAGACGTGCTGATCGCGCCCGAATTGCTATAGGCGAAGCCGGCCGTATAGGTTATCTCGAAATAATTGGTATAGTCCGGCGCTAGAGTATAGGAGTTTCCGATTTTGCCTGCATTGTCGCCGACGAAGCCGGCGCTGTGCGCGGCGTTGACGCTTTCGTTGCCGGATAGGCTGCCGTAGTCTACATAGGACTGCTCGATCACGCCGGTGTTTGTGTTCTGGCCGACGAAGCCGCCGCCGATTGAGTTGGGAGAAAGAGTGATAACAGGGCCAGAGCTGCCGTACGTGGTGAGGGCGGCGTTGACGCCGGCCCTGGTGTAGCTTTGCGAGATCAGGCCCGAATTGATGGCGGCGAACCCGCCGGCGTAGACGACCGTAGCCGCCGACGCGGTGGCGCCGCTGCTGTTGGCGTTCCAACGAACAAAGCTGGTGTGGATCGAGCTGCCCTGTTCGTTGTTTGCGACGAAGCCGCCGATGTTCGTCGAACCGAGGACGCCGCCCTCTGTCCAGCTATTGACGATTGCGCCGTAATTGTCGCCGACGAAGCCGCCGACATCGGCGACGGTCGCGGAGCCTGGAACGGCAGCGGTATTGTACAGGTAGAGGTTGCTGTAATAGGTTTGGCTGTTTGTGGCGACGGTGTTGATGATGCTTCCGTGGTTAACGTCGGCAATGGCGCCGAGCGCGGCGCCCGAGGCGCTGGTGCTCACGCCCGATGTGACCGTTCCGTTGAAATTGAGGTTGCTGACGGAGCCGCCGGCGCCGATGGTCCCGAATAACCCTGTAACCCCTTTTGCGGGACTTCCTCCGACGTTGACGTTGAGCGTGTGGCCGAAGCCGTTGAAATTGCCGACAAACGGCGTCGCGTCGGTGCCGATGGCTGACGCCGCCGTCGGCGAGACGCGGACGTTAAATCCCTGACCGGCGTCGTAGGTGCTGGCGGCGAGATCGGCGCCGAGCACATAATTGCCGTTGGCCGAAATGGGCGACGCTGATTGGTAGTAGTAGGAGTAGCCAATCGTGCTGCTGTCGGAGACTTTTGTGGCCGCTCCCCAAAGATCCGTTGCGCTCTCGATGACGGTATATTGCGTGCCGTTCAGCGTGACCGTTCCCGTGCCGGCGAAGTCGATCTTCCCGGTATAGGCTCCGGTAGTCGAAGCGCCCTGCAGCGTATAAACGCCGTAAGGCGTATAGCCGTCAGTGTTGATCCCTGTGCCGGTCACCGCCGCAGTCGAATTGCCGCTTGCGTCGATGGCATGGCCGTAATTGGCCGCGAAGTTCGCGGTACCCGAAGCCGTCATCACATTGTTGACGTATATATTGGCGCCGGCGTTCAGCGTGAGCGTGCCGGCCGACCATGTCACGGGCGCATTGACATTGATATTATTCGCCGCCGCCAGGGTCAGAGAATTGGCCGAGGGCGTCACTGACTTCGATGACCAGTCCAGAGCCGCGTTGACATTGATGTCGCCGAGACCGCCGCCGCTTGAGCTCGTGACAATGTCGACGTTGCCGTTTGCGAGTTCGCTGAGGAGAGTCGTGGCTCCTATGCCGCTCGATGTCTGATTGCCGGTTCCCGCGGAGATCGTGAAATTGGTTGGATCGATCAGCCAGGTTCCGTTTTGCCCGCTGGCCGCTTTGGTTGTGATGACTGCGCTATCGGCGATGGTCACCCGGTCGCCGCTGGTCTCGATCGCCCCTCCCTTGCCGCCCTTCGGCGCGGAAGCGTCGAGCCTGCCGGCGACATGGACCGTGCCGCCCGAGGCGAGCAGCTTGATCGAGCCCGTGCGCGCCGCGCCCGCGCCGGCGCCGCCGGTCAGCGCCGCCATGGTGCGGGCCTGAATGATTCCGCTATTGTTGACCTGCGCCGACAGGACCGCGTCGGCCGCCCGCGCCGTCAGGATCACCCGCCCGCCATCGGCCTTGATCGCCGCCTTGTTCTCGACCAGCGCATTCAGCACGCCCGCGTCGATCGTCACGTCGATCAGCGAGTCGCCGGCGAAATTGAGGGTGAGCTTCTGGCCCGAGGCCATCGCCACCGTGCCCAGCGTCGCGCTGATGACGCCCTCGTTCGAAACCGTCTTGCCGAGCAGCGCGACATAGCCGCCATCATGCGCGTTGATCGCGCCGCGGTTGACGACGGACGCTGTCGACGCGCCGGAGAAGACGTAATTTCCGGCCATGAAGCCGGCGTTGGAGATATCGAGCGTCGAGGCGACGAGGCCGCCCACATTGACCTGCGAATCCTTGGTGAACAGGACGCCGGCCGAATTGACGATGAACACCTGGCCATTCGCGTTGAGGGCGCCGGAGATAACGCTTTGCTCATTGCCGACGACGCGGTTCAGCGTCACCGACGAACTGCTCGGCTGATTGAAGTTGACGGTCTCCTGCGGGCCGATCGAAAAGCCCTGCCAGTTGATGATCGCCTTGTTGGAGGACTGGTTGATGTTGGTGGTGTTCCCGGCCTGAGAAATGCCGGCGGAGCCTTCGACGACCGTGCCGCCGGCTGGGCCGGCCAACGCCGGGCGCTGCAGCGCCATCAAGGCCGCGACGGCCGTGGCTGTGGCGAAAGACCCGTGCGCGATGCGCTGGAGCCCGGAAGGCCGCGGGATCGCGGCGGCAGGGAAAGAGAGCGATCGCGCGCTGCGCTTTGGAGCCGCACATTCCGCTGGAAGGCTATGTTTGCGCGTGTGACGAGACATCTTGAGACGAGCCTTGCGATCTATATCTGGTTGTATATAAGAGTGCGTGACGGTCAAGGTTGTGTCAACTTATATAATGCCCGCTCACAACCCGAGCGCCCGGTCTTCACAGGGCGTGGCAAGTCGGCCACAAAACCACTGTCGGTTTGAGCCACCCTGTCTGAAGCTGATGCCGGCGCGATGCGGACGAGGCCCGTGGATTCCCACACCCTGTTTGCGGGACGGCCAGCTGGCGCCCGTGGTGGTTTGGGGGCGGCGAGTTTGCCGGGACGCCGGCAACATCGAAGGCTTCGACATGGTTCAGCGACTCTCATTTGAACCCTCATTCGCCTGGGGCGTGACGGGACGCAGCGCTTCAGCACGATCGCTGCGCTCCATCGATCGCGCCCACCTATCTGGACACGGTTTTGGTCTGTATGGCGACCTTGCTGAAATTCAGCCGCTTCAGGACGTTGGCGACATCGACGAAGCGCTGGAACGCGACAGTCCGGTCAGCGCGGATCAGGAAAGACGTGTCCGGCGGCAGCAATGCAAGCGCGGCCTCGAACGCATCCTGAGCCACCAGTGCGTCGTCGAGATAGATGTCGCCGCTTGCGACGATTTCGATCGTCCTGTCCTGATGCTTTTCGACCCCGGAGCCCGAAGCCTGGGGCAGCGAGACCGGGATGCGGCCGGTGGCGATGAAATTCGCTGTCGTCAGCACCATGGTGAGCAGCACCAGCATGACGTCGACGAGCGGAATGACGTTGAGGGTCTCGAAAGGACGTTCATCCATGCGCGATCTCCCATTCGAGCAGCAGCACCTTGGTCTTGCGCAGAAGCGCGTTGTAGGCGACCACCGACACCAGCGCCACGAC